>Ga0206811_1003_pt1 | contig 97947 bp, 65 predicted proteins | sample Alteio_BWOrgCont_53_FD_152886 | JGI IMG/M metagenome (GOLD analysis project Ga0206811, IMG submission 152886) | Enriched cells from forest soil in Barre Woods Harvard Forest LTER site, Petersham, Massachusetts, United States -... | ecosystem: Environmental > Terrestrial > Soil > Temperate forest >... | reverse complement strand
GCGGATCTTCAGCGGAAGATTCCGTAAAGAGGAATGGATGCTGTACCTGCTGGCGGCGCTTTTTCTTCTGCGCTTTTTCTATCTGTCCAAAGGTTAAGGCTCTCCTTGACTGGCTAGGAGTGTCGCGCTATTCTCCTAGCCAACCTAGGAGGAAGAGACTTCGTGGGAAAACAGAGCGATTTGTTGCAGGGCACCTTGGACATGATGGTGCTGAAAGCCGTCTCACTGGGCCCTTTGCACGGTTATGGCGTACTGTTACGCATTCAGCAGATATCTGGCAATCGGCTTGAGATTCAGCAGGGATCGCTGTATCCGGCGCTCTACCGCCTGGAGCACGAAGGATGGATTGCAAGCGAATGGGGACAGAGTGAAAACAACCGTAAAGCGAAATACTACCGGCTGACCCCTCCCGGCCGTCGGCGCCTCCATGCTGAGACAGAGAAGTGGAACCACATGGCAGATGCCATCGGCGCTGTTCTAAAAGCAACACCGGAGGAAGTATGAGATTTGCCAGCCGGGTCGCTACATGGTGGAAAGCTGTCACACGCGCAGAACAACTCAACAGCGAAATCGAAGATGAGCTGACCTTTCACATTGAGAGTTATGCAGAAGACCTGATACGCAGTGGCTTGCTGCGTGAAGAGGCCTACCGCCGCGCGCGCGTGGAACTTGGCGGAGTCGCTGTGCAAAAAGAACACTGCCGGGCTGCGTGGGGCACGCGCATATGGGACGACGTTCGCGCCGATCTGCGTTATGCCTTCCGCATGCTGGCAAAAGCGCCGGGGTTCACGGCGATTGCAATTGGATCTCTGGCACTGGGCATCGGCGCGAACACGATCATCTTTACCGTCACAAAGGCAATTTTGCTGGACCGGCTTGCAGTTCCTCATCCGGATGAATTGCGGTTACTCGCTTTGACGCAAGGCGACAAAGGGGTTGTACATAGTTCCTGGGGTTACTTCGATCAGATTCCAGGCGGGAAGATGCTGAGCACTTCGTTCTCTTATCCCGTTTATAAACAGCTTCGGCAACACAATCAGGTGCTCAAGGACATCTTCGCTTTCAAAGATTTCGGACGTCTGACGACAACAATCGACAACAAAGCAGAAGTCGTTACGTCCGAGATGATTTCCGGTAATTACTATGGAGCACTGGGCATTCGCCCTGTGCTTGGCCGCCCGATTGTAGAGACGGATGATGCAGCACAAGGCAGCGGGCCTGTACTGCTGATCAGTTATGGATACTGGTCGCGGCGTTTCGGAAATTCTCCAGACGTTATTGGCAAAAAGATCGAACTGAATGCAACGCCAATGACAATCATCGGCGTAAATCCACCGGAGTTTACAGGCACTTTTGGCGTGCAAAGCTCACCCGATGTCTTCTTCCCTTTCAGCATGCAGCCAATTGCCGCCCCCAAATTCAAATCATCGCTACTAGAGGACACCAAGACCTGGTGGGTGATGATGATGGGGCGGGTGAAGCCAGGCATATCTACTGAGACAGCGCGTGCTGCCCTCGATGTGGATTTAAATGCTGCGGTTCGGGCGACGACTACAGTCGGTAAAGACGATGAGATACCGCGTTTAGAACTGGAAGACGGCAGTCGTGGGCAGAACGCTGTCGGAACCCGGTTTGCCAAGCCGATTTATGTGCTCATGTCTCTGGCCGGTTTCGTGTTGCTGCTGGCATGCGCTAATCTCGCCAATTTGCTGTTGGCTCGCGCCAGCAGCAGACAACGTGAAATGAGTGTCCGCCTCGCACTGGGTGCGGGGCGCACCCGCATTCTGCGCCAGATGTTTACAGAAAGCTTGCTGCTCTCATTGGCAGGCGGGGCTTTTGGTCTGCTGCTCGGTTATGCGGGGCGGCATGCTATTCCGCATCTGTTGTCTTCATCCTGGGAGCCAACCATGATGAACAGCAGATTCGATTGGAAGGTCTTTGGGTTTACTGCTGCCGTTTCGATCGTTACCGGCTTGCTGTTTGGGCTAGCGCCGGCCTGGCAAACCACCCGCACACAAGTGAGCTCTGGACTGAAGGATAACGCGCAGACGGCGACGCAGCGCAGGCGCAATCTCACGGGAAAAACCCTTGTCGTTGTTCAGATTGCGCTCTCGACGTTGCTGCTGGTGGGGGCAGGATTGTTCGCCCGCACCATGATGAATCTCAATAACACTCATCTTGGTTTCCGACCCGACAATATTCTCCTGTTCGACCTGCAGCCACCGCAGACGCGGTACCAGGCGGCAAAAGGCATCGCTCTCTACCACCAACTGGAAGAAAAACTTACGGCTATACCAGGCGTTGATTCTGTCGCGCTTTCTGAGGAAGCACTGATTTCAGGCGGCGTGTCGAATTTAATCTTCGTTCCAGAGGGGCAACCACAGAAATCGCGTGACAAGCGGTCAGCATACTATAACTCTGTCGGACAAGATTTTTTTCACACCTTTGAGATTCCCATTATCGCGGGACGTAGCTTCGAGGAGACGGACACGGAGACCTCGCGTAAAGTTGCCGTTGTCAATGAGGAACTAGTGAAACAGTTCTTCCCGAATACCAACCCCATCGGAAAAAAATTTTATAGCGACGATCATGACGATTCGCAGCACATCGAAATCATTGGCGTTTGCAATAATGCAAAATATTACAGCCTGCGTCAGGATGCAGAAGCTACCTTTTACGTCCCCTACCGACAACAGGGAGGAGCGGAAAGTATGGTCTATGAAGTTCACACACGCATGCGGCCAGAAAGTATTATTCCGTCCTTGCGCAGCGCGGTCGCTTCTGTAGACAAGAATCTTCCCCTGCTCGACATTCGCACACAGAATGAGCAGATCGCAGATGCAACCAAACAGGAACGCATCTTCGCCTCACTGACGAGTGGCTTCGGGATACTGGCGCTTATCCTCGCGTGCATTGGTATTTACGGCATTATGGCGTACACCGTTGCGCGCCGCACGAATGAGATTGGCATTCGCATGGCGTTGGGAGCACAATCCGGCAGCGTGCTGCGCATGATTCTGAGCGAAGCGTGGTGGCTGGCAGGTACGGGGGTTGTAGTTGGACTTGGAATTGCGCTGGCAATGGGCCGCTTGATCGCAAGCATGCTCTATGGACTGAAACCGCATGATCCGTGGACGCTCGGCGCCGCCGCCGTGATGCTGGTAGGCATAGCGCTTGCGGCCAGTTGGATTCCAGCGCGCCGGGCGGCGAGCGTTGACCCGATCAAGGCTCTTCGGCACGAGTGAAACAGCTGCAGGCCCATGACATACTGTTTAGGGTTCCACATAGAATGTCAGTGCAAGAAGAATTTATGCGGCGTGCGATTTCGCTCGCGACAGAAAATGTCCGCAGCAATGCGGGCGGTCCTTTCGGTGCGGTCATCGTGAAGGATGGCCAGATTGTTGGCGAAGGCGTGAACACCGTCACTGCGACCATTGATGCAACGGCGCACGCTGAGGTGAATGCCATTCGCGACGCCTGCCGCAAGCTCAACACCTTTGACTTGAGCGATTGCGAACTCTACACCAGTTGCGAGCCCTGCCCCATGTGCTGGGCTGCGTCTTATTGGGCTCACATCGAGATGATCTACTACGGGAATAGGTCCGAGGACGCTGCGCGCATCCACTTTGCGGACGCATTCCTGTATGAGCAGCTTGCGTTGCCGCGCGAAAAACGCGTCATCCCTGAGCATGAGCTTCTACGCCAGGAAGCCTGGGAAAGCTTTCAGTCCTGGAGCGACAGCACTCGCAAGATGGAATTCTAGATCGTTCGTCTTTCCCTGAGGGGTCCCCTCCCCCCGGGGGTATTTTGGCAAATTCCTGACTATAAATAACTTAGACGGCATCTTCTGTGCGAAGACCGTTTAGTTTTCAATGGATTATGTTGCTGATTGCGCGAAGGCGATCGCAGCTATGTATCGCTGAGATTCTTCGCTTCGCTCAGAATGACGGCTTCTCATTTTGGTCTGTTCTTACAGGAATAGCGTTTAAGGCCCTATATTCAGGATAGCGAATTTTGCCATAACTCTATGACAAAGGTTGTTTGCACAAATAGTTTTAATCCGGCGGCTTGGTTCTAGCTTTCCACCAACGCATCGGCAATTGCCAGCGCCTGGTCCATGGCGGCGATTCCGATATCGATCTCTTCCTTCGTGACGATCAGCGGCGGCGCGATCACGAAATGACTTACCCAGGCTTGCTGGGTCACGCCGTTCTTCATCATGTGGGCGGCGATCTGGTCGACGACTAAGGACTTGCCTTCGACTTTGTCGCGCATGGTATTGAATGGCTGTTTGGTGATGCGGTTTTTCACTAACTCAACGGCCCAGAAGAGGCCCATACCGCGCACATCGCCGATGGAGGGATGCTTCTCCTTCAGCGCTTCGAGTTTGGTCCGCATATAAGGTTCAAGCTCTGCTGCGCGGTTCACCAGATCCAGACGCTTCATTTCGGCGATGGTAGCGACTGCTGGCTTCAGCGTCAGTGGATGTGCTTCGTAGGTGTGGCCGTGCGCGAAGTAGTGATCGTCGAAGTATGCGGCAATCTTCTCGGTCGTCGCACACAGGCCCAGCGGCACATAGGCAGAGGTGATGCCCTTGGCGGTCGTGAGCATGTCGGGCTTCACGCCCCAGTGGTCCATGGCAAACCACTTGCCGGTGCGTCCCCATCCGGTCATCACTTCGTCGGCGATCAGCAGCACGTTGTGACGGTCGCAGATGGCCCGCAGGCGAGGCATATACTCCGGCGGAGGGACGAGCACACCATTCGTTCCAACAATCGGCTCGACGATGACCGCAGCCACATTCTGCTCGTTCTCGATCATGTGCTCGAGATAGTCGACGCAGGCGATGCCGCATTGGGGATAGGTGTGCTTGATCGGGCAGTCGTAGCAATTGACTTCCGGAGCGAAGAGGAAGTCGCGGCCTTTGCTGGATGGCTCAATGGCCCAGCGCCGCGGGTCGCCGGTTGCGGCGATGGAGCCGGCGGTCGAGCCGTGATAGGAACGGTAGCGCGAGATGATCTTCGACTTGCCGGTATACATCCGCGCGATCTTGAAGGCGGCTTCGTTCGCTTCTGTGCCGGATGTGGTGAAAAAAAACTTCGTAAGCCCTTGCGGCAAGACTTCCGTCAGGGCGGTGCTCAGTTCAGCGCGGGCGCTGGTTGCATATCCCGGCATGATGTACGCCAGGGTGTGCGCCTGCTCGGCTATGGCCTCAATCACGGCCTTGTTCTTGTGGCCGAGGTTGACGCACATCAATTGCGCGGAGAAATCGAGATAGCGCTTCCCTGCCGCGTCGATGATGTAACAGCCTTCCGCATCGACGATTTGGAGCGGCGTCCAGTTTTTCTGGAAGCGCCAGGTGCCATAGTTGTATTGTCTGGTGGCCTGAACTACGTCGGCAGTTGTGAGAGTATCTGGCATCGCTTTGCCTCAATTCTCTTTTTCGCTGGCGCTGAGGGTTGTCCGCGGACCGGCTTTCATGTCGCGCAGGATGGGAGTCTGCCGGGAGAATTCCGGGTGCTCAGTCCATCTACAACCGGAAGAAAACCCGCCAGCCATGCCGTCGTGCTCCGCGTAAGAAGTTGCATACGACGATAGCACGGCGGCGAGGGGTGGTGGGTCTACATTCAGCGCTTCCTGATTCAGTGCTTTTTGGCGTGTTTCTTCGCCGGCTTCACAGTCTTGTGGGCTGTCTTTTTCGGCGCTGGTTTTGCAGCGTGATTCGATGCTTTCTTTGCGGCTGGCTTCGGCGCTGGCTTGGCTGCATGCTTCTTTGCGGGCGGCGCAGCTTTCTTGGCCGGTTTTGCATGAGCGGGTTGCGGTGCGGCCTTCTTCGCCGGCGCTGCATGTTTTACCGGAGCAGCATGTTTTGCAGGCGCAGCATGTTTTGCCGGCGCAGCTTTGACGACGGGCTTCGCTGCCTCTTTTTTGGCCAGCTTCGGCTCAGGAGCATGTTTCGCCACCGGTGCCAGCTTTGCTGCGGGCACTGCTTTCGCTATAGCGGCAGGCTTCTTTTCTGCTTCCTTCTTGGGCGCAGCGGCAGGTGCAACTTTCGTCTTCGCTGCCGGCTTAACTGGAACTTCGTCGTCGTCTTCTTCCTCTGCCTCTTCGTCGAGATCTTCCGCGTCGAGATCGAGATCGTCGACATTCGGCAGACCTTCCTCGTCCTCATCTTCTTCTGCCAACTTCGCGGTCTTGATCTTCGGCTCCGCAGCTTTTTTGCGTGAGCGGCGAATGGTGACCGGCGGAGGCGGAGCTGGCGGCGAATAGGGCTCCAGAAACGCGCGCATCTCCTCGTCGGTCTGCAGCTTGCCATCGATCAGCTGGAAGAAGAGCTCGCGCAGCAACTCCTCGTAGCGCTCAATTTCCGGCGTGATGCGCATTTCCTGCATCAGAGCGACGGGAACTTTCTGGCGCGCTTCCGGCCAGACGGTGAAGAAGTTTTTGAACTTATTCTGAATGGCCGCGCCCTTACCGGTGTGTGCCAGCCACAAGATCGCTTCCGGCTGGTAGGAGGTCAGCAGCTTCCAGGTGGCCGAAGGCGTGGCTGCTTCCTTGCCGGTGAAGACCTTGGTAAATTCCTTTGCTTCCGCTTCCAGATGATTCCACTGCTCGACGAATCCGGGACGGATAAATGTCTTCTTCAGAGCCGCAATGTCTTTCGGCTGCATCTTCCCGGTCAGCAATTCCATCTGCGCGGCGGAGATATCCGGATGGACGCCCTGCATCAGCAGCTGGTAGTAGAACTCGCGCAGGTGGTCGAGCGCGTGAACATCAGCCTTGGCAACCGTCCAGGCGGGAAAGATGTGCTTCATCCAGCCCTCGGACTCAAGAGCCTTCAGCGCGCGCAGCCCGTCTTCTTCGTGACCGATTTCTTCGAGCTCGTACCCTTTCAGGTGCGCAGGCATCGCCTCGATCATGTTCTCGCCCTTGGCATCCTCATAGCGGATTTGCGTCCGCTCATCCAGCTCCCAGCCGAGCCGTGTCTTGAGGCGCGCCGCCCGCAGAAGGCGGGAGGGATCTTCGATGAATCCATAGCTACTTACCAGACGGAGGTGGCGCGCCTCGATGTCGGCCATTCCGTTTAGCGGATCGAGCAGCAGGCCGTACGAGCCTTCGTTGAGAGAAATCGCCATGGCATTGGCGGTAAAGTCGCGCCGCCGCAGATCTTCGAGAATCGGCGCCCAGTGATAGACCGGTTTCCCCGGCTTGGGATACTCTTCGCGACGGGCACTCGAAACCTCGACGCGCACGCTGCCGGGAAACCAGAAGAAGAGGGTGCGGGTGGGCTCGTATTCTCCCCACAGCTTAGCGCCATGTTTCTCTAATGATTTCTTGAGCTTAGTGGCATTTCCCTGAACTGTTAAATCAAGGTCGCGTACAGAAGACCCTGTTGTCAGGTCGCGGACGGCACCGCCGGCAAGAAATACCGTCATTCCGGCTTCCCTGGCTGCGTCGCGAACTAGTTGGATAGCTTTCTTTTGGGCGGGAGAGAGACGATTTTCCAAGAGGTAAATATAGTCGGGCATGCCTTAACAATCTGCGAAGAGTCTAAGAAACCAATGCGATTTTGCCCGCCCACCAGCCATCATTAACCTGATTATTTACAATGGTTTAGAGGCGAAGCGTCGCGCTATACAAAGCAACACTCTAACATATGGGAACCCACTTGGCTACCAGTTTGCACACTTTTCGCTGCGAATTGGTTTTTGTGCGTGCGACAATGACGTGCGCAGGACAGTAAGCTTGTATGAGCATGAGCCGGAAAAAAGTCGTGATTCGCAGGTTTACCCGGGATTGGGTGTCCGGCTATCTTCCCGCGTCGGGATTTACGCACCAGGGCGCCCTAGAGATGCTGGACATGGGCGGGAAGGTCTTGACCCTGCCCATTCAGGAAATGAAGTGGGCCTGTTTTGTGCGGGACTTTAATTCCGGGGAGATCGATAACCCGGAGCGGCTTTTGCGCAAAACCTTCTCGGGACGGCCGCGCGGTGAGGGGCTCTGGCTCCGATTGCAGTTGCGGGACGGCGATTCGCTGGAAGGACTGGCGGAGAACAGCCTCGGTCTTCTGGATGCCGACGGGTTCTTTTTGACGCCTCCCGATACACGTGGCAATACTCAGCGGATGTGGCTGCCCCGCACGTCTCTGAGCGAGCTGGAGATTGTCGCGGTGATTGGTGGAGCGGCCAAGAAGAAGCCCGCTGCAGCGGCCAAGCCTGAGGGCGAATTACAGGAGAAGCTCTTTCCTGCGGCTCAGGGCTGACCCTCCGCTCCCACCGCCGATACAGGTACAATCGCGGCATGAAGTTAGCGGAACTTGCTCAGCGTTTAGGTGCGGAATGCCACGGAAAGCCCGATTCTGTGATTACCGGCGTAGCCGGGATTGAAGAGGCTGGTCCGGGGCACGTCACCTTCGTAGCCAATCCAAAATACGCGGGGCTCGCCAAGCGGACGAACGCGGGAGCTGTCCTGGTCGCGCCTGACTTCCCGGAGATCGAAGCTTCTACGCTGCGCATCACGAACCCTTATCTGGCCTTTGCCAAAGCGATTGAGATTTTTCATCCGGCCCCGTCCTATGCTGCGGGAATTCATCCGACGGCAGTGATCGATCCTACGGCACAAATCGGTGAGGGGGCATCCATAGGCGCCTATGTGGTGGTGGGAGAGAACTGCGTCATCGGCGAGCACGCCACGATTCTGCCGCATGTGGTGATTTACCCGAATGCCTCCATCGGGGACCATTTCTTCGCCCATGCTCATGCCGTGGTGCGCGAGGGCTGTCTGGTCGGGGATCACGTCATCCTGCAGAATGGCGTGGTGGTGGGGTCCGACGGCTACGGCTTCGCCAAGGACAATGCCGGCAAGTGGCACAAGATTGTGCAGTCGGGTCCGGCGGTCATTGAAGATCATGTCGAAATTCAGGCAAATTCCTGCATCGATCGCGCCAGCGTTGGCGAAACGCGGATTGGCCGCGGGGCCAAGATCGACAACCTCGTGCAGGTTGGACATGGCTCTTCTGTGGGCGAAAATACGCTTCTGTGCGCGCAGGTTGGGCTGGCAGGCTCTACGCATATCGGAGACGACGCCATCCTTGCAGGGCAGGTTGGAGTCGCGGGGCACTGCCATATTGGCGACCGCGTGATTGTGACGGCCCAATCCGGAGTTGGCGGTAATATTGAGGCGGGAAAGATCATCAGCGGGTCACCGGCTTATGACAATCGGGCCTGGCTGCGCGTTTGTGCCATCATGCCGAGGTTGCCTGAATTGCTGAAACAATTTGAACGAAAGCGGAAAACTGAAAACGGATAGCACCAGTGTGGCTCCCGGGCGCATCACACAATGGATATGCACAACGAAACAAGTCATGAATCCGAGGCCAGCAGCCAGGCACTCGCAGAGCCGATTCGCGTGCTCCTGCTCGATGATCATCCGGAAAACCTGCTGTTGCGCTCGACCATCCTGCGCAAATACGGCTATCTGACGGAAACCGCGACAACGGTGGAAGAGGCCAATCAACTGCTGGAGGAGATCGACATTGCCGTGCTCGACTATCATTTGGGCGCCGGGAAATTTGGCACCGATGTAGCGGAAAAACTTCGCCAGGTGCGCCCGGAAGTTCCGATCATCATCCTTTCGGCAACGCTCGAACGCAGGTTTGGCGGCCCGGAGGACATGCATCTGCTGAAGGGTTACAGCTCGATCGATGATCTTGTGAGCGCGCTCCGGTCTTTTGAGGCCAAGCGTCGCGGTAAGCCCGTGGTGGTGGATGCACGCGAGTTTTTTTATTCGCGCATCAATATGGCAGTGGGCGACGACGTTGTGCTGGAGATCCTGGATGCGGATGGCAACTGGCAGTATGTGAATGAAACCAGCGCGCGCCTGCATGAATGCCCCCGCGACTGGTTTCCCGGGCGGAATATGTTCGACGAGATGCCCGATCTTGCCTCCGACTGGCGCGATATTCTACGCACCGTAGCGGTGACACGCGAAACCTACATTGACCGCACGTATCGCGGCCTGCTGAACCTGCCGCGCAAGGGCGAAGCGTGGGTTTGGAACGTTCTTGCTTTTCCGATTACGCTGCACACAAATGAGACGGGCGTCGTGCTTACGGCGCGTATTCTGGAACGAAAAACCACCCTATGAAGAAGTTTGCCGCCGCTGGTTCGTCTATTTTTCTCGCTTTATTTTTTGGTTTCTGCCTTGGAGGATGCCGCTCCGCTTTTGTATCGGCGACGATCGCGAACCACAGCAGCCAGCCCGTCACCCTGCTGGAAGTGGATTACCCCAGCGCCAGCTTTGGCTTTGGGGCGCTCGCGCCGGGTGCTGAATCTCACTATCGCTTTAAGATCCAGGGCTCAGGTCCGATCAAGCTCCAGTTCACGGATGTTGTGGGAAAGACACATACTGTCTCAGGTCCGGACATTTCTGAAGGGGAACAGGGCACGCTACAGATCATCATCAATCCCGCCGATGAAATTTCATGGGTACCCAATCTGACAAAAATCAGGTAGCCTAGACATGTTCCGGTGACCGTCCGTGTCATGTTCCCACCGCCGGACTTGTAAGCACGTCCCCCGAAACAATCAATTGTGCTAGTGCTACGCGGTAGCTCATGAGAGCGATATGTATCGTTTGCGCACAGCAAGACCATTTTGGTCTCATTTCGAATTTGCACTGACTCTTGTTCTCCTCTTTGCCGTGGTCGCCTTCACTTCGTGGGCGGCGCTGTTGCTGGATAACGGAGGCAACGGCGAAGCTGCGGTCTGGTGGTCGAATGCCATTCTTCTTGCCGCCCTGCTTTTGAACAAGCGGCGGAGATGGCCGGCAATTTTTGTTACTGGCTTTGCGGCGAATGTGCTGTCGCACCTGATTGCGCATGACGCGTTGGGCGTCGGTCTTGGGCTCACCGTCTGTGATCTGCTGGAAGTTGCTATCGCCGCTTATCCGTTCGCCTGGACGATGCGCGATGCGATCCGGTTTTCCCGTCCTCGTGAGCTAGCGCGGCTATGCGTCATCGGCGCTCTTGTCGCGCCAGCTATATCTGCGGTGTGCGCGTCGGGATGGTATTCATTTTTCGTTTCCCTGCCCCCCAACTTTGGACTGCACTGGTTTCTCTCGAATGCCGTGGGAACCATCGCGATCACGCCGGTCATTCTCTCCTTGTTCGATGGCGAGATTGCAGATTTATTTCGTCGCAACAGAGTCGTTGAAACCGTCGGCCTTCTGTTGTTGATGTTTGTCTGCACCGATATTGTCTTTCACCACACGAGCTTTCCACTGCTCTTCGTCCTGTTCCCTCCTCTGCTGCTGATTGTTGTGCGCCTGGGCATGGGCGGCGGCATGCTGGGCGTCAGCATTATTGCCATTTTCTCAATTGCTTTCACGACACATGGACGGGGACCGATGACGCTGGTTCACGATACCAGCTGGGAGCGGCAACTTTTCTTCATCCAGATATTGATCGCCAGCGCCGTTCTGTGCGTCTCGCTGGTCTCTGTCGTGTTGAATGAGCGCCGGCTGCTGGAACGAAGTGCGCGCAAAAGCGAACAGCTTTACCGTCTGCTGGCGGAAAATTCCCGCGACATCATCGTTCTCACCGACCTCAATCATCGCCGCGAGTACGTCTCTCCGGCGGTGGAATGCATGCTGGGCTGGGAGCCACGGGAATTGATAGGGCTCACGTACCAGCAGTGCATTGTTCATCCGGACGACGTCCCGGCCATGACTGCGACGCTGGAGTCCCTCAAGAACGGCGAGCCGGCAACAACCTTAACGTATCGCTGCCAGAAAAAGGATGGTTCCTACCTCTGGATGGAAGCAAATATCAGCCTCTATTGCGACCGTATCAGTGGAGAGCCCATCGGGTATGTGAATGTTGTACGCAACGTGACCGAGCGCAAGGCGGCAGAAGAAAAACTTCAGGACGCGTATCTTGCCCTCGAGGCTCTCGCCGCAGTCGATGCGTTGACGGGCGTCGCCAATCGCAGGCACTTTGACGATGTTATCGCGCGGGAATGGCGACGCGCCATCCGAGCGGAATCGCCCATCTCGCTCCTGCTGCTCGATGTTGACCACTTCAAGCTGTACAACGATCTTTATGGACATCTGCGCGGCGACAGCTGCCTTCGGCAGATCGCCGAAGCTGCGCTCGACGTGATCCAGCGCCCTGGCGATACGGTGGCCCGCTTTGGGGGCGAAGAGTTCGCCATCATTCTCTCGGATACGGACAGGAATCCTGCACTCGATCTGGCGGAGCGGATTCGGCAGACAGTGGAGGATCGCGATCTGGCGCACAGCGGCAACCCGCCTGGGGTGATTACGGTCAGCATTGGCTGCGCTACTCTCATTCCTCAACGCGGGTCCGATGCCAACACCTTGATTGAAGCCGCAGATCAGGCTCTGTATGAGGCAAAGCGCGCAGGACGGAACCGGGTCATTGTCGACATGACCGATCCTTACCGGCACATGCCGAATAGCCAAACTTTTTAACGGTAGAAATGGCGGGAAGAACGGCGGTTTCTCCGCTACGTTGCCGTCTTATGTCAGCAACGTAGCGAAGAGATCGATTGATTGATTTACCTGCGTTAGTTTAGTGGACGACCGACTGGAAGAGCGGAGACTGCAGCAGCGATGAAAACTGGCTATCTGACGCTGCGAAACGGACCTGCAGCGTTCCTGCGTTTGAATCGATGCTCGTGTTGTCGATGGCGGCCTTTTCCGCAGCCGTGCCGCCTACCTTCTTGTACATCGCAGCGGCATTCAACAGGGACGACATGGTGGCCGCAGTGAAGGTGTCGGGTGTAACGACATCCAGATTAAACTTCACGCCATTGTTGAAGTTCATGGTGTAACGTGAACCACTCAGGCGCTTTTTCACCGTGTCATAGTCTGCCAGTTGCGAGGCCTCGCCGAGCACGCCGCGCATCATCAACTGCGTTCCCTTCTGGTCGAGAATGCTCCAGATCGGTTCCGTATCGACGATCGACATCTGCTGCATCATCGAGTCGTTCGTGAGAAAGTTCGGCGCCAGGCCATCGCGCGCATCGAGTGCATACTTAATGGCATCGCTCGAGCCGAAGACCATCGTCGTCGGATTCAAAAAGCTCACCAGCATGCCGCTTGCGCCCATTGGATAAATGAGGTTGTCGCGAAGCTTAGTGGCCTTCACCTTCTGCTTCTTGAAGCTGGCCAGAATATCCGGCAGAGAAAATTGCCCTTGCGCGAGGCCGACAATTTTGGTGTTCTCCCCGCTGGTGGCGGTGCGGAATGCGGCGAATGCCAACTCGTCTATGTCGTGGTTATCATTCAGGCCCGACGATTTGAGCGCCGTTTCCAGCTGTTTCAGCTCCGGCGGAAGTACCCGAGCTTTCAGGTTCATCGCAGCATCAGAGTTCTGCATCGCGCGGTAGTCGACGACGATCAACTGCTGCACATCTTTGGGGATCGCAGCACGGGCGTCGCCGCCAAGCTGCGCGGCAATCGCTGGCAGCGCTGCAAACATGCCGAGCGCAATCGTTGCTGCGAGCGATAGGTTCTTACCAAATTTCAAATGTATACCTCCGGGGCAGCTCTTCCTATATTGCTGCATCCCTGTCTTTGCAAGGCAGGCAATCGGTGCCTGTCATCTTATTTTAGACTGGCGCGGGTCCATTTCGGGCACCGGCCACGCGATAGGGCGCTCTAACTTGCGCTCCAGAAGCTTCTCTTCCGGATTAAACCCATGTAATTGACGCACCCACTCGCTGTCCTGCTCGAAAGCGGCTTCCGGCAGAAGTCCAATCAACTCACCGCGAACCGGTTGGGTGCGATGGCGGGCTGCCTGCCGCTTCACGGCAGCGTAGGCGTCTGCCACGGAAGTCAGCCGGAAGTCAGTGATATTCATGGAGATCTGCGCCATGCCGTGGGCCAGGACACCCATGGCTTTCACGCCGGAAAGTCCTCCGCCGGAGGCGCGAATCTCCTTCGCAATGGCTCGCGCAGTGGTTACGTTGGCCGTGTCCAGATAGATGTTGTAGGCGATCAGGAAACGCCGTGCTCCAACCGCAGATGCTCCAGCTGTCGGATGCAGGTCCGGGCCGCCCACGTCGGGGCGCCGCGCAACATCTTTCCGCACGGCATCACGCAGTCCTTCAAACTGGCCGCGCCGCACGTCTTCGAGCAAAGCCCTATCGGGACGCGCTGCGGCTGCCTCGTAGAAATAGACCGGCACACGATACCGGTTCCAGATTTCTGTGCCTGCCTGTCGTGCCAGCAGTGCGCACTGTTCAAGCGAGATGCCGCGAACCGGGACAAAGGGAATGACGTCGGCTGCCCCGATGCGGGGATGCACGCCCGCCTGGGATGTGAGGTCAATCAATTCCGCCGCGCGTCCGGCGGCACGGATGGCGGCTTCCACGACGGCTGCAGGTGGACCGGCAATCGTCACCACGGAGCGATTGTGATCTGCATCGAGCGACCAGTCGAGCAGGGATACACCATCGAGTTGCATAGCCGATACGATGGACGCGACCTTGTGCAGGCTCGCTCCCTCGGAAAAATTCGGCACACATTCTATCAGCACGTCGCTCATGATGTCCTTTGGTTATAGACGAGCACAAGGGGGAAAGAAACAATTCTTCGCGGCCAAAGGTCGTCTGGTCTTGTCCGACATATGATGCGATGCAGAGATTTCCCGTTTATCTGCTCATTATTTCCGGCTGAATCCCCGCCTTATTTCCACCACGCATAGCCGATCTGGAACTGGACGCTCGCATTGACGCCAGGATTGCGGTCGCCTAGCGATGCACTCGAGATATGAATGGCGTTGGCCTCGAAATTGATCGATCGCTTGGGCTTCACGAAATAGTGAAATCCGACGCCGAACTGTGGGGTGAAATTCCACACGCTCGTCCCACCAGGCTGGCCAGGCTGCACGATAATGTCTGGCGGATACTTGTGGTTTGTCCAGATCAGTCCGCCAGCGCCCTGTGCGAAGGGAACAATCCGCTTTCCAGGTTTCAGGTTCCAGCGCAAAATAATGGGCGTAATGCTGACTCCGGAAAAGGTGCCACCGTCATAGGGCAGCAATACGTAGCCAGTTTGCCCCTGGTATTCATATTTCGTCAGCTGATTGTGCGGCGCGGGCGTGAAGGATTGCCAGTAGGGCATCACTTCTGCCGCATACTCAAACTGGCCGCGCAGAAAACCCGAGAGGTGCTGGTCGGTCATCACTTTTCCCAGGCGCACACCAGCACTGGTGAAGCTGAAGTCAGAACGGTCTCCGACGCCAACGCCGCCCTGAAAGAATGGCCCAAACTCCCATGGACGTGTTGCGAACACGGCCGACGCCGGACTGTCGTTCGCGGGTGCCGGTTTTTGTGCGCTCTGCGCAATTGCCGAAAGAGAAAATACACTAAAAGTCAAAAGAGCGAGAGAAGGAAACAGTTTTTTCAACATAAGATTTTGTGTGATATTTTTCTGATGCTCCGAAACGAATTGCGCTGCGATTTCTTGCCCTAAAAGTAAGGCCGCCAGATGGCGGCCCTCTCATGAATCTTTGTGACCAACGTCAGCCTGCGACTTCTTCCAGTTGCTTTGCATCCATGTCGAAATTCGAATAGACGTTCTGCACATCGTCGTGGTCTTCGAGGGCTTCGAGCAGGCGAATCATCTGCGACGCGGCTGAGCCTTCGAGCTTGGTATAGGTCGTAGCAATCATCGTGACTTCAGACATGACGGTTTCGATCTTCGCATTGCGAATCGCCTCCGCCACTGCATCGAAGGCAGAGGGGTCCGTGATGATTTCCCACGTATCGCCTTCATCATTTAAGTCGTCGCCACCGGCTTCGAGCACGATATTCATCAGCTTGTCTTCATCGGCTGCTGCCCTGGGAACCGCGATGACGCCCTTCTTCGTGAACATGAAGCGTACCGAGTTAGATTCGCCCAGGTTGCCGCCATTCTTTGAAAAGGCATGACGAACTTCGCTCACCGTGCGGTTGCGGTTGTCAGTCGTTGTTTCGACAATGACCGCGACACCGCCCGGACCGTAGCCCTCGAAGGTAATCTCTTCGTAGATGGCGCCGGGGAGCTCGCCGGTGCCGCGCTGAATCGCACGCTTGATGTTATCGGCGGGCATGTTCTCCGCCTTGGCGGCGGCAACGGCGGTGCGCAAGCGAGGATTTCCGTCGGGATCTCCGCCAGCTTTGGCTGCAATGGTGATTTCTTTGATCAGGCGCGTGAAGGCCTTGCCGCGTTTTGCGTCAAGCGCCCCCTTTTTGTGCTTAATTGTCGCCCATTTTGAATGGCCGGACATGGGAAACCTCGGAAGCTTATGTGATTTCGATTTACGGCGAAATGCTTGAAAACAGAAACGGTTTGAGCATCTCCCGTAACGAGTCAGTATAGCAGGGAGCGGCCATGCTCGGCATCCATGAGCGTGGAGCTGTGAGGGTATGTGGTCTGCGGCAAAAGGGAGCGACGCAAATTGCGACGCTCCCTGCCAAAACTACTGCACCGTGTATGTTGCGGTAGCTTGTGGGCTCGTCGCATAGCTGGGAGCGATTGCGATGGCCTTGATGACATCAGAGCTATTTGTGATTGTCACTGGGCCCGTATACACAGATGACTGGCTGGTCGGGGTAGAGCCGTCGAGGGTGTAGTAAATCACAGCATTCGGATTCGCGTCGCTTATCGTAGCTTTCTGTCCGCTTGCGTAGGTTCCGTTTGCGGGTGAGATCGCGGGAGTTGTCGTGACCTGGGTGTAGGTCCAATTCAGTATTTTCTGAATCGCCGTGCCCCCGCCCGTGCCGCCAGTAAAGCCGACATACGCGGATGTTGCATTGACGGCTGCGGGGATATTTACCGGGAAACCCTGCGTGAAGACGGCCTTCGTCGTCTGGTCGGTAAGGGTAAGCGTTAGAGTCGTGCCGTCGTATGTCAGATTTGCCAGCATCGGGTCGCCCTTCGTAAGAACGATGCCCGAGGGCGTCATATCGACCGCTGGAATCGTAGGAGCAACGCCGCCTGTATATACGCCAGTTGAGTCTTTGCCTTCTCCCTGGTTGCTATACAGGTCAAATTTGATGGCGACGCTATTCGGAATGCCAGGCTTTAGGCTTGTATTATTCGGTCCGTAGCCGAGCCCCCCTCCGTTGAAGCCGATAGCCGTTGGCGCATTCGATTGAATCGTAAACGTGAGACCGTCGGCCACGGCATTCGTCTGCTGAAACACAAAGCTCGTCTGAAACTGGCGGATATCGACGGGGATGTTAAAGAATAAGCTGCCGACTTCGAAGTTGCCATTCGCGTCTGTAAGTTTCAGCGTTCCGTCATTGGGGTTTGCGGCATTGCCATTGAAAGTGAATCCCTGAAGATTTGCAAACCCGCTCGGATAGTTGATCGCCGAACCGCCGTCTTGAATCGCATAGGTTCCCGTAGTGACGCTGCTTTGTCCAACGCCAGATACAAAGGCGATTGCCTGTACGGTCTGTGAGCCGATGATGATAAATGGCGCGGTATATTTCTTCGATGCAACGGTAGGCGTGCTGCCATCTGTAGTGTAGTAGATGATGGCGCCGGTAGCGGGCGAAGATAGAGAGATGGTCTGCGCCGAGCTGTAAGTTCCAGCCGCGGGCGCTAGTACCGGTTGTGCCACACTCGGTTGCTGGATGACATATGTTCCCGTAACAATGGGGCTATCCTGTAACCCTGTCGCGCTCGCAAAAGCCCGCACCGTAAGCGAGTTTCCATTCACTTGAATCGGTCCGGAGTAAGTGGCTGATGTATGGCTTGGCTGCGAGCCGTCCACAGTGTAGTAGATCGTTGCATTGGGAGTCAGGCTGCTTAATCCCACTTGTACAGCAGCAGTATAGGTTCCGGGTGCCGGGCTGAAGGTTGGGTCTGCGGTGACCATCTGACTCACCGGAGTGTAGGTCCAATTCAGAATGTCGGTTGTTACAGTGGCCCCGCCCGTACCGCCGGTAAAGCCTGCAAACCCCTGGGTCGTGCCAAGAGCGCCCGGGATATTTATCGGGAAAGTGGTCGTATAGGACGCTGAGGTATTTGTGTCAGTAATACCCACCTGAAGCGCAGTTCCGTTGTAGACAAGATGAACGTGGAATATATCGCCACTGGTAAGGAGAATACCGGTTCCAGTCAGATCTGTGGCCGGAATCATAGGTTCAACCCCTCCGGTATAGATCCCGATAGAATTTTTTCCTTCTCCATTGTTGTTATAGATATCGAATTTAAGCGCGAAGCTATTCCGAATATTTGCATAACCCAGGCCGCCGCCGTTTGCGCCGAGAGCAGATGTTCCATTGCTCTGGATCGCAAAAGTGAATCCGTCCGCACCGGGATTCACCATCTGGAAGGTGAAATCGGAGTTGAATGCGGATACGTTGACCGGCGTAGAGGCCCACGAAGAAGCCGCTTCAAATGTACCTCCGTTGGTGAGCTGGAGCGCCTTTATCGTCGCATTGAGTTGTGCGCCTCCGTTTAACGCTAAATTGGAGGTGCTCGTGAAACCGCTGCCGTAGTTGATGCTTTGCCCGGTGGATTGAATAACGTATGCCGCACTGCTCATCGGGCTTACAGAATAGCCGGGTGACGACGCCATTGCGTTGAGCGTTTGGCTCGCAGACACGCTGATAGGCGCTGAATAGACGGGTGAACTTAGAGTCGGCGTGGATCCGTTCGTGGTGTAGTAAATGGTCGAACCCGGAGTTGTATCGGCAATCGTTACTGTTTGCGTTCCGACATAGGTTCCGGCGGCTGGAGTAAACGACGGAAGAGCCGCAGCCGGAGGTGCAATGGTGAAAGTCGCAGAGTTGATTGGACTAGGACTGGTCCCTGGAGCGATTGCAAAAGCCTTGATGGCTACGGTGCCGCTGCTGATGGTCAGTGGACCACTATAAACAGAGGAAGCCGTCGTCGGGATCGATCCATCAATCGTGTAGTAAATCACTGCGTTCTTCGTCGAATCCGACAGACTCACAGACTGTGCAGCAGTAAAGGTACCCCCATTCGGTGATATAGCCGGCATTGGTGCTGCGACTGCCGCATTGGAAACAAAGGTCCAGGTGAGAATCTTTTGGCTGGCCGACAGTCCGCCCGTGCCTCCCGTAAAGCCGATGTAAGCAGTGTTGCTGCCAATCACCTGAGGAATGTTAATCGGGAAGCTCTGGGAGAAGGTTTTGTTGACGACGATATCCGTAATCGTCATAGTCAGAGTTGTGCCGTCATAGGTCATATGCACACTCATACCGTCGCCACTATGCAGATTGATCCCGGATGGCGTCAGATCGATGGCCGGGACCGTTGGAGAGGCGCCGTTTTGATAAAGACCTGTGGAGTCTGGCCCCTCACCGGCATTGCTATACAGATCGAATTTAATGGCGATGCTGTTCGTAATCGTTCCGGCACTGTTTGTGGCGCCGTTCGATGTATACGGCCCATACCCGAGTCCGCCCCCGACAGGTCCGAGCGCTTTGGGGCTAACGTTCTGGATCGTAAACGTAAATCCATCCGCTTGTGCGTTTGATAGCTGGAAGGAAAAATCGTTCGTGAACGACTGGATATTCATGGGCGTGTTATAGAAGGCACTGCCCGCCTGCTGCGATCCTCCCGTAGTAAGTTGTAGACGGCTGTCGTCGCTATTGACTGCGCTTCCATTGAGCGTCAAACCTGTTACTACGGAGAAACCGCTGCCGAAATTAATACCTGTGCCGGAGGATTGGATCGTATATGCGGATGTGGCGATCACACTCGGGGCCAGGTTGCCAGCGATGGCAATTGCCTGCAGCGTCTCGGTTGCATTTACCGTAATGGGAGCGCTGTAGACGGGAGAGCTGGCTGTAGGCGTCGAACCATTGGTCGTGTAGTGAATGACCGCGGCTGGCACTGAATCACTAATGGCGACGACTTGTGCGGATGTATAGGTGCCTGCTGCAGGCGTGAATGCCGGCGCTGGTGTCTGGGTCAAAAATGTAAAGGTTGCGGCACTCACTGTACTCTGCAGATAACCTTCTGCGCTGGCCATCGCTCGCACTGTGGTCCCTGTCGAAATCATAATGGGCGCTGAATAGAGTGTCGCCGCGGTTGTGGGCAGACTCCCGTCCATTGTGTAGTAGATCGCGCTGTTCGGCGTAGAGCTGGTGATCGTGACCTGCTGAGGCGCAGCTAACGAACCTCCATTCGGCGAGATGGCCGGCGCTGCCGTCTGTTTTGCACCGTTGAGCAGACCGTAGACATCGACTTGATATCCGGCGCCTACATACACCTTGCCGTTCGTTACGACTGGAACGGTGAACTTTGTCGCCGGGCCTGCATCGTCACGGGCTGCATTCGTGTCGCTTTCGTAGAGAACGGTAGCCAGATTGTTTGCATCGAAGGCGTAGAGAATCGACGAACCGTTCGCGTTGTATGCGTCTGATCGAATACCCCACACAATGCCATTCTGGGTGCCATTGGATGAAACAACCGGAGCTACTCCCGGGAACCATGATTTCATCGTCGAGGACATGGTAGGTGTCGTGCTCAACAGACCATTCGTCAGTTCGAAGCGCTTCAGGTAATCTGAATTTCCCCACATGTAGACGTGGCCATTCCAGTATGCGGGAGTGCTCCAAAGCCCGGCTGTCTGTCCAGGAATGTCCTGGATAATATTTGGATTCGAGGTTCCTCCCGGTGCATATCCTCCCAAATTATCGCGATCAAGAAGGAGGATTCTTCCCTCTTTGCCTACTTGCAAAAGCTCATGTGGGTGCGCACCCGGCTGGTCGGGGAGCAGGAGTTCGCCGCCTGAGCCCTGGTCTACATCACCACTGGTAAGGGCGGCCTGATTAAACGGTGTAAAGGCGCTTCCTGGGGTAAGAGTGCCGCTTCCAAGATCCAGACGAAGAATGCTATCTCCATAGTCCACCTTAGTGGAAAGAGGCGGATACGAGGTGAATGAACCGTTACCGGCGGAGAGGAAAAGACGCCCAGTAGAGCTTACGGTATCGATCGGCAGTCCGGCGCCTGAACCCCAGACACCATTGCCAAAACCATTTGGAGAAAGGCAGATTACTCCGGTCTGTTGTAGTGAAGTGGCGTTGAAACCTATCACCCATCCATGCCATGGTCCATTGTCGCCATGCGATCCAAATGCGACATATAAGTAGCCATTAAACAGGTCGAGGGCAACACGGTTCATCTGCCACATGTCGCTGAATGTGAGCTGGCCATTCGCACTGCCATTGCCGCCACCGGGAACGGTTGCGGTAATGTTCTGCGATGGGCTGTTCGCTTGCTCCGCGCCCGTCAACATGTTCAGCGCGTGAATCCGCTGAATATAATTGCCGTTTTCCTTCGTCTTCGCTACTACATAGATTGTTTGCGTTGTTAAGTCGTACACGGGAGTTGAGGTAATACCAATCTCCGGAATGATGTCGTGTGTACCGAGATCCGAACTGGGCACGGTGGTTGCGCCGGCTGCAGCGCCATGAGAGGGGTCAAGCATGCTCGCCGTCCACAGCGGCTGGGCGTTCGCGCCTCCATTTGAATCCGCATCAAAGGCATACACGCTGTCATGCTCGGTGGCGATGAACATGACATTATGAACAAGACCATCGGGCATGGTAAGTCCCGATGCATAGAGAGGCTGGCCGTACACATACCCGTCCACTACCACGCTGAAGAGCTTTCCAAAGGTAGTGGTATTTACGTTGCTGACTGTAAGCAAGGTTTCCTGGGTATTTGCGCCGGCGTGCGTATTGTCATAGCGCCATGTTGGTACATTCACGGGAGTAGCTGTCTGCGCAGCAACAAACGGCGCGCAGGCAAATACTGTTAGTAAAGACAAGACCGACAGTGCCGTGCCCACCCTTGGCAGTCGCGGAACCGCTAATCTATCTTTAACAACAGCAGAGTGAAGAACCTGGAAAGCAGTAAACAGTCGCACGTGACCTCATTTGTGAAAACGTCTTTCTTTGTCGGTTCTCAAAGTGATCTCGGTTGACGCTTATATTTCGATCGCTACGTCTAGAGAGTCTCGGAGTAATTCCGCACGTTTCCACAGGCATGCAATCGGGCTTCCATTCGCGGCGACGTAACGACGCCAGGTAGCAGGCGAAGTGGAACCTCAATAATTTGTTGACATTTGATAGTTGCCGGTCAGAGGTCAGGAGTAGAAGAGTGGAATGGCAGTTAGCGCAAGTTCTCCAGCAATACTAATTTTAGGGAACTATTGCTATACATGAGCAGGAACAAGCGGTGACCGCTATTACTTATGCGCGTTGAAAGATATGTTACCTTCAATGGTTACTTTCGAAGGATCGATGCATCGCAGCCAACTTTATCTGAAGAGGATACTGATGCTTTTTAGAATCGGATTTGTCGCCATTCCACTGCTCATCTGCTCGACGTGGATCCATGCCCAATCTCCCTCGGAAAACGGCCTCGTATGGGAGATGCAGGGAAGCTGGCGGCTGAATCATGAGCAACAGCATTTGCGCACAGGCGATGATGTAGTACCCGGCGCGGTGTTGACTGCAGACACTGCGACCAATGGATCGATTCTCGTCCTGCTGCCGGATGGTCAAAGACTACTCTTTGACTGTCATGACGCGAACACCTGCTCTCAGGGATTTCGCATACCAGCCCTGATAGCTAAACCCGACAAAGATGATATCGAGTTATTTGAGACCATTAAGTTGGAGATGCAGAAACCTAGTTTAGCAATAAGTCTGGGTAAAGCGCCGCGCATTTCAACAATTACAGAAATAGAGTCCGTTGTTCGCATTCAAAACGATGGAACTATTCTGTTGAAACAACCTTTGGCTGCTTTGCCACCGGGGCAATATCGGCTGACGACACAGGGAGACAGTCAAGCTCAGCCATCCGAACACTCCCTGACGTGGTCTGGATCCCATGATGAAAGCCACCTTACACTCTCAGGCCCTGGCTTTTATCAATTGCGCCTTTTTGGAAATCTTGGAACCGAGCGGATGCGAGTTGTTCTATTGGCCGTGCCTCCAACTGCGTTCTCAGATACGGAGAAATCTTTTGCTGAGGCAAGAAAAACTCTTCAAGAGTGGAATGAAACCTTTCCTGGCTGGCCGATGCACGAATGGCTACAGTTATATTTGAGGAGCCTGAGTGAAGCGGGGCCAGAGAAAAATTCTTCAGAACAGTGAATCCCGGCGCATCGAGCACCTTCAAACCATCAGGCCACGCTACCCCACAATTACTTTGGCAGTTCTGTCGAATAGATATTTGCCGTCGACATGCGGGCGTTCACTAATGGTGTGTCGCGCGGAGTAAGTCCGGCAAACTGATAGTCCACCGCATCAGCAAAGTGTAGATCTTCGAGATCGGCAACATGTTCTACTTTGCCGCCGGGCACTGTGATGCGGTAAATCGTCTGGCTCTTCTGCACGTACGTGTGAAAGAAGAGTGATTTGCTGTCACGTGACCATACTGGATCCGCTACGCTTTGCGCTGTCAGTGATCGCCAGGTACCGGTTGACGTGTCAAAAAGCATGAGCCGCGTCATATCGAGAGATAAGGCTGCGATATAGCGTCCATCCGGCGACCAGCGAGGACTGAAGAGTCCTTGTGAGCCGGGAAGCATCGTAGATTTGCCCGCTGCGATATCGAATAAATAGATTGCCTTCGACTCCGCTGTCTCGCCCATAAGCGCCGGGACTCGCCCGAAGACGATCTGCCTGCCATCCGGCGACCAGTCGGGATCAGCTTCATTGCGATTTTCCGCCAACATCGGGTGAAGGTTACTGCCGTCAGCGCCGATCGTGTAGATCTGCCACTCCTTCCCCGGCTCCCTGGCCATAAAAACGATCTGCCTGCCATCCGGCGACCACTGCATCATGAATACTTCCATCGGGCGTCCGGTCAGCTGTACGCGCTCAGTACCGTTTGCGCGGCTCCTCCACAATGAGTTGTCTTCGTGGCTGATCCAGGCCATCCATTTGCCATCGCGCGAGAACACGACGCGATTCGCCGTCATAAGAGCCTCACCATAAGGCAGGAAGGTCTTATTCGCAGAGGAATATTCGAGCAGCTCGGAGCGTGTATCGGCGCCGATGAAAAAGATGCGATTGCCTGACCGCGAGGTGATCGGTGACTGGTAATCGAGCGGGCCATTCGTCAATTGAATTGGCTTACCGTCTCTGGAACGCTGCATCCATATATTGTTTTCGCCGTTATGCTGAGACTCGAAAACAAAGTACTTGCCATCTGATGTCCAGCTTCCGCAGCATTCATTTGCGGGTCTGGTCCAGCCGCGTAGAAGCTGGCGCGCATTTCTTCCATCCGCGCCAATCTCCCAAAGAGATGTCGTGTGATTGGCGGGATCTAACAAGGTCAGGCGCAATGCCGAACCTCCGGGCATCCAGCGAAGCCAGAAGGGACGTCCGGGCAAAACGGCAAATTGCTGCGGGGTTTCGCCGTTTTCTCCGGCAGTCCACAGAGTATTGCCAGTCGCGTAGAGGATGTGTGTGCCATCCGACATCCATGTGGCATCCTGCGCCAATAAACCTGGAATTTGCCGTGCCGCGCCGCCAAGCGTCGGCACAACCCATAATGTCTGTTCCGCTTCTGCAGAAATATGATTCCGGATGATCAGCTTTGAGCCATCCGGAGAAATATCTCCGAGCAGCGGGGCGATGATTTCGTCGGGCAACGTGAGATTCGTCGTCTCGCCATCAGCAATCAGCCCTTGAGCCAACTGCATACGTCCGCTCTCGAGCTCGGGAAAATAGAGCCGTGTACCGTCGGTTGCAATCCCCGGCAGATTTTCAAGAAACGTATCTCCGGGAGAGACTCTACCCGAAGAGGTGACGCGGGAAATCTGTAATGGCTGCTCGTCATGACGACGGAGACTTGAGAATACGGTCATTGCAATGACAATGACGCATGCGATACCGACCGCCAGCGGCAACCATGCCGGTACGCGTCGAACCGGCGGCGAAAGGAGATGAGCCGCACCGTCTTGAGCTATCGGCGGAGACGTGTCGGTGATCGGTGGGGGCACAAACGAAACTGGAGCGATAAAACGGTATCCCCGCTTGGCCAGAGTCTCAATAAAGCGCGGATTTTCCGCCGAGTCTCCCAGGGCATCCCGAATCTTATTGATTGCCGTTCCGAGGCTGTGCTCGAAGTCAACTACGGTGTCATTTCCCCATAAGTATTGTTGCAGTTGATCGCGGGAAACGACCTCGCCTGCATTTTCCAGAAGAAAGGTGAGCACACGAAATGGCTGTGCCTGAAGTCGTATCCGGATACCTGATCGATAGAGCTCTCCCGATTTCAAGTCTGCTTCAAAAAGCCCGAATCGAACTTTAGAGCCAAGTTTTGCTGCAGTCGACACGACGGTCACCCTAATGCTTCTAAAAGAAAGACGTAAAACATCTCAGTTTATCTGTTTCGTAACGAAAATTACAAGTGAAATAAATCGATAAACCATTGAAAACAAAACAGAAAACTGTTTAAGGAGCCTTGATGAAGAAAAGACTGCCTGTGCATTGCAGATCGTTATCGTGAAGGATTCAAGTGCCTCTTACTCGCAATTCGTCAGAAAGACCTTAAGGAAACCAGAACGATAACGAGCTCATTTCGGAGGCAACACGCGATGTACAGCAAATGGTTCGCAAGGTTGGCAGTTTGTTTTCTGCTTATGCCGCTTTTAGTTCCAGCACTTTTGGGACAGACGGATACGGCACGCATTCAAGGTACAGTCACAGATCCAACTGGAGCCGTCATTTCGGGCGCTACGATCACGGCGACCAGCGCCGGTCAGGGCACCAAATTTACCGCGACTTCAGATGACAGCGGCAACTTCACCCTCAGCGGACTACCGCGCGGAACTTACGACATCAAGGTAGACGCGAGCGGATTCACTTCAATCGAACAGTCTGTTGCGCTGGATGTTTCGCAGGTAAGAGCTCTGGACATTAAACTGCCCCCTGGAGCAGCAACAACTCAGACCGTCACCGTCACGGATACCTCTTCGTTGATCGATCTGGCAAGCTCATCGACCGGTGAGGTCATCAAAGGCCGCCAGATTACCGAACTTCCTCTGAACGGACGCAACTTCACCTCGCTTGCACTGCTCACCCCGGGCGTAACCCGAGGCAATTCCAGCGACTCGGCCAACGGTGCTGGCGGCAATGCTGAAACCTTCCGCTACGCCGACTCAGGAGGCGCTGCGCTTTCGGTCAACGGACTCCGTCCACAAGCGAACAACTTCATCCTCGACGGCACGGACAACAACGAGTCACTCGCGGGCACCATCGCTTTTTTTACCCCGATCGATGCGACCGATGAATTTCGCGTGAGCACCAGCATTGCCCCGGCGGAATTCGGACGGGCAGGCGGAGCCATCGTCGAGTCCTCCATCAAGTCCGGCTCGAACCAGATTCACGGCTCGGCCTTTGACTTCCTCCGCAACTCGGAGTTCGACGCCAATCCTGACTACCAGTTCCTGGGCTCCGGCTTTAGTCCTTTCCCCAACTTTATCCGCAACCAGTTCGGCGGCAGCGCAGGGCTGCCGATTCTGCACAACAAGCTCTTCATCTTCGGCGACTACCAGGGACTCCGAGAAAAGACGGGAATTGCCCCGTCGTTCCAGACGGTCCCAACGGCACAGATGCGGACCGGTGATTTCAGCCAGTTTCTGTCCCCAGGAAATCAGAGCCTGACCGCTGTCCCGCAATGCGCCATCCCTGCAGGTCAGTCTGCACCGGCCTCTATGGGACAGATTTACGATCCGATCACCTGCCAGCCTTTCGCAGGGAACATCATTCCGGCAGGTCGGTTGAATACGGCGGCTGTGAATTACTTCAACGCATTCCCCCTGCCGACGAATCCTAACCTGGTGCAGAACAACTACGAGGCGATCCAGCAACAGATCACGGGCTTCAACGATTTCGATGTGCGCATCGATTTCACGCCTACATCGAAGGATCAGTTTTTTGTTCGTTACAGCTACGGGCAGGATAATTTCGTCAAGACCTCGCTCTTCCCCAACCTGCCGGCGGGTTTCGCCTCAGGTCAGACGCAAGCCCATCCACGCGGTGTTGTCGGCAGCTATACCCGCATCGTGACTCCTAACATCCTGAATGAACTCCGCGTTGCCTACGTCCGTCCTGAGTTCGGCTACACACCTCCGTTTTTTGGAGATCCCGTTTCGGCGAATCTCGGCATCGTAAACGCGAACCGTAATCAGCTCACCAGCGGCGGCGCGCTGATCGGCGACAACAACTCGCAGCTTTCGTATACCGGTGACGGCGGTCCATACCTCGTGAAGGAATACACTGCTCAAGGGCTGGACACGCTCAGCTGGAACCATGGAGCGCATGCCTTCAAGTTTGGCGCGAACATAATCAATCGTCGCGTGAACTTCTTCCAGGGCAACGACTCGAAGGGCTTCTTCAACTTCGTCAATTCCGGCAGCGGCGATCCCAACTGGACGGGCTACGATGCCTCCGAAGCGCTGGTCGGCTTCTCGAGCTACACGCTCGGCAACAGCTCCGATTTCTTCGGCACCTACAACTGGGAAACAGGCTATTTTGCCCAGGACGACTGGAAGGTCAATAAGCGGCTGACGTTGAATCTTGGCCTGCGTTATGACCTCTACACATATCCCTACACCGCAAATAATCAGCAGTCGAACTTCAACATCGTTACCGGTCAGCTGCTGGTCGCGGGTCAGAACGGCCAGTCGCGCAGCCAGGTCAACACCAACCACAACAACTTCGCTCCGCGTGTCGGCTTCGCGTATGACCTCTTCGGCACTGGCAACAGCGTGCTGCGCGGCGGTTATGGCATCTTCTACTTCCTCGACCGCGGCGGCATCGGCAATCAGCTCAGCAACAACCCTGATTTCAACGGAACGTCAAGCTATGCCGCCAACAACGGCTATCGCGTAACCTTCACCGGACAGGCCCCGCTCGGCAGCAATGACAATACGCAGGCAACAGCGCCGCTGCCTGCTCCGGGCAGTACCGTAAACGTCAACAATCCGCAGAACGTAAGCGTCATCGCCCAGCTGCCGAACAATCAGACCTCCATGATTCAGCAATGGAACCTGCAGCTGCAGCAGCAAGTTGGCCAGTCGGCCTTCACCATGGCCTATGTCGGCAATCGCTCGACGCACCTGACCACTACCTACAACCTCAACCAGCAGCCGCTCGGTTTCCTTGGATACGGCAACGGCTTCCGACTCTATCCGCAGCTTGGCGGCAACGCCGAGACCAACTCCAACAGCGGCGTCTCCAGCTACAACGGCCTGCAGCTCCACTTCGAGCACCGTTTTACGGAGGGACTCACCACCACGGCCAGCTATACCTGGTCGCATTCAACGGATGACTCCGTAGCCCCGCAGGGCAACGAATCGAATCAGATATTCATCAACCCGGCAACGCTCAGCGCCCTGCTGAACCTGAACAAAGGCAACTCCTATCAGGACCAGCGCCACGTCTTCACCTTCAGCAGCATCTATGACCTTCCCTTCGGTCATGGACGCCACTTTGCCGGAAACATGCCGAAAGCCGCGGAATATGCGGTCGGCGGATGGCAGATCAACATGATCGCGCAGCTGAACACCGGCACGCCGTTCGATGTCATCGACTCGAAAAATGCGCCGACGGACTTTGCCGATCTTGTAGCTCCGGCCACCATCACCCACAGCGTCACCGGGCCATACTTCTCGACGGCTTCCTTTGCGGCGCCTGCCGATGTAAATGGCGTATATACGTTCCCCGGCACGTCAGGACGCGGGCTTCTGCATGGGCCTGGAAACAAGACCGTGAACTTCGCGGTGCAGAAGAATTTCGCCATCACCGAACGAGTGAACACCTCGTTCCGTGCTGAGGCATTCAACGTCCTTAACACGCCGCAGTTCAGCAACCCCGACAGCAATCTGAACGATCAGAACTTCGGGCTGATCACCGGCCTGCAGAACAACTCTGTCCGCCAGATCCAGCTCGCGCTGCGGTTCACCTTCTAATTGAAGTTGTTTTCACTCGCGCCACGGCGGCTCTTCCGGCGTGGCGCTTTTTTTCAGAGGGTGATTGAGATGAAGTTGAAATCAATGTTTCATAGTCTTATTGCGTCACTGCTGTTTGGAGCTCTTTCGACGATTGCAGCGCAAAGTGTCTCGCCTGCACTCAACAAGCCAGTGATCGACAAGATCGATCCTCCCAATTGGTGGGCGGATATGCCTTCGCCGATGCTGCTGATTCACGGTGAACATCTTTCCGGCGCACGAATCTCTGTCACCGGAAGAAATGTATCAGTCGAAAAGACACAGGCATCGCAGAATGGCCACTGGGCATTCGTCTGGCTGCGCAGCGCTCATGCTGCACCACAGACTCTTCACATTACCGCATCCAATTCTGATGGCAATGCGCAGGCAGACTTCGAGCTTCAACAGCGCAAGCCTGCATCCGCCGGCTTTCAGGGTTTTTCCTCAACTGACGTGATGTATCTCATCATGACGGACCGCTTCGCTAACGGAAATACTGCCAATGCTCAATCAGCCGAAGAGCGCGCCAAGCCGCGCGGATGGCATGGCGGCGATTTCCAGGGGATCGAACAGCACCTCGACTATCTGCAGTCGCTGGGCATTACAACGGTCTGGACTACGCCGGTTTACAACAACATCCCATCGCCACAGTCCTATCACGGCTACAGCGCGACAGACATGTATGCCGTTGATCCGCATTTCGGCACATTGGCTGACTATCAGCATCTCGCCTCGGCCCTGCATCATCGAGGCATGAAGATCGTTCTCGATACAGTTCCGAACCACGTAGGTCCTGCGCATCCCTGGGTAAAAGATTCGCCGCTTCCCGACTGGTTCCACGGCACTGCTGAAAATCACACCGTGGCCAAGACCGATTTTCAATCGATCCCCGATCCACACTCTTCCTGGCGCGAGCGCCGCGACATTACGGAAGGCTGGTTCGCCAACGCTCTGCCCGATCTCAACCAGGAAAATCCTCTGGTTGCGAAATACCTTATTCAAAATGCCATCTGGTGGATTGAAACTGCGGGTCTCGATGGTCTTCGCATCGATACCTTTCCTTATGTGAATCGGGCATTCTGGCAAGAGTTTCACGCGCAATTGCACGCTCTTTATCCAAAACTGACAACGGTCGGCGAAGTCTTCAACAGCGATCCCACCATCACGTCTTACTTTGCAGGAGGCGTCGAGCACGACGGCGTCGATACTGGCCTCTACACGCCATTCGACTTTCCTATTTATTTCACGCTGCGCTCGGTGCTGATTCATCAGGAGCCGATGACGAAGCTCGAAGACGTTCTGCGTCAGGACCGGCTTTATCCACACCCGGAGCGCCTTGTTACTTTTCTTGGCAACCATGACACCATGCGGTTTCTCAACGAGCCCGGAGCAACGCCTGCAGAACTCAAAATGGCTTTTGCGCTGTTGGCCACATTGCGGGGCATGCCGCAGATTTATTCCGGCGATGAAATCGCGATGCAAGGCGGCGCTGATCCGGACAACCGCCGCAATTTTCCTGGAGGCTTCGCCGACGGCCAACAGAGCGCATTTGCATCTGCAACTCGCACGGCCGAACAGCAACAGATGTTTGACTGGGTACGTATGCTTTTGCGGTTGCGCAGAGAGCATCCGGTGCTGCAATCAGGGCAGCAGCAGGATGTGCTCGATGAAGACCCTACTGCCTTCGCTTATGTGCGGGCAGGAGATGTTTCTCATGGTTGCGATGGCAAGGAGCGTGTGTTAGTAGCTGCGAACAATGCCGATCAGCCTCGCACGGTTACTCTAAACATGGCTGATACTGCGCTTGCCGGCTGTTCCGTTCTGCATCCACTGGCGGGCAGTGATGAGACGCCACAGGTGCATGACCATGTCGTCGAGCTTCATCTTGGTCCCAAACAGGTCGCGATCTATGCTGCGTCTTAGAACCTAGAACCGGTTGCCGACATATCGGGTCAATGCGAAGATGTCGTTATGGAAAGATCACTCCTCACGGCAAACGCTTTGCTCATAAGCGCAATTTTGTGCCTGGGCAACGCGACGGCACAGCAAACACAGACAACTAGCCCTAAAAGCTCATCAACCGCGAAGACTCCGCAGAGTACAACGGCGAGAACCCGGCATACGACTGCAACAAAACCAAAACCTCTGGTGCTCGAAACGCAAAAGGATAAAGCTAGCTACGCTATTGGACTCAATGTCGGTAAAAACCTGCACAGAGACTCGGTAGATGTCGATCCGAAGATCGTACTGCAAGGCTTAGAAGATGCGTTGGCCGGCGGCAAGACGCTTTTAACAGACGATGAAGCGAAAGCTGCATTGATGGCATTGCAAGAAGATGTGCGTAAAAACCAGGAAGAAAAAAGGCAGGCGCTCATCCAAACAAATAAATCACAAGGCGACGCATTTCTAGCAGCCAACGGCAAGAAGGAAGGCGTAGTCACGTTGCCGAGCGGTCTTCAATATAAAATTCTGACTGCCGGAAGCGGTCCAAAGCCTACAGCCAGCGACTCGGTGGTCTGCAATTACCGTGGCACACTTCTCGACAACACAGAGTTTGATAGTTCTTATAAGCGTGGTCAGCCGGCAACCTTTGCAGTGAGTCAGGTCATCAAGGGATGGACAGAAGCGCTCCAATTGATGCCGGTTGGCTCGAAATGGCAGCTGTTTATTCCGCCGGACCTTGCATATGGTGAGCGTGCCCAAGGCTCTGATATCGGGCCAAACTCAACGCTTATCTTCGAAGTCGAGCTGCTTTCCATTCAAGGAAAGAGCGAATAAGTATCGCGTTCAGTTTCTTCATCATGGAGTCGATCCGGTCTGATAGTTGAGCGTGGCGAGAGCAAGACGGTATTGATACTGGGCATTTGTATTGCCGATTGCTGCGTCCGTTTGCTGAAGCTGCGCTTGACTTAACTCAACGATCGAGCTGAGGCCCAACCGGTAGCGCGTCTGCGCCAGAGTGAGCGCCAGGTCCGCCTGTTTCAACAGGTCGGCAGTTACGGAAACACGCTGAAATGCTGTATTCGCAGCCAGCCAGGAGGTGCGAATGTCCCGTTCAATCTGATCGCGGAGCTCTCGGCTTTGTTCCGATGCAGCTTGTGCGCGAATGGAAGATTCTTTCGCCTCGGCCGAGTAGAGAAATCCATTGAAGATCGGAATACTCACGTTGACACCGATGCCGCCCCACCAGTTCGCCGTATAGTATGCGTCAGATCGTATCGGCACGCTACCCGCAGTTCCAGCAGCACTGATTGTCGGGAGCATCTGATCGCGTTGAGCATGATTGAACTTTACCGTGGCCTGTTGGTTGTAATTTAGAGCCTGCAAATCTGGCCGCTGCTGCAGGCCAAGCTGGATGAGGGGATCGGCGCTTGGCGGTGGCGGTTGCACCGGAGTATTTTCATCAACCAGGTTGTATCTCACCTGCTTGTCGAGGCCCAGAACCGCGTCCAATGCCGCCATTGTGGAGTCAGCATTGTTTTGCGCATCGAGCATCAACAATTTCGCCTGCGACAAGTTGACATCTGCAAAACTCAAATCGAGTGTTGATTTCAGTTTATTTTTTGTCAATTCGTTGACTAGCGTATCCGTTGAGTGCCGCGTATCCACAGTTTGTTCCGCAACTTTGAGCAATGCCTGTGCCTGCAGTGCATTGTAAAAAGCCTGATCTGTCGCAAGGACAATATCTTCTGTTGTGGCCAGCGCATTGGCGTTTTGCGCTTTTTCCTGAAGTTTGGAAGAGGCAACGAGGTTTCTGGTTCGTCCAAAGTCAGTAATCAACTGGGTAAAATTCCCTCCCGCGCCCGCATGCTCAACGAGACGCGACGCCGTAAGCGATCCGGCTGAACTGCGGCTCCCATCCTCCGCATCTACCGCGGTGATGTTGGCGGTAGCAGTGGGTAGTTCCGCAGCTCTGGTTTCTCGAACAACCTGATGTTGCGCCAAGGCGAGCAGACGTCCGATGCTCACGCGTGGATTGTTCTTGATCGCCATCTGCTCGGCTTCTGCTCGCGTCAGATTTGGCGGTGCATCCGGAGCTTGCGCATTCGTCGAAACAGTCGAGGACTGAGCAGCTACATTTGAGATTGCCAGCACTCCCTGTTGCACATCTCTTTGCGAAATGAGGCGGGTGGGCGGCGCATCCGGCAACGCTTGCATTGTGGTTGAGACCTGCGCGATCGACGGACTGCAGCCAATACACGCTAATAAAAAAATGCATGCAGTTGAGAGTCGGCTTTTATTTGTTTTGTTCGTCATTGTGCATGCTCTCCTGCAACAGAGGTCTTCATTTCATGTTTGCCGTGTATGAGCAGATACACAGCAGGAACCAGGAAAACAGTGACGATGACAGAAACGCCCAGTCCTCCAATGATGGCACGGGCCAGAGGCGCGTATTGTTCGCTTCCCGCTTCGAGTCCGAGCGCCATCGGTATCATGCCGAGCAATGTGGCGAGAGATGTCATCAGAATAGGTCGTAATCTGATCTTGCATGACTGTACGACGGCTTCCATCAGCGGCTTGCCTTGCTCATGGAGCACGCTGGCGAACTCGACGATCAGGATGCTGTTCGATACCACGATGCCGGTCATCATGATGACGCCCATTAACGACATGATGTTCAGCGTGCTGTGTGTCATGAAGAGAATGAGCACCACTCCAGCCAATCCCGGCGGAATTGCCATAAGAATGATGAACGGGTCTACAAACGAGGTGAATTGCGCCATCAAAATCAGGTAGACAAGGGCAATGGATAGCAGCAGGCCGATCGCGAATTTGGTAAAGGACTGGTTCATGTTCACGACCGCTCCGCGAATCGTGATGCGAACATTCTTCGGCTTGCTAACGTTCTGAACGGTCTTGTTCACATCGTGACTCACACCTACCAACGACTCCGTGGATGGCATGACATAGACATCGATAACACGGCGGATCTGATAGTGATCGACTTCGGTCGGCGTATTAATCTCCTTAATATTGGCTACCGACTGTAGTGGCGTGTAATTTTGTTGATCTGCAGACCGGAGGGGAATCTGCTTGAAGTCATCCATGCTCATATTGGCAATTTTCTGGTCGAAATATTGCACTGTGAGCAGGTAGTTGTTTCCCGTCTTTGGATCGATCCAGTAACTGGGTGCGATCACTCCGTTCGAGCTCATCGCTGTAATCACATTGTCGACAATGTTTTTCGGCGATAGCCCAATGAGGCTGGCTCGTTCCCTATCAATATTGAGTTCGAGGCCGGGATATTTCAGGTCCTGCGGGATGAGAACATCGCTTACACTTCTGAGACCTTTAACCTGCATGGCAATTTGCCGCGCGATGGCAAAAGACTGATCAAGGTCATTCCCGCTGATCTGAATTTGAATGGGCGCAGGCAAGCCCTGGTTGATGACTGAATCGACCAGTCCACCTGCCTCGAAGTAGGTCGTAAGCTCCGGCATGTCCGACGCGAGCTTGCGGCGTACCTTTTGCATGTAGGCATAGCTTCCTATCTTGTGATCTTCCTTAAGGCTGACCTGGACAAAAGCTGTGTCCATTGCAGAATTGGTTGTGTAGATTGCCGAGAGATCAGGCGTGATACCGATGTTGGATACGATCATGCCTAGATCGCGAGAGGGTATACTCTGGCGGATTTCGTTTTCAACCTGAGTAATGTATTGATTGCTCAGCTCAATACGTGATCCGTTTGGACACTTGATCCTGACTACAAATTGTCCTGGATCCGTGCGTGGAAAATAGGATCGGCCAAGAAATGGAAATACCCCGATGAGGATCGCCGCCACTCCGCCAATAATGACGAACGCGGTTCGACCCGGTCGCTGCATGGCACGCGTGACTTGAATCTCGTAGTAATCCAGCATCCGGCGGAAGTATGCATTGAATTTTGCTTCGAACCGCTGAAAGAACGATGGCGGCCTGGTTCCCTTCTGCAATTTTTCATGCGATATGCGGATGAACTTAGAGCAATAAAGCGGCACAACAGTCATCGCAAAAATGTAGGAAGCAAAGATCGAGAGCACGACGCCAAGGGCGAGATCGATGAAGAGATATTTGCTTACTCCCGCGAAGAACGTCACCGGGAAGAAAACGATGGAGGTCGTTGAGGTAGCCGCAAGCACGGCGAGCGATACCTCCATGCCACCTTTTTCCGCGGCCTGATATGGCGCTTCTCCCATCTCCATGTATCGAAAAATATTTTCCAGAACGACGACCGAATCATCGATAAGACGGGAGAAGGCCAGCGCTAGACCACCCAGCAGCATCGTGTTGATCGAGCCGCCCATCGCCTTCATTACTAAAAGACAGACGAGCGCAGACAAAGGAATGGAGAGTAGAACGGCAAAGGTTGCGCGCGGGCTTCCCAGGAATACCAGAATCATCACGCCGGTCAGCACGAGTCCGATGCTGGCTTCTTTGATCAGATTTCTGATCGCCGATTTAACGAAGAGTGACTGATCAAACACAACCGCTGTTTTCAACGAGGATGGAATGTCGACCAGATCCTTGATGGCGGCTTTCATGCCATTCACGATTGTGATTGTGTTGCTATCGCCACCCTGTTTCAACACGGGCACGTAGACTGATTTCTGACCATCGATGCGCACAATGTTGGTCTGAATCGTCCCTGAATCTTCAGCTTTCCCGACATCTCTCACCAGCACAGAGGCATTGCCGACCGACTTTAGCGGAAGATCATTGATCTCATCCGGAGTTGGCACCTGGCTGTTGGCATAAATGTTGTAATCCTTGGGACCGATGCGAACGTCGCCTGCAGGCAGGATCAAATTCGAATCATTGACCGCATGGACTACGTCCGTAAGGCTGAGATTGTGAGCCTCGAGCTTAACCGGATCAACGTACACCATGATTTGCCGGTAGCGGCCGCCAAATGGCTGTGGTACCGATGCCCCGGGTACGTTTGCAATCTGATTGCGCACCTGAAATTGTGCCAGATCTTTCAGCTGGGTTTCGTTCAGCCCTTTGCCCTTTAAGGTGACGAGGCACACTGGCTGACTCGACGCATCCATGCCTAGCACTACGGGCGGCAGTGTCCCAGGTGGTAATCGTCGCAAATCCGCCATGGCAAGATTCCCGATATTACTGAGTGCCGCATTTCGATCGGTTCCCGGCTTGAAATAAATCTTGATGAGACTGACGCCGGTTAATGACCGCGACTCGATGTGGTCAATGTTGCTGCCCAGTGTGAAGAATCGTTCAAATGTATCCGTGATGTCGGCTTCAATCTGCTCCGGCGGCATGCCGGAATAAAATGTCGCTACCACTACTACCGGAATATCGATCTTCGGGAACAGGTCCACCGGCATGCCCGCGATGCTCGTAATACCTACTACGGCAATGACCAGGCATACCATGATGATGAAATATGGATATTTCAGAGCAAACTTAGGCATTACTGCTCACCTCCTGATTGCTCTTCGCTTACATCGGTACGCGGCAAATCCTCAAACTTTGGTTTCACCGTTTCGCCAATCTGGTAGTTCGATTGTCCTCCTGTAATGACGCGGTCGCCTTCTGCCAGTCCCTCCTTTACTTCCACGAGCATTGATCCCTGTAACCCGAGTGTCACCTTGCGCGTTTGCACATGGTTCTGACTGTCGAGCACAAGCACCGAAGACTGATCGCCATTGCGCAGGACCGCCTGCACCGGAATCGTCAGGACGTTCACCTTGCGCTCCAACTCCAGTGTGGTATTCGCATACATCCCGGGCGTGAGCGAAAGATCCTTGTTTGGAACATCTATTTCGGTTTCCATGGTCCGCGTATCCAGGCTCACGTTTCGCGTGAAGCGGACAACTTTGCCAGCAAAGGAACGATGGAGAGCATCTACCTGCACATTCACATCTGCGCCTTCGTGGATATACTCCACGGCATCTTCGGGAACGGGCAGACGCAGACGAAGAAGATCGCTCTGCGAAAGCTTGACGAGTGGCAGTGACTGAACATCCGAAGCGGTGCCGGCCTGGATCAGAGCACCGGTATCGGCATAGCGCCAGGTGATAACGCCGTTGAGCGGCGCCGTGACACGTGTATAGTCAGCAAGATCGCTGACTCTTTCATGATTTGCGCTGGCGGTTTCGGACTGCTGTTTCGCTGTAGACAGTGCTGCTTTGGCCGCATCCACCTGTGCTTCTGACGCCAAATCTTTCGACTGTGCGTTATCCAGTTCCTGTTCTGCAATCAGACCGGGCTGTGCCGCGGATGCCTGCTTGAGACGGGTGTAGTCAGCATGTAACGCTGTATGCTCAGATTGCGCGCGCGCTACTTCGTGCTCGGCACGGGTGATTTCATCCTTGCTGCCTGCCAGTTCGGAGACAGTTCCTTTCAGTTGCGCATCCAGTTCCGGAACCTCTAGAACGGCAAGCACCTCGCCCTGACGGACCTTGTCGCCGATGTCTACATAGATATGCCGGATGTAGCCTGAGACTTTTGCGTGGACATCCACAACCTGGTAGGGCTGGAACTGGCCTGCGAGATTCAAGGTATGAGTAATCGTTCCTCTTGTCACCGGGGCTATGATCGCCGAGGGAATTTCCGCTGCATTCGCTTCTGAGTTCTTATCTCTGGCACGGCATGAAACCACGCCGAGCATGGCAGGCAATGCCATTCCTATGGCTAGAATGAAAGACGTTCGCTTTCGCATAATCCTGAATACACCTTGTTCTTCATAGAAGACTGGCCGGCAACAGCTTGCATGGCGAGGCAGCACCTATATATGGAGGAGGTGCCTCACGAACCTATGCTGAAGCCTGACCAGAAAAATTATGTTTTTTGAAGAAAGGAGATAAATTTTACGCAGGAATGGGAGGGGGGCGAAAGAAAAATGGGTTCAAACTCGCGAAAAAATGGAGACACCAAGGTCGATCCATCTCTCGCGCCTTTTGACTCAAAGCTAGAGCGCTTAAGGAATCAAATAGCCCGAAGAAAAAGAGAAACGCGCCCAACAGTGCTGCGCAGCATATTTTAACGGGAGTCTTTGCGATGAGTGGGCTATTTGTTGTTGTAGCCCGCTCATTCTGGGACAGGAGTTTTGCCTGGGGCATCAAGTGAGAGCTGGCTTGCGGCGGATCATAAAGAGAAAGTTTGTATTGAAGGCCCCAACTGAATACAACGAGGGCTAGCCCCATAAATATCAACGCAAATGGGAGCTTCAGGAGAGCCATTCGTCTTGTGGATGAAAATTTCACGTTCCTGGGGAAACCTATATTGAAACCTAGGTCTAAGCAATAGCACAATCGCGATACTGCTCCGTCTGTTTTTTCGATGACGTAATCAGAATAAAGGATAGCTGGAGAATTTTCCTACACATTCCGACGAGCGATCATCAAATGTTGCTATTACCTTTAAACCCGGTATTTTCGACATCGGCAGAGTCTGGAGGCATTTCTGCATCAGCCAGTTGCAAACAATTTAATAGTCGCGGCCCAGATGGAGCAGGCGTGCCTATCGACCTTCGATGATCAGACGGGTAAGCCGTTCGACTCCCCACTCAAGATCATGATACCGAAGCTCCAGCACATTTGCTTCAAGAAGTCTCTCGATCGCTGCAGTCTGTATCTCCATCATCTCCGGCGTGCTGTACAGTGGCTGGCGCATGAAGTATCTGGCAACTTCTCGTGAAAAAGGTACCAGCTCCTGGCACCTGGGCTCGCGCCTGTTAAGAAAGATAATGTGCTCGACATGTGCGGTATGCGATCTGGCGATGTGCTCGAAAGGAGCGGTACTTAGCTCGATCGACGGCTTACCGTCTTCGGCTCTCTGGGTGACCTCGTGCCCTGCAAGCTCTGGGAAAAACATTGCAGAGGACGGACGGAAGCGGGCCTGGTTACAGTTTCCAACAACCAGGCGATCTTCGCAGCCATTGATTAAGAAACTTGCATCGTCGGTGATGTATGTCCACCCGGCCTGCGCACAGGCATAAGAAAGCGTGGATTTACCTGCCCCGGAGTCTCCACAGATCAGAATTCCGCTTCCATTCAGTTCCACGCAAGCGGAATGGATGGGAGTTGTATAGCGAGTAGCAAGATGACAAAGAACAGCTGCTTCAAGAAAGTAAAAGCGCAGGTAGGTGTCATGCGCCACTACTGCTTTCGTAAGCGACAAAAAGCTGAGGCTTTGAGCTATATCGCACACTGCGAAGTTCTCACTATCGGCGATGTTCGAAAGAAGATTTCTTTGTACCTTGCAAAGCGGTGCGGGAGGGCACGTAGAGGAACGCCCTTCTGTTATGGCAATCCTGAGCTGGATCGGTTGCGTGTCAAAAAGCTTATGAAAGCCTTTCCAACTATTTTCCGCGGTACGGAGAATATCCTCCGAGTTTGTAGCTATTTCTACAGGAAATCCAAATGGATAATACGTTGCTTGAAGTGGAAGCTCTGTAAGCCTGGATAGAGGATCACCGAGTATGACCGGCTCCGATCGACTGCAGGCAGCCTGAATTTGTTCAATACTAAGCATTGTCACCCATGCGATAGACATTTACTCGATCGCGCACCGTCACCAATTCAATTTTCCGTAAGCTATTGCAAGCATACGGAAATAGGCGCATCGCGTTTGTCACCGATTTGTCTCTCCTTTGTCATTTACCGGAAAAACCAAAAAGAGCGGCGATCGGAGAGTGCAATTCAGAGAGCTGTGCCAAAGCCAACGGAAAAACGGGTACAAATTACTTACAAAATAAAGACAACTGATCGGACCTCGGCCGATACCATGGAATCAATACGCCTCGAACATTCATGGATGCTATCGATTCAGAGGCTTAGAGATCCTGATATCGCGCACAAGGTGAGACCGATGCCTCTTCCAAATTTCTTTATTGTCGGTGCGCCAAAGGCCGGAACGGATCTGCTTTACTACCAGTTCGACAGACATCCCGAGATTTACATGAGTCCGCTCAAGGAACCATGCTACTTTTCGACTGAGATCCGTATCCATAACTTTCATCCATCTCTGCAACAGCAGGTTGAGCTTGCTGCCGCGAGCCTTCGCCGATATCTTGACGCAGGCGCAGAGACCAAGCGTTTTGGCGGCATCGTCTCTGATTTATCGGATTACGAAAATCTCTTTGCAAGGGCAGAGCACGAGAAAGCCATCGGTGAGGCGAGTGTGTGTTATCTCTGGTCAGAGACAGCAGCACCTTCCATTGCGGAAATGCTTCCTCATGCACGGATCATCATCGTATTGATGGACCCTTCGGAACGGGCCTTTCATCAATACCTTAAGAGTTTCTCCGATGGTACAGTTGACCACTCATTTCGCAGACATGCCGAGATCGCGATGAAAAACGCACATGGACGGGACTCTAAGATATCCCCCTTTCATCCGTTTCTCGCATTGGGTGAATATGCGCAGCAGGTGGAGCGCTACCTTAAGCATTTTCCAATGTGTCAGCTCAGCATCTCTTTATATGAAGATACGCAAACGAATTATTCGCAATGGTTTAACGGCTTGCTCTCGTTCCTGGGTGTAGACAATCGTTTTGCGCCGCCTGATGTTGAGGTTCCATCGAAGCCGCACCTTCCGCGGGTTGATAGTCTGCATCAACCGTTCAGGTTAACCATGGAAAAAAGTCTCGCTGAAGAGATAAACCCAAAGTCTCTCAAGGAAGAGCAGCCGTACGCTTTGCCAACTCTTTGCCCGGAAGACCGTGCCGTGCTCGTTGCATACTACCGCGAAGATATTTTGCGCTTACAGGATCTCATCCAACGAGATCTCTCTTCCTGGCTCCGATAGAACCTATTTTTGCACGCGGTGAAGGAACTCTACTTCGATCGCCTTAGGGGCACGAAGGTGATTCCACGCTGATGGGCGACGTTCCATGAAGCCAAACGAAGGATAGTTCTCATCAATAGAGGCACGCAGTGATTCACAGGCATCTTCAGCGCCGATATAGAGGAGCCAGTTACTAGTAGCTCGTTCGATCCCATGCAAATATTCGGCCTGGGCTGCGGAAATGAGATCGGAGAGCGCGTGAGAACTGAATGTGATGTCTATGCTGCTCTTGGGCAGCTTGCTGAGCTCCCAAGACGGCATCAGAATGATGTCATAGCCTGAGATCGCACTCTGCGTCAGTTCCTCTTCCCCGTAAAGCAGCACATTGAGCTGTGGCATGGATTTCGATAAATAGTAGGCCGTCAGCGCCAGACTTTCAGGCACGTCGAAATCAATGTATGTAATCTTCGGACAGTCCCGAAGCAAGTAGTAGGCCATACCGCCGAAGCCGCCACCAACCTCCACGACGACTGCATTGTGCGATGTGATTAGGTCGAGGATACGCTGCGCGCAGTAGTGCTGGAATTCTGCTCTTACCGGCACGAGGGTCCCTTCCATCATTGCACCAAAGGGATTACCGACGGCCGGCCCCTGCAACGCAGAGATCGAGAACCGGCCTTCTGTCTGCGAACGCCAATAGTCGATACGATAGCGAGTCTCGCTCAGAATAAAGCGTCGATACATGTCGCTGGTCGCACCACCAAAATGCGATGCAGTTTTATCCGCGGGCCGTGGTATCAGACCGGTGCTGCAAGGATCGTGAAAGAAATTTCGATACATCGCCTGCAGCCTCTTTATGTCTCGGGCTGCAAGCGCATGCCGTACGGCAGATAGTTGACGCTGCTGTATTTTCTGCCACCAGGGCGTGGCTCCGTATCCGCTTCGTACCGCCCTCTCCCTATCCGCCGCCTTAATATAAGCCGCACATATTCTCTCGAGCAGCGCGGTGTCGTCGCTTTCGTCAATATGCCGATCAATATCTAATGTCACACTTAGAGGATAAAACTGAATGTCATCTTCACACTGATACTGACCGTTCGACATAAGTTTTTGTATACGACGATGTCCAGCAATTTGGGTTTGAACAAGCACGCCATACGAGCGCAAAACGTTATCAAGCTCGGCGGAGCGCTCTTTTTACGGATTCAGGAAGCGTAGAAGCGCCTGCTCATCCTCTTTGCTGAGCGATGCGCGCACCCGCATATGCCGGACGATGGTGCCCGAAATATGCGGAGAAAAACCTTGCGGTGCATTGTGGCAGCGCGAGCAGTTCTGGTCGAACACCCGTTGCCCATCGTCGCTTTGATGAACAGCCTGCTTGGAGGCACTTTTGTTTTGCCTCATGTTGCTGGTAGCAGGTGTGGACGGAGTGCTGGAAGTTTGCGCGAATGACGGCAGGATGGTCATCCAGAGTAATCCTGATGCTAACACTTTCCAATGATTCATTATTTCCCCTTCCATGTCGGGAAAAGAAAACGATAGACGATGCCGGTTTCCCAAACATTGTGATTCCCTGTTGAAGAGAACTGGCGCGCGTAGCTGGTATTGATTCTCACCTCGTGCGGCAGGTGATAGTCCAGGCCAAAATCAGTTCGCTGCGTATCAGCAGCGGGAAGACCGTCTGTAGGGTCGGGGCTGTTACGGAAGGTCTGCTGCCAGCGGAAAACCGGCTCCAATCGACCGATCAGACTTTGATCTCCACCGAAGCGAGAGAGCCGATAGTCGGTCTCTACCCAGTACCCCTGTGAATGAGCACCGTGTGCATACTCTGAACGAAGCTTGAACCCAGTATTTGCGGGCTCCCACCACGCGTGCGCACCAAAATAGTTCTGCTGCGTGCCTTGGAGCAGACGACCATAAGAAGTTCCAAGTTCAAGCCGCTTCTCGGGAAGATAGATCGATACTCTGCCGCCCGTCGAACGCTCTGCATTGAACTGCATATTCGTACTTTCTGTGGAGAAGTATGCTGCGTAGTCGATGGAGAACTTGGGAGTAGAGATTGCAGAACCACGTAGCATTCCGCCTACACTGGAACCGGTGCCAGTGCCCAGACTCGTAATTAACGGCGCGTCTTGAAAGTTACTGATCCAGATAGGAGTGAGCCGCTCATTGTAAGTGCCGAACGGAGTGAGAAACTCGCCACCTACTACTGTGAGATGCGAAGTAGCCAGATAGTCTAGCTGCAGATACGCCAGCGAAAGAAAGGGCTCGCTGGTATAGCCGGACTGCCCTGGGGGCTTCGGGAAAAAAAGTTCAATGAGATTAGCACGGCTTTCCACCAACAGATGCTGCCCCAGCGGAGCGACCAGTACTGGCGAGATAGTTGGAACGTAGGTTGTGTTCCCTCCGTTCGTACTCGTGAAGAATCCAACACCCCCGGATATAAGAGGGGTGTCTTGCGCCGCAACATGCGGCGTGATCAACAGCGAGCTCATCAGGAGGGTAACTGCCACGAGGATGCGTCTGTGCGAATACGCGTTGAGATTTAGTAAGCGCCACATGTCATCACCCTAACGTCATACTCGTCGCCGGGTGTCAGTCACTCGTCTTCTTATTGTCAGCGAATTGTCACATCACATTTTCGCCGGACCAAAGGCGCTTGACCTATATAGATCATGGTCACTTCTGTCCTTAAGAAGAGCTCGAGATGGCACACTGTGAGCCTCACTTTACATACGACAACATCATGACAATTCACTTACACATGTATGACACGCCACCTGCTAAGGCTCGTTACCGTAAAGATGGTTGCAGGTATTACTGCATTTCCTATCTGGGCGCTAGTTCATCTGGAAGATGCATCCAGATTCTGAATCGCCCGCACCCGGCAATGAACGCAATTACACGCTCAGGAGAGTTTATGCAAAAGAGGTACATGCTGCTCGTGACTTTGGCCTGCATTCTGTTCGGCATGAAGTTTATTGGTGGTTCTGCCGCCGCACAGGCCGCGCCACAGCGCGTTGAGGTTACCGCCAAACGGTTCGAGTTTGAACCCGCAGAAATAACACTAAAAAAAGGTGTGCCTGTGGACTTCGTTCTGAAGAGCGCAGATGTAGCGCACGGCATACGCATCCGCGAGTTGAATCTCGATCTGAAGGTCAATAAAGGTGGAACGTCTGACGTTACTTTGACACCGGATAAAACGGGTGACTTTGTAGGTCATTGCTCCGTATTTTGCGGTACTGGCCACGGCAAGATGGCGTTTACCGTCCACGTGGTTGAGTAGTCCGTGCACCGTTCAATTATGACAAGCGCCAAGCACTCGATATTCGCAGGTGGGAAGGGGCAGAACAATTCCCTTTCCACCGCGCCACTCGCCTCCAGCAATTTGCAGTGATATGCCGACTGCAACCTGGGCGAACTGGAAAAGTACAGCCACTGAGTCAAGCATGAGTATTCACCAGACAGATACACGAATGTCGAATCGCACGCTGCGATTGAAGGAGACCGTAGTCGCGTCTTTCTGCGAACCGGCTCGTGAAGTTGCTGCTCGTTTGCGAGAATTCTCAGCGAGCGACTGGCAGAAAATACAGTTCTGGCTCGATGCCAGTGGCATCGCTCTTTACCTTTTAGACAGGCTTGCGACGCTGAAGCTGCAGCATCTGTTGCCGGAGCCTGTTCTAATGCGGCTGCAAGAAAATCTGCGCAGCAATCGCGACCGCACAAACGCGCTTTTTGAAGAAGCCGTGGCCATCAATCACGCGCTGCAGCAAAAAGGCATCCAGTTTGCGTTGTTGAAGGGAGCCACGCTTACCCCCGATTCGGTTCCGGACAGCACGCTTCGTACCCAGTGGGATCTGGATTTTCTCGTTGCAGAAAAGGATGCCGCAGACACGCTGCAAGTGCTTCAGGATTTCGAATATTCGCTATTTGCGATCAGCGGGATGACATGGGAGTTGAAAGCGGGGACATCCGGCCTGCCGGATATCGCAGACATCTATAAAGTGCGCCCCTACCGCTCGCTTGAAGTGCATTTGCTTCCCACGCAGCACGATGGCACAGGCAACAGACAACAGGATCAGCTCACACGTGCCCGTATGCGCACCATTCGAGGAGAAACATTGTGTTCTCTGTCTCCCGCGGATCTCTTCATGCAGCAGGCGCTTCATCTCTTCAAACATATCTGCGGCGAATACACCCGCGCGTCCTGGGTTCTGGAATATTGGCGGCATGTGTCAGCGAGGTACAGCGACAAAGCATTCTGGCGCGAAGTCAAATCTCTTGCCGACGATGAGCCGCTGGCGGATGTTGCCATCGGCGCAGTCACGTTGCTTACGACACACTTGTTTGGCGAGTTTGCACCTTTCGAGTTGACCGATTGGTCGATGAACCGGCTGCCGTCCGCGATACGTCTCTGGGTTGAAACCTATGGCTGTCGCGCAGTGATGAGCGAATTTCCCGGCAGCAAATTGTATTTGCTTCTGAGACAACAACTCCATGCTCAACAGAAAAGCAACAGAGGGCATTTGCGCGGTCTTATATTCCCAGCACACCTGCCACCGAAAATCACGCACGGAAAAACGAATAAGGGCTTGTTATCGCGTCTCATGCAATACCGCGCACAGGCCAACTTTATTTTTGTTCGCCTACGCTTCCACGTCGTGGAAGGGTTGAGGTATTCAGTTGAGTCACCGCGCTGGCAAAGGCGCCTTACAGGTATGACACAGTGATCGTCCAGCTTCACAATTCGTCTCGTCAGTCCGTACGTTGGCATTTCAGGCATGCCATCTTTCTAGGGCTTGCCGCTTTGCTCGCCATCAGCCACAACATGGTTGCGCAGACCACCGCTCCTACAACTCCCAATTCGAATGCGCCGACCACCGCGACAACAGACACTACAGACACTACAGGATCTGCGACAACGAATGACACAAACGGATCGGGTAGCAGCATCGACGCTGTGACGGGCTCCCGCATCGCTCTGCCGGCGGGACAAATCATCGCCATCCTGCAGGAAAAGCCGGAGGTGATTATCGAACTGAAGTCCCTTCTGGCCGACATGCTGCAACAGCAAGGGATACAAATACAGCCGGATTCCATTACGGATGAGACGCTTTACAGTCAGATCGCTTCGAGCAGTGCTGTGCGTGCAAACATCACGACCTTTCTTCGCGCGCGCGGTTACATTTCCGACGCCGATTTACAACGCTCGATCACGGCTGGCGGAGATAGTGATGAGTCTCCAGCTTCAGTGGAAACGCTGGAGACTCTTTCGCAACTTCCCGGCACGAATTCATCATCTTTGAGCGGTTTGACTGGATCGTCGCAGGGTGGTGGACTCAATCTTCCTACAGGTAGTTCTCCAGGCGCAGCCGGCACTGCGGCTTCAAAGCAAGGTCAAAGAGCGAGGGACACCCGCAATATCACCGATGAACCAAAGGTGCTTCGTCAGCCAACTCCCTATAATCTGCTCTCGCTACGCGATCTCTACACGCAGATTCCGAGTTCACCGGAGCCACTGAAACGTTTTGGCTCCGATGTTTTTGAGAATCGCAGTGCCTCGTCGGCCACCCGGCTCGGCGCCGCTCCCGGCCCTGCGCCACTTGATATTCCCATTGGTCCCGACTATGTCATTGGCCCGGGAGACAGCCTCACGATCGACATGTGGGGCGGCCTCACACAGAGCTTCACGCGTGTCGTGACTCGCGAAGGCCACGTTATGCTGCCCGAATCTGGAGATGTGCAAGTGGCAGGGCTGACGCTGGAGCACGCGCAGCGTGTGATTCAACATGCATTGCAGCCACAGTTCCGTAATGTGCAAGTGGCCGTTACTGTCTCGCGGCTGCGTACCGTGCGCGTTTACGTAGTAGGGGATGTACAGCGTCCTGGAGCCTATGACATCAGCTCGCTCTCATCTTCCGTAAATGCGCTTTACGCAGCAGGCGGACCTACCGCTGCAGGCTCGCTGCGTACGCTGCGCCATTATCGCGGTAAAGAGCTGGTTGGAGAAGTGGACTTATACGACTTTCTGCTACATGGCGTGCGCCAGGCAGACGATCGTTTTCAAGGAGGCGACACGCTGCTGGTGCCTCCGGCTGGACCGCAGGTGGCCGTTTCCGGCGCTGTGAAGCGGCCAGCAATTTACGAGTTGAAAGATGAAAAGACTCTGAGCGCCGTTTTAGAGGATGCAGGGGGGGCAACTGTCGCCGCGGCGCTCGGGCATATCACGATCGAGCGCATTGACGCCAATCAGCATCGCGAAACGGTCAGCCTCGATTTGAATTCATCGAGCGATCCTGCGGCAGCTCGCGCAGCGATCGCAACATTCGGCGTGAAAGATGGCGATCGCGTTCGTGTGGCTCCGATCCTGCCGTACAGCGAGCGTGTTGTGTATCTCGAAGGCCATGTAGTGCGCCCGGGCAGGGTTTCATATCGCGATGGAATGAACCTGAGCGATGTATTGCATAGCTATCAGGACCTTCTACCAGAACCGGCTGACCGGGGCGAGATCGTGCGCCTGGTACCACCAGACCTTCATCCGGAGACCATCGAGTTCAATGTGCCGGATATTCTCATTGGCAACAATAACCTGCCTCTTCAACCTTTCGACACCGTTCGCATTCTCGGCCGATATGAAGCCGATGCACCAAAAGTTGCGATTGGCGGTGAAGTATTGCGGCCCGGCTCTTATGCTCTTTCAGAAGGCATGACCGCGGCGCAACTTGTACGCATGGCAGGCGGCTTCAAGCGAGATGCCTTGTTAGATAAGGCAGACTTGATCAGCTACAACGTGGTGGGTGGCACGAAAGTCGAAACAGAGCGTTCTGACATCAACATCGGCGCCGCCGTCCTTAAAAACGATCGTAGTGCAGACCCTCGGTTAAAGCCAGGAGACGTGCTGACTGTTCATCAGGTCACCGGGTGGAACGACATCGGAGCATCCATCACCATTGATGGCGAAGTGGCACACCCTGGCAGTTACGGATTTAAGGAAGGCGAGCATTTAAGCGATCTGTTGCGGCGTGCCGGCGGTTTTCGCGATACCGCCTATCCAGCAGGGGCCATTCTCACTCGCGATCAGGTGCGTGAGCTTGAAGAGAAAAGCCGCTCAGAACTCATTCATCAGATCGAGACAAGCTCTGCGGCAGCGCGGATCTCGCCAAACCTTGGTGGTAGCGATCAGTCGGCGCAGCTACAGCTCATCCAGCAACAGCAGGAGCAGACGATCTCTCGCCTGCGTAGCCAACCTGCCAGTGGGCGGCTTGTGATCCATATCACCGCGGACATCGATAGCTGGGCGGGAACGCCAGCCGATATCGAGGTACGCAGGGGTGATGTGTTACGCATCCCCAAACGGCCAGGCTTCGTGTTGATCACCGGTCAGGTATACAACGCCTCTGCCTTTACCTATGTTCCTGGCAAAACTGCGGGGTGGTATCTGCAGCGAGCGGGAGGAACCACCCAAGTTGCCAACCGGAAGGAGATTTTCGTGATTCGCGCGAACGGCTCGGTAGTGGGACGACGCTCGGGCGGATGGTACGACCACGATGTTCTTTCCACTCGTCTTGATCCCGGAGATGTAATCGTGGTCCCGCAGAAGATTATTGGCGCCTCGCTGTTCTGGCGCAATCTGCTTACCACCGCGCAAATTGCAGGTTCCATCGCAATCACGGCCGCCGTGGCTGCGGGAGTATAGGACACTATGCCAGTTCAACATCCAAAAACGCTTAACGGCTCAAACCATATCCTTACCGAGGAAACTCTGTCGGATACACAGTTGCTTGCACCAGCCGCGACTGTAGAAGTCGAAGCGCCACCGGCCAATTGGGTCGTGAACGCATCGGTTTTGTGGGATCATCGTCGACTTTTAGCTCGCGTTGCTGCCATCGCCCTGATCCTGAGCCTTGTTACCGCATTTGTTCTTCCTAAGCAATATGAATCCACTGCGCGTATTATGCCGCCGGATAGCTCCGGTGGAGGCTCAGCAATATTCGCCGCTTTGGCTGGTCGCGTACTGGGCGGCGGATCCAGCGGGTTGAGCAGTCTGGCCGGGAGCCTGCTTGGCGCCAGAAACACGAGTGCGCTCTTCGTCGATTTGCTGCGCAGCGGAACGATAACCGGACACCTTATCGATCGCTTTCAATTGCAGCATGTCTACCACAAGCGCTATCGGGTCGATACCGCGAAGCGTCTGGCGCGTCGCACTTCTATCTCAGACGACAAAAAGAGCGGCGTTATCAGCATCACGGTCGAGGACACTGATCCACGGCGAGCGCGCGATCTGGCGCAGGGTTATCTGAATGAGCTGAATCTGCTTCTGAACAGGACGAGCACTTCCTCCGCACACCAGGAGCGCATCTTTATTGAAGGGCGATTAAAGGGAGTTGAGGCCGAACTTGAACGCGCACAACAGGAGCTAAGCGTATTCTCAAGCACGCACACCACACTCGACATCAAAGAACAGACACGGGCGATGGTCGATGCAGGCGCGAAGCTACAGGCAGAACTTATCGTCGGGCAGTCTGAGCTGGATTCCCTGCGACAGATCTACGGCAGCAGCAATATTCGCGTTCGTGCGGCGCAGGCCCGCGTAGCCGACCTGCAGCATGAGCTGGAAAAAATGAGCGGATCGTCCGCGCCGCTACCGCCTGACAGTGATGAGGGTTCAAACAGCAGCACAACTTCGACGGGCAGCCAAAACGGCGAACTCTATCCCTCGCTTCGGCAACTCCCTCGGCTTGCCGTTCCTTTTGCGGATCTCTATCGCCGCGTCAAAGTGGAGGAGACGGTCTTCGAGTTGCTCACACAACAATATGAAATTGCGCGCATTGAGGAAGCAAAAGATGTCCCGGTTGTAAGTGTGATCGATGCGCCAGGTATTCCGGAAAAGAAGTCCTGGCCACCTCGCCTCCTGCTCACCCTTTTGCTCACGGCATTCGTTACCGCTGCGACAGGCGCGTATATCCTCGCTCGTCATCGTTGGAACCTTGTAAGCGCAACTGATTCTCGCAAAGTGCTGGCGCACCAGATCGAAGTGACTCTGCGAAACAAATTGGAGCGATATGGGCCGAAGCGTCAGGAGGTTCGATGATCATCCGCGGCGGCACTGACGCTCGCAACATTTTTGGCCGGTGTCTTATCGCGGTTTCCTGCGAGGCGGTATGAGCACAGCCGTATCTGTCGCCATTATTCCCGCCGAACGGGACTCCCGGATATTTTTGTTGCCGGGCACGGTGGGTTTTTATTTTGCAGCCCGTCTGTGCATCACTTACTTATTCTTCCAATCCGACGCACAGACCGGAGCTATTTTTAGTTTTGCACTTAATCTGCTGCTGCTGGTTGCTGCGGCTTTTTATTCCTTCGGCTCTGCATCCAGTTCTTTGCCTTTTGCCTTGCGCGTGCCGCCCTTCCGCTGGGTGCTCGGCTTTCTTGGCTTCGGCTGCTGCAGCCTGCTTTGGAGCGTGACGGTATCAAAAATGATCGCGTTTGCCTATTGGTGCGGAATGGCTGCCGAGGTGGCGATCATCCTCCTGCTTCTTCGCGCCGGCACCATGGAGAGAATATCCAGCGCCATTATGAAAGGCTATGTGTTGGGCGCTTGCTTCATCGCGCTGCTGGAATGGTTCTCCCCTACCATGTACGACCTTCGTCCAGGGAACGAGGACTTTTTCACCCCGAATGCGATCGGATTCATCTGCGCTTTCGGAATTTTCATTGCGCAGTACATAAGCAGATCCTCAAAAACATGGCAAGTCATCGCCGCTTTTCTGGCGATCAGCCTTCTGCGGAGCCTCAGCAAGACGACCATCATTGCGTTCGTGATGGGCGAGGCAGTCCTGCTTATTCGTGACAAGTCGATGAGTCGGAAAAGTAAGCTCGCTCTCATCCTGATCGCTCTCCTTATCCTTTGGGCTTTCTGGGGTCTCATCGATGATTATTACGAAGTCTATACACACCTCGGCAATCAATCAGAGACGCTTTCAGGACGCCTTGGCATATGGGCGGTTGTCCTCGACAGAGCCGTCCAAGAACCCTGGATCGGGCATGGCTTTCATTCTTTCCGCAATGTCATCCCGCCCTTCGGTGAATTCGAAGCATGGCATGCGCACAATGAACTGCTGCAGCAGTTCTACACCTATGGCGTCGTTGGCATCGTTCTGTTCGTTGGTATTTACGGCAGCTTCTATCGTCAGGTCCGGCGGCTCTCATCGCCTTCCACCAAGGCGCTTTTCATGGGGCTATTGCTTTTTATCGTCGTACGTGGAGTTGCCGATACCGAAAACTTTGATCTCTCTCTGCCTCTCTGGGCAATTACTTTGATCAGCCTCACCCTGGCACGGTCTGAAGACCTGCATCTTGACGGTCCGCTGGGACAGGCCGGCAGCCCTTCACAACTCCATCAACAAGGCGGGAAACAACGCTCTTCGCTGAAGGCTTACCCATCATGAACATCGTCATCGCCGCTGTCTCCGCATCTGTCCAGCTATCGGGTGTCTCCCGCCACGCCGCCAATGTTGCCCGATGCCTACTTACGAGGTCTGATGTGACCGCGGTTCATTTGCTTGTTGCTCAACGGCAGTATGAGTCATTTTGTGAAGCAATATCTCGCCTCGATGCACGCTTGCACATCCACTCTATTTCCATCGGATCGGGTACGCTGGCCCGGAACGTATGGCATTACACAGACCTTCCAGCCATTGCAGCTCAGCTAGAAGCGGACGTGGTCCATCTCTCCTATCCGATGCCATTGCGTGCGGGTGCATTTCACTGTCCCACAATTGTGACGCTCCACGACCTTTACCCGTATGACATTCCAGAGAACTTCGGCTTTCCGAAGGTGCTCTTCAATCGACTGGTTCTATGGCAATGTCTACGGGCTGCCGATGCTATTGCCTGCGTTTCCGACAGCACGCTGCGACAGCTTGGCAATAAGGCTGCAGGGCCTTTGTTTGAAAAGGCTGTCCGGATTTATAACAGCGTCGAACCCAGTACTTCTTTGTGCGGACAAAATCCTCTGCCGCAGTGGAAGCGAAGCCCTTTTTTCCTTTGCGTCGCACAACATCGCCGGAATAAAAACTTGTTGCTGACTCTGCAGAGTTTCCGGCGCCTGCTTAGCGAGAAAAAGATCCATCCTGCCACGCTGCTCGTGATTGTCGGAATTGACGGACCAGAGACGCCGCAAATCCATCGCTTCATCAGTACAGCGGGCTTGTCTGAAAGTGTCGTGCTCCTGAGTGGCATTCGTGAAGCGGAAATGCTCTGGTGCTATAGAAACTGCGAACTTCTTCTCGCACCTTCCCTTGTTGAGGGCTTCGGTCTGCCCGTTGCAGAGGCATTGCTCGCCGGTTGCCGTGTCGTCTGCTCTGATATTCCCGCTTTCCGTGAGCTTGGTGGGAATGAAGGCTGCCACTATGTCCCACTTACATCTTCGACGGAAGAAGCACTTGCGGAGGCAATTTGCACTGTACTTAGCCAGCCTCGCCCCACTCCGCCTTCTCTTCCGCAGCTCTCTGCTCCTGTGATCGCGGCGGAATACATGCGGCTTTACCGACAAGTACTGCTCCAGCAAACAAGCTCTTCCCGACGACTTCATACCACCCGTCGTACAGCCATTCAGAAAGGCCATCCATCATGACCATTTCAGGCCACTGTCGCACCAAACGGGAAGGCAGCTATACTTTTCTGGGACAATTGTCACGACTTTGTCATTTTCGTCATATACCACTATCAACCCTCTTATCTTCAGGAGGAAAATAAAAATATGCTTAAAGAGATCGAACCGGCAGTCACCGCGACCGATGAAAGTACGCCCGAGTCCGGGCTGGGCACAATTCTCGTTGTTGAAGACGATCCGCGCATGCAGAAGGTGCTCCGGCGTATTTTTGCCGCCGAACATTACTCCGTCGTCGTAGCGGGCGATGGCCAGACGGGGCTGGATTCTTTTCGCGCTCACAGGCCGGTTGCGGTAGTCCTCGATCTCATCCTTCCTCAGATTTCCGGTCGTGAGCTATGCCAGAGTATGAAAACCATCTCAAGCGATACTCCGGTGATCGTGCTCAGCGCCATTGCAGAAGTTGTCGATAAAGTGTTGCTTCTGGAGCTCGGTGCCGATGACTACGTGACAAAGCCATTCAGTCCGCGTGAACTGATGGCTCGCGTACAGGCAGCGATTCGCCGCCGTCGCCGAACTGCTCCGACGACAATCTATCGCTTCGATGACTGCGAGATCGACTTTCAGAGAATGACGGCGCAGCGTGGTGGGCTTCCCGTCATGCTGACGTCCCATGAATTCAAGCTGTTGAAGTTTTTCACAGAACATGCGGAACAGGTATTGAGCCGCGAGCTGCTACTTAACGAAGTCTGGGGCTATAATGCCTATCCAACAACCCGCACGGTAGATAATCAGATACTCAAGCTGCGGCAAAAGCTGGAACCGGACCCAGCCAACCCGCGCCATCTGCTGACGATCTACGGCGCAGGCTATAAGTTTGTTCCGTAACCATGGCAACGGGGCACGAGGTTCATCTGCAATCCACCTCTAACACAGAACGTATGCCGCAGAAGCGAGGCATACGAACTCGCGAGTTACTTGTAGCCGCAATGGCGCTCATCATCGCAAGCGCCACCTTTACCAGTCTACTAATCGTCCGCCACCGATTGGAGGCGCAGGTAACCGCCGGCCTTTCGTCCGATCTCCTGCATTCTGTCATGACATTCCATGATCTCCAGGCGCAGCGGATGACCGCGCTGGAACGCGAGAATGCCCTGCTTGCTGACTTGCCCAGCTTAAAAGCGCTGATGACGACCAGTGATGATCGCACGATCGAGGATGGTGCGGTCGAGTTCTGGAGGGTGAGCGGCAACGACCTGTTCGCTCTTGCAGACAAAGATTACCGCGTCGTTGCAGCCTACACCGAGCACCCACGCCCAAATCCTGCCCTCCGCTCCGACCTGCGCGCGATGTTTGCGGGACCGACACGCCACTACCTGGTGAGTGGGGGCCATCTGTTTGCCTGCTCTGTGCATCCTGTCTACTTCGGCAGCGAGGAAAACGGAACGTTGCTTGGATATGTCGTCAGCGGCTTTGAAATCGACAATATGGTGGAGCAGATCAGCCGGGTAACGACTGTCGAAGCGACCTTCGCCAGCGGCGGCTCTGCGGTGGCCAGCACACTCACCCCTCCCGTGCAGACGGAGTTGACGGCACATCCTCTGCCCTCATCCGGAAAAACGTTGAGCCCTTTACCGGTAAAGCTGGCCGGCGAGCAGTACCTTGCTGTTACGGAAGACCTTTCCCCTTATTCCTCAGCCCCGCTCCAATTGATCGTAATGAAGTCCTTCGATCAAGCGGAGCGCTCCATCCGGCAGATCGATCACCTGATGTTAATTGCCGGGCTCCTGGCCCTGGTGCTGGGTACGATTCTCATGATGGCGCTCTCCCGTGTGGTAACGCGGCCATTGGAAGAACTGGCCACAGGGGTTCGCGCCTTCGGCGTCGGCGATAGCTCCCATTTGCTACCCCATCGGGGCACAATGGAAGTACAGGAATTGAGTACAGCCTTTGCTCGTATGCGGAATGAAATTCAGCACGCTAATCGTGCATTGCTCGAGTCCGAAAGGCTGGCAACGATTGGCCGCATGGCGAGTTCTGTATCACACGACCTTCGTCACTATCTTGCGGCTGTTTATGCAAATGCAGAGTTTCTCGCTTCGGCAAAGCTCTCCGAGCCGGAGCGGAATGAAATTTTCGCCGATATTCGCACTGCCGTTCATGGCACAACAGAGCTCCTCGAATCACTACTGATCTTCAGCAGAACTGGCACTGCAATCCGCCGCTCGCATGAATTGATGGCAACTCTGCTGGAACGTGCGGTTGTGCTTATTCGCGCTCATCCTGACGCCGCGGGTGTCATACTTGCCATCAAATGCGGTGATCCTGCCAGGACAATGGCGATCCTCGATGGAAAGCAGATCGAGCGAGCTATTTACAATCTGCTGCTGAACGCCTGCCAGTCTGCTCACCTCGCCGTTGCAGATGCACAGGTGATCGCCACACTCGATACGCAGGATGATGGGCGGATTATTTTAGAGATTAAAGATAACGGACCTGGAGTTCCTGAAAAGATTCGCACAACGCTATTTGAACCCTTCGTAAGTGAAGGAAAGCAAAAGGGCTCAGGGCTGGGGCTAACATTGGCGCATTGCGTCGCCGCCGAGCATGGCGGCGAGGTAATCTTAGTCAGCAGCCGGCCTGGAGAGACCATTTTTCGGATGCTGGTCGCCCGAGGCTTTGAACAGCAAGATGCACCACTCACTGAGAATCGAAATATAGTAGTAGCAGAATGAGACGGAGCTGCTCCAGACCCCACCGGCAATGGCACACGCTTTTGCAGACTCAGAAGCGTGCGCTTCTTGGTTCCCTGGTTTTCGTTTGCGTGTCGACCATGCAAGGAAGAGCGCAGACGTCAACCCAGGAAAATCTTGCGCAACAAGTTCAGCAATTGACCGATGCCATGAACCGAACACAAACACAGCTTGAGCAGACGCAGCGGCAGATGGAAGAGATGCGTACCCAGCTCACAGCGCTGCGACAAAAGATGGCTGCCACAGGAATGGAGACAGCACCGGCTCCGCCACCGGACCAACCTGCCGAAGACCTTGCCGCGCAAGTCGACAGTCTTCGTGAACAGCAGGCGATCCTGAAATCGCAGGTTGCGACGCAAGAACAGGCCAAGGTTGAGAGCGAGTCAAAATATCCGATCAAAGTGAGCGGACTTATCCTGCTCAGCGGATTTGCGAATACGCAGCAGGTAGACATACCGTCTACGCCTACGCTTGCCATAGGAGGCGGAGGCAGTACGGGAGCCTCGATCCGACAGACAGTGCTGGGTTTGGATGCTCGCGGTCCTCACCTTTTTGGAGCGCGCAGCTATGCTGATGTGCGAGTTGATTTCGATGGAACTTCGCAATCCGCGGTCACCTCTAGCAGCACATACAATAGGAGCATTGGCTTGTTACGACTGCGTACCGCACATGCTACGCTTGACTGGGAGCACACGCAGGCTTTCTTTTCGCTCGACCGGCCTATCATCAGCCCGAACCAACCCTCTTCCCTGACTGCTATCGCGATACCCGCGCTTGGCTGGTCCGGCAATCTATGGAGCTGGAACCCGCAAGTCGGAGTGACGCATGATCTCTCACTCTCGAATTCACAGCGACTCCGGCTACAGGCAGCGCTCATGGATGTTTCGGATGCTCCAGTGCAATACACCACTTCTACGGCTGCCAGTACAACCTCGGTTATCTCTCAGCCGTCTGCGGCCGAGAGGAGCCGCTGGCCTGGTGTGGAAACCCGCATCACGCTGCTAGGTACACAGAAGGAAGACGGAGCACAACTGGGGTTAGGCGGATATTTCTCTCCGCACCGCACCGCTTCCGGGACGAACTTCGATGCATGGGCTGGCACACTCGATTACCGTCAGCCGCTCCCCGCGCGTCTGGAATTCATGGGCAGTTTTTATCGCGGACAGGCTCTGGGGGGGCTGGGAGGCGGGGGTTATAAAGATTATGGATACCGCCCTGACCTTGATGAGCCGGGCAATTTCTACTTCCGCGAATTCGACGCAGTGGGAGGATGGGCGCAGCTGAAAGAACGCTTCAGCGAGAGGTTGGAGTTCAACGGCGCTTTTGGCATCGACAATGTTCCCGCCACACAACTGCGTTCTTATGCAGATGATTACACCTCCTACTACCAGAACGTTGCACGCAATCGTACGTTTACTGGCAACGTAATTTATAGTCCGAGCGCATATCTACTCTTCTCGCTGGAGTATCGCCGCCTGGAAACTTCACCTGTAAACTTCCCAACGGCAGTGAGCAATATTATCGGAGTGGCCGCGGGGTATAAATTCTGAAAATGCGAATGCTGTACGTCCACAAGCTATTTTGCGTTGCCGTTCTGTCATTGACGTTGCCCGCACAGGGAAACTCTTTGCAGACCAAAGTGGATGTGCGCATGCACATTTTGTTTCCGCAGGAGCAGATGAAGCGTCACACACCTCCTGCGGTTCTCTGGCTAAAGCCGCTCCAAGGAACACCCGTTTTACCGTTTCCGCCGCGTGACAATTACACCCTTGTACAGAAGAATAGGATGTTTAGCCCGCACCTGCTGATCGTGCCAGTCGGCAGCACCGTTCTTTTTCCCAACGAAGATCCCTTCTTTCACAATGTTTTCTCGCTTTTTGATGGCAAACGGTTTGATCTAGGCCTGTACGAGGCAGGCTCGACCAAAGAAGTCAAATTCTCCCGCGAGGGCGTCTCCTATATTTTCTGTAATATTCACCCTGAGATGAGCGCGGTAATCCTGTCTTTACCTACACCTTTGTACGCAATCGCCGATTCCAACGGCGGATTTCAGCTTCACGACGTTCCTGTCGGCGAGTATGAGTTGCATGTGTGGGTAGAGGGAACGCCACAACCAGCTCTGGATCGATTGGTACGTGATATCCACCTCGGGTCGGATACGGGCGATCTCGGCGAGTTAAATATGTCTTCGATTCCACAGCAGCCTCCAACGCATCTAAATAAATTCGGCCAGCCATACGATCAGGACTCAAAGCCCACTTATTGAACACGAACTACTCGATACTCTCCGGTTGTATTCGAACGGCCGCGGGCTGACCCTTGTTTTGCGAAAAGTTCGCACGTCCGCGTGCGGGGCGTGGCGTGAACTCGATCGCATGAACTGCTCGTGTTGTAGGATAGCTTCTCAATCCCGCAAGTTGCAAAGCGATTCGCCAGAGAAATGCAGGGTTGTTGCGAAGATAGCGGCGCCATAGATGCCGCGGATCCTGCATTAACCGATGAAACCACTGCAAGCCCGCGCGCTTGATCCACTCCGCACAATCTTGAATACGACCCGTGTGGAAATCAAATGCCGCGCCTACGCCGAACATGAGCCTCGTCTCCATCCTGGGGAGATATCGTCTCATGAACAGCTCCTGTTTTGGGGTGCTGATACCGACCCAGATGATGTCGGGTTTCAGGTTGCGGATGGTTGCTATCAAATTCTCTTCTTCATCGTGAGTGAGGTCACGAAAAGGCGGGGTATGTGTACCGACGATGTGAGCGTGCGGGAATCTCTGTTTGAAATTCGTGGCAAGCTCCTCCGCAATTCCCTCCTTGCCTCCATAAAGGAAGTGCGTGTAGCCTGCGAACTCCTTGCGCCGGAATATCTCCAGCATGAGATCAGGCCCGGCAACACGCTGCATCTCCTCGTGCCCTTGCCAGTGCCCCACCCACACCGCCGGCATGCCATCGGGCACTGTGATCAGCGCACTAGCATAGGCTGCAGCAAGATTTGGATTTCGTTGTGCCTCCATGATGCCATGCACACCGATCATGCAGACGTATCCCTTGTGAGGCTTATTGAGAGCATCTCCGACGCGGGCGACGGCGCGCTCCATATCAAGCGGCTCTACGTGCACTCCGAGTAGGTTTGCGTGAGGACGCGTTTCGACGAGCCTCATGAAATGCGCCCTATCGGTCTTTCCGCCTTGACTGTCGGAAGTAGTCACGCCTGATCCAACATGGCCAGCGCAGTTACGAGTGGGCACGATTTTGCTCATACCTCCTCGCAGGTCGGAACAGTTGTCGCTACACGCATGCCAATATCGGAACCAAAATATAAAAGAGATAAGAGCGGAATATAGAGAAGGAGCGTAATCGGGCTATAACAAAAACGGGCAATTGCTACCCCATAAACTCCATAACGAGGAAGCAGCCACATAATCAGCAGCAGCATGACTCCCCCGCTCCCGAGATTGATCCAAGTAATTACTCGCACACGACCGAGCGCGAGCATGGCATATGTGCCGGTGACATTCAGTCCCAGCAAAGCAGAACTCCATACCACAAGCGGAAGAATGCGCGTAGCACTCTGTGCAATGGCGTCACCTCCCCAGGCGTGAAGTATGCGGTTGCCGAAAAGAAGAAGGGTCGCTGCACCAAGCGCAACGAGGGACAGATTCGCGATGAAGGAGAGCAGCACTGCTTTTCTCAATTCTTGTGCTGATGTTGTGGCGTGCCGCTGGGCAAGATAGGGAAAAAGAAAGTGAAGACCCGACGCGGCGAAGCCGTAGATCGGCTGTGCCATCTGGACGCAAAGAGCATATGATGCTACAGTGGTCGCTCCCAGCGAAACACCCGTAATCAGCCTGTCCGTTTGGCTGAAGATGACACCCGACACGGCCTGGAGCCAGCTGAAGATGCCAAATGCGAAAAGCGCTCTGGTGGCCTCGCGATCGAATGCCGGAGTTAGAGAGTCAGCATGCAGAAGCTCTTTGAGACGAGCCATCTGCAACCACAATCCCAGCACAATAAGAACTGCCGTCGCGGCCATGATGCTAACAACGGTTTGGCCCACTCTGCTGAGTATTGCGGCTGCTGCCAGCGTCAACAGACGGACGAAAATGCTGATTCGCACTGCAGCGCCATAACGCTCAAAGGCTCTTTGCGTGCTGATGCACACAGTCTCGATGGTACGCACCAGTATCACTACGCTGGCGATCCGTAGGGACCACAGGCAGGTGGACTGCAAATCAGCATCAGCAGCGGTAACATGCCTTGCCACATACGGGGCCATCATCCATGAAATCAGTGCAATCGCAGCACCCAGAATCAGATGAATGCCCATCGTGCTGCGCACTGCGCGCAACAACGCGTCAGAATCGCCGACACTACGTTGCGTTGCGACATGCTGAATGTTTGCATCGCCGAAACCGGAAGCTATGATTGAGCCAGTACTCACTGCGGCAGTTACAACAGCCCATATACCGTATTGCGGAACACCTAGATTTCGCAGCATCACCGGTGCGACGATCAGCATTCCGATGGGGTATGCGGCGTAGTCCAAAATCCCATAGGCAGCGTTCGACAAATGTGTTTTCATCGCACGCCTTGATTTCGCGGTACTTGCACTGTCTTGTTGTGCAGCGAATACATCGTTTCTTAAGGCTAGCGAGTACCGTGACAAGACGTGTCAGATGGCCGTCAACTAATTGTCATTGTTTTGTCAGACTATCCAGGCTTGATTTTCAATCAAGAAGAACCATGCTTGTCTTCTCGTCTATTTCTTGTAATGCAATGAACAGACACAACGTTTGCAGATTGGATTTTCCGGTACATCGAGCGTGCGTCTGAACAACTGAGCATCTTCGGTATTGATCGCTTCTTCAAGCGACATGGATTTTAGACTGCCAACCTTGCGATGGAAAAAGCACGGCCGTATCGAGCCGTCGACTTCCATGACGGCAGAAACCCAGGGGGCGTTGCATAAAGGGGCCTGCGGTGGAATCTCTCCCAGATCTTCGCGGAAGCGGCGCACGATTCGATAAAGTTTCTCGGGTGGCTCGACAATGTATTTCGAATGAATATCATCGCCATTGTCGCGGATCAATCGGTCGACTTCTGCTTTCAACGCAATCACTTCCTCCCGCGAAAGAGCAATGTCGTTCTGGCGCTCGCCTGACCAGACAAGTTCGCGATTGAACGCTTGTGAAGAAACGTCAGCAGCAAGAAATGAGATGGAATCCAGTTCCAGCAACTTGGCAGCATGAACCGTCTGCCTCAGTAGTGCATGATTCGCCTTCTGTATGGTGCTGCGTCCGTTGACACGCATCTCTGGCTTCTGTTGCCGGACCGCAAGAATGCCCTCACGCATCAATCGAAACGCTCCCTGCACGCAACGCACACGGTCGTGTGTTTCTTCAGGGCCATCGAGTGAAACAATAACCTCGTCACAAAATGAGGCCACCAACTCGGCACGCTTCTTGAGTAGCAGCCCGGTTGAAAGCAATGTTATGTTGACACCACACTCTTTCAATAGACCGCAGATCGCTGAAAGATCACTGTGCAGGAGAGGCTCTCCGCCTGTAAGGACAACCTGGCGCACGCCCAACCGGATGATGGATTCCCGATGGCGTCGAAGCTCTTCTACCCTAAGCTCTGCTCCACCTTCCCGCTTCCAGATATCGCACATTAAGCAACGGCAGTTGCATCGTTCGTGAACATTCAGAATCAGTATCGGTAATGCAGTTAACCGATGGGTCCCGAGAGTGTCATGCGGTTGCTCGTCGCGCGTATGTGGTTTGGCTTCGCGCAGAGCTATATTTACAAGCTGGGTCGACATATCGGTTTGCCTCCCAGCCGCACCGAGTCTTTCCCTAAAACATCTTCCGACACGCGCAGCAGATCTTCGATCGGGGCTCGCAACCAGCGGAGAGTTCCGTCGATGCAAAGAGGTTCCAACCCTTTTTTGTCTTCCGCAGAAAGTCTTTCAAAGATTGAAGCTGAGGCCAACTGTACTCGGCCTGACAAGAGAACGAGTTCAATATCATCCGAGGTAAGTGCGGACAAAACTTCTGCCGGATCACCTTCTCGATCGCGCACAGCGATTAGATCTGCGCTTGCTCCAGGCCGAATCGAGCCCTCACCCCGATTAAGCCGTAGCATTGAAGCCGGTGAATCGGTCACCAGCCAATAAAGCTGCTCCGGAGAAAGTGCGCATTCATTTGCTGCGAAACGAATTTCGTCAAGCAGGTCGCCCGCGGCGGTAAGAGGCGAATCGCTGCCGAGCGCAAGCTGCGAAACGCACTCCAGAATCTCGCGCGAAGGTGCTTTGTCGAATAGAAACGCATTGGAAGATGGACAGGTAACAAGCCCAGCGCCGCATCTGTTGAGTTGCGCCACTCCTTCATGGTCGAGTGCCAATCCATGAATAAGAATGGTTCGCCGATCCAGCACTCCAAGTTCATCAAGCTTCAGCAGTTCTTGTTTCGACTGCTCGTCGATGCCCTCGCAGGCATGAATCATAAACGGCTCATCGACTGCTGTATTTCGGTACGCGGCGCCAATATCAACGGCGAAAGAAAGGGAATGTTCCCATCCAAAGCGGGAAATTACGTGTACCGGGAAATCGTCTTCTAATAGCACAGGATCGAGCGGGTTATGGTGACATACGGTTGCCACTCCGCTCAACAGATTGCGAATGCCTCCCCACCATAAACGGACCTGCTTAGGAACTCGTCGATGCAGCGCAATCGTCGCTGCGTCCTTTTGCTGAATATCCAGCGCCCACTGCTTCGCGTTTTTATAGGTGCCATTGCCAAGCTTAGGAAAGAGAGCGAATTCCAGATGATCGTGCGCATTGATAAGCCCCGGCAGAAGAAGATACCCATTGAGATCGATGCGTGTTGCAGTATGTTCCGTATTTATAAAAGGCTCATTGCCCACCATCTCAATTTGCTCATCCCGCGTACAAACGGATGCGGCGACCACTTCGTACGGACCTGGCGCATACCGCGCCCCATGCAAGAGATGCTGATTTTGTAATCCACTCCGTTTGTGCAACAAAACAGGCGCAGGATGTGGCTTAGAAAGATGCAATAGATAGATAGAAGGCAGATGTTCTGCTTCAGCAAATCGCTCCAACTTCCCGTGCTCCACAAAAACACTCCGCTCAGCTTTGCCAAACGGAGGTTCAAGGATGGCTCGCACAACCAAACCGGCATCCAGGAACGCCGCGACTATCTCCGGAATTTTCTTATGGATTGCCGGAAGCTGAAATTCCTCCACTCCGTTGTGAAACGAACGCTTCCAATGAAGATTCGCAGCGGTTTTCGGGTGCATGTCCGATAGGAAGAAATCACATCCCGGCCTTGCGATCCTGGCGAACTCTCTCGCGACGCAAGACAAATCTTCTACATAACTCAAAACGAACGATGCAAGTAATACATCGATACTTGCGTCCGGCACCGGGAGATCCGTACATGAAGCAATGGATAACTGCGCGTTCGGGATGCGCTTCATATCCGCTCTAGAAAGCATCTGCGGCGAGAGATCGACTCCATGTAGACTCCGCGGGGTGGAGCGACTCAGATGAGCAAGCCATCTTCCCGTGCCGCAACCCACATCAAGGACATCGCGATCTTGTATCTCAGGAAGAAGTCTCAGAAGATAGCGCTCTTCCAGCATCAGCAAAGGATTTTTCTGCGCATCGTAGACATCTGCCCATGCTGAAAATGTGTCTACATGACGTACCCCATCGATCGGTTCCAGAGAAGTCGTCATAAGCTCTCGCGCTTCGGCTTCCTTAATTGAATAAACTGATTCGCAAGGTGCAATTCGAACGGAAAACTGTAAAAGCGTAAGGCGTAGCGCCAGGCGCTGAGTGACTTCAAAAGCGCGCGGCTCCAGCGAGGTGCGCGAATATCCTGCACCGTGGGCCAGCGAGAACCGATCACGGTTTCAAAGTTATCGATCAGCTTCTTGGTTTTATCCTTCATCCAGGGAGCACTCGTATCAATACGAAGAGTGAAATCCATCCACTTCTTGGTTGCCCACTCTGCCGGTGTATCCGGAAAAGATATTTTGTCGTCGACATGGCCATACATCTCTCCCCGCTGCGGAGTCGGCGTGTAGTGCTGCACGATAATCTCCGAGTCGGGATTAATGCGCTTCAGCTTGCGGATGAATCCAAGGGTCTCCCGCGTGTCACGTTCCGGGTCCGTGGGATTTCCAACAACAAATGAAAACTCAGGGATGATATCGAACTGGCGCGTGCGGTGCGCCATGATGACTGTCTGCTCGGTTGTGATTCCCTTCTGCATCTCTTTCAATGCCCAGTCCGATCCGGATTCGGCTCCGAAGAAAATCATGGTGCAGCCCGCTCGCCTGATAGCTGCCATTGTTTCATCGGAGTAGCGCGACATAATATCTACGCGGCCCTCACACCACCAGCGCAAATTTAGAGGCTCCATAAGGGCGGCCAGTTCGCGCGCATGATCCTCCCGCAGAAAGAAATTCATGTCGTAGAACTGCACTGAGTCGGCGCCGTATTCCGAGATAAGATGCTTGAGGATTGCCACAGTCCGCTGCGGTGATTCCATCCGCTCTTCACGGCCATAGGCCGCGTGCACGCCACAAAAACTGCAGTTAAAGGGGCAGCCGATGCTGGCATGATGCACTGCCGTACGCTTACCAAAAAAAGATGGCCGCAGATATTTCTCTACTGGCAAACGATGGAATGGCGACCACGGAAAGCTGTCGGGCCCCTTCATTGGACGCTCCGCATTGCTGCGATGGAGGCCGAACGTATCTTTGTAAGATAGCCCCAAAATGCCGTCAAAAGTGCGGTTACCGCGCAAAGCATCGATCAGTTCGAGCAGCGTGTCTTCACCCTGACCCCGTACTACAAAGTCCACATATTTCGCGTTCAGCGCAGAATCAGGGTAGATAGAAGGAAAATATCCCCCCCACACAATCTTGACGTGAGGGCGTAGCTTCCTGATCTCCCGCGAGGTTTCCATAGCCGCGACCATCTGCGGTCCAGGCATACAGGAAACACCCAGCAGCTCAACGTTATGGCTATCGATGAGAGAAAGAATGGTGTCAACCGGATGTTCATCCAGATTTCCATCAACGATTTCATATTCCTCACGGCCTTCCAGCACAGCAGCGAGTGCGAGCACGGCAAGCGGAAGGCGACAGTTGCGAGGCCTAGTGGCGCGTGGATGAAAAAGAATGATCAAGCGTTTTTCCTCGTGCTATATATCCTGAAACGAGAGGGCTCGCGCTTGCCCCGAAGTTTTGCGAGCAGCGGCCTCATTGCCCATTGCAGTCCATAGTTAGGTGAAATCTTCTCCCATCGAATATTCAGCGCTTTCTCTAATTCATCTAACCGCTGATCGGTGAGATATTCGAGGCTTGGAATGGAATTAGATGCGGTACCATACCGCAGTTTGAAGGCAGCCTGGCGTTCCGCCAACATCTGTTCGCCGCTCTTATTTGTGGAATACCAGGGAGTATCGGCAATAATCACTCTGCCTCCCTCCTTTACGCAGCGCAGCGCTTCTCGCAGAACAGCTTGATAATTCTCTGCGTAGTGGAACGAGGCATTAAAAATGACAACATCAAACTGCTCATCCATAAACGGAAGACGCGACATTTCAGCTCGAAAGCGGGGAAAAAGAGAACCGTCCTGCTTCTCGAAATGAACGGCTGCACCCAGTCCATCCTCATCATTCATCAATAGGTCGACTGCTACGGAAGAGTACCCCTCAAGCCCGAGCCGATGGCTCATCCAGCCATTTCCGGAGCCAAGATCCAGCACTTTGGGCGGACTTTTTCTGTTATATCGGGGCAACAGATTTTTTCGTAAACAATCGTAGGTGTTAGCCCGGATCTTCCACTGCCAGACATTCTTTCCCGATACATCTTTATAGGGGAGATTCAAGTAGAACTCCGAACGCAGGCTTCCGCGGCCTTCTGCAGCCCGGATATTTTGATACTCCTCGATGAACTGCGAAAAATATGCGAGCCTTTCAGGCGTCAGGGCCTGCCAGATGCCGTTCTCGTGATGCATCGTGTAATAGCACTGTGCGCAATCATACTTGTGTGCATCGTAGGCGTTAGAGAAAGGCAAGAAACCCAAACCTGAGATGCAACTCGGACACTGCAATAGAATGCCGTTTTCTGCTGTCAGTGAAAGGCCAGTCTTCGTGTCGTTAAGTGTTTGCGTCATGGCTCGGTACGCTCCAACTGGAGCAACATATGATCACCTAAAACTCGAAAGATAGGCCATTCACATACAGTCGCATCGATTCTCTTCAAAACATGCAGCATCTGTGGATGTTTACTCATCCATGATTCCAAATAGGAAGGCGGAACAGTGACACCGACGCCCGTTATCGAACGCAACTGAAATGCTGAGCCGAGCAGGCCGCGCAGCGACTGAATCGTTGGATAATATGTGCGAAAAGAAACTTCGTCAAAACTCGCCAGCGATCTGCCATAGCAGCGGCGTATCGCCTTTTGAAGATCTCTTTTCATTGCGTAATGCAGCATTTCCCAAACACAAAAACGCGTAGACAGGCAAAGGAGCAGTTTTGCTCCCGGCCGCAGGAGCATCGCGAGCCTATTGAACACAGGGGAGAGATCTGCGACACAATTAAGGCCTGAAAAATTAGAAAATACTCCATCGAACACAGGTCGATGGCCTAGTTCGTGCAAGTCCTCGATTGGAAGTACGCGGAAGCTTGCAGAAGAATTAGGATCTTCCTGACTCTTTCTGAATTTTGCGCGCCGGATCATCTGGCTCGAAGCATCACAAGCAGTTACCACAACGCCTCTACTCGCGAGAAATAACGCATCCTCACCTGTGCCGCAGTTGAGTTCGAGAACGCGACTGCCCGGCAAAAATGCCGCGGCCGCACGTTGCCACACGACGTCGCGCTGCGCTCGCCCGATGAGCGAGAAGGTGAATAGCGAATCGTATTGGAAGGCCAGCCTGTCGAATGCTGTCCCCGCGATGTGCGGTGCCTGGATCGCAACGGTCACTGTTCCACCTCGTGATAAGTGGAGTGCAATCCTGCGCGCGATTCTTGAATGCTCTGCTCAAGTATGGTCAAATTTTCCAAATCATTTGTGTGCGTGTCCTGCAACATGCGAGCTCGAGCTACTTCATCGCGCAGTAGCTTGTCCGCATAGGCATAGAAACGTTTCGTATGTCTTCCTTTGATCGTGAGCTCCCGATCGGATGTCTTGGCCCACGGCTCCAGTTGCACCAGACGATCTGCAATTCGCTTATAGTATGGCGTTCCCTTGATTGGATAGGAGACGGTGGTGAAAAAGATATCCGGCCGCGAAGTGCTGACGTGCTTGACCGTTGCCTCGATATCTTCAAGCTCTTCGCCTTCATAACCCCACATCAAAAACATCCCACTTTGAATACCGCGCTCGCGGCTCATCCGCACCGCATTCTGGACCTGCTCAATCTTTACGCCGCGATCCATCGCATCGAGAATGCGCTGCGATCCGCTTTCCGATCCGATCCAGATACGAAAACAACCAAGCTCTGCCAACAGATCCAGCATTTCCGCGTTCAAACGATCGGCGCGTGAAATGCATTCAAATGGAATACGCAGACTGCGACGGCGCATTTCATTCGCATAAGAACGCATCCACGCATGATTGATCGTAAAGACATCATCGGAGACCCAAATCATGTCTGGCGAATATCTGTTGAGCAACCACTCCACCTCATCCACCACCCTGACCGGATCACGGCGGCGGTGCGATTGCCCAAAGACCTGATGGCTGCACCAATTACAGCGAAACGGGCAACCTCTGGCTGTAATGAAATTTATCGAGCCGCTACCGTGATGCGTGCGCCAGGTCTCGACATAACGTTGAATGTCGATCGCATCTCGGGCCGGCCACGGTTGCTCATCAAGATTTTCGATCTGGCCACGCGGTGGCATCTGGCACATCTTCCCGTCCTGATCGAAAAATGCTAACCCTGCTACCTTCGAGAAGTCCGTTTCACCGTCGCGCAAGGCTTGAAGCAACTCCTCCATTGTCAGCTCGCCCTCGCCTGCGACAACGAAGTCAGCGCCAGCTTGAAGATATTCCAATGTATAAGCGCCTGGCTCCGGACCGCCTACGACAGTCTTCCATCCAGCCTCACGGGCAACGGCGAGAATTGCGATGACATTGCTGCGCGTCATCAGATTTGCGTAGATTCCAAGCACAGAAGGCTTTTCTGTTCTCAGAAAATTGAAGAGCACATCACGAGCGGAGAACGTTGTGTCGAACACATCGACATCAAAGCCTTTGCCACGAAGATGCGAGCAAAGATAGAGAATTCCTAACGGAGCGTATGGCTTCATGATCTGGCGCTCCTTCGGATCTTCAAAGAGAAAATAGCCGTGAGTAAGAAGAAGGTCTCGCATCTAGCCTCCTGTTACCGTAATGAACTCACTTACAGGAATAAATCCGGAGTGCACAGCGCTTCGGCCCTCAGAAGTTACCGGAGGAAGAACAGTCGACTCCGCGTTTCGGCTCACAGGTTCGAGCGCGAAGACTTTCTGCCATAGCTCTTCAATATGCGAAACAGTTTCCGGCTCAGAGGAAGCAACGCGCCAACTGCTCACTTCTGCGTGGAGGGCATCGCGCACGGCACGATAAAAGTCGCTCGTGTAAGCGGCCTTGAACATGATGCAAAGATCATCGCTGTCTGTCCAGTTCCGCTTCTCTCCCAGTTGCGCCTGCACACGCTCATAAAATACAGTGCCCGGCAGGGGATAAGAGAAAGAGACGCCGATATCATCGGGACGCGTACTGCGAACCATGGCAATAGTTTTCTGCAGGTCTTCCCAGGTTTCTCCCGGATATCCGAGCTGCAAGAAATAGCATGCACGGATACCTGCTTTCCGGAGGCGCTGGCGGGCTTTAACGACCGTTGGAAGGCTCAAACCCTTATCCATTGCATCCAATATTTTCTGGGAGCCGGACTCCACCCCCATCCAGACCTCCGCACAACCGGCAGTTTTAAGTGCTTCTACGCTTGTTTCGTTCATCAGATCTGCGCGTGACTGTATCTTGAATGGAAGAGCAGCCTGTCTCGCCTCTACCTCTGCGGCGAATTGCTGCATCCAATGGCGATTCAGCGCGAAGATGTCATCGCCAAACCAGATATGCTCAGCCTGCACTTCAAATTTGAGCACCCGCATCTCTTCAGCAACAACTTCGGCAGGACGCAGATGAAATTTGTCTCCTGAGATCGGCTTGGCACACCAGTTGCACCGATAAGGGCAGCCTCTGCTCGACACCATATTCACGGAGAAATAGCCGTGAGCCTCCGTCCACGCCCTACGGTAAGGTGCAAGATCGATGAGGTCGCGCGAGGGATGCGCCAGGGATATCCATTCCGGATTTCTGGCGGACCGCTGCATGTTGTAGCTCGGTTTCCCATGAGCATCGAGGCGAACAAGACCGGCTATATTGTCCACGGACTCTGAATGCAGCAGCGCGGAACAGAGCTCGGCCAATGTCTCCTCAGCTTCGCCCTGCAGAATGAAATCGACTCCGTTCTCAAGAAATAAGCGGGCATTGTCGGTTGCGTCCGAACCATGAGCAACCACGATTGCGCCTGTCTTTCGGGCAGAGGCAGCAATCGCCCATGCAACTTCCCTCATGCGCGTAAGGCACATCTTTGAAAGGAAATTGAAGTCGTCTTCATAGATAGCAACAATACGGGGGCGATGCGTCTCCAGTGCACGAAGGATGCCGGCTGCCGGGTCTTCCAGCATTGGATCGAATACGGCAGTTGTGATGCCCTTCTCTCGCAGCGAGGTCGCAGCGTACAACGTGCCAATAGGCGCGTAGGGCTGCATCTTGCGCACCTGTTTCAAGTCGTATGGAAGGTGATAGGAATGTGTCAGCAAAACATCAGTCACGGATCACCTCAAGACCTCTTTCACCCCGGCATGAACATTATTTAGCATCAGCAAGCCTCAGCCGGTGTATTGGCAAGCCGTTTCGCATCTACCGCCGGTTTCATGGCAGTATATTTCTTCAGCTTGTTGTTTACCCAAAGCTCCACTGGAAACTTATAAATATCCCTGTCTAATCTCCATCGAGCCGGGAAGGAAATAGACTTCTGCGCAAGGCGAGTGATCGGACCACGCTTGTCCGCTGCAATGGGAATGCGATCGAAGGCGATGCGGAGATAGTCCCGCATGACCTGCAGCCGATCGTGCTCTGCCCCGTCGAGCCAGGGCAGCCTGGTGTAACGCGGAAAGAAGTCTGCCCAACCCTCGAGTGAAGTCGGCATCTCTATGCCGAGTTCCTCCGTCTTCTCGAAGATCGGAGAACCTGGATACGGCGTGAATATATTGGTCCAGAACTCCGCGCCGGGAAAACGGCGGCACACGTCCATCATGAAGTTAATGGTTTCGCGGCGCTCTTTCTTTTTTTCTCCCGGGAAGGCGAAGATGATGTTGAATGAAGGACGAATGCCTGCCTCAAGGCAACGAGCAGCGCTTTCATAGATCGATTCAAAGTCCTGCCAGTCTTTGTGCATCGCCTTCAGGACATCGCGCGAGCCGGAATCGACTCCCTGACATACCTGATGAAGACCAGCGCGGTGCAGCAATTTCAGGTCTTCAGGTGAAAGCCGCGCCACCATGTTGGTGGTGGCCTGTATGCTCCAGCGATAATGAGACTTTTCCCGCACCAGTCCTTCTGCGATTCCCCGTGCACGATCCAAATCCACAAGGAAGTTGTCATCCACGATCCAGATCATCTCAAGGGCATATCGCCGGCTGAGGTCGACTGTCTCTTCGACAAACTGCTCAGGCGACAATGCATTCCACTTCCGCCCGTAGACTCCGGCGTTTGTGCAGTATGCGCAGTTGAAAGGACATGCAAGACTCGAGGTATACATGGCCCAGCGCCGGCCACAGCTGCGCTCATACGCATCAAAGTCAGCAATCTGATAGGCCTTGGGCGGCATATCGGCCAGAGCCCTAAGTGGGCGCTCGGGAGTCATAATCATGCGGCCGTCCCGCTTGAAACCGATCCCGGCCACAAAGTCAGGGGCTGAATCGCTTGCGATATGACGGACCAGTTCGAGAAATGTATCCTCCCCCTGCCCGCGCACAATGTAGTCAAGATAGGGTGCTTCCAATGTTTGCTTGGGGAGCAGCGAGGGATGCCATCCACCCAGAACGATGGGGAAATCGGGATTCCACGCCTTGATGGTTTTGGCGATGTCCACAGTTTCGCGAATCATCGGGCCGGTCACAAGGGAGATGCCGAGGCAGAGGGCATCCCGCACCTCATTGAGAACTCGCTGCTTGAAGTTTGGCGTAATGGTGGAATCGATCAGCACCACCTCAAACCCAGCTTGGATTAACGGGGTCGCAACCGCCAGAATTCCGAGGGGAGCTGTGGCTTCCGAGCTGGAAAATGACGGAAAGAAGAAGACGATCTTTCGAGATTTACGCAAAGCACGCTCCAACCTAGTGAAATCAGAGTAAAAAATACCTCGTTCCCGTTTGTCACAGTGTTGTCAGTCAAATGTCATTCGTTTATTCGGGCATATTTAAGAACCGGGCGGGTTCCTGCTGTGGGCGTGGATTTCTCAGGAAAATCAGCCCAAAGACACGGCCCTACAAGGTAGGACGCGCACAGACAAATACGTTAGGGCCTGGCGATCGTCGATTCACCACGGTGCGGGATGTTCATCCTCTATCCCCCGGGCCGCCGCTCTTGCCTGGTGAGACCAAACGTCCGGATTCAGAATGAAAGGACAATGATTTTACAATTCCGTGGCAATTAAGTTAGCGCCGCGTCCTACGTTCTCCCATGGGTGTGCTCTACACCCAGAAGGTAGGAAAAGCTCCCTCATGAAAAAACTAAAGAATGTTTACGAACGTTCCGTAAACCGCCGTTCTTTTATGAAAACAGGAATGCTCGCAGGAGGTGCGGCGACAATAGGTGCTGGCCTGCTAAGTGGTGGAAGTCCCGCTTTCGGTGAGGACAACGACCGTGACGATCGCCTTAGCCGCGGAGACGTAGCAATCCTCCGTTTTCTTGCGGCTGCGGAGTTAATTGAATCCGATCTCTGGACCCAATATACCGAGCTTGGAGGAGTCACCAGTGGTACACAGAACAGGTATCAGTTAGCCTTACAGTTTCTCGATGGAGATGGCTCTCAGTACATCACCAGTAACACGCTCGACGAAGTGAGCCATGCGACTTTTATCAACGCCTACCTCGAATCGAAGGGCGCTGATCCGGTCAACCTCGATAAGTTTCGCAATCTCAAAGGCAGCCAGGCCACAGGAGCGAAAGACATTGGCCGTCTAACCAACCTAATGCAACTCAACGTCGATACAAGCTGGTATATCCGGTATCGCAGCGAAACGAACCCTGACTTTGGCGCCACTTTTCCCCAGGCTATCAAAATCAACAGCCGTACAGCCATCCCCAGAAACGACGTAGATTTCGAAGGGGAGGATCATATTCAGGCCATCGCGGACACGGCGGCATTCCACTTCGGCTCCATCGAGCAGGGTGGTTCCAGTCTTTATGCTGCCCTTAGCCAGAAAGTGAGCAGCGCTGAAGTGTTGCGTATCACTCTTGGTATTGGCGGGGATGAAATTGCTCACTTTCTCGAGTGGGTCGATTTCGCCGGCAATGCAGTACAGGGGCCGCCCTTCGATTTCAATAATCAACAGTCTCCAGTCACGGACAACGGTCTCACCTTTCCTAACTTCAACAATCCTCCCAACCCTCTTCTGCAAACCAATCTCATCTTCCCTGTTCCGTGCGAATTCATCAGCCCACAGCTGCCGAAGTGCGCGGTCATCCGTCCCCTGTCTGACCAATTTGGAGGAGCAATGGCCGCTGTAGAGTCACTTACAGGATCCGGTCTCTTCACCGGCCAGTCCGGGCAGTTCTTAGCGACCCTGAGTGCCCTGGCAACCGCAGCGGACTCAGCGCGCCGCGAAAGATAGCTCGCTCGTTCGTTTCAATATTCTTAAGAAGTGTGTCCCGAGTCTGTAGTTAACCAGAACAACGCTATTCTTTTGGCCTCGGCGTGCGTTTGTGGGGACTCGGGACTTCTTTTTTGTGGAATGCGGAGGCAAAGCTTGCTCACATCTCTGATGCCGGGTACCGCAGTCAAGCACGTAGCAACTGAGGATATACTGTCCCAACTTATGCCAAATGAAGCCGTGCAAGTTCGAGGCGTGGTCGCCTGGTCCAGTTTCTTCTTTGCACTCCTCCAAAGCATCTGCACATTCTTTGCTGCTCTCAGCGGCCTGCGCCTTCTGATCGGCGTCGGCTCTCTTGCATTGAGCGCCAGTATTGGAGCAGCTCTGGACAAATTCCATGTGAATTGGATTCGGATACCGATGGTGGGACTTGCTCTTCTCGGTTCCATGCTGAACCTGGTGATTCTCATGCAGATTCGCCGTCTTCGCCGTCGTCCAGCCTCCCAATGGCGCCAAAGTCCATTAAGCCCGCGTACGATTCGCATGGAACAAATCCAGCTAATTTTATCGATCGCGACGCTGATTCTTATTGGGATCGAAGAATACCTGCATGCCCGGTTATTCCATGTACTTTAGCTGCTCTGGACTTGCTGCATTCACGACCAAATAGGATCATCCAGCCAACGAGATCTCTAGTGGTGAACTGAGACCGGCTCGGTATCTTTAGAGCCTGCAGACGCGAGAATGGGGATGATGAATTGCATAATCATCGGTACGACCTCTTCTGCGGCAGGACGGCCCGGGGTGTTGAACCACTCCTTGACGGCACCATAAATAGCCCAACTGGCAGCAGTAGCAACCATCGCGGGCGGCAGATTCAAAGCAGAACCGGGTTCCGGCATACCTCCCATTAACACCCTGCGAATGGCTGAGGTCACCGCCGCCTCTGTTAATGGCTCGAAGGCGCTTTGACGCTGGCATGTCGCGCCATCACCATGGTTCTGGGTCAGGTAATCACAGGTTGCCAGGATAAGGGCGCTCGCTGCCGACGGGCAGGTCCCGTCATAGCTGATATTGCGTTCGTGGAGCAGCATATGGAAGCCGCCAGCGACCATAGCCTCGAGCAGCGCATATTTGTCAGTGTAGTGATCGTAAAAAGTGGCGCGATTGACGGTCGCGAGTTCCGTGATGTCCTGCACGGCGATCTCGTCGAAGCTCTTTGTTTGCATAAGGGTACGCAAAGCTCCCTGAAGGAGCTGTCGCGTTCGCCGCATGCGTGGATCGCGTACTTCGCAGTCAGAAATAGGCATGGTTCTCTTCTATTAGAGGGTAGCAAAAGAAAAAAGAATCTGAAAAACGACGCATGTCGTCTATATGAACGACACAGGTTGTCTAAACATCTTGCGTCGTTTAAGGAGACTGACTATGCCTACCCTCTTACACCTGGATTCTAGTCCGCTTGAAAGCTCGATCACCCGGGAATTGACACGCGAATTCGTCAAGACTTGGCAAAACTCTCACCCCGACGGAACGGTGATCTACCGTGACCTTGCAGCCAATCAACCAAAGCCGGTGGATACCCAGTGGATCTACTCCGCTTATACACCTGAGTCCTCGCGGACGCCGGAGCAGAAGGCAACGCTGGCTCCGTCGGACGAGCTCATCGCTGAACTGGAGCATGCGGACGAGTACGTGATTGGCGTCGCGATGCACAACTTCTCGATTCCCTCCGTGCTCAAGCTCTGGATTGACCAGATCGCTCGCAGCGGACGCACGTTTGTCTATGCCGAAAGCGGACCGCAGGGACTACTCCACGGTAAGAGGGCTACGGTGCTCACCGCCACCGGCGGAATCTATGATGCGGGCACTCCAGCGAGCGCGCTGAACTTTATCGATCCTTATCTGAAGGCTGTCCTCGGTTTTATCGGAGTGACAAATGTGAAGTTTGTGACTGCCGGTGGAGCGGCCCAGGTGATGACGGGCGTGGTGGATCGTGAGGCTTTCCTGAAGCCAACTTTGGAAGCTGTACGCACGGCAGCAGCATAAATCTAACTCAAGGAACGACACATTATGAAGATCACAACCTTAATTGCGCGGATTTTACTTGGCCTGCTGTTCCTGGTCTTCGGACTGAACGGCTTTCTTCACTTCATCCCCATGCCGCCGCCGACAGGTCTGGCGGCGCAGTACATGGGCGCTTTGTATGTTTCGCATTACCTGGTATTCATCTTTCTGGTGCAGGTGATCGGTGGAGCGCTGCTGCTGGCAAACCGCTTTGTACCTCTGGCGCTGATCCTGCTGGGACCAGTCCTGGTGAACATTCTTCTGTTCCATTCATTCATGGCGCCGGCCGGCCTGCCGCTAGCTCTGGTTACAACGGTGCTCTGGGGCCTCGTATTTTACGCAGTGCGTCGGGCATTTGCTGGCGTGTTCATCCAGCGAGTGCAAGGCTGAGACAGAGTGGCGCCTATCCACCCTTTCACTAAGCGAGTGAATCGGCGCCTGTCTCCGGTTTGTGCCATGCGTGCTCGTGTCGCCCGTGATTGCAGCATCTTATTTGTTCTTATCGTTGCTTCGGTTGAAGAGATCATAGCGTGTCCACCCGTCCTTGGTTTGTGAGGCTCACTGGACCGGCGCGCTCTGGTTTCCGACCGCAGCTTTTTTCGTAGACACCTTTGTCGCAGCCAACGATATGTGGCTTTTTTCATTACTTACCGTTTTTTGTTGAGTCAGCTCTGCAACCCTGTCTGTACCGGGCACGCGGACTGCCTGTAGATCGTGACTTCCTCCGGAGTTATCAAAAATCAGGCCGCTGTGTGGTCGCAGTGGTTTATTGATTTCAGGCCGGACCATGAAGAACTTCTCACCGCCGCCATTCACGTTGCGTATGGAGAGAAGAGAAGACTCATATTTCACAGTGAATTGGTACGTTCCAGCCGGATAGGATTGACTACCCGCAGAAAAAGCAAATGGCGTAGTCACGATGATCTCCTGGGCTGAAGCAGTGTGCGTGCCCAGAGCCAAGATGCCGCTTGTAAGAGCAACTGCAAGGATTGACTTGGTGTACGGACTGACAATTTTTATGCGATTCATGGGGTGCTCCTCGTTGTGCAGAGAGAGCGATTTGGTCTGCAATTTCAGCAATCACTCTGAATTGCCTGCACTGTGATTCGATTTCAGCACCCGACCTCCAAGCGTGCGATAAAGATTGATTAAGGTGGATTAAGTTTTGTAAAGGCTGAGAAATGTCTGATTACGCGACTTCCTTCCTCACGCCAAGGCTGCACTCTTCGCCGCCGCTTCCATCCAGGAAAATGTCGTAAGGCGCTAGCCAGATCGTACGGATGTTATAGGAACATGTAATTTCCCCGGCAGCCACGGGTTGTTAGTATCACGGCTGTGACGATTCTTCAGAACGAAATTTGCTTCATCCATTTATCGATATGACGACGACCATGAAGAGGCCGACGACGCACAACAACAGACGGCATCGAGATCACGATTTGGATGCTGAGGAGAATACGGACCTGCTGGAGTGCGCGAAACTCGGTGACGTCAATGCATTCAACCTGCTTGTAGGTCCGTACAGGCGTGGAATGTTCGCGTCTATATTGAGGATCACGAAACATCAGGAAGACGCCGAGGATGTCATGCAGGAGGCATTACTGCGCGCCTATACGCACATCAAAACCTTTCGAGGAGAATCTCGTTTTAACACCTGGCTTACGAGGATTGCTATCAATCAGGCCCTGATGTGTCTGCGTGCGAGGCGAAGATCGATGGTTTCACTCGATTGCATTCCTTTACCCGACGAGGATTCCTTCACGCTGGACCTGCCGGACTCCCGCCCAAATCCCGAGCAGCACTGCGGAAATTCCGAACTTGAAGTGACATTGCTTCGGCTGATCAACCGACTTCCATCGTCATTTCGCATTGTGTTTGTTATGCGCTACCTTCATGAGTGGTCCACCGAAGAGACAGCAAATACCCTGGGAATCACCGTGGCTGCAACAAAGACCAGACTGCTCAGAGCGCGTCGGCATCTGCAGCAGCAACTAGGTAAGAGACACGAGCGTGTCGACAAGACAGAAATACCCTGAGTCTCTGTTCCATCAAACTTCACAACAGAACTTAATTCAGCACTCGCAGGTTGACGCGATGGAGAGTTCTAAAGCAAGGTGCAGCAGTCGCGAATCAGTCGATCTTGCGCAGTGAATCGAGGAATAGAAGATGGGGGAGGTTTCGCGTTGCTCACACATGCATGGAATCATAGGAATGGACCACTGCCAGCTACTCTCCCTCAACCTCGTTTGACCTTGCGGGGATTTTGCCGCCAGTGATACTAAAGCTCTTGAATCCGGTTTTTCCCTTCACTTCAGGCTCATTCTCAGGTTGTTCGAATGAGGATTCCGTCTGCTCGTCGTTCAGCTGATCACTTGGGTTGCTCATATTTTCTCCTTGGGGAACATGCTTTGCTTTTCTTCGCAGCTATTGTGCTTTTACTTTAGCCAACAGCGTCTGCATCTCCGGATCCACCTGCAGATCCGCCAGCGATACGCCTTGCTGTCTGGCTTGCCGGATGAGTCGTTCCGCGCTGCTCTCATCCGCGAGATGATTATAGGCCTCAACCGCGTTTATCAGCACTTCCGGATCATTGGGGGCAAGTGAGAGCGCCGCTTCAAGATGAGGGATAGCCCGTTCCCGCAGGCCTTTTTTCGCGTAGACCAATCCCAGCCACGATTGACTCTCAGCCTTCCGCGGATTCATCTTGGTCTGTGCCTCGCCCAGACTCTCCACCTGGTCAAGCGCTCGATCTGCCTTCTGGTGCTCGCCCAGCCAACGATAGGCCAGCTCCGCATACCGCCACGATAAAATCTCCTGACGGTTCAGGGCAATGGCCTTTTCGCTCGCGGTTACGGCGTCAGCATAGCGTTTTTCATGCAAATAAAGCAGAGCGAGATTGCCGTATGCGGCGCTGGTTGTGTCCAGTGCAAGCGACTTGCGCAGCGCGTTTTCTGCTAATGGATACGATGATGGATCACCGCTGTCGAGGTAAAATCCGCCGAGGTTGGAATAGAGCATCGGATTATCAGGGCTCAAGGAAATAGCCTCTTTCCCTTGCTCGATAGCGTCGTTATAGCGACCATGGCGATTGTAAAATCTGGCAAGCTCGTTGCGGTTCGACCAGTCGCCGGGACTGAGTGCCGCTGCCCGCTTGTATTCCGCCTCCGCTTCATCAAGCCGTCCGGCCTGCTCATTCAACCAGGCAAGACCGATCACTGCGTCCGGGTTACGGCTATCGAGCGCGACTGATTTTTGAAATTCGGTCAGAGCCAGCTCATTGTTGCCGGTGAGCGTATGCAGCCAGCCGAGAGTGTAGTAGACGCCCGGGATGGAAGGGTTGAGCTTGATTGCAGTTTCGCAGTCGGCCAGCGCCGCCTGCAGCCACTTTGCGTTCCTGTCGCTCTGGTATTTGAGCCGGTATGCCTCCCCCAGCTTTGCATAGGCGAGCGCAAAATCGGGGTCCTGCGCGACGGCATTTTGCAGGCGATTGACGGCCAGGTCTAAATTCTCCGGCTTATCGAAGCGCTGCAAATAACTGAGCGCTTCGAGATACAGATCATAAGCCGCAGGCACATTGCTGCTGCCTGAGCGCGCGACTGCGCCATGCGCGCCGGAGACATTGAGGAGGCGGCCCAGCTGCGTGACGGCATCCTGCTCTGCCGCAGCCAGATCGCTGTTGTCGTTCACTGCGGTCACTGCACCAATCTGCCGCAATGTTTCCGCATTGATAAGGTTGATATCGATGGCCACGTGCTGCCCTGCGCGCTCCAGTCTGCCTTTCACAACAAGTGTTGCGCCGAGCTGCTTGTACGCTGCGACGGGATCGGTTACGTTGCCACCGCGGACCACACTGGCGGGGATGACCCACAAGGACTGCTGGCTGGTATCCAGATTGGAGAGTGCGGCGGTCATGCTTTCCATTAGACCGGCAGCCAGGGAGCTGACGGCCGGATCAGCGCTGGCGTTGTCAAAAGGCAGCACAGCAATATGCTTTTCTTTTGGTCCAAAGAGCAGACCGCGCACATGTTCGCGCGGCACGGGAAAGACAATGACGGCCAGCAGCAAGAGGAAGACGGCAATGGCCGGGATCATCCGTCGCTTGCCTGAAGGTTCGGGCGCTGTCCCGACTGAGGCAGCGGCGACGATTCTGCTGAGAGCTTTCTTCTGCGCGGATGAGGCTTTGCGCGACTTACGCAATGACCTTGACGTGGTGTCGGTGGGCAGAACCGCGCTACGTGCGCCCGCCACGGCAGAGCTTTCCGGGCCAGTGGCTTTCTCAGGAAAGTCACGCAGGTCCAAAGCTGCCAGGTCATGAAGCAATTCATCACAGCTTGCATAGCGAAGCCCGGCTGACTTCGATAGACACTTATAAACAATTCGCTGGAGACCGAGTGGCAGTTCACCGGCGATCTCTGGCGGATCATTGCAGATGCTGTGGATGATGGCGGGCAGCGTATCACGCCGGAAGGGGTGGTGGCCGGTCAGCATCTCGGCTGCAGTTACGCCGAGGGCCCAGATGTCTACTCTCTGATCAACAGCCTCGCCGCGTAGTTGCTCAGGCGCCATGTAGGAAGCGGTCCCGGAAATGGTCATGCTCCGCGTCTCGCTGTCGCTGCTGATCGACTTCGAGAGCCCAAAGTCGACGATCTTGACGCCGTTCTGACGCGTGAGCAAAATGTTCGACGGCTTGATGTCGCGATGGACGATGTTGTGCGCGTGCGCCGCTGCCAAACCTGAAGCGATGCCGGTGAGAAGCTCGATGGCTTCGCGAACCGGAACGGGGCCGTTGGCAATCTTCCCAGCCAGCGTCCCGCCATCGTAATAGCCCATTACGATGAAGAGATGGCCATCTTCGCTCTCTTCAAGTCCATAGATAGTGCAGATATTCGGGTGGTCGAGCGCCGAGATCGCGCGTGCTTCTTTGAGCAGGCTTTCCTTATCCGCTTCGCCACCGTAGAGAGTTTGCGGAAGGAACTTGAGGGCGACGACGCGGTTGAGCTTGAGGTCGCGCGCCTGCAGGACCACGCCCATGCCGCCAGCCCCGATGCGTCCCAGAATTTCATAGTCGCGCAGAAAGTCCCCGGGTGCGGGCAGACCACTTCCCGTGCGTGGCAGACCGGTCATCGTCCGAAAGACTCAGCGGGCAAGCGCATAATGGGCCGAAACACGGGGGAATTTGTAGTAAGCATACGCGAAAATAAAATAGATTCGCGACTGGAATCAGTGAAGCTCTTTACTGATGAGGGTCTTGTCAAAAAGAAAACAGGCCAGCGCGAAGCTGACCTGTTTCTTTGTGTAGAGTGTGAGCCGGTAGTGATCGATATCACTGGCTACAACATTCAAACGGAAGCGCTCTCAGAGGCCGCGAGCACGACGGATGCCTCGCTTGTCAGGAGGCGAAACGTAAATGTCTCCTGGAGATAAAGCCGGACGGCCGCATCCGTGTGGCTGAGATAGCCGATGGAGACATCCTGCCCGATGCTGAGCTCGAAATCGCCTCCTCGCGTGGTCAGTACAAACGCGCCCTCAATGGCCGGAGCCCAGATAAGATTGCTGTCGACAATGCGCTTGACGTGCTCCAATACTGGATATCCATGATCGCGTGTTTCCGCGAGCTCCGTATACTCTTTGGCTCCGAGTATGACCGAGTAGGGACCGTTCACGCCGACAAGACGCAGTTGACTCAACGCGTGAGCAACGGCGTCCGGATAGTCCCGGACGTCAGCCGGAAGGGTCATGATCGGATTGCTGGTACCTTCGCGGATGCCCTGGATGTTCGCTTCACGATAGCCATTGAAGATGGCCCGGTCTTCAGCGAAGGCGATCTTCCTGGCTGCATCCTTGGCTGGTTGCCAATCGGAGTCGTCCGAGCCTCGCTCCACATCGTCGATCGCGTCCCGCGTCAGCTCGAAGGGGACACGCAATTCCACCAGGGATTTCACCTCACGCTGCCTTGCGATGATGTCTTCCGCGGGAGCGGCGATCGGCAGCAGATGCCCGGTGCCCACCGCAGGCAAATCCACTCCGCCCGCAGTCGGTACATCGACGACGCGGCGTCCGGCAAGATAACGCTTGAGCGTCCGGGTTGTTTCCTCCTCGATCTGTGCCCACGCGGCGTCAGAGATTGGTGCCAACTCCCGATGGAGGTTATTCATGTCGTTCTCCTCTAAGCGATCCTATCCCAAGTGATGTGTCGCGCACAGATGATGCAGATGCGGACGGTGAATCGGATGCCACAGGCGGCGTGGCGCTTGCCGCAGCGGCAGGCTGTTCTTCACCGGCTCCTTCAAGAAATGTTACCGAAGGCGCAAAGAATAATCCTCCGGTAACGGCCCGGCTGAAGTCCAACAGACGGTCATAGTTGCCCGGCGGACGGCCCACAAACATATTCTCGAGCATCAGCTCGGTGACGCGCGGGGTGCGGCTGTAGCCGATGAAATAGGTCCCGAATTCGCCGCGGCTGGGCTGTCCAAAAGGCATGTTGTCCCGCAGAATTTTGACCTCTTTCCCATCCACCTCAATCACGGTGAGCGCAGTGTGTGCTGAGGCCGGCTTGACGGCATCGTCCATCTCGATATCCGTCAATTTCTTGCGGCCGATAATGCGCTCCTGCTCCTCAGTGGAAAGAGCATTCCATCTCTTCATATCATGGAGATATTTCTGAACGATGACGTAGCTGCCGCCTGCGAAGGCAGCGTCTTCGTCGCCCACGAGCGCAGCTTCAAGAGCGAGCCCGCCTCTCGGATTTTCCGTGCCGTCGACAAAACCGATCAGGTCGCGATCCTCGAAGAAGCGAAAGCCCTGAACTTCGTCGGCAGGTAAAACTGCGTCGCCAATGCGTTCCATGATTTGTGTAGCCAACTCGAAGCAGATGTCCATTCGCTTGGCACGGATGTGGAACAGCACATCGCCCGGAGTAGCCATGGCATGGCGGTTGCCACTCCGGAATTCCCGGAAGGGATGTAGTTCGGCTGGTCGCGGATTGCCGAAGAGCTCGCCCCAGGCATCCGATCCGAAGGCCGCGATGCAGGTGAGTCCAGCCTCGATGTCGCGGAACTCAACCGCGCGAATCAGCCCGGCAAGGTCGCTGCAGAACGAACGTATCGTTGCGTAACTCTCGGGCTCCGGCTTCACAGTGACGACAAGGAAAATTGCTGCACGCGTGAGAGGTGCGAGCACCGGTTGCGGAAGAGGAATCTGATCCGATCCGTTGAGTGTCATCGTCCAACCTGCCTCGATTTACTGCGATTCTGCTTCATATTTGTCGTTCCCTGCCAGTCAAACCTTTATTTCCCTCAGAGCTTACGGTATCACTGCCAACTGGTTCACCGGAAAAGCCCAAGAAGGACTTCAGAGCACGATCATCCTCTGATCGCTTGACCCGTTTTCCTATAGTAACGGGTCGTATCTCAGGCGACATTGACAAGTTTCATATGAAAAATGTAAATTTCATTCCTGATTAAGCGCTCATATCTGTAACCGCGTACATGGCTGGAGGCTGGATTTATGTTGAACCGCAGGATTCGAAATTTATATGCAAGTTTAGGAAAGATTCTTATGCTGCTCGCGGCAAGTGCGCTTTTGCCGATGGCAGCCCAAGCACAGGTCGATCAGGGAACAATTGCCGGGCTGGTGCAGGATAATTCCGGTGCAGTGGTTGCCGGTGCACAGGTAACGCTCACCGATACTGACACCGGTCTTGTCCTGCAGCGGAATGCAAACGAGACCGGTATCTATGTTTTTTCTCCGTTGAAGATTGGCAATTACAAGGTGAGTGCAACCGCTCCGGGATTTCAGACGACATCCCGGGAAAATCTGCACCTTGATATTCAACAGCGCTTAAATATCGTTCTGATATTGCAGCCGGGCCAGGTGTCGCAGACAGTAACCGTGTCCGATGCTGCTCCCTTGCTGCAAACTCAGGAAGGAACCGTTGGGCAGGTCATCAGCACGGAGACCATCAACAATACACCCCTGAATGGACGCAACTGGGTCTACATCGCGCAATTGACTGCTGGCGTCGCTCCTCCGTTTGGAAACACACGCGGTAGCGGCTCAGGCGATTTTGTGGCAAACGGCCAGCGCTCAGAACAGAACAATTTCATTCTGGATGGCGTTGACAACAATACGAACCTGGTCGACTTCCTCAACGGTTCCAGCTTTGTCATGCGGCCTCCGCCCGATGCATTGGCTGAATTCAATCTGCAGACCAGCAATTACAGTGCGGAATTCGGGCACTCTGCCGGAGCCGTGATGAACGCGAGCATCAAGTCAGGCACCAATCAGATCCATGGAAGCGTGTGGGAGTACTTCCGCAACACGAACCTTGATGCCGTGAACTGGAACGCGCTCACGACTCCTCCCTATCATCAGAACCAGTTCGGAGCGACGCTCGGTTTTCCCATCCTGAAAAACAGGCTTTTCTATTTCGGAGATACAGAGGCAAACCGCATCTCCATCGGGCAGACGAACACTTTTACAGTACCTACTCCATTGATGAGGCAGGGAAATTTCTCAGAACTGCTGAATCAGAATCTGAATGGTTCTGTAGTGACGCTCTATCAGCCAAATTCCGCTGACATCAATAAGCCACTTTCCTGCAATGGACAAGCAAACGTATTTTGCGCTGGGCAGATCGATCCGGTGGCTCAGAACATCCTGCGCATGTATCCAACGCCGAACACCAATGGAGGCAAGACTTATAGCAATCTGGTAGAAAATGTCGGAAAAAGTGATGACATATACCAATGGGATCAGCGCCTGGACTGGAACGTCAGTGCAACAGATCAGGCGTATGCGCGATTCAGCTACATGCATGAAGTCATCCTGAATCAGCTGCCTCTCGGTCCTATTCTTGATGGCAGCGGCTATGGTGGCCAAAGCGACACCAATCTCTTTGAGAACTTCATGCTGAGCGAAACGCATATCTTCAGTCCCACCCTGACGAATGAATTTCGCTTCGGGTTCAACTGGGGAAGAGCCAAGTATCAGCAGCCAAATGCTAATAATCCAACGATTGCGTCATCGCTTGATCTTGGCGGCGTTCCCACTCTAGGCCCCGGCCAATATGGCTTGCCACTCGGTTATTTCAACGGCGCGATCCAGCAATGGGGTTCGGTTGGAACCAACAATGAAGCGCAGAACGTGTATCAGATCTTGGATAACGTAACGAAAATTCTTGGCAACCATTCGCTAAAGTTTGGCGTATCGTTCCAGTCTGTTCGCTCTGCCTATTTGTATGCGCCTGCCTCTCTAGGACAGTACTATTTTCAAGGACAATATACCGGTGTTCCAGGAGTCAGTCAGACAGGCAGCGGAGTCGCAGATTTCCTTGCCGATCAATCCAACTACTCGGACATTGCGAATGCACCCAATATCCACGACTCGCAATGGTATGACTCTGCGTATGTACAGGATGACTGGCGGATATCTCCAAGACTGACGTTGAACTTAGGTGTCCGCTACGATTACTACCAGCCGTATAAAGAGAACAATGGTCAGCAGGCCAACTTAATCGTGACCGGCCCTCTCGGCATCGGTACAGGTTCCGGCATCTATCAACTGCCTAACAGCGCCAAAAATGTGAATCTTGGCCCTTCGTTCCTGAACCTGCTGGCAAAAGATAATATTGCCCTGCAATACACAGGCAACGATCGCTTGGCCAATGCGCAAAATACAAACTTCGCGCCACGAATTGGCTTCGCCTATGAGGCGCACCAGAATACTGTTGTCCGCGGAGGTTTCGGTCTTTTTTATGGCGGATTGATGGTCCAAGGAAATACAAATCTTGGAGCGAATTTCCCTTTCTCCAACTCTGTGAACTTCTATGCTCCAACTTGCTCTACGGGTAACTGTCCGTCCCTCGCCTCCCAGGGCATTACTCTGGAAAATGGTTTAACGCCACAGCTTGTCGGTGGCATTCAGAATTTTGTTTCGCTCCCAAGCTTCCATGCAACGGATGTCAACATCAAGACGCCGTATACCATGAACTACAACCTTTCCGTACAGCAGGCACTTTCGAATAACATGGCTGCCACAATCAGCTATGTCGGAAATGTCTCCCGCCATCTTTCTCTGGATGGTGCGCCCAATACCGTGCCGGGACTCTTTGCCCCGGGCACAAACACGCAGCCGTATGCCCCATTTCCCGACTTGCAGCAAGCGAATGGCAACCCTGAGCAGATTCATTATGTAGGCGTGAGCACCTACAACTCACTACAGACAAAACTGGAGAAGCGCTACTCGCATGGCTTGTCATTCCTGGCCACCTATACCTGGTCGCATGCTCTCGATGATGCCAGCGATGCTGGAGGCAACTTCAGCGGAGTTGGTGACCGCAACGTGGCGCTTATCCCGTTCATCGACGAATATACAAATTCGGTGTTCGATATCAGGAATCGCTTCACGCTGAACGGTAACTATGAATTGCCGTTTGGTAAGGGCAGGGCCTTTGCCAACCAGTCTCCTAGGTGGGCCGATGAGCTGGTTGGCGGGTGGTCTACCAGCCTGACGTTTGCGGCGCAGTCGGGAACACCCTTCTCGGTTTCTCCGAATGTCAGCACTGCGGCTGGTGGTGGTGCAAGGGCAATCATGACACGTGATCCTTTTGCTCCTGGCGGAACGCCAGATCCTTCCAATCCAACGTTGACTTCCTGCCCAACAAGCACGAGGAACAAGACAAACTGGTATAACCCTTGCGCATTTGCCAATCCACTACCAGGTGAAGCGATTGCAAGTCCGGGTCATCCGGTCGGCTCAACAAATTCTGATGGAACCCCTGTCCTATACAACGCACCGGTTGTCGACACAGCGACAGCTCTTGCTCTGCTGGGCGGAAGGTCGAATACAGTGTATGGACCGGGATACTACGGCGTGAACATGTCGCTCTTCAAAAACTTCACGATATGGCGCGAACAGTATCTACAATTCCGGGCAGATGCTTTCAATCTGCTCAACCATCCAACTCTCGGCAATCCTTCTGTCACAAACAACAATTCGAATGGCGGCCAGATTAGCGGTCCCAAATTCTTCCAAAGCAACACACCAGATGCACGATTCTTCCAGCTTTCGTTGAAGTACGCCTTCTAAGAAAGTTCTATCTCAAGACAAGATGGGTTTTGAAAATCCATCTTGTCTTGAAGTTCTTGTCCGTTCCCACCTGCAGTACTTATCTGCCCACCCTCGCGATTCGCTGGCTCCTGGTTTTGACTTCAGCCTTCGGAGCGATTGCCTACATCGCGCAGATGATGAATCAAATTCGATAGCAATCGGCCCGCGATGGGATCCCTGAAATCCGCTTCCACAAGCATCTCACTGGCGAGAATCGTGCCCTTGCCTGCACGCAATTCCACCAGGGGACTTCCACTGACTCGTACTACCTCCTCCGGTGTTCGCAGGTAGCCATGGATATCGACCGTGGAGGCCAGGCATGTAATTTCTGGCTGGCGGTTTACCTGATATACGCCGCTGCACGCAAGTGGAATGTTCCCCGCGCCGCGCTCAAACCAGGAGAGATCAAGAGGTTCAATTTCAGAAAAGACCCGCGACTCAGGAATCTGCATGCCAACAATCTGTCCGTCGCACACTCTGTATTGAGCAACAAGAGAGGGATAGTGCTCTGCCAGTTTGGTGCGGGGATTGAGCAGCAGCGCTCTGCCTCCCTCTCTGACAAACTGATCGATGCCATCGGCGAGTTCTTGGGCTGCCAAGACCTTCTCTGCACCCGCGACCACGAGTTGCTGCCCCTTCATCAACTGCTGGACCGAGGAAACCTGTTTCAACTTCAGATTTCGCAACCCCCTCGGCGCTTCACCAAAGGGGTCGAGCAGCGCGACATTGCCTATTTCAGATAACCCCTGTTCCGCCCAGGCGCGAGTCGCCAGCGTCACATCATAATCATTGTCGGAAAGCACCACATCCTTCTTAATAAGCCGGAGTCGCAGCGAACCATCCACTCTGGACGCCGGAAGATTCTCCGGCACCGGCAGCGACACATCGATCCATCGGTTGCAGTAATACGGAAGATCGGAAACCGGCAACTCTCCCCTTGCGATGGCTTCTGTTCCGGCCAGCAGCTCCCATAGCAGCGTGCAGGATGGCAATGCGTCTCCGCTTTCGGAATCGTTCACAATGCATACTCGTGTCCGGATCTGCTGGCCAGCGTAAAAGTGTCTGCCATAAAGCTCTGCGCTTACCAGAACAGGCTGGAGCGCTTTCTTCAGCGCGTGATATGTCACAAATGGCTGGATCTTCTCCGCGCTCCATACGTCACGGAACCAGGTCACATAAGCGAAGTGGAAGATACCGGCGCAGGTATCGCGATTCGTTCTTCGGATCGCCTCCGCCAGTTCCTTGGTTATGAATGCCTGACGGCTAAGAAAGATTGCCGGGTCGCGATGTTCATAGGCTTCATCGCCGACAAGAGATTGAGGTGTGTAGTGCTTGAAGAGATAAAATCGCGCCGGATGTCCATCGTCATTCCGTGGATAACCGGTAGCCATTTCCTGGCTGATCAGGGGTCTGCCAGGCCAGGATGCCTTCCTGCCAAATTCTCCGTGAAAGACATGGAAGAAGGAAGGATCGTACCAGCCGTAGTATCGATGCGCATCGTCAATATCGCCATCATCGAACCCTTCAGGCCGAATCAGATTCTCATACTCAGCAGCAACTTCCTCCCGGCAATAACTCGAGTCACACACGACCGGACGAGTGGGATCGATGGAGCGAATCGTCTTCACCATGTCGCTCAGAATCGTCCATTTTTTCCGCAAACGGTCAGGATTTTTCCTATCAAACGCCTCAAATTTCATCTCGTTGTTCACCGTCCAGCAGATCACCGAAGGATGGTTCCTGTGCTTTTTGATCAGCGAGGCAAATTCCTCTTTCCATATCCTGAGAAGATTTTCTTCAGGAGGCTCTCCCTGCAGCATCAACCAGGGCCATGTTCCCTCGTAGGAGACGCACATGCCGGCATCGTCTGCGGCATCGAGCCAGGTCGTAGAAAACGGAGCCGTATGCGAGCGAGTCGCAACCACATTGCCATCGCGCGCCATCTGCATGAACCGGCTCGCAAGCAACTTGTCATTGGGCCGAAGCGCATGCGGAAAATGATTCGCGCCGCGAAGCCATAGCGGTTTCCCATTCAGCAACAGCTTGTCTCCATCCACTTTGAATGTGCGAAAGCCGAAGCGAGTGCTCATGCGGTCCACGACGACGCCATCGACAATCACTGTGATCTCGAGGACATATAGGTTCGGGCTCTGCGGCGACCACAGCTCCGCCTTCAGCGTCGGAGTTGTGAAATACAAAGCAGCACCGGTTGTCTCAATCTTCTGCGCAGATTGCGGAGAAGAAGCATATAAAACTGTTCCGTCCTTCACCGAACAGATGGAGAAGCCGATGAGCGCGTCTACTGTCTTTGGTGTTGCGTTTCGCATCTTCAACTGGAAGGAAAGACGGTCCAACCCCGGCTCGATGAAGGTTTCCTCAACTGCTACGGGGTTGGTCACTATCAGCCTGACGCCCTGCCAGATCCCGCTCGCATTCTCTGGATACATGCCGTGGGGAAGAGAATGCAGCATGGAGGCGGTTACCGGCACGGTGACTGCTATGCCAACGATCGCCGTCGAAAAATCCTCCGTGTCCAATCGCCCATGAACATGCACAGCGATGAGGTTCGCCCCTGGTTTCACTGCCGATGTGATATTGCAGCGAACTTCGCCAAACATGCCGATGTGCGCGCCCACTCTGGCGCCATTCACCCAGATCTCGCACGCTTTGGCCACGGCGTCAAAGCAAAGCTCGACGTGCCTTCCGGCAATATCTTCTGGAAGCTCTACATGATGCCGATACCACGCACTCTTTGTCTCTCTCCACGGAAACGAACAGCCATTGAGACGATCGAGTTCAGCCTCATATAACCTGTCGGACAGTCCCTTCCCCGCCGATACGCCTTCAAGATGCGGAAACCCTGTTTCTGCATGAAGCCAGGTAAGCGTCGGCGTCCAGAAATCAGGCACGCCGAGTATATGCCAGTCTCGATCATCGCAATCGATTGCTTCCGGACGTCCGCTCTGCCGCTGCTCCTGATCAGGGAGAAACAGCCAGTTGCCATCGAGAGAAATCTCCGCGCGGAGAAGGTCGATCGAGACTACTTGGCGGCCTTGATACGCTGCCCGCTGCCTGACACGCTTCTGCTCCGCATCAAACGATCCGAAGGAATACACTCTGCTTCCTGCTGCAACGAGAGCAGTCTCATCGTCCGCAGTGATTGACCGTGGGTGAACCTGGCGAAACTCCGCCGGAAGCCAGCCGCCTCCAAGGAAAATCCCACCCTCGTGCCAGAGTGGTTCCGTATCCTCCACGCTGATGCGTGGCAGCTTGTCCTGACCGAGATAAATCTGGAATCGGTTCTCGCGGGCGACCGCGCGGATCGAGTACCACTGCCCTGGCTCAGGATGAAAATCTAGCGGTGCGATACCGAGAAACCTCGCACCACCGTCCGGCGCATAGCGCGCAAGATAGATGTCATCGTTATTCCCGCCGCGAAGGCCAAATACATAACGGCTATCCCGGTCGCGGCATCGTATACCGGCCCAGATCTGCACCTGATCGACGTTACGCGGAGCGCGCGCTGCAAAAGAGAAGTCCACGTTTCTCCATGCTTGTCTTGAAGCCAGAAAGCCGTCCTGCAGGATGACGGAATCATCCTGTTGCGTCAGTCTAAGGCGTCCAAATCGCTGCCATGCCTCCGAATCGAAGTCAGCGCTCGTTGACGATGGCAATATGTTTCCCGTCTTTGCGCGTGAATCGCTTGTCAGAAGGAAAAGGGATGCAGAGCTCTGTAGAAGAAAATCTCGTCTCGAAAGAGGGGTCATAACCGCCTTTGTGGTATGCGAAAGACATGACCCACTTTGCATAGGTGGACCCGTCGATGGGTGGGAGCTGTCGAGAAGACCGGCAGAGAGACACCGCCCCCTCGACAGCTCGCACTTCTATGAGCGAGTAGCTTCTACCTGGCTGTTACCAAGTCAACCGCGCCTTGACCTGTCCACTGCGTGCCTGGCCGCTCGCCGTAATCTGGGCAAAGGTTCCGCCGGTCACACCACCGTTCGGCGGACTGAGCTGCCGGTTGTTGAAGACATTGACAGCGTCGAAGCGCAGTTCCAGAGATACTCCGCGTTCGAATGACTGCCGACGCGCCAGACCCATGTCCCATTGTCCATAGGCCGGACCACGCAGATCGGGTTCAATGCGGTTGCCTGTGCCCACCGTAAACGGGGCCGGCACGCCATAAGCTGTCGCGTCGAACCAATTATCCGGATTCTGCCCATGTTTCAGATGAGGATCATGCAGGCGATCGGCGACGGCACCGATTCCCGGAAGATAAGTGCTGCCTGGAGCAGTAATCACAATCGGCAAGCCACTGCCATAAGACGTAACACCGGCTATCTGCCAGTTAGCGATGATTCTGGAAGCCAGCCCGGTCCCGAGCACTCGATGGCCCGGCCCGAAAGGCAGTTGATAAATGTAGTTGATGTTGAGAAAGTGCGGACGATCATACTCGGCCATGCCACGAGTTCTGCCCAGGTTGTTTGGATCGATGATCGTTCCGCCACGCCCGTTGTACCGCTCGTTAATGTCGTCAATTTCTTTGCTGAGCGTGTATGCGACCTGATAGTAGAGGCCGTGCCTGTCGCGATGCTGTAGCTGAACGGTCATCGCATCGTAATACGAGTCGCCGACCGGATCGCGGTTCCAGTTCACTCCCGTGTATTGAGGAAATGGCACAAGCGTCTGGCTGAACGGAATCGTTGGCGCTCCCAATGATCCAGACAGTTTGCCGGCATAGGGGTTTGGCACCTGCTGATAAAGCTGCGGACCGTAACTCAATGCTGAAATCGGAGCCACATCCCGCGGAAGGGTATACCACAGATGCTCGCCGCGCGATCCGGCATAGGCCACGGTGAGGACTGTATTTCCTGTCAGCGATCTCTCAACACTCAGAGTTCTGTCCTGGAGATAAGGCAGAGTTCCAGGCCGGAATGGATCACCGATCCCCTGCCCCACAAGGTAGTTCGGCGGATCCAGGTAACCGGAGACGAATGGGTTATCCAGCGTGCCACCGGGCGGAGGCGTATTTGGGGCGGCCGCGGGCGATCCAAGATACACGCCCGTGGAAGCCTGTGGCCCGGATCCTAGCACAGTACCACCGGTATTGGTCGTATAGATGAGTCCGTATCCCCCGCGGATCACTGTTTTCTCCCCGAGCTGCCAGGCAAAGCCGAGGCGCGGAGAAAAGTTGGTCAAGTCTGTGCCTGTCTGGTTGCGGGAATTGCCGCCTACACCGGCAAATTGGAGCGCTCCCGGCAGTCCCAGCATCGGGTCCGGCTTTGTAGGATCGAACCATGCAAATTGGTTATGACGATCCGTAAACCCGGTGAGAATGTCATAGCGTAGGCCAAGGTTCAGAGTGAAGTTGTCTCTTACCTTCCAGTCATCCTCGACATAACCGTCGATGTTCTTCTGGGACGCGGCGAGCGATGGGTCTTTCGTTATTTGTCCTCCGCTGGGAAGGCCGAGAAGCAAGGATGCAAAGCCCCATCCCGAATCGGTCGAAGCAACGCTTGGGTCTGGGCCCTGGACAAATCCTCTACTGAAAGAAAAATTCCCGGCAGGCCAGGTAGGCCTGAACTCGTTGAAATAGACAAAGAGATAGTCGAATCCGGCCTTCAGCGTGTGCGCCCTTTTGGCCCAGGTAAAGTGAGCCTGGCCTTCATAGCTTCCTTCCCCATCCGTAAAATCAGCCGATGATGTCGGCCCGAGTGGCGATTCATCCGTAATGGTGAAAGCCGGGAAGATGGCGGATTCAATCCGATTGACAAATGAACCGGGCAAGCCAAGACTGCTTGAATCGAAGCCCTGGCTGTACATCTGCGTTTGATTCAGTGTCCGGTTAAAATTGCCGCGAAATTCGCCCACAAGGTTTGGGCGAATGGTCCATGTATCGCTGACCACTCCGGTCCACGCGGTATTCAGAATGATCCCGGGATCGCCATTCCCGCCCGCCTGCGGAAAAGCCAACGTGACTGTCGGCGTGTTCGCATTGGATGAAACGCGCCCGACACGCACAAATGCCTTGTGATTGTTTCCGATATTCTGATCCACGCGAGCTACAAAATTGCTGTGGCTCGTGGTGCGAGTCGGTGAAGAAACATAGTTGTTATAGATTCCTTCAACACCGGTCGCGTTGGGCAGAGGATAGTACGAGAGCACCTTCTGCGCGATATCGTTGATGCGATCCGGGCAGATAACATTGAGAACCCCATTGCAGGAGAACTGGCTTCTGGTCCACGTATTCGTCGTTCCCGGAACCAGCGTTGTCGTATTCGGATCGTAAATTTTGATCTGCTTCCCGCTCTGGTCCAGCAGACCAGAGAAATCTCCAGTGCGCATCCCGGCAGTGGGAACCGAGGCAGTAATGGCATCGGGCCCATCGCTGGGATTCCATTCAATATTAAAAAAATAAAAGGTCTTGTTTCTCCCGTCATACACTTTGGGAATACGAAGGGGACCACCCACGCTGAATCCGAACAGGTTGTTGTGCGATGGCGCTCTGGGCAGATTGACGTAATTGCGATACCAGCCATTCGCGTTGTAGATCGTGTTGCTGTTGTATTCGTAGGCGCTGCCGTGAAAGTCATTGGTCCCGGACATTGTGGTCGCTGTAATCACGCCGCCGCCGGACATCCCATATTCCGCGGAAAAATTATTGGTGATGAGTTTGTATTCGCCGATCGACTCAGTCGGCGGAGTCATTGCGATATCGCCGGTCGAACTGTTGACCTGCGTACCTCCATCCAACAGAACGTTACCGGTATTTGCCATGCCTCCGTTGATCTGGGCCTGTAGCGCAGAATTCTGTTCCGGGAGAACACCGGGGGACAAAAGATCCAGGTTGTAGGCGCTGCGGCCTGGTATTTCGATAATCTGCTGCCGGTTGAAAGTCTGGCCGAGCTCTGAATTTTCAGTTTCCAATTGAATGGCGTTTGCCTGGACCGTCACCAGCTGCGAGACGGCTCCCACCTTCAGCGTGAGATCGACGCCCGTTGCCAGGTTCACCGTCAGATGGACGCCGGAAACAACTGTCTTCGAAAAGCCCACTGCCTCAGCGCTGACATCGTAAGTTCCCGGAGCGAGATAGGGGAGCGTGTAGTAACCGTTGCTGTTCGATACGGTCGAGCTGACGGTTTGCGTCGAGACTTCCCGCGCGGTCACCGTGACATTCGCAATTACGGCCCCGGACGCATCCTTGACCGTGCCTGTGATCGTGCCCTGTTCTGCCTGTCCAAACGCCCGCCGCGAGAGCGCCGCGCCAGCAAGAAACAGTGACAGAGTTGCGATCAGGGTGATCCGAAGCCAATCACCCGGGCTGCGCTTCCTTTCATTGGCTTGGTGCCGGGGACTCCATTGCGTCATAAAACTTCCTCCTTGAAAGCTGGCCGTGTCTTCATTTGGTCTTTTGCAATCCGTCCAACATTTGAACTCGCGGCCAGAGAGAAGTGTCAACGTTAGAACGTCTGCTAACGTCATGTTAAATAATTTATTTTCAGCAACTTATGACTGGCACCGTTTCTAACTGATCCGCTACCCCTCGGATCGGGGGTAGCCGTGGCGAGCGAAGTACTCAGGCGAAATGCCAGGAGGCCTGGGCGTCACAGCAGGCGGCGTGATTACCCCGGAGAGGGCTTGGACGGGTCTGAAGCTTTAAAAAGAGAACGCCATCCGGACAGGCAAGTCTCAGCTTGCCTGTCCGGATGGCGCTCTCTACCTTATCTACTCCCTCAAATACGATATGACCTTGCCGACGGAGGCACCAGCCTTGGATCGCTCCCGAAACCCGGGGCCGGTTTGCTCGACATCCTGAGAACGAACCTTCCGCCTGCCGCCAGACCTTCGTGCGCAAACCACAACCGGTCATATTTTCTGCCGTTCAACTCGATGCCCTGGATGTAAATATCCGACGTCGAAGAGCGATCGGCCTCCAGTACAAATTCCCTGCCCTGTCCCAGATCGATCGTGACTTTGTCGAACAGCGGCGTGCCAAAAACATAGCTGCCGCTGATCGGGTCCACCGCGTAGAAGCCCATCGCGCTCATGACGTACCATGCCGACATCTGTCCGCAGTCCTCATTGCCAGCCAGGCCGTCCGGCTGGTTGTCATACATGGTCTCCATCAAGCTTTGGAGCCGGTGCTGCGCCTTATGGGCCTGTCCGGCGTACATGTAAAGGTAGGCGATGTGATGGCTCGGCTCGTTGCCGTGTGCGTACTGCCCTACCAGACCCGCGATATCCGAAGGAGCATCCGGCGGCTGGGCGGTGCTGGCGCTGAAGATGCCGTCGAGTTTCGCCGCCAGCTTTTCGCGTCCGCCCAGCAGCTCGCCCAGACCAACCGGATCGTGCTGGACCGCGAAGGTCGCCTGCCAGGGATTGGACTCCGTGAAATCCCTCCACTTACGGGAGTATCCCATCTCGTTACCGGCAAAAGGCTCTGCCCATTCTCCGTTGGCCAGCTTAGGCCGCATAAATCCGGTCGACTTGTCGAACAAAGCGCCATAGTTCAGAGCGCGCTTGCGAAACGTTTCCGCATCTCCCTGCACCCCGGCTGCCTTCGCAACGCATGCGACTGCCCAGTCGTTGTAGGCATAGTCGAGCGTCGTACTCACAGACTGACGATAGAGATCGCAGGGTATATACCCGTACTGGCGATAGAGCGGCAGCCCGCGAATTTCATTCTGGCTCGCCTCGTGTTTCATGGCAGCGTATGCGCTCTCAATCTGGATTCCGGGAAAGCCCTTGCGTATCGCCTCCGCGATGACCGTCGCCGAGTGATATCCGGTCATGCACTGCGTTTCCTTCGCCTGCAACGGCCAGATGGGCATGCCCAACGAACTTTCATCCGCCATTCGGATCAGGCAGTTCACAAACGCAGGCACTCGCTCCGGCTGCACAATTGTAAAGAGCGGATGCGTGGCGCGGTACGTGTCCCATAGAGAGAACGTACTGTAGTTATGCGCACCGGCTGCGAGCTTATGGACTTGCCCATCCATGCCGCGATAGCTGCCATCCACATCCTCGAAGAGCGTTGGCGCGAGAAACGTATGATAGAGCGCCGTATAGAAGATCTCCTTCTGCTTTTGCGTCCCTCCTTCCACGCGAACTCGCGACAATTCCCTTCGCCACAGGTCGGAAGCCTGGGAGCGGACGCGCTCAAAGTCCCAGCCGGGTATCTCCGTATCGAGATTGCGCAAAGCTCCGTCCGCGCTGACCCCAGAGATTCCCGTCTTCACAAGAATCGTTTCCCCCGATCCGGTGGGACAATAGATCACGCACTTCAGCGATTTTCCTTCGATCTTTTCCTTCGGGTCGGTCACGACGCGGCCATCAGCAAGGATCTCGATCTTCTCAACATTTCTTGAAAACTTCATGGCGAAATAAATTTCCCGGCCGTTCGCCCAGCGTGCAGTGCTGCGGCCGCCGAGAATCGTATCTTTGCCAATAACCTGAAGATTCGCCCAGCGCACAACGCCCGGACCATCGTCATACCCATGATCCAGGTCAAGAATGAAATGGCTTGTGCTGCTGCCGGGAAATGTATAGCGATGGATACCGGCTCGTGCCGTTGCACTCAGCTCGGCACGGATCTGATAATCCCGCAACAGCACAGAATAGTAGCCCGGCACCGACTGCTCGTCGGCATGCTAGAACCGCGACCGATAACCCTCCTCTGGATTGGAGCGGCTGCCTGGAACTGTTTTTACCGTGCCAGTGCAAGGCATCAAAAGAATGTCCAGCATATCGCCGATTCCGGTGCCGCTTAAATGCGTGTGACTGAATCCCATGATGGAGTCATCGGCGTATTGATAACCGGAACACCAATCCCACTCCCGGTTATATGTATCCGGACTGAGCTGCACCATGCCGAAAGGAACCGTTGCGCCCGGATAGGTGTGTCCATGACCGCCTGTACCAATGGCCGGCTTCACGAATTGCAAAATATCTGCCGTGTCCGGCTCCCTGGTCGCCTGTGTCAGCAGATGGCCGACACCTGCATGCAGCTTCGGCAGACCGGACACAGCCACTGCTGAAGCACCCGTTACAAAACTCCGTCTCGAAATCACCTGTCGTCTCCTCTCAATCTCATCTCAAGCCGCACCTGCCGAGGGACAAGTGCTGTGTCTCAACGCATTCCTTATTTCCCGGAACTTCCTGGCGTGCGAGCCACGAGCGGCATCTCCGGTGCGGTTGTGGCAGCTCCGCGGAACATCCGCGAAATCGCCGCGGCGAGCCTTAGATACCAGTCGTTGGGCAGATCGTCTCCATCCGCATCGAGCGTCAGCCAATAGCCTGGTTCCGGAGCAGCTTTGCGAAAAGAAGCGGCTTTGAAGATCGCCGTTCCCTCGTTCACTTCGTCGAACATGGCAATCTTCACGAACGTGGCGCCCGCACTCTTCGCGTTATAGGCCTGTCTCCACAGAAATTTGCCGCCAAGACGGGGAATCTGGTTTTCCGCTGAATTCCGGTTCAGGTTGTGCCAGGAAAAACCGGGAAAGATCACCGGCATATATGCCTGTTTGCGTTCGCGTGTCAGGGCAAGATCAGGAATCAGGTGAGTTTCCTTCCACTGATCCGCGCTTTCCAGCGTCCGGTATCTCCCGACGGTCCATGGCTGCACAATATCGAGAGCCGAATAGACAGCCGTCCACCCCGTATTCGAAGAGCTGTCGGCACTCAGAGTTCTCCATCCGGCCGGAACTCCGCCCATCACGCGTACGTGCGCCGTATCCTTGAACCATTTGACAATCGCAAGCCCAAGGGCAGGATCCTGAAGATGACTCGCGTCCCCAAAACCAAGGCCCCAGATCGCAACGACCGGCTTTCCGTGATCCTTCAGATAGGCGGGGCTGGAGGTGATCTTTAATGTGCCGGTGAGATACTTCCAGTCGTCCTGAAGCTCTTGGAGCGCCGTTTGAGGGTGCGCACCGCTCAAATCGTATTCGACAGCAAACACGCGCCCATTGGCTTCCGCCGCCGAGCGCACGTTCTTGAGCACCGTATCGCCTTCCGCCTGTTGCGGAGCAATCGAGTTGATGAATCGCTGCAGCAGGGCGCCGTCAATCTCATAGCTGCGCATCCATTCGAAATGTTTTTCCACCGTATCTTTGGGGAAGGAAGAAAACACGTAAGCGGGTTTGCCGCCGATCGTCACTCCCGGCAGCAGGCATCGGGAATCAGCCTTTAATTCGCTGGTCTCGGGATAAAGGTCTACTGACATGGTTTCTGGCGCGGGAGCACCCTTCGACCAATGGCTCCACGCATCCTTCGGAGAACCATCCCCCGGACAACGGAACCATCCCTGGTACCCCACCAGCACCTTGCCGCGTAAATCCGAAGACTTTGCGGCGTAGACCGGCCCAGTTCCGAGAGCAATCAGGAAAAAGGCACACCATGCGACTACGAAGAGCGTTCTTCCCGCAACACGATGAACAGCGTAAGCACAACTTTGGGACATGTTGCCTTCCAAGAAGGTGAAGTTCTGAGCTGGACTCCCAGCTTGTCGCATCAGCCTACTTCACGAAAGGACGGTTCTCGCAACGCTACAACCGTTTCCTAACGGCGTTTAACAGTAGATATGTTCTGAAATTCCCGAGAAAGACAGGATGAGAGAAGGCGAAATGAAACGATGCTCGCGCACTCTGTCCCGAAAGTGCGGCTGATGGTTAGATTTGCGCGGAGTTAGAGCTTGCTTTAAGGCAAAATGTGGCAGGTCGCAACATCAAAGGCCGTGGGTGAACCGGCCATCATCCTCAAGTGCAGCAGAATCTGGAAATGTTCCACGGTATCCGAAGCGGCCGATGAGGTGCGAATGCCACAACGTTGCAGCGCGGAGGCTAAGCTCGACGGATTCGTTACGAGTTCCCCTGCCGCCTTGGTTCCCTCAGCATTTGCACCCGCCAGAATCAGAACATGCCCGCCGTGGTTCGGGTTCCTGACAAAACTGACCGTTGCAAAGGATTGCCCCGTGGCAAAACCTTTCGCGGTCGGAACATATTCCGCAGGCTCGTCCGGATGCGGGCGGACATTCTGAATCACTTCCTGGCGGGATGCACCGTCGTAAATAAATCTGAAATCCAGCTGCTCATCAAATAAGGATGTCCACGGATCGGTACGTGGACTGCCGAGGAAAATCAAGTTGCCGTCTGTATCGAGATCGGAAAAATGAAGATCCCGCGCCGCGCGTACATTGATCCGGCTCGCATTCCCTGCAGCCAACTCCGCAATACCCGCCACAATCGGCGTGTCCACGCTCGCAGCTTTGTCCCCACGAAGAATATCGCGGGTAACATGAATCATTTCTGGCGAAAGTGCAGCCTCATTGGAAACGTATTTCTGATTCGCATAGTCTGAAATGGAAACAGGCTGGCTAGTCAGTCCCTGAATTTCCGCGATATTTGGATCGCTGGTCACAAGCAACGGAACATGCTTGTCCGCGAAAAGCACCGACCACGGTAGAACCGATGCTCGGGAGGCTGGCTCCTGAGTCGAAGATTTTATAGATAGCAGCAGGGCCAGTAAGCACAGGCAAGCAACACCAATCGCAATCATCAGCCAGGACTTCGCCGGTCGCGAGAACCCGACCTGAGGATCGAGGTGTGCTTCAGGCTTGATCGTATCTGTGGAAGGAGCTTCCGGGGCAACCGATTCCGGAACCGTCTCTCCAATCTTCGGCTCAACGGCGTCCCGAAT
>Ga0206811_1002_pt1 | contig 98508 bp, 89 predicted proteins | sample Alteio_BWOrgCont_53_FD_152886 | JGI IMG/M metagenome (GOLD analysis project Ga0206811, IMG submission 152886) | Enriched cells from forest soil in Barre Woods Harvard Forest LTER site, Petersham, Massachusetts, United States -... | ecosystem: Environmental > Terrestrial > Soil > Temperate forest >... | reverse complement strand
ATACTTAGTGAAGAACCATCACATTTAACAGCACCCATCTGCCATCCCGCTACGGCCACAGGAGCCTGACTTAAAGCCACGCGACAAGCTTCGATAATCGTCATAATTGGGGGCTTTTTTTCCCATTTACGGTCGGGTGGAGGATATTCGACGTGCTTGCCCTGCAATTGTTGCGGCAACATGTTCTGTGCGGCTTGCCGCGCTTTTTCCAGAGCCGCTAATCGCGCCAGGCGATCTGCCTCTTCCTGAGCATTCCGTTCCTGAATGTACCAACCTATGCCAAGCACAAGAAGAAGTAAGGCAACCCCTGCTGCACCAAAAAGTATTAGTTTTCTCGGTATCTCGACGGGCCTTAGACGAATATCGGCACGGTCATTAAGCAAGAGACTGATCGGCATTGTATCGGCGCCAGGAATGCCCCAGGCTTCTGGCGCGTAGATACGTTGCAAACCACCAAAACCTATTTCTTGAAGTAGCCGATCGCGAGCTTCGGTTTCATCGACAAAAAACTGATCACCATCGGGAACGATAAGATCATCGCGGACAACGATAACAACGGCGCCTTCGCGGAGACGGAACGCACCAGCCCATGAACCGGGCTGCTGATTAGCCAGACACGCCGCCAAAACAGGCATGCCTGTTTTATGGCCAGCACTAACCTGACCCAAGCCGAATTGCGGTATACGGCCACTTTTACTGGCGCCGCGTACAGCATAAAAATCAACTTGTTGCCCCGGTTGTCGGGCGGCTTCTTTTGCGGCTTGAGAAACGCGTCCGCTAGGACTGTTTTCCCAGTAGAGGCCGGCAGCGTAAGGACGCCGGCCGACGGTCGCAACGCCTGCGCCCATTAATCCTGCTCCGCCCGCGGTACATCCAAAACCTGCGGTGTAATAGCTATGAACATCATTGTCCGCGCCGTCTCATTCGAAGAGCCGCCACCGAGAAGGAAATTAAACGGATTGCCAACACCCTGGGCACTTTGCTTGGCGTCCTCTTCGTCGACACCACCGATCATTAGCGTCGAGCCACTCTTCAACAGCGACTGCTGAACAAATATGCGGTTGGTTGTTGTGGGCAACTCAATGCTATTGCCCCCCGTACAGTTAATAGTCGTGGTGCTGCTGCTCGCACCAGAGCTGGAACCACCCGCACAGAAGTTCAGAATATTGACAAGATCAATGAGGTTTAGAGAGTACTGCAGAATAATACGGCCATCATCCATCAGCCGTGGCGTCAACTGGAGAGAAAATCCTTCATGAACAACGCCTGGTGTCAAGGTTACGGTTGTTGTCCCCGTTGTTCCAGTAACGTTGGTTGATTGCGATTGCAGATAACCAATGTCCTGGCCAACACGCCTTGAAACTGGGCGGTTATTGAGTGTTGTGAGAGGAAACTGAGCTATACGTGTTGTATCACCTATTGTTGAAAGAGCATTAAAGACGTCCGTGACTTGTCCAACAGTATTGGGATTAAGAATAGCCACCGACAATGTGCCGCCGCCCGTTAGACCTTGCACACTCGTGGGGCCCGTTGGGCCACTTAAAGTGACGCCGAAATTTGTCAGTCGCTTTAAGGCTTCGGTAAAAGCTAAGCTAAAATCCGTGCCCTCTTGAAGATTAACACTGTAAATCTCGACATTAATTGCAATTTGGCGCGAAAGACGTTTGTTCTCTTGGGCGAGATATTGGGTCACCGTCCGCATAACCTCAGGCGAAGTTGTTACAGTGACCGTACCGATCGCTGGCGACACAACCACGTTGCCGACCCCACCAAGCATTGAGGTAAGGATCTGGCCGAGTTCGTCCCAGTATTTGAGCTCAATATCCATTTCGGAGTTTTGCTTCATCGTATTGGTGGCCGGCGCAGCACCTGCCGCCTGAGCCCCCGTGTTCGTTGGCGTGCTGCTGTCGTCTTGCATGCCGTCCTTAACTTGTTGTGTGCCCGGCATAGCCTCGATTACAAATATTCGCGTTTCAAATCGCGTAATTGAAATCGACGAACCATCAAAATTCCAGTTGATGCCAAAAAAGCCCGAAACCCGCTCCAACAAACCTGAAAGCGGCCCCTCATAGGCTATTGGCGCGCCATTACTTTTGCCGCCAGCACCATCTGCCAAACGCACGGGTATGCCGGTTTGCGAGCTAATCGCAGCGGCAATATCGCTCAACGACATAGGCTCACTTGAAACGAGCGTAATGCCACGCGCTTCTTCATATTTTGGTGGCAAAGGCATGCCACGATGCAACCGTATGGCAGAATTACCCGCCCACACTTTGTCAGTTACAACCAGTGGATTATAACGCTTCGTGTCCTGCGGTGTGCGTCCATCGAGCAATGTTTGTTGCGCCTCAGCTGCGCGCTGCTCAATTAAATTAGTTGATTTCTCATTGTTACAGCCGGTAAGAACTGCAAGAAATAACAGCGTTGCAACCGAGATGCGAAACATCGAAGCATCGCGATGCCAAAATGTACTCTTTTGAACGATCATCGCCATCTCCGCCTTAATCACTATAATTGTTGCCGCGTGTCTGGATGACAAGCACGACTTGGCCTAAACCAGGATTTTCATGTAGCTCCGCTATGGGCTCAGGATGCGCATCCTGAAATCCAGCGAGAAGATTGCGAACAGCCTCTTCGAAGGTGCCCGTATAATTAACCGATGCTTGTAACGGGTAATCATACTCTGCCAACCAATCAAATTCGACGCCGGCGCGTTGACACCACCCTTCTAGCACCTTGCGCAGACTGTCGCTGCGATTGGCATTCCACGTATCAACAATGGAATGAGCTGCGGGTTGCGCTTGCACCAAACCTTGATCGGGTATTGGCATGATGTTACTCGGGGGTGGCTCAAGCATGTGGGGTGCCGATGCCAAAGGCATAACCAAATTCGGACTTGGTAGTGGCTGTAACATAGGCGTTTCAGCGGCCGGCGGCTGAACCACTCTCGCTGACGCAGGCGCTGGCATTGGTGTAGTCTCGGCCACTTCGTTGGCGTGACCTATACTCACCATCTGTCCTTGTTCATGCATGGACAGACCTTCTGGCTGCAGCATATTTTGCAGAGTGTCGCGCCACGGCAATCCACCACGGAAAGATACCAAAGTCCCTAAATCAACATTCGGATCGACTGAAAAACCATAACCCGGCGGAAGAATTTGGCGCAAAGCAACGGCTAGAGGTACTTTGTTGGCGAAACCATGGACAACATCCCCTGTTGGCATAACCGAAGCAGCCTGCATATTGGGTGATGGTTGTGGCGGCGCCATGAGTGTTGGCATGGGCTGAGAAGACGCCGCCTGAGAAGAAGGTGAAGACAACGGAGCAAGCTGCTGACCCTGGATGACAACAGGCGAGATCACTTCAGGATTATCGACAGCACCTGACGACGGTAGTGGCTGCGCCTGCATAGCAGGCGGCACAGCAGAAGATGACGGAAGCGGCGGCGGTGGGGCTTCATCAGGTGCAACCCATTCAAAACCAACGGGCTTAAATGCCGCTGCGGCTGGCGTAACATAAGAACACAAGAGAATCGCCAACACAAAAACGCTACCAACAAATTTTGAGGAAATAGGTAGATTGAACATGATTTCCGCCTTTTTCCGAAGCATGGCTAAATGACCGCGCATCCTAAATGACTGCATGAATGCTGCCAATACGTAGCCGTACTGCAGCTAAGTGGGGTAAGTTTTCGTGGTATTTCAGCAACAAGCACGGACTCCAGTTCAATACCATTTTTGGTACTGAAATGTATTTTTGAAAGACAATTTCAGAAAGGCACATTTTAGAGACATCTCGAAGGGAATCAAAGTTTGAGAAACATACAGATTAGAACTTGTACCGCGTAATCTGCCATTTGACCGTAACTGCACGACATCTTCCATTCAAACAGCCCCGATCAAAGAGCATACCAGAAATATACCCTCAAGACTTCTATTTCGCTCTTGGTTATGATGCAATAGCCTTTATTTGATCCGTTAATAATTAGGCTATTTAGCTGATTCGCTACAACTTACTTTTGTCCACAGGCTAACCGTAATCTATCCAACGCCGCAGGGCCCTTCTGTGAGTTGCCGGCCGTTTAGTGCCTAAGAACCAGCAACGAAAAGTCCTAATCGAGGCATCAAAGGTCAGACCACGCCTTTCTAAGAACCAAAAAATTGTCATGAATAGGATGGCAATGACGAGGGTCCAGATTCGCGCGTGGACCAAAAACAATAGAATTGCCAAAAAAGCACGCGCATCTAGAATAAAGAACCGTGCCGACTTCTGGGTATTACGCCAGTGGGTGTCCATAAAGACTAAACCTCAGTTTCCTCAACCTTTATCTCCTCACCGGAATCATCTCCGGAAAAGCCCTTAATCAAGAGTAAGTATGTACGACGATCAATTAAACCTCCCTTAAAGGCCTTATTAGCGGTTTGCTCCATGGTTTGGCCATAACGCACAAGCAATCTCTGTGTTTCAGCCGTCCAACGCTCAATTGGCTGATCAAGCATTATTTCTCGGACATTCTCGTCAAACACAAGAAACTCCCGTAAGCCAATTCTGCCACCGCCCACTTTGGGGACTAGGGCTTGTGTAACAACCATACGCAATGTTTCAATCATCGCGTAGGAACGCTCCGTACGCTCGGAAGGCTCAAATACGCTAACAATACGCCGAATTGTCGCCGCGACACCAATGGTGTGAACAGTTGAGAAGACCAAATGGCCGGTTTGTCCCGCTTCGATTGCGGCCGAGACTGTTTCACGATCACGTGCCTCACCAACCAAAATAATTTCTGGCTTACGGCGTAGGGCGTTACGCACACCGGCGGCAAATGTCGGTAAGTGACGGGGGATTTCAGATTGTGCCACGAGCGAGCGCGGGCCAACGATGGCGTCATAAACATATTCTATCGGCGCTTCATATGTCAGCATTTTGCCACAACCATGCTCGCGTTCAATCAACATGCGGCAACCAGCCGCCAACAAAGTTGATTTACCGCTACCCGTAGGTCCAGTAACCAAAACCATTCCTTGTTTGGGCGACCAGTTATCGACAATCTTTTGTTCGATGCCCAAGTCTTTCATGGTCGGCGGTAACCCCGGCAAACTCCGCATCGTGATTTGAACTGAGTCGCGACCACGACTTAATATGGCGGTGATATTGACACGAAAGCGGATACGGGTATTGCGATCAGGGCGAACTTCAAAAGACAGATCGAGATCACGCCCCGATGCCAATTTGGCTAAGGCCTCGGGCCCATAGATATGGTGCAAAATATTGGCAAGATCTGCCGAGTCGAGAGCGCGGCGCGTAATCGGGTGCAGCATTCCGTCAACTTCAATATATATGGGCCGATCAGTTTGAATGGTGACATCAGACGCACGCTTACTAACACACCAGATCAGCAAGTTATCCATATGATCGGCTAAAATACGCAATGGCTCATCAGGCCAAGTGCCAAGGATAACAGCCGCGGGCTTGGTCTCTGTTGTGGTTACCGTGGCGCCGGTGTCCATTGGTTGCTCCGTGAAATTAATTCAGATTGGCCGGTTATGGTAACACCGCGATCACCAATCCTCATTTCCGAGCCGCCGCCGGTGATGCCGCGATCTTCATTGAGGGCATAGGGTGCTGAAATCATACCCTGCGCCAAAAGCTCTCGATATCGTACCATACCGACAAAATCATTTGTCATGCGATCAAGATCGGCTTCAAAAGTTTCCTCAGCCTGCTGAATACCGGCGTCCCAACCTTCCTTGACCCATCTGCGCCACTCATCGCGTTCCGTGGCATCTTTCGGCAATAATAGTCCCGGCGGAGGATCAACTGTTCCCCAATCACGCTCCATATAAAGATGCCAGTTACGCGCCGCCGTTACGATCCTCGCAATGCGATTAATGCGGTAAACGCGATCAGCAACAGCAGCAGCCTGACCACCACTTTTTACGATTACAGCTTTTTGTGCTTCGGAAATTACCGGGGGTTCAATGAGAAGTCCTGATGGAGCCGCAATCAGAAGTCGCGAAAAATCAAATACCCGGGTTAAATTACGATCATATTCCGCAAGGCGGCGCTGAATCTGAAATGTTCGATAGGCCAATCCTCCGCGAGCACCATAGGACAGAGCGGCTTCACGTAAGGCGTCGGCCCTAATTTGAAGACCAAGAGTTTCTGGCCTTAAATCACCCCCACTTGTCTGTTCTTGTAGTTCTTGCAAAATGGGGGGTGGTGGCGAGGGGCCACCAGCAGGATCGGGGGTTGGTGCTGTACCGATTGGGTCGGCAACTGCAGCTAGTGCAGCAGCTAGCGTGGGCGTTGGCACAACTGCGGCAAGCAGCAATAGAACTGCCAGGCCATAAGCGACAGGGCTTCCGCCACTTGTGGTTTTAGATTTTATCAGCAGGCGCATAGCGAATCTCAACCTGGCCGTTCTTGCCATCGAGCGCAAGATCAGCACGATGCCCGGCTTGCAGGCCAATGCTTTCCAGCACGCGTATGAGTGGTTGTTGATAAACATCCACATTAACTGTCAAAGGAACCGGTGGTTGGGGACCCGATACGTGAAACTGCATCCCGGCACGATCTGCTAGGGTTTTAGTAATCTGCTCAATAGGCCCCGTCCATTTGATCGTGATCGGCTGCGTAAGATTAGGAGGAGCCGTAGAATAATCCGGCATCGGCGGCGTCGCGGGCGAACGCTGCTGTTCGATGCTTGCTATACTATCGAGTGCTTGAGAGGCCTTTTCGGCTGCAGCGGATAATCTAACGCTCACAAGATCCGGCTCAGTGGCTACAGGCGTCACTGATGTTTGTTCACAAGCCGCTAGCAGCTCTAAGCCGCATAAGGCTATCGCTATATGTGATTTAACCTTCATCGTCCTTCGCCGTTAATGATTCGTTCAACTCCATCAATGGTATAGGCCCAGCCTCGCTTGCGTACAATGGGTCATCATCAGCGTGGGGGATACCGTAAAAAATGCAGGGCAAAACATAGCATACATCCAGCCAATAAAATCATTACCAAGCCCGCAAACCAGCGCCCCGTGAACAGGATGTAGGTGCCAAAAATTGAAAGAACGCTAGCCGCTATTCCATAAATGACCGAGGCACTCGGCAAATCAGCCCGTGGTGACCTTGCCCCCCTATAAACCCCCGGCGCCCCTTCTTGACGCGCCACCGGTAGTTGGCCTGCCTTGATCAGTGGATTTAAATATTTCTCGAGCCAATTTGCCATGTGTCGCCTAATGCAAGAGATCGCTCATTACCGCCGCCATGCTATCTGGCTTGCCGAGAACAATTTTAACTACACCATCTTTTGCGCGATAAATCAGATAAGGTATAGCCCAAAGGCGCCATGAAATTGTGAGCGCATGGTTACGCTGGACAGACTCAAGTGACGCGGCATCAGCTGTACCGGCAAGTTGGCTTATGTCTCCGGCCACAAATTTGTCCCACGCCTCAAGCGGATTGCTCACTTGTAAAAGGCGCGCAGACGCTCGCTCGCTATCACTGTTGGCGGCGACATCGCCTTTACTGGTAACAGCTATGGGTATCAATCTTACTTGCAGATTGTGTTTAAAAACTTCGTCGCGCACTTCCCGCCAGACTTGTTGACAATAAGAACAATACGGATCGAGGATCACGACAAGTTGTGGTGCGGTATCAGAGCCTAAATTGACCCCTGCTGCACTTTGTAAATCCTTTAAGAGCTGCTCACCGACCGGCCCAGTACTAGAAGAATTATTGGCGGTCGTATTTGTTGCGTCAGCTTGTTGTTTATTGAGCCCATCAATAAAACTGCTAACTTCTTTGTTATTCGCTGCCAATTTACTGATTTGAAGACTACTGACATTTTCTCCTGCGTCATTATAGATCGCCCCAAAAACCGTGGTCTTGCCGTCACCCGTAACGTAAGCGATTTGCATCTGTCCGGCCTTAATCACAAGCCACCCATTAAGCCCTGATTGTTCGCCAAGATAATAAAATTTGGCGCCGGATTTTGCGAGTTCGGCTAACAAGGGAAATGAATTTGGATCGGGGGCTGCCGCTGAATTATCGGCCTTTGTTTCGGCAAAACAAGGAGGTAATGCAAGGAGAACCAGGAAGTTAATTAAAAGCATAAGGTTCGTAGGATGCTTCATCTCGTTCCCTTCGCTTCAAACACTTTCAGCGCTCGGCATAATACTGCGAACTCGCCTCACCATCATGTCTTATCAAACCCTTGCGCTCCATGACGGCTATAACTTTAGCGGCATAGCGGTAACCTAAGCCAGGTGAGGCCGAGTGATAGTGCGCGATGCCACCGTACAGACTACCGGTTTCAACGATTTTTTGGCGCAAAATCCACGCCGCAACATGAACATTAACGCATCCATTATCACGTACCCACGTGCGCGCCGTATACTGATCAACCCTCCACTGTCGCGCTAACTGCGGCAACCAGTACGAATTTACTTGCATGGGACCGAGATCAAAAGTGCCGTTAAAGTTAGGACCCGCTTCCTGACCGATATGCCCACCCTCAACATGCATGATGCCGATCATCACGGCTGGCGGCACTTGATATGTATTTGCGGCAATCATCAAGCAGGCGGCCAAAGCTTGGGCAGTGATCATGAGCTTACCTTATTGCCAGGCTTGCGAAGCATCGAGCTGTGCTACAGCTGGAACTTCGAGGTACGTTGCTAGGGTCGCCAACATAGCCATACGCTGATTAAAGGATTGCCAGACTTGGGTCATCGGCACAATGTTGCCGTGTTGAGCGAAATAGGCTGCTCGCTCCTCGGGATTCATATACAGCAACCGATCGGCTTCGGCATAGTGGCATTCGGTATAAATCTGTCCTGCGGCGCGCAAAACATTCCAACACAAAAGCCGCCATTGTTCAGGTGTGCTTCCTGCAGGCGCTAAGGCCCGCGTCACTTGATCGGCAGTCTTTACCAAACGTTCAGCAACCTCTGCCAGCAATCCGTGCTCAGCACGGCCAAAAGAATACTGTGCAACGGCACCAATGACCGGCACCATGGTTTCCATCATCTTGGCGCGGAACGTAGCGATCGTATTTGGAATGGGTTCATTACCGGCTGGAATTTGTGCTTTAAATTTTTCCTGCAGTTGAACCGCAATATTGGCAATTTGTTGAGCCTCATCTGCGGACAGCGCACGTCCGGTGGCGCGATAGTTGGAGGCCACAACCTGACTAGAGGCGCCCACCAAGGCCCAGCGCACCCAGGCACTCAATTCATTATCGCCGGCACCTAGTTGCAAAGCCAACGCTTGATCCAAAACGATTGTGCTATCCATCAGCGCAGAGAATTGTTCGATATTAGTGCCCGGCGTTGGCGGTGGACCACCTTGCTGAGCGGCCGCGGGTACTTCCGTCAGCACTTGCAAGAGCGGCATGCCAACCTGACGGAAGGCCGTCAGCAGCGTTTGCAAGCGCGCATCAGCACTTGTCAGATCGGGAGTTTGTCGTGAGCCATCAGCCATAAGAACAATTCATCTCTGTATCAGGTATGCTGCCTTGCATACCAATATAACCTGATAAGTCAGGATATAAAAATACAAGGCCTGAAGAGCCCCTTACCTTGCCCTGCAATGGTTAACACTTGTCAAACATGGCAAAAATACCGTTCTGGCTAGAGGTTTTATCCCATTTCGAGTGAGGGACTGTCGAGGACAGCTCCCCACCAGCCGCGAAGCCACCCTTAGTTAAACCTGGTAAAATATAGAACTCATGGACCGCTGCCGGCACCGATTGGCTGCGCCAACGGATTGGGATTTGGGGCCTCAGTTGCCATCGCACTTATTGCCCCCGTGATTTTATCTTCGTCAGCGTCTTTCTCATGTTCAAGAGCTTCCCTTTGGGCGTTGCATGAATTATTATTTTGCCTCATATCGGCTGCCATGGCGCCTTCGCTTGCCGAAGCCACGGCGCGATCCGTGCATAGATTTACGGCAATGGCTTTAGCCTGCATCAGGCTAATACCGGCTCCGCCGATACAGTTTGTGATGACAGTGCCAGAGGCACCCAGATTTTGTGCCACCTGGCAAAACTGTTTCTCATATTGAGAAAGTTGCTGAAGAGTCGTATCGCTTCCTGCCGCTTGTGAACCTATGGCCGCGTTTTTAATCAGAGTTTTAAAACAGCTTCTGGCCTGTGTAATACCCTTCGAGGCCGTATTCATAGCCGCACCAGCGGACAGGACTTGCCCTGATTGTGGAGCTGTTCCATTTGAACTAGCTGGCATTACAGAAGCGTTGGGACTGATAAACCGGCTACAAAGGTTGTCAAAAGCAATAAACCTAAGTGTATCGCCTGGATAATTGCCCGGATTAGTCATGCTGAACGCTGGTATACCGGTTGACGTTGACGTTGTGACAGCAGCCGGCATTGCCATCGATACACCTATCTGGGGAAAGAGATTTTGACCCCCGCCAGATATTGTCATGCCATCGCTTGTCGTATAGGTGGCTTGGGCTCCGGGGCAATTTTGTGGTGTTGAGGCACTGCCTGTGCTCGTGCTTGTGAAATAACAACTAGAATTATAAACTTGAGTCTGGCGCGCTGTCGTATTCGACGCATTGGGATTTAACAAAGCCTGGGCTCGCATCGTTGCATAGCTAGCTTCCTCGGCCTCAACGCCTTGCGCAATAAGGGTAAGGAGCTTACTCAAAGACAGATCGCCTATCACCGTTTCATTGGTGGGGGTAGCGGCTTGAGCCGCAAAATTTGCTGTTGAATTAGCGACGGCCGTTTGCCAATTGGAATCCACGACTGCTTGAGTTTGATTCGTTGTTTGCTGGACTTGGCCTTGAGCAACATTAGACATCTGATTGGTCAGCGTATCCCTAATGCTGACAAGCATATCTATAATTGTTCCGCCACTAGGATTATAATTTTGACTGTAATAGCCAAGCACGGATGCCGTGTTCCAGGTGTTATTATCGATGACCGGCAAATACGCAGCAGTTGCCGCATCAACCACACAAGTACAGGCCGCAGCCGCGCCACCGGGTATAACAACGGCCGACAAAACCAATAGGCCAAAGACGGCAGCGCGAATGAATTGGCCCAAACCCCTTGTGCAATAAGCCAACAAGGCCGACATTTTATTTTTCAGCCAAGAAAAGTTGGGCTTCCACTTTCTCCACTGCCTATCACGCGTCATGGAGCTGTTCCCCCAGACTTCATCATGTTCTGAAACATCTGCGATTGATACATCTGCAACGGTGAGGGCACCGTGCCGCCTGTGACGCCGGCCGTAGCTTGGAAAATTGGAATACCGCCACAAGCTTTTGCTTGTGGGATCTTAAAGCCCCCTGTTAGGGACGGCAATTTGGGCACCGGTATACAGAGGCTATTGTTAATCTGACTTGTTATGGCTCCGGTCATTTGTGTGATTGTTTGTTTTGCCATCTGACAAGCTTGTTGCTCTAATTGCTGGATCATCTTGTTGGCAATGCCCATTAAAATATCCATCGGATTACTGACTTTCAAACTTCCGAACATTGAAGTTATACAGCCCATTCCGTATTGGCTGTTAACACTAATGGGTGGAACGCTGTTCATTACGCCGTTGTAGGCTGCCGTTTTTTGCTGAGCGACAGCCATCCGTTGATTGGCCATCCATTGTCCGCACGCGGTCGTACTAAAATTTCCGCCTTGAGCATTGGCGGCTTGTTGCCAGTAGGGGGTGCCAGAGCAATCGCCTGAGGCCTGTGCCTTCGCAATTTGCGGCACGCCAACCATCACAAACACTAGAAGCGCCACTAGAAAACTTTGTCCGTATCTTCCGCGCATATAAAAGCCTCTCCGCGATGGGCTGCATTCAGGATTACATCATGAGATCGAGTCGGGTAAAGACCGCCCCTTAATCCGTCATAGCGCCTCGCATTCATCATATTTCCATAAATATTATCGAGAGGTTAATTAATGGAACGATGATTAATCGAACACAACAAGAGGTGCTATGAGATGAGATTTATACCGTGGAGGTGATTTGATTTCGTACAACGAGCCTGTTGTATTAATAAAACATTAAACTATTCGCACGGCGTCACTTCGCGACATATGATTTTGTAATATCATCAGTAAAAATGCTGCCAACGCAAATGCCGACAATAGCGAGTCTGTCCATAAATCGTATGAGACTAAACTGAGGCATAATCCGGCCGTCCATGTACCCAAGGCAAAGGGGGCCATTTTTGGCCCCAGCCGCACGGCCAATTGCAGCACCCAAAGGATAAAGAAAATGCCGAGTGCAACGCCCGGCAACCCAAGCTCAACCCACAACTGGATTATCGCATTATGCGGATGCGAGGCCGGCATGGTTACAAAATGGTAGCTTGATCCGTGGGGCACTTGAAAAGATAGAAACCGACTACTGCCAAGCCCCCAACCCAGCCAAGGTCGCTCAAGAATTCGGTAGGACATATAATCCCATATTTCCATGCGAGCTTGCCACGAATCCGGCAAGCGCTCGATCCAGGACCTGTGATTGAGAAATATTTCCCGGACAACAAACGGCCACAGCACAAAAGTAATCGGCAACAAAGCCAACAGGCGGCGCGTAAAGAGCGGCAAATATGTGGCCACAACCATGGTTGCAAGAGCCAATAGCAAAGCTAACTTGGCGGCACGCGAGTCCGTAAGATCGGTAGCCACTAAGAGCGCAAGAACGAAAGGTAATATGACCCAGCGACGTCCCAGAGTCCATAATCCGGCAATGATCGGCAATGTCAGCACAACGATGTAGGAAAGGCCACGGTTATATTCTGTCAATCGGATGTGGCCTTGCAACACCATCTGCAAAGGCCCCTTTAACGCAAGTTCCAAACTCAACGCCAGAACGCCCACGACCGCGGCCCAGGGTAATATGATGAAAAGTTTGGGTGACATCGCGCGCGGCAAAATTTGAGGACAGGAATATAAGCTCAATGGAACGAGGATCGTCACCAACTTAAGTAGCAATAACCAAGACACTTTCATTTGCGTTGAATATAGGTTCAGAAATGCGCAAACTATCAACAGACCAAATATGAAGACCGTAATATTACGCTGTGGCTCGGGTAAACGCTTGTCATAGTACCCTGTAGCCAAAAACAATGTTAAGGCACCCCCGATGCCAAGGCTTGCCCAAAATCCGCCACTGAAAGCACCAACAGTTACAGCCAGTACATAAAGCAACAAAATGAATAATGATATCCACGACCTATTCGATAAAGCACGAAGCGCTTTTGTCATGGTGTCGCTTTCAGGTGTTGATAAAGCTGTATCCATTGCTGCGTGATGGCCTCGCGTGTGTAATTTTTGATATATGTCGCATAACCCTGTGCGATTAAACGACGGCGCAAATTTTCGTCACTTAATACACGCCGCAAGGCCGCGGCCAGCTTATGGGGGTCATCAATCGGAACAAGTAAACCGTTGACACCGTCTTCGATATAAGCTTCGGCGCAAAGACTGCGGCAAGCAACCAAAGGTGTACCAGTTGACCAAGCCTCAAGTATGACTGTGCCAAACAGCTCATGACGCGACGGCAGCACACAAACATCTGCCGCGCGCAACAGAGCGCTTGGATCAGAGCGATGACCCAGAAATCTGACGCGTTCGAGCAGGTCTAATGATCGTGCTAGGTTTTCAAGTTCCTGTCGTAAGGGCCCTTCGCCGGCAAACCATATGTAGGCCTCGGATAGATGGGAAAGCGCCTGCAGTAGGGTATTCGGCCGCTTTTCTGGATGCAGGGGAGATAACATAAGGAGAACCCTTGCGTCTTTTGGCGTCGATAGCAGGCCGCGATTGATTGGTGGCAAAGCTGTTAGTGTCGAGAACTGAGGAATAAAATGAGAACGCTTATCGATCACGCCGCGCCGCATCATGTGTGCCATTAAACCCTTCGTAGCACCAATCAAATAATCACAGCGCCCAAAATATTTTGGATCGTAGTAACTGCTGAACCAGCCTATGACAACGGTTTTGCAGGGCGGTACAATCGCTACATCTTGCCGCGTCCAGCACTGAATTATGTCAGCCTTCGTGCGCCATATAAGCCAACGCAACATGAGACGTTGCCACAGACGAAAAGACACAAAAGTAACTCTTGATAGGATGTGTATATTAGCCCGCTTCAATTCATTGATACGAGAGATGTCTTTTGACACAACAACGTGCTGATGGATGCCGGCGGCATGCAAACTAAGGATAATGGCGGCGGCATAAGCCTCTGCCTTATCCGACATGCGTTTAGTCATGATGTGAAGAACGCGCATGCCAAAATGAGCTAGCAGGTATCGCCTTGAGTGCCAACCCTGCAGTCCGAATTTGTTAAATTATCTTTTACCTTCGGATATACCGCGATTAAGCTTTTTGGCCGATTGTTCAAGCATGGCAGCAATGTTGGCAGGTAGTTTGACATCCATGACCCCGGGTTCTTCGGCCGCTGTGCCAGGACGCATGACCACAGCTAGATCGGCATCCGTCGTCACGAAATTTGTCGTGGCTTTGGGTTTAGCTGTGCTTTGAGCCACTTCCTGAACCGCATATTGGTCACCTTCGTAAAGCGGCGGCAATCCCGCACGAAGAGCTGCTTTTTCTTCTACCGAGATCTCGGGAATAACGGCTGGTTGTGCACGATCACCTCCGGCTTTACTCTTAATACCATCCGATTTTTTGGCACTGTCTGATGTCGTGACAGCTGTTTTAGCCGGTGGCGGCAAGATCGCAAAGTTGGCTAGCGCCATAGCACTTGCTTCGAGGGTCGATCGTTTCGCGGCTAGACCCGCAGCATACCCCTTGGCAAGAGCGGATACCTCAGGTGAAAAGGCCGCGTCAGATGATGCCGAAGTTGCCGTCCACTCAGGGTCTTTTAATCGTGTTGCAAGTTCATGCATAGCGCGTTCACGAGCAGCCGTGGAAGACGTCGTGCCGGGCACTGGCAAAAATCGGTGAACGCGCAAGGCCTTCACCTTCTCCGGAGCTACAAAAAACATGCGCGCACGCAAGAACCAGTCGGCAAAAAGGATGTGAACTTCACCCTCACGTTGAAACCGAATGTGGTCATAATCGACGCGTTGACGTTGGTTGGTTTGTGTTGTTCCGCGATTATCAACAAACGGCATATTGAAAAAGAGGCTTGAAATCGTATTTGTAGGTGCCGACATACCGCTTGATTCGAGCACATAAGCCGTGCCGGCATGTTTGTTGAGAAACTCGCGCGTATCGGTCGGATCCTCAATTTTACCAAAGATTTTAAGATTGCAGTTACCGACAATCGATTTGGCCTCGGTTTTGATTTTCTTTTCCATCGACGGCAAATCTTGTGAGGCAAAGATAAGGGAGAAACCAAGCGAGCGCGCCTGCGCTGCCATCACAGCCATGCCCTGTGCCGTGTAGTAGCCGACCTCATCAAACACGGTCATAAACGATGAAGATGAGCGCGTCTGCTTGCTGCCGATGGCCATTTCCCACGAACCTTCAACTGTATTGCCAAGCGTAGCGCCCATCATACCCTTAAGACTAGCGGCAACAATTTTACCGAGATTGGCGGCTTCGTCCTGGTTTTTTTCCAAGGCTGGAATGAGCACAATTAAAATGCGTCGGTTAAGCACGACATCAAGCACATCGATATCGGCAAGTTGAACTTTGAAAATATAGCCATACTCATCAGCCAACATCTGCAGAGCGCGCGTGAACTGCATTGACAGATAGCCGTGTTGTTGGCGAGCTACCTGTAGATCGTACATTGGTTGATCCGGCGATGGTGGCCGTTCGTTGCCCTCATCATCAAACGCGGCATCGACATAGCCTGGTAATGTGTTGAGGTATCCCTGCAAGCCATGAATTATTCGCTCCGGTAGGTTGGGGTCGCGAGCGAGGCGTATAATTGGTTGCATTTCGAGGTTGTCGCGAACGACGCCAATATCAAGAAGTAAACCTTGCTTATCGCGCTTCCAAGTCAACGCGGGCATGAGCGCAAACATCAAGGCCATAGCACGTTCTTTCCACATCGCATTATCGCCGCCGGCATCTGGCATGAAACTTGTGATCATGTTGGCGAGATAAGACGATGAGCCGTTCGAAAACGGGTTCATACTATTTGAAACCGATCCTTCGTCGGTGTTACCGGTCATATAGTTAAGAACCAAGAGATCATCATCACGCCCAAAGCGGCGCGCCAGGGCATAAAGCGAAGCCCACAAATCGGTATCTGCTTTACCGTCAACATAGACGAACCCCGATCCCCAAGTAAGCGCGTTGGTGACAATCGATTTCAGGCCTTCAGTCTTACCAGCACCGGTTGTACCCAGATACAAAATGTGGGTTCGCGCATCTGTGTTAGTCAGCCAAATTTCTTTGCGCAATTCATAGGGGTCATCTTCATCTGATATGTTGCCGACAAAAAGGATGCCATCTGATTTACCAGAACCTGTCCTGCCTGGCGGTGGATTGTGTGGATCGGGCAAATTTGCAAACTTTGGCATCTTAAGCGGCGGAACGAAGGGGCGCTTGTAGAACCAACGAAAGTAGAAGAAGACCAGTATCATCATGAAGTCCGGCCAGACCATAACGTATTGGGGCAACAACCAATAGATAGCTACCGCAAAACCAAATACCATAGCCGTGGAACTTGGCTGCTGCATATACTCGGCTATGCGCTGCGATACAGGACGCACATCGCGCAATAGATGTCGGTGTTTGACGACGAATTTGGGTAGTACAATAGGCATGGAAGTGACACCCGCCCTTTAGCCAACAAGGCTGCTATATTAGCTCATTTTCCTTTATAAGTCTCGGTCGCTAATATTACGTTTTCGTTAACGAAAAACGACCGCGTACCTCAATCCAGCACCCACGACGACACCTGGGGTTTATTGAGACGGGGCGTGCAAAACTTGATCAGCCGGTAGGGGAACCCCGCTTGGTGTATTCACTGGATTATTCGAGGAGAATAAAAGCGACGCAATTTTAATACCCTCTCCAACCATGGGACTAAATAAGAGCAAGTAAACGATAGCGGCTAAAGCCAACCAACAGACGGCCCGTTTCCAGTGCCAGGGTTGATGGCGGCACATTAAAGCCTTTTGCACCCGAGCAAACGCTTCTTCAGCATCTTCGCGGTCAGTAAAATGGGCAATCGGGTAAAACTCGCCCCGCGGCGAAGTTACACCCAATTCCAGATCACCTTCTTCGCCTTGAAGAGCTACAGTAAAGCTGTGATTTTTTTCCAGATCAAATTGCCAGATTAGCGGCGGGTGGCTGGTTCTGAATGCTGCAATAAGAGTATGTCCCAGTACTTTGGCCTTAAAAGGTGATTTATGTGGCCATATTGGCATCGTTCGTTCCTTTGTCCTTGTTGAAATCGTAAGAACTGCGTCAAGATTTTGCAGACTTTGGTTCTTCACGCGGCGGAATGGAGATTGTACGTTTTTCTGGATCTGCAAGAAACTGATTAATCGTCACAATGGCCGTGTCAATACGCGGCAAAGGCAATGGCTTCTTGGCGCTTTGTTCGGCCATGAAGTGGGCCATGGCCCCAGCACCTTCAGTGTGAAACGAACGTCGCCCAAGATTATTCAAAGGATACCAGAGTGGCCGATCGACCGCCCGCAACCAAACAAACTGCGCCGGAGCCAACACACCGCCCATGGAACGTGCCCAACGAAGCACGCCCATAAGCGCCGTCGTGCGATAGGCATGTTGATTGGCTATCGCCACGGCAGGATCGCCAATCTCCGCATCTTTGATCATACCATTGATTTTTGACGATAAGCTCATCGGCATTTGAAACCCACCATCAACTGTCCAATATTTGGCGATTTCGCCAAGCAATTCGTCGCTCTCTTCACGCCGTTGCACACCTTTAAGGGAAAAGGCCGCAAATAAGGCCAAAAAATATGGCGGTTGATTAGCAATGCCCTGCCAACGCGGCCCCAGCTGTATAAGAAAGGCGCGTCGCGCAGCTTCGCGGTCTGGGATGCCGTTCGTCACCGGAATACGATGCCAAGCAATCCACTCTTCTGGCGATAGCGCTTCGGCAAACGGCGGTAATTTGTCCGGTATAATTTGGCCCGGAGAACGCGCGCTGTGCTCGGCTGATTTAAATTTAACGATCGGTGAAATCACTGGCCACATTTTAGCTTGTGTTTTGATAAAAGTTTCAAGTGTATAGATCGTTCTAAACTTGCTCAGCGGGGAATAAAATAAGGCGTAAATCGCCATAGCACTGAAAACGGGAATGGACAGAATGCTAAAAAACGGCAACGTCCGCTTGGCAACGGCGCCAATACTTACGCCAGAAAGGCTGTAGTAAGCTTGAGCCTGTTGGGGCGAAAGATTTTGCAGGTTGTTGCCACCAAAACAGGCTGCCGCCCATTGCATTGCTTCACGTGTGGGCTGAAAATTATCGGGATCCGCCACACGAAGCCATCTCATGCAAGGTACTTCGCGGCCGGTAAAAAGATTGATGACCCAGAGTTCGCCAAAACGCATGTAGCGCAAGACTTCGAGCAACTGCGGTCTAAACTCATGCCAAAGAAACCACATCAGGCCACCGATAATGAGTAGTAAAGCCATCAGCATCCAGATGGGGTCTGTTTGAGGCGTATTACTGCCACTACTACTCATCCTGCTTCCTTCCGATCACGTCTTGGCGACGCCTTGGCCTGCCGGCGATTGCGCATGGGCATAATTAACGAGTTCCTGGACTATTTCACTGATAACAACAGTCGTCGCACCAGATTCTACTTCACCTTTTTCAGTACGCAGTACAACACGGCGGCGAATTTCTTGACGCGCTGAGCCACCAGGGAAAAATTGGGCCAGCACTTGACGTGCACGATTGGCAGTGAGGGCCTCATAAAGTTTTGTTCTTACCTGCACATCTTCCGACGAGGTCGAGAGCGCCCATAACTCGATCGGGCCCAATGTATTAATGAGGTGCTGTTCATAGCGTCCCTCATTGGTGCTAAGGAGAAGTAAAACAGGCGCACCAGAAGGTCTCGGACCAGTTAGCCGATAACGCATGACCCAGCGCGCCGTTTCGGATAGGCCGAAACGGGAGGCCGTTTCTTCGAGCGCACGATCTGAAACGGCCGTACCACAAATCCAAACACCCGTTGCCAAATCGACCATATCTTCACTGAAATCACCGAGCAATTGTGAAGCCAACACAATCTGAACGCCCCACTTACGACCTTCGCGTACGTCGCGAATAACTTGTGCCCGCACAGCATTCGTTTTGCTGGTGCGATGAAATTCGTCAAAACATATGCGCTTTGGCGTTTCGCGAATATCACGAATACGCGCTTCATGATAAGGGCGATATTTTTCCGGCACCGAGCGCAGCGCGTCCGGACCCATCCACCAAGAGCGAATAAGCACATGACGCCCAAGCATATACATAATGGCTGTTTGCCGATCGGCGACTTCATCGCCCTGCGGCGCCACGTCTTGTAAATCTACGGCCGCTATGCGCGCGCCACCAACGTCAAACCGCGTCACTGAAGCTAAGATGGGGAATTCGCGTACGGCAGAGGCTATCATGCGTTCGAAAGCGTGGATGACAGACTCGGCCGATGCCCCAATTTGCGTTTCTTCAAGCAAAGCTCTGATTTGTGGGCGGCGCGCCGCCGTAACTGCATCGACAAGTGTCGGTGATGCATGCCGTTGTGCCAAGGCTGCTTCGTGATAAGCGCCTTGTTCATGGAGAGCGTCAACGACATCCCACCAATAAGGGTCTTGGGGTAAGTGAATGTTGTATTTTTCGATCGCCTCATCAACTTCATGTTCGATACGCATTAAGTAGGGCCGTGCCTCAGTATTTGCCCCTGCATCATCGCGCCAACGGTACATTTCATCAACGCAAAGACCAACGAGCTGCGCCATACCATCATAAGGTACGGCCTGTCCTGGCGGTGTGCACAAAAGCGTCAGCAGCTCCGATAGATAGGAACGCTCTTCAACCAGCGGGTAACGACATCCCAGCTGCGTATCAAACGGATTGACAGCATAATCGGGTGTCATGCGCAATTTGAAATGCAGCGCCTCATGACGACGATCGAGTGGCAACGCATCACGAATGAGAGAGATCAACCCCGACGAAGACGGGCCAATATCGAGAATAGCGATAAATGGTAAACGGGCCGCACCCGCTGTAAGCGCCGTGCCAAGGTTCAGTGCGTTCATGAGCACCGACTTTCCGGCGCCGGGTTGAGCAAAAATCAGATCGAACCAGAGTGTCGTCAAGCTGCTGCCGGTTTGATAGGGCCACAATCTTCCATCCAGAGTACGGAATAAAATTGAACCTTCTTCAAAGGGTGAAGAAGCGCGTTGCCACGGCAGAAGTTTGACGACTTCACGGAACGGAGCAACGGCAGCGGGCGCTGTCGAAGCACAAGCAATTCCAAGTGCTGACGATAAAACGACTTCCAGAGGATCACCACCGGCTGAAGACGCCTGACAGTATCCCCACGCTTCCAGGGCTTGGGTTAAAGCTCCCGCCCTCGTTTCAAGCAAATGCTTGTCGTCGGCTGGTGCAAAAGTCGATATTGAAACACGCAATTTAACGACCGGTTCACTTTGCGACAAAACCTGTAACGCTTTAAGTGACTCACGAATTTGTTTGTTAACTTGGTTGGTAAACGCCAATACAGATGCGGCGAAGGCACGAAAACCGATCCCTTGCGCACCGGCGCTTTCGATCAAATAGGAAAGGCGAAATGGAACATCATTGTCGATTAATCGCGCCAAAAGTTGCGGAAACGGTGACGGCTCGGCGGGCGCCAATGTCATGTCTACGCCCGTCCATATAAGGCCACCGATCTGCACGATTGTTGGCGAAATAATCTTGGCATCGCCAAAACATAACTGACGGCGCAGAGGGGGCCAGAGGACATCGGAAACATCCTTACCTTTTTCTAACCCAGCCCGCGGCATAAGAGGATCGCCCGGCAAATTGGCGCGCCATTTTTCATTCTCGATCTGTGGATAAAGATTTCCTCGCACCGCCGCCAAAGCTTCGTGCGCATTTACCATGCGGGCTTTCATGGCTATGTCTTCAAGCGCGGCGAGTGTGGCGGCAACGTAGCTCTTATGCCTTGTACGCAAAGCCTCAAGAGCCTGCATAGGGTATTGGGCATCACGCGAGGGTAACCATTTTATTTTACCCCGCTGCTTAATAGCCTTCGTCGCCTCAGTTTTGCTTAAGGCGGAAGGCCGGGTCCACAGCACAATATAAATTTCTTCATGCGCGAGATACTTAGCGAGGTGCCGGCGCCGTTCATTAAGAAGATCATCGAGGTCAAGCTCCAACGCCCGCGCTGCCATTCGATTACTCAGCATCACCTTATCGAGATCATGACCAACAGTCGCTGGATTACGCATAAAATAAAACTGCATGGCATAACCGGTACGATCGAAACGGGCACCTAGTTTTAATGTCGCCTGGCTGACAATCCATTGATACTCAGCATCACCTATAATTTGGCGGGCGCCGAAAAATTTAATGAAGGTAATAAGCGAGCCGTCGCTGGATACAAGCGTGTCTTCATCATCCGCCGTTTCAAGTTGGATGAACGACTCCATAGGCTGATGCAAGGCCAGAAGAGCGGCAGCAATGGTATCGTCTAGAAAACTTATCATTGCGCCGTCCTGAAAATACTCTGCCAACGACTAGGTTTGACGCTCAAGCTTTCCCCATAAAGATGCTTGAAATTCTTGTTCATGATGAACTTAGGCGCTCTCTTCCACCGGATCAAGACAGTCAGAGGTCAGAAATCAGGCGCCTGATTTTAGGGACAGCGCTACTGGCAACGGTCAATCTTTGGGATCGTTACTCAAGCGCTTTAATCAGGCATTTCCGATGGTGGTTGTAGCCAATTTCAGTAAATCCGCCCATTTTTCTATCGGTAATTTGCCATAGGGGCCCTGTGGCGATGCCCAATAGGTAACGATTTGCGGAAATTGATTGATATCGCCCTTATGTGTGCGAACGAGACGCTTATCGAGAGGCAGAAGGCGTATGCCTTCTAACTTTGTCGTGCTTTGCTGATATTCCTGCTCGGTTAGGTTTTCATGAAATACTGTCGCCAATAAGAGGGGATCATCACTACCCAGACGCTTCTTGGCCTCAGCGCGGCGCGACATTAAAGCATCAAGGGCGTGAGCTGCTCGTACGGCGAGATCGCTTTTAGACGCGCGCGCAACATATATGGCGCGTGCAATATGATGCAAATCCGTCTGACTTATTTCCGGCAGCCAAACAAGAACGCCAGCACCCATCATACCCGCGCGCTCAAGAGCTAGACACTGCTCGCAAAACGTGCACGCCGTAACAAACGGCGGATCACGGCCAGCATCGGAATAAGGTACAATGCGTTGGTACTGTTCGGCACGAAAGCCGCAGAAACAGCAGGTGAAATCATCCTGCCGTAAACATTTTTCCATAAGTGATTTTAAATGCGAAGAGCCCTGCCGAACAACACTCTCGGTATCAGGCGAACGCCTGATACCGAGTGAGATTGGAAGGAGGGTCAAATCGAAAGACCAGTACTTAGTGGAATGTTGTGTTGAAATCCTGGAAGTTAGCGGCGCCACTGGTTAGCTGCGTCGTACCCTGCAGAACTTTTGTCAACGCTGGCAACGCAAGAAACGCACTACCTGCAGCAATGGCTGAGATGCCCTTTGGTAGATTTTGTTGCGTTGGATTTTCTGCATGCTGCTTAAGTAACATGATGCCGCGGATACCAAGAAAGATACCAACAACATAGCTAACAGTCGATAATGCCAATGGAATAGCCGGCATTTCGTTTGAGTTAATGCTGCCAACCAACGAGTTAAGGTCGGTAGCTCCTTGTGCCCAAGCAATATCGGGCATCGGTATGGCCATACCTACTACTGCTGCCATCAGTGCCCATTGCCAAGCCGTCGATTGAACTTTCATCTGTGCCTCCCCAATATAAAAAATTTAAGACATACTAACACTAAATTGCCGCGATTAACAAATTCCTAATTTCCCAAAAGCATTTGAAAAACATAGTTATTCTTCGCCCTAAAATACCACCCATCAAGTCGGTGGATTCACCATACCAGAAAGTGACGTTCCGCTGAAAAACGTATTGCTCATGATGTAGATGAAAACGCCGATATTGATCGCAAATACACCACCTATAATATGCGTTAGTCCTTGTGGGATTGTTGCCTGTCCGGTGCCCTCAACCGCCTGCTTGACGATGAACCAGCCACGGATGAATGAGATGGCCCCGATTAATTGAACAAAAGCCAACACAGCGCTGAGCGCGGCGTTGATGGCGGCAGTATCTGTACTATCGCTTGTCACCGATGACCAATTAAGGCCACTGAATTCCTGGATACCCTGACCAAACACAGTGCCCGTCATAGCGTCTAAGGCCGAACTGGATGAAACAAGTATGGCGCCAATTATAAAATTGACAAGAATGGCTGGGGCGGAATTTGTTTTTGGATCAGTTCCATACTTAGCTGCCTTAAACAGGCCCCGAATTATCATATAAATTCCAGCAACGGCGCCAATGACAGACAACAACCACAGCATCGGTTGATAGATGTCGCCGACAATATTTTCCAACATGCCATCGAGACCAGCGCCTGAGCCTGTAACGCCCATAATCGAGCCAGAACTGGCCGCTATTCCGCCACCGTAGCCTGCCGTACCGATGCCGCCACCTATGGTCACGCTTGCGGGAACAATACCGCCGATTGCATTACTAAATGCGCCACCAGGCGTACAAGCCGACAGGCCGTTCACCATCGTGCTGCTGCCGCTCAAACTTCCCATAAAAATACTGCTTTGAAGGGCTCCGACAACACCGGGCAAAGTCAATAAACCGCCAGCTGCCACGAGATACATAATTCCCTGGCGAATATGTTGTCTGTTTTGCTCGAAGGCATGAAGTTTTAATTCAAGGACACCCATAATGGCGAAGAAGACGCCTGCCGAATAGGCTATTGTGGAAAAGAGCTCGGCAAATGAGGATATATTGCCGCCAACTTGGCATAAGACATCGCCAAGAGTGCTTGTCTGTGCCGCGACCAATTTTGGTGTGAGCAAACAAAGCCCAAAGGCCAATAAAAATGGCCCCAGCCAAAGGCGGCCTTTTTGCTGCGATGGAGAAATTATTTTATTCATCGTTTCGCTTCCGAAAATGCCTCCGAAAACGTAAATTTTCAATTGGCAAAAATTGCCTCAATTTATTGTTATTCCTGAATAATCTATCAGTGAACTTGTTAACAAAGCCTTTAATTGCCCTTAGAGGAGTGAAATATCAAAGCTTTTCAACTCATTACCTATTTTCGGGGCAATAACCTTGCTTCAGGCTTAATGGACCGTACCTTTCGATCCTTCAATGACCCAGCTATCACCGGTCTGATGAATGGCGCGTACCCGACCGACGCCAGGCAAGTCATCGCCAATTTCAACGCGGCGCAAATCAGCAGAAGAAGCACTTGTAGCAACCCAGGCACTATCGGGTGTCGCTGCCCGTAAAACCCAATGCGTATTAGCTGGCCCGGCATTGGCAACTTTCGTGTGATGCCTAGATACATTATGAGCAACGTTTTTGGGAGCTCCGTGTTTTCTACTTTTATGTTTCGCTTTATGCGTCATGCGAGACATGACCACTGAATTGCTTCGCGAAGTAGGCTGCGGCTCAGAAATGCCTGAAGACGTACTCGCTGTTTCACTGTTACTGAGTTGGGCCAATCGCTGCTCAAGTTTATCAAGTCGTTCTTCAAGTGCCGGATTAGTTTGCGCGGTGTTTTGTGACGGGGGATTGGCGGCGACCATATTACTGACCTGGCCCAACTGTTGCGTAGCTTGATCAAGCGCTTTCTGTAAATCATCTACGCGCGAAGTCAGAGCGCTTAAACGTTGTTCAGCAGCACCATTATCAGACGTGGCGGACGTCGGTGGTGCTGGCGCTATCGGTGCTGGCATGACAATTGGATTTTGTACCGCCATTGGTGGCGGTGATGGTTGTAGTGATGGTTGTGTCGGCTGATCCGCCTTTGAAGGAACGACCGATGGAGGAGAAGCTGGTGTACTGGCCGGCGCTGGCGGCGGCGTCATGATCGCAGAAGATGTGGTTGGGGCTGCATCGGCAGCGGTCGGCTTGCCTTGTGACTGATCCTGAGTTGCGCCGTTATAAAGTGATCCGATATCGACATCACCCGAGGCTGGCGTGGATGAAGTTGTTGACGCCGCAGCCGTTGTTGGCGACGAAGGCGCTGAACTTGCCACGGCTATGGGTGGTGGATTGGTATTTGAATTTGAGCCGCCAAACTGAATGTAAAGCATGGCGCCCAGAAATAGGACGCCAATAATGCCGACGGCAATTGGTAATAAAATCGAGCGTTTTTTCTTTTCGGTAACGGGTGCTTCCGACTGATCCCCCTCGGGCATCGCCTCTTCTGAGGCAACAGCCTCTTCTGCCGGATGATCAGCAAAGTCATCAACCGGCGGCCGGTCGTCGTGCCAAACTTCAGCCCCTGTTTCTTCTTTATGTTCGTCTTGATTTTGGGGGTCTGAATTGTAGGGATCCGTCATTGGAAAGAGTCTCCTGTTGTCACAAAACCAATTTAGTGTCCAAAACCAGCACTGCCGACACTGGCGCCCGGTATTACGCTAACGGCACCGGTGTTAGTGTTTTGCAAGATTGGCATATTAGGTGATGTTGCGTTCGACGTATTCGAATTGCCCATAGCACTTGGATAAGGAACTTGTCCATTCGCGCCTGGATAAATTGGGTAACTGGCACCAGGACCACCGCCAGGCACACCATTACCTCCAAAAGTTGCGCCCGGTGAATAGCCGCCGGGCGAAGAACCATAAAATGAGGGATATCCGCCAGCGCCGGGATATCCAGCCCCAGGATAACCAGCGCCTGGATAACCGAGGCCGGGATAACCAGCCCCTGGATAACCAGCACCTGGATAACCGGCCCCAGGATAACCAGCGCCTGGATAACCGCCAGCCATGCCGGGATAAGCGCCGTAAGGACCGTTAGGTCCATTGGGTCCATAACCATAAGGATTGGCAGCATTCTGTGGCGACACATCATAAACAGACGAAACAAAAAACAAGCCCATAGGTGTTCCGGCAGCTACGCGTACCAATGGTTTAATTAAATTCGCCTCATTCTGGAAAAATTGGCCTGCCGTTTGCGCCGCTTGGCCAAGACCTGTGAACATGCCTTGGGTTATACCGCGGCTCGATTGCGAAACAATCGTCGTGGTACCGTTCGTCGCTATTGAAGAACCGCCTTGACCCACAGTCTGACCGACCGCCTGCAAGAAGCTAGCGCCTGCCGGTAGCAACACGCGCGAGAAATATCGTTCGTCTACTTCCGTCGCCAAGCCGCCGAGCGTCGTATCTGTATCAAGTGCGAGAGTATTGATCGAGTAATCTGTGCCCTTACGATCAGCAAGATTGAACTGCAAAACCAGGTAGTCGTTCATGACCTGGAACTGTCCAATGATGCGTGCACCTGAAAGCGGGCCTGACAAAATTTGAGCGAGGATGGGACCGGGCACATCAGAGTTCGCCTCGGTTAGCAACTGCGCATAGCTAACTGTACCAGCAGGTACCAAGATTTTGGGCGGCGGTGGTGGCGGAACAGCGGCGCCAGCTACGCCGTTTGCATTGGCACCGGCTGCGCCTGCTTGGGCGGCTTTGCTTTCGTCTCTCTCTTTGTTTTCATGCACCGCCGTGACATCAACTGTTTTAATGCCATGCGGCATCCAGCTTTCCATCAGCTGTTGCATCTGCCGCTGCATGGCTTGGGCTAAGCTGTCGTCAAAAGGAGCGGGTGGCGCCTTTGGTTGTTGCTGGACCTGTTGTTGCTGAATTTGTTGCTGCTGCTGAACTTGTGCCAGCTGTTGTTTCATATGTTCTGTCTCGGCGCGCAATTCGACGAGCGGATCTTTCTTTTGTCCCTCGCCGCCCATTTCTTCAGTGTCAGACGCTTGTCCAACAGGTGTGGGCAATGCGCTGCCGCCACTTTGCATGGCCGCCGCAGCGCGGCGCTCGGCAGCTTCTTTGGTTTGTTCAATATAAAATGGTGACGATTTACCGCCTGGCGCTTCGGTCATTTCTGGCGGCTTAGCGATACGCGACTGGTTGAGAATACCACTACCTGAGAACAGCCCAATACTAGCGGCTACAACAGCGCCTATAACTGTCAACAGCACGAGAAGTTTAAAGAGCGGCCGGGAGCGCCAAGCTTCGGCCAAATTAGATGTCATGTTGCGGGGACCCTGATTATTCGGTCCCAACTCCTCGGGCTGATCAAATTCGTCAAGGTTTGTCATGATCTTCATCCCGTAAAAGCCGTGCCCGCACCATATCGCCATTGTCTGACATCAGCAAAATGGGCGCATCACCAATTTCATAGACCGTCATTCCATCGGCCGAAGATACGCTAGCATTCCAAGCTGGTGATAACAGTGTAAGCGGCGTGCGAACATATACATTGCTGCCCAACATCCAAGCCATAGTTCTCGCGTCCACGCCATTAACTTTCATGCGTTTCGCTTCTTTGGGGGGCGCATTTTCAAGCACCATCATGATGGTTTGATCGCCAGCCTCAAGACGGGGGCGATCAATGAGAGGTACTTTTGCGCCAGGCCCAAGTTTAGGTATGCGTGCATCATAACGCATATCAACTGTGGGGCCCCCGGCAGACAGACGGAATATGATCGGCGTCGGCAATGTCTTAAGTAACACCGAAAGATTGCCCTCACCGATACGCGTCAAAGGCATAATACGTACAACGTGAGAGTCTGAATTTGACTGTGTTGGCGTTACCTCAAAGCTGCCACCAACACCAATGTCAAGAATAGGCCAGGGCTCGCCTGTCGCATCAACCATAGTAATAGTGGTGACATAACCCGCAGCCAAATTTATTTGCGGCGGTTCAACACCTGGATCAAGTGAAAGCGTGGTGACTTTCACTTCAGCCTTTGGTGGGCCGCCGGAAGGCGGTTGCGCCGCTGTTTGTGTATTTTCGAGGCGATGCATGAACTCGCGTATCTGGTCAGGCGAGAGCGGCATAATCCCCGATGATGCACGATCAAACGATTGGTGATTGTGATCGTTTTCGCGTTTGGCTTGATCGGCTTCGGCTTGTGCTTCGGCTTGCATAGCCGCTTCTTCGGCCTGTTGTTGCAGTTGAGCGGGATTGGTTGACAAGGCTGAGGGTGGTGGTGGTGCCGGAATATTGATGCCGTTATCAGACGAAGACGGTGTCGTGTTCGGAAGTGACGGTGAAGGGTTGGCTGGAAACCCAGTATCAAGTGACGGGCTTTGAGCGGGTGCGTCAGCACCTTGAGGTGTCTGCGCATGACAATCAAATGGTAAAGCGAAAAACACCGCTATAAGCGTGCCAATGAACAAGGCAAGCGCGGGTGTATTCAGGGCGAGTATCTGTTTAGGTCTTTGCGGCAAATCCGATCCTCGAATCAGTCATTCATAATCGGATGAAACTAGCCTTTCAGCAATCCAAAGTTAACAGCAAGTTTATAACGCAAGCCTATCCACGGAAAAACCGGTTTTAAGCGGCATTCCTTGGCTAAGTCGTAACCTTCGGGGACCTTAACTTAGAGGGACATCCAGGATTGGATGGCTATGCCGGACGAGTTTTCTTCCGGGGGAACACGCACAATCGTTAATCTGACAAGCACATAAGCTCTTTGTGAAACGTCGTTGTTGGTGGCGTAGGTCATGATGACCGGAAGTTCTATCGTCCATTGGTATTGACCTTTAGGGTTCTCACCTTGCGCCGTTATGACCGCTGTGTTTGCTGGTACCGTTGTCAGAACTAACGAATAGTCCTCGAACCTCTTGCCGACATTTTGATTGAAGAAGGCCTTCAAGAACCCTTCCCAGCCTTCTTTTGTAAATCTTGGTTTTTGGGAAATGAGCTTTTGATTGAAGTCGCCAAAGCCAAGGGTCATAATTTCGGTGACGCTAGATGTCGCCCACGATCTCACGGCCTGATTTGTCAGATTGGGCATATCAAGCGGCACAAGCATAGCTTGCTTACCGTCTGGTTCGACGGCGTGATAAAGATAAATGGGTCTAAAGATCGGCATAGCAATAATAAAAATACCGACCAGCACAATGATAAGTATAGATTCCGCATAAACGATTTTTAACATTCTCAGGCGATGTTTAGTCGCATCCTCTGCGTCAGGAAGGCTGTCGACATTGACAGGCTCCTCCTCGAACAGGCCAAAAAAATTACCAGCTCCCGGGATCTTTGGCAGCTTTGGTATTTTTGCCTCAGTTTTTTTGGCTTTTGCTTTAGCTGGAGCTGCTTCTGGTTCGGATAGTTTTGTCATGCTGCGCAACTAGCGTGCAACCCACTGCTCAATACTGATGCCATCGGTGTTCTGCAATGTTGAAACGCGCACGATCTGCAAAAGCAGCACGGCGTGAATAGGAACGGGTGGATTATCACCGTCAAACTTGATTTGAACGGGAAACTCAAGATACCAGGTGTAAACGCCGTTTTTCACAAATTCTTTCTTGATCTCGGGCGCGCCGTTGATGTCCATGGTGACAACCAGTTTGCGTGCTTCTACGGCCTCCAGGATGTGGGCATCTTTCATAGCCTTGGTAAAACTCTCCCAACCCGAGGCTGTGAAATTTGCAGACGCTTGTTGTAGGCGTTCACGGAAATCATGATAGCCAAAGCGCATCGTATTTTGTGCTGTTCCGGCCGCCCAGGCAATGACATCGGCATGAGAGCGATAGGGATCATTAAGCGGCACGATGCTGATAATTCGACCGTCTGAAGTTGTCGCAAAATAGACGTGTTTGGTTTCGATCGTCATCAAGAGCGTAACTATGCCGCTAACCAGGAGAATGATGACGATCCCCTGGATAATACTGATACGCAAAAGCAAACGATAGCCGTCGCGGTAAAATGCGTTGCGGGTTAGAATTGTGCTGATAGCATCTTTGAGTGCCATGAGATTTCCTTACTCGACTGGAAAGTGAAGATCGGGTAAGCGCGCGCCTGATTCATACTCTGCAGAATTTTTGCAATTTGAACATATCCTGTTATGTCGTCCAATAGATTGAAATTTTCCAAGGCACATAAGACAAACGCGCTCCATGGTCTGCGACGAAACTTCAATCGTTTCGGAAGCTGCGTTATTCGTGCGTGGCATCGCGGAACGACCCATAGCAGTCGATGAGTTAACACCGGTATCGGATGTACGACGGCCAGGTTTGCGACCGGGTGCCGAGCGCCTAGGTAAACCGAGACGTGCGGCGCGGGTCATAATAGCCGCCACCGACCGATTAAGTGCCTGAGCAATTGCTGCTGGCGTTTGGTGGTGCAGCCACATCTCACGCAATACGCCGTCTTGTTCCTGCCAGCTCGTTACTGCAGCTGGCGCTGACATCGACATTGCTTCTGATTCTGATGTATCTGACTCACTCACTTTACGACACTCCCGTCACTTTGGTTCTGGGTCTTGCAACTAATCATTTGTGGACTAACCACCATTTAACCTACAGGTCCTTGCTACATCTTATGAAACTAATTCGCAGTTAGCGCGAGAATCCTCAAATTTTTCTTAATGATCCCAGAAGCCTGCAGATTACGCTTGTTTTGCACGTCTGATTGAATAGTTTAAGCCAGGAAAAAGGTTACAGGGGAGGTGTGTGATGTCCAAAAATTTAGGGCCCAAGGGGTGTGTTATTATGACCGTTTTGGCCTTATTTACATGTTTTGACGCGTCAAACTCTGCTTGGGCTGTAAAAACTTCCGGGAACAACCCACCACCCGTATCATCTCCTGTGACAAGCGACGCCGCTCCCCAGTTCGCCTCTAGCGCCACAACTGCGACGACCCCCACATCGGCTCCGACGACTTCCTCAACTTCCACGGCTGCTAACGGAAGTTCAGAATTTTCCACACAACTTGACGCCCTGGTGGGGGAGGCCATCGCCTTGTACAATGCGCCTATTTGCACGGCTGGCGAGGCTTTGACAAAAACGGGGCCTTATACCTTCGCTTGTATAAATATAGGCACTCCAGGCGTGGCTCCTAATCACTAACGTAATCAGCCCTATTCTATTTTATTGAAGTCTACATATTATCTTTTAATTATAATATGTTAAGAAGTGTTTGGTGGTGTAAAACCAACCGCTACAAGCCACACTTGTTAACGAACTATTATTATAAATTATATAAAATTAGGTAATAATTTATCCTATTTATGGATTAGGCGTGTCATTATTCATTGGTCATTTAGCGTTTCAACCCCTTTTTATAGGGCGCCTGAGGCAGAAAGCTAACTTTGGTGAAAACATCCAAGGTGACAGGCCTTCAGATCATTTCGATAATTTGGCTGTATCGGGCTCTGGTCTGTCGGGCTCTAGGGAGAACGCGATTTTTGGAAATCGTGATGATTTGTTCTTCAAGGCCATCCCCAACTTGACCGATATACCGTTTCTAGAAGCGCCCCATACACCGGATGGAGCCCTATCAAACCGTAGATGTGACGAGTTTGGTTTGTTGCGTCCCATGGGGTGCTCCGTCCAGAACCCAGGCCTAGTGCCGAGCCTTATGGCTCCACTATATCAATCAGCGGCCCTTCCAAGGTGGTCTCTGCATCAATGACTAGGCCTGGGTACATCTCTTTTCAATTTTTACAATGGCCGGCGGCTGGCGCTCGTATCCACGCCGCGTTATGGTTTTAGTATCCTCTAGGATTACTTGTCCGGACTAGTTCCGTCCTTAAAATCCAATGTGTAGTCGCGCACGTTGGCACCAATATCGATTTCGGCAAAACCTTGCGAAACATAGCCGCGAGCCTCACAAGTACCATCACCTTCAATGTGAAATGGTTTTGCATTGATACAAAAAATATACTTGCCCGCCCACGTAAAGGGCGGTTTGTCAGGAACTTCCGTTGATAGGGCGCGCGCAAAGTAAAAGTAAAACCGGTCAGTGAGAGGCTTGCTGAAAACGCGCAAACATTCACCCGGCTGTAATTGCCACCAACCATCCGAGATCCAGTCGAGTGTCTCACGATGGCCAAAGGCTGCCTCTATGGGCGTTTGGGTTCGATTGCAATATGCCATGGCGGCCATGGCCGGGGATGGCCTGAAACCGGCTATCCCCAACACCACAACAGCCAAAAACAACCGCAATCGTAACGCCTTGAAGAATAAGGACATATTTTGCCTGGTGAGCTTAACTTGTTGGCAACAAAATTTCAGTAACACAATACATAACTCAAGTTGAAAATTTATTCACCTCCGACGTCAAAATATATTCCTGGTTCCCGGGAGTAATTGATCCATAACTCAGGAGTCACCATGACCACGCAAACTGGCCACGACACGCTGAAAACGCGTAAGACGTTGGATGTCGCTGGTAAAAGCTACGAATACTTTAGCCTAAAAGCAGCAGAGGCCACCCTAGGTGATCTTGGGCGGCTACCCTATAGCCTGAAAGTGCTCTTGGAAAATTTACTCCGTTTCGAAGACGACCGATCAGTTACGGTCGACGACATCAAGGCCTGCGGCACATGGCTCAAAACCCGCACAAGCGACACAGAAGTTGCTTACCGTCCGGCGCGCGTGCTGATGCAAGATTTTACAGGTGTTCCAGCTGTTGTCGACCTTGCCGCTATGCGCGAGGCGACAATTGCCTTAGGCGGTGATGCCAAAAGCATCAACCCTTTGTGTGCCGTTGATCTCGTGATCGATCATTCGGTCATGGTTGATTTTTTCGGCAAAGCAGATTCATTTCAAAAAAATGTTGGCCGCGAATTCGAGCGCAATGATGAGCGTTATGCCTTTTTGCGCTGGGGCCAAAAGGCTTTCAATAATTTCCGCGTTGTGCCGCCCGGTACTGGAATTTGTCATCAAGTAAATTTGGAATATCTAGCGCAAACGGTATGGACAGATACCGATAGCCGCAATGGAAAGCTTGTCGCTTATCCCGATACGCTTGTCGGCACCGACAGTCACACAACCATGATCAATGGCCTCGGCGTTCTTGGCTGGGGCGTTGGTGGTATAGAGGCCGAGGCTGCGATGCTGGGACAGCCCGTATCGATGCTAATCCCTGAAGTCGTCGGCTTTAAACTTACAGGTAAGCCACGCGAAGGCACAACAGCTACAGATATCGTGCTAACCGTTACTCAAATGCTACGCAAAAAAGGCGTCGTTAATAAGTTTGTCGAATTTTATGGCCAAGGTGTAAGCGGACTAAGTCTCGCCGATCGCGCCACCATAGCCAACATGGCGCCAGAATACGGAGCCACTTGTGGCATTTTCCCCATTGACGCCGAAACCATCAATTATCTCAAATTCACTGGACGAGACGCTGATCGCATTGCTCTCGTCGAAGCCTATGCGAAAACCCAGGGTATGTGGCATGACGCCTCAAGTCCTGAACCCATATTCACCGATACACTGGAACTTGATCTGAGCAAGGTCAAACCCTGTCTGGCGGGCCCTCGTCGGCCACAAGATCGTGTAGAACTTAGCGAAGCGGCGACCAAGTTCGAAGAAGAGTTGCCAACCTTCAAGATTGATGCGGCAGCCCGCGGCAAACAAATTCTCGTCGAAGGCACCCCTTACAGCCTAAAACACGGTGATGTCGTCATAGCGGCAATCACATCCTGCACCAACACGTCTAATCCGAGCGTGCTTTTAGCCGCAGGCTTACTCGCACGTAAGGCGCGCGAGAAGGGCCTTAGCACAATGCCGTGGGTAAAAACTTCATTAGCGCCAGGCAGCCAAGTTGTTACCGACTACCTCGCCAAAACGGGTTTGAATGTCGATCTCGATGCTCTCGGATTTAATCTTGTCGGATATGGCTGTACAACCTGCATCGGCAATTCTGGGCCGCTGCCCGATGCCATTGCGGCTGCCATCGAAAAGGGTGATCTTGTGGCTTGCTCGGTTCTATCAGGAAACCGTAATTTTGAAGGGCGTATCAACCCTAATTGCAAGGCAAACTACCTGGCTTCACCGCCGCTCGTTGTTGCCTACGCGCTGGCAGGATCAATGACGCTTGATCTCACCACACAGCCCATCGGAACTGGCAAGGATGGCAAACCGGTATATTTGAAAGATATCTGGCCATCAAACGAAGAAATCCAAATGACGATGCGTCAAGCCCTGACACCTGAGATGTTTCGTCAACGCTACGCTAACGTCTTCGCCGGCCCTGAAAAATGGCAGCACATAAAAACAGCCGAAGGCATGACCTACAAATGGGAGGAGAGTTCAACTTATGTGAAACTGCCGCCTCTATTCTTCGCCATGCCGCGCAGCCCACAGCCGGTAACGGACATATCTGGTGCTAGATTATTGGCTCTGCTTGGCGACTCTATCACAACCGATCATATCTCTCCCGCCGGCGACATCAAAAAAAGCAGCCCAGCCGGCAAATATCTTCTCGATCATAAAGTTGAGCCGAGTGAGTTTAACTCCTACGGAGCACGACGCGGCAATCATGAAGTTATGATGCGGGGAACTTTTGCCAATATACGTATAAAGAACGAGCTTATGAACGGCGCCGAAGGCGGTAATACCAAACATTTCCCTTCGGGTGAAACCATGCCGATTTACGATGCCGCCATGCGCTATCAAGCTGAAAACGTACCACTCATCATCGTAGCAGGAAAAGAATACGGCACAGGCTCATCACGCGACTGGGCGGCAAAAGGAACTAAACTACTGGGTGTGCGCGCCGTGATCGCCGAGAGTTTCGAACGCATTCATCGCTCTAATCTCGTTGGCATGAGCGTTTTACCTTTAGTTTTCAAAGATGGTATGACACGCGCCGATTTGAAACTTACTGGCATGGAAACATTTTCCATAACAGGTGCTGCGGCCGGCATTCAACCACGCATGGACATAGCGCTTACCATCACACGCCAAGACGGAAAAACGGACCGGATTACTTTACTATGTCGCATCGATACACTGGACGAAGTCGAGTATTATAAAAATGGCGGTATTCTGCCCTATGTGCTGCGCGATCTTATCAAAAAGGCGGCATAGTATGGCGGGCAAAACAAATAAATTCCAAATCAGCGACGACGAACTCAACGGGCTGATCCAGCGCTATACCCGCGATATTACCGAACAAGAGCGCGCCGGAAAATTTGATCCGATAACAGGCCGAGATACAGAGCTTGATCAGATCACACTTATCCTGCTGCAACGCTTACGCAAAAATGTGATGCTTTTAGGCCCGGCAGGTACTGGTAAAACAGCTCTTTTTATTGGTCTTGCACAATGGATCCATCAGGGCCGCGTCCCTGATATGTTAAAAAATTCGCGCATCATTGAGTTAGAAATGTCAATGATCGGCGCTGGATCACAATCGCGTTCTGATCTCGAGGGTCGCTTGATGCCGATTATTAAGGGCGTTGCCGAACGTAATGCAACTTATGAGCAACCTCCTATCATCTTCTGTATCGACGAAATTCATCAGTTGATGATTTGCTTCAAGGCTTCAAGCTTCGCTGGCATAGCCGACTTGATGAAACCCTACCTTACTGCAGGCGATCTTTATATGCTCGGCGCTACAACACGCGAAGAATATGATGATTACGTCAAGGTCGAACCCGCCATTGACCGCCGCTTTCAAAAAATTCATCTTGAAGTGCCTGATTTGCCGAGAACCGTTGAGATTTTGATGAATCTCAAGGGGAATTTTGAGAAACATTATAAAATGAAGATCACCAAGGATAGCTGCTCGCGGATCGTGAAGCTCACCGACCGTTTCATCCGCAACCGCAACAATCCTGATAAATCAATCCTTGTGCTGGATCAGGCCTGCGCGCGCGCCATTAAATCAGGCATTCAGGATGAACTGGACACCCTTTCTATTGAGGCTGCCGTGGCTTCAGAAGCCGGTGTGGATGCTAGAGCGGTAAAATCTTAAAGTGCAACCCTGCTTTAGGTTGGTGCACCTATTATTGTGCTCTCCGCAGCGGTAAAACACGTGGCGATATATAAGCGGGTGTAGCTATCGTGTTATCACATATATTCTTTGGCTTCCCGCTTCCGCCGGGTTGCTGCATTATGTAGATTGCGTTTTCTGGTTATTCTATATCATCACCTTATGATCACAGCTTCACCTCCACTCCGTATCGCCTGCATTGGTCTTGGCTGGGTTGCGACCCATCGCCATATTCCAGCAATTTTACGGCAACCCCAATTTCGGCTTATTGGCGTTATTGACCGTAACAGAGAACGTGCTCAGCAATGCGCCGCAAGATTTAATGTTAAAAACTTTGATACAGCTGATGATCTAAAAAATGTTGCTTGGTTGAGCGACGTGGATGCACTTTGCATCGGAACATCCCCGTTGGCACATGCAGCCCTAACTTTGGAAGCCCTTAGGCTCGGTAAGCACGTGCTGGTTGAAAAACCGTTTGCCATGGACGTAAAAGAAGGCGATGCGATGGTCGCTGCGGCCGCTGCCAACAAGCGTGTCCTCGGTGTCGTACATAATTTCCAGTTTAGTCGTGCGACACAAAAATTAGAATATGACTTGGCGCACAATAGACTGGGTCCAACCCGACGCCTTGCCGCCGTACAGTTTGGCAACCCCTTACGTCGCCTGCCACATTGGTATCCAGAGCTACCCTTAGGGTTATTTTATGACGAAAGTCCGCATTTTTTTTATTTATTGCGGCGCCTTGCCGGCTCAGACTTAAAATTACGTCACGGCCACGCTACAGGCGCCCACGACAAAACATCAACACCTTCACTCCTAAATTTACTTTACAAAACGGATGGCGATATTCCTGTTACCATAGATTGCCAATTCGATAGCGCTGTAAGCGAGTGGTTTGTCGTCGTCACGGGCACTAAAGCCGTGGGTATTCTTGATATTTTTCGCGATATTTATATTCGGCTGCCTAATGACGGTGCACATAATATACTGCAAATACTACGCACAAGTTTCTATGCGTTCTCGCAACATTGGTCACAACATATTCCGAACGGCCTTGCGTACCTTCGCGGCCGCCTTGATTACGGAAATGATGAGGTCTTTAATCGTTTTGCTACCGCCATTCATACGGGCCTACCGTTAGAAGGTATCGGTGTTGCTAACGCGCTTGAGGTGTTGAAATACCAACATGAAGCCATAGAAAAAATTCGGCATAATTTGCTCTGATGACTGAGCCAATCAACATCCCCAAGCGCTGCCGCGAGGTCCTCGTCGTCAGCCACTATTACGCCGCCCACGGAGGCGGTATTGAACGCGTTGTTAATAATCTTATTGTCGAAATTTCTATCGTTGGAAACTTTCGTTTCACCTGGGTGGCTAGCAATTGTGATTTACCGCCTACTATACCCGGTCAAGTTATGCAGCCCATGCGGGTATTGAATTTTCTTGAACGCATGTGCGGCTTACCACTGCCATTGTGGGGGCCGCGCAGTTTATGGCGGTTAAAAAGAGCCGTGGCCGCATCCGACATCGTCTGGCTACATGATACACTTTATATGGGTAATATTTCAGCCTTCATCATGGCGCGGTGGATGAAAAAACCAGTTCTGATAACCCAACATATCGGACCCATTACTTACCGCAACGCTGCTTTACGTTGGATCATGAAATGTGCAGATCGTTACATAACGCACAAAATGCTGAAGCTCGCAAACCAGGTAAATTTTATCAGTGATGCTGTTGCCGAACACTATTATCGTGCCATCAGTTTCAAAACGCCGGTTAAAATTATTCCGAATGGCGTTGATATCGATATTTTCCAACCGGTGCTGCCAGAAAAGCGACAAGTCCTTCGCGATCAGTTTGCCCTTCGCCGTGATCAACCGGTATTGTTGTTCGTTGGTCGTTTCGTCGAGAGAAAAGGGTTGTCAGTTATTCGGCATCTTGCAGAATCGTTGCCCGAGTGGCGTTTTTGGCTGGTCGGTAGAGGACCCATCGATCCCAATCAATGGCGTCTTCCCAATATCCACGTCTTTAAAGACCGCGCCGATGCAACGCTGGCTGAGTTATATCAAGCGGCGGACATGCTAATTTTACCAAGCTATGGCGAAGGATTCCCACTGGTTATTCAAGAGGCCATGGCTTGTGGCTTGCCTGTACTATGCAGCCCTTCCGTAGCTGCCGGTAGTCAAATCGCTTCCCCCTACCTCTTAACGGCCAGTGTTGACCCACAAAATGTCAAACATACGGCTCAGTTATGGACAAAGAAGCTCATGACGCAGCGTCCTCTCTTACCGCTCAAACAAGCCAAATGGGATCTGGCAAACTTTGTCCAAGATTTTTGGCTTTGGTCGCGCATCGGTGGTTATTACGACGATCTTTTACAAACTATGTGTAAGCGGACAACCAGGTGAGTTTAAAACTCTGTCTGAAAAGTCTTCTGGCCTTCATTCTCGGCATAAGCCTCGTCGTCGGTTTATGTCTCGCAACCGGCGTCTCTTGGCGAATACTGGTCGATATAGCGGCGCATATCAGATGGCCAATATTTTTTGTCATGCTCATCTGTTCCTCTTCCTTTATTTACCTGGGCGCACTGAAATGGCAGTTGATTACCCATAACCGCAAAGAACCGCGGCCACATTTTTATCTATATTACACGGCGCATGCCGTACTGCTTGGCCAGTTCTTACCACAATCCGTTGCCACAGCTTTATGCCGCACGGCCGTCATGCGTTTACAGCAAAACACTTCGTTTAAGCACAGTCTTTTAAACGCCGTTTATGATCTTGGCTTTGACTTTCTTATTGCTGTCATACTTATTCCCGCCAGCCTTTTCCAAATCGTCTTTGGATTTAGTTTTGTTCTGTGGTTGATGTTCGCTGCGCTCTTATTGTTGGTTGCCGGGTTTATTCTGGTACGGCTACCAAATATTCTCTCGTGGCCCATCATGACCAAACTTAAGTACCCATGGTTGCAGAGACTGAAAGATGAGCGCCGTCAAGGTTTGTTGGCGCCGCAATTGATAACGAAGATTATGTTGCTTTCTTTGGCCCGCTACGGTCTCGTGATCACTCAACTTGTGCTAGGTGTTAGCGCACTCAATATTGCTATTCCGGCAAAAATCATCGCTTATGCGACACCACTGGCAACGCTTCCAAGCCTTATTCCACTAACCCCCGCCAATCTTGGCATTGCGGAATGGAGCTGGGCTTATCTCCTTACGCTCTGGCATATGCCAGCCGCAGCAGGGGCTTCTTTTGCTTTAGGCTTTAGACTTCTGATTTTAGCGGTTCAAATTACTGTCAGTGTAATACTGAGCGCTATTTATTACTTACCCAATAAAAAATGACTGCAATTTTTAGGCGCCCAATTTTACGGATAATCTTTTTAAGTAAGGATAGCGCCCCCTCATGCCGTACCACATGCCAACAGAATTTCGTCAACTCCCTAAAGGATATTCCGGGTTCATTTAAAGTCATGATTGGTATGTCGACGATCTCCACATAGGGTGTGGATGCAGCACGTTCTTGCGTAATATTGACGAAACGCTCCAGCTGTTCCCAATATTTTTGATAGGTTCTTAAATAATTCTGGGCACCCTTTTCGACAGTTGCCTTCGCACGATCAATTTCCTCAGGTGCCGTGCCCCAGGCAAATCCATCAATACCCAACTCCTTGATCGCTATGACTTCTGTCAAATAAGGATTGGGCAGGAACACAGCCGGACAGCCACATAAAACGGCCTCGATAGCGAGCGCCGAGTTTTCATAACAGTAGAATATCTCCGAATGTCTAAAGAGATCGGCGATTTCCTCGGGCGTTTGTGAATCAGGCAAGTCACGTGTAATTTCCGTACTCTTACTTGTAATATCGAACAATCTGCCGCTATGGATATTCTTATATTTATCGGCATAAAAACAGCTGCCGGAACGTGGTAATTGTTTACTACCTGGGTTAAATATGCGCGTGTCTGTGGCCGGAAGAAACAGAACATTGTCACTCGCATTCGCGGCATCTGCGAGAACTTGCGAATAGCCGAAACATATTTCGCTCGCCGGATAGACTTTGTCACCACCAAGAAAGCCGGGGAAATTTAAGACGTAGCGCACGACGAGCGGCGATTTAAAGGGATTACCCGCCACTGTTTCGGGGTAAATAATAATTGGGCATTGTTTGTTCTCGAAGTGGAACTGGATTAGCGTATTGTTTATGACCGGCGTCAACAAGTCCGGGGCAACCGCCAATTCATGGGGATGCGGTGGAAACGGAACGATATAAGCCTGATAGCCTAGACGATTTAAGCTGTGACATAGCAAATGAAGCGCCCGAATTCCAGCCGACGAGCGAATATATTTTGGCGTAACAATGTAATATGGATTGCGTTTATCGGGATAAATTAATTCATTAAGATTTGAAGAAGTTGCCGTAAAGTTATTCATGATACCGATGGGTCCCTATTATAAAACTACGCCGACAGCAGCCAACTTGCCGTATCTTCGATTTGGCTGCCAAGGGAACATAGGGTAAAACCGAAACGCTTGGCAAGCGCAGCCATTTCCCCTGGCCTTCCAATATACCTGTTTTCCTTGCCAGCTTCGACGACAGGCCGTTTTATCTCCAGATGCGGCATGTTTAATACAGTGCGGATTTGCTGAGCCAACTCGGAAAGCTCGACAACCTGGTCGCCTGCTGTATCAAATACCGAAATATTATTTTGGGCTTCAAGCAACATGCTGATGGCCAATCGAATAACATCGGCAACATGCACATAAGATCGCAACACACGATGCGCAGCATTGATCACGATTGGCCTGTCCGCCAACGCATCGCGCAACATAGAGCCCAACGCATAGAGATCCACCTTATTCATATAAGGTCCGCTAAGATTAAAGACACGTGGAATAACGGCCGGGAAATTTTGCTTTGTAGCTAACGCAGAAAAAATGTTCTCGTCCTGCGCTTTCATAACGCCGTAGGCATTGGCAACAATATCGGTGTCGATTTTGCCGTCGGCGCGATAAACGGCGCCTGAAGAGGGTAAAAATAGACCACAGCATTCATTATTGTTTATGGCTTCGATGACATAGCTACGAATGATATCGTTGCCTCTGATAAAAGTGTCGTTAGACTGGGTGGTAAGTTTGTCTTTGGTCAAAAAAGCGTAATGCAGATAATAGTGGGGGCCGCGCGGAAGTTTCACAATTTCCTTAAGCTCAAAACAAGGTACAGCGCGACCAGAACGTAGCTTGATATCGCGAGCCTTTGAGCCGAAAACACTCACACGCTCGGCAAAGGCAGCGCCAAGCACCTGATCCAACATTTCTAACGTCGCCTGCCCCAGCCAACCGCCACCACCTGTAATGGCAAAGCGCACATCATTTGCGCGCAGCCTGTCTGTTAACTGGCTACCGAAGGACATAAATTTCATGGCTGTATACTCACGTCACGCGCCGCTTTTAAGGCTTCGTATCAAGCGGTTTTGCTGTTTTTGCAAAACGTCCTAATAGAGTCGGCAATATAGTCAATTTCCGGCTGATGCAGGCCGGGGTAAACGCCGATCCAAAACGTATTGTTCATGACCATATCGCTGGCTTCAAGCGAGCCGTGTACACGATATTTGCGTCCCAACATATAGGGCTGACGTAAGATATTACCGCCAAACAATAGGCGTGTGCCAATTTTACAATCGTTTAAATATTTGACGAGGTCGTCACGCTTAAAGGGCGTATTGCTACGAACTGTAACTGGAAACCCAAACCAAGACGGGTTGGATTTGGGTGTTGGCTCGGGCAAGATAAAATGATCTTCCATTGTTTTGAATTGCTCTGTCAGGCGTACAAAATTGGCCCGACGGGCAGCAATAAATCCCTCGAGACGATCGAGCTGTGCATACCCTACAGCCGCCTGCATATCGGTGATCTTAAGATTATAGCCAATATGCGAGTAGGTGTATTTGTGGTCATAGCCATAGGGCAACTCACCCAATTGCCATTCAAAACGCTTTTTACATGTATTATCTTTGCCGGGCGCGCACCAACAATCGCGACCCCAATCGCGAATAGATTCAAGTATGCGCTTAAATCGCGCACTGCCGGTAAAGACAGCACCACCTTCACCCATCGTAATGTGATGTGCAGGATAAAAGCTCACCGTACCGATATCGCCGAAGGTTCCAACCTTGCGATCGTTGTAAGTAGCTCCAAGCGCATCACAAGTATCTTCTATCACAAACAAGTTGTGCTTCTTGGCCACAGCCATAACAGTGTCGAGATCAAAGGGATTGCCTAAAGTATGTGCCACCATAATGGCTCTTGTGCGATCTGAGAGCGCAGCTTCAATTAAGTCAGCACGAATATTATAAGTCGGAATATGTACATCAAGAAACACCGGCACCAACCCGTTTTGTATGATGGGATTAACGGTCGTTGGAAATCCGGTTGCGCAGGTAATAACTTCATCGCCCGGTTTCAAGGCCTTGTCTTCGAGCATAGGACTTGTCAAAGCCGAGGCCGCCAATAGATTAGCGGATGAGCCTGAGTTACAAGTTAGTGTGTGGTATACACCGAGATATTTCGCAAGACGCTTCTCAAACAGATCGTTATACCGTCCAGTTGTTAGCCAAAACTCCAGGGCTGAATCAACCAACGCGCAAACTTCTTCAGGTCCCCACACGCGGCCCGACACAGGCACTGACGATTGGCCGGGCGTGAACGCTTTCGGAGCATGGGCAAGTTTACTGTAACGCTCGGTTAGCTCAAGAATTTGGGCCTTCAACTGCTCAGCTTCGCTGAGAGGTGTATTTGATTTTGCCGTGACGGCGGTCATGCGCGTTTTCCTGCTGCTCTAAGAGTTTGGGTCTGAGGTGAAACCGTTGGTTCGCCTTCTTTTCTATAGGCTGCAATTTGCTCAAGTGTAACTGCGTTCATATCAGCCTTGGCCTCATATTTCTTGAACCATTCCACCAACATAGCAAGGGCTTTGGGCAAAGGCCAACGTGGGCGCCACTGAAGCTCATGCCGGGCTTTTGTTGAGTCTAACTGCAGCAGACCTGCTTCATGCACGGCGTTAGGATCTTCGATTATTTCAATACCTGAGCTTTGTCCCCACAAGCGACAAACATCGTTGGCGACTTCTGCAACTGGTGCTTCGCCTTCAGCATTTGGGCCAAAATTCCATGCTTGTGGCGAACGCGGCTTGAATTGCCACATATACTCAGCAGCGCGAAGATATCCCGAAAGCGGCTCGAGTACATGCTGCCATGGTCGTATTGATTTAGGCCGACGAATGATGGGGCGTTTGTTGTTCATCAGCGCATAAATTACATCTGTCATTAAGCGATCGCGTGCCCAATCGCCACCGCCAATAACATTTCCAGCGCGCACGCTGGCCAATGTTTTGTGCCCATCAGTAAAATAAGAGCGGCCATAAGCAGAAACAACTAGTTCGGCGCAGCCCTTACTGCTGCTGTAAGGGTCATACCCGCCCATGGGATCAGTTTCGCGATAAGGCCAAATGGTTTCGCGGTTTTCATAACATTTATCGCTGGTAATAATCAGGGTTACGGGAACATTGGTCTGACGAGCAGCCTCCAACACATTGACTGTGCCCATAACATTGGTGGAATAAGTATCAAGAGGTGTCTCATACGAAGGCCGCAACAAAGCCTGCGCCGCCAAATGTAAAACGATATCGGGCTTAAACGCCTTGATGGCCGCAGTAAGGATCAGCAAATCGCGAACGTCACCGATCTGATGGTCCAAACAGTCGCCGACATGAGCTAGCGTAAAAAGATTGGGCACTGTTGGCGGCGCCAGAGAATAGCCGTGAACTGTCGAGCCTAATTGGCGCAAGAGTAAACACAGCCAGCCGCCCTTAAAGCCTGTGTGACCGGTAACAAAAACCTTTTTTCCCTGCCAAAATTCCGGCGTCATGAACGGTCCTGCCAAACTTTCCACGGAGCTTTACCGCCCGCCCATAACTCTTCAAGGTGGTGGCGATCGCGTAACGTATCCATGGGTTGCCAGAAGCCTTGATGTGCAAAAGCCATCAATTGGCCATCGCGCGCCAGACCTTCCAACGGCTCTTTTTCCCATAAGGTTGTGTCATCCTTGATGTAATCGATGGCTTTAGGCGAAACAACGAAAAATCCGCCATTGATAAGGCCGCCCTCACCGGTTGGTTTCTCTACGAACGCGCGAACTTGATCGTTTTTGATGTCGAGCGAACCGAAGCGTGCCAATGGCCGCACGGCGGTAACCGTCGCTAATTTACCGTGCTTTTGATGGAAAGCCAGGCTGGCCCCTATATCAACATTGCCCACGCCATCGCCATAGGTAAGAAAAAACACTTCGTCGTTGCCAAGATATTTTCGGATGCGCTTGATGCGTCCACCCGTCATCGTTTCTTCGCCCGTCTCAATAAGACTGATCCGCCAATCCTCGGCAGCGCTTTCATGAATTTTGACGCCATTGTGAATGTCGATGGTAACGTCGGCGTTATAAAGATTGTAGTGAAAGAAATATTCTTTGATCTTATGGCCCTTATAACCAAGGCAGATAATGAAGTCTTTCACGCCGTAATGGGCATAAGTTTTCATGACATGCCACAAAATGGGGTGATTGCCGATATCAATAAGCGGTTTTGGCTTGAATACGGACTCTTCGCTGATGCGTGACCCTTTGCCGCCAGCCAGGATAACAGCTTTTATTTTTCCAATTTCAACCACGTCCAGCCCGCCCTAAAAAGCAATGATTTCAGCCTGTCGCCCACATTATGTTGATGGCGGCAAGTAACGGCCTACCTGTTTGAAGGTGTCTTCGTCAAGAGGCGGGGACATCAAATGCAGTGGATTGGAGGCCATACCCCCTGTTTCGGTCACCCGGCTCATAATTTTAGGGAAATAGGTCTGTTTTGGATCGACCGGCACAATAAAGGCCGCCGGCCCTTCACACGCGAATAACTGCTTAAATGCCATGTCTTGGGCATAATTAGTGTCGAGGCGCATCGCTGGCACCTCATAGGCGGCAAAAAGCTTCTCCCAGTTTGGCAAACCAAGGCCGGAGGACGTATCGCAGCCCATATAGCGCCCACCAAAATAATTGCTCTGCGTCATCCGAATTGACGCATAGCCGTTATCCATAAATATAAATATTTTCAGATTAAGTTTGTTGACTGCGACTGTGCCGATTTCTTGCAAATTCTGTGAGAAGCCGCCGTCGCCTTCGACCAAAATCGTGCGTTGGCCTTCCGCTGCAACAGCGGCCCCTATGGCACCACTTAATCCGTAACCCATCGATGCGAGACCTTTATTGGTCACCATCTTCTGCCCCAATTGCTGAGCAAAAGTTTGCATCATGACGGTGAAGGCCCCGCCACTACTGCACGGAACAATCACATCTGTTGATTTGCATAATTTTGAAAGTTCGGTGACAAACTTATAGGGTGAAACAAAACTGGTCCCCGTCGTATTGCCCTCTTCAACAAGAGGCAACGCCGATTTGATCGTCTTACAATATTTGACCCAGGCTTCGTGCTGGCCAAGATCAGCCTTCGATAAATAGCGCAGCACTTGATTGGCATCGCCACAAATCGGCCAAGCCACTTTCGGATTGCCTTTTTCCAATTCAGCGCGGTCACAATCGACTTGAACAACTTTTCCGCCAGGAACAAACTCCTGCCAATTAAAACCGGTCTGCTGTAGACCAAGTCTTGTACCTAGCGCAATCAGGAGATCGGCCTGCTGAAGGACAAGATTACTGTAACGCATACCCCACGTATTCGGACGACCGAAATAGAGAGGATGATCAAAGGCTACGCGATCGGCGCCATTCCATGTTGTTGTCAGCGGCAAGCCCATAACATCAAGTCGCGTCCTAACCTCTTCTGAGGTGCGCCGATCAATACCGGCACCAATTAATAGTAAAGGCCGTTCGGCCTTACGGACTTGTTCCGCTAGTTTTGCGAGATCGTTTTCCGGAATTGCGGCGATGGCAGATTTGTGAGTGATTGCGCTCTTTTTTTCCAATGTATCGGGCTCTAGAGTTCGGCCCTGAATATCAAGCGGTATTTCTATAAAGACGGGCCCCTTACGGCCTCGGCTGCTGGCCTCGACGATTTCCGAAAAAGTCGCGCGATCCATAACATCGTCCATGAGCACTGAACGTACAGTGATCGGCTTAACAATATTTACGCCATCTATTTCCTGAATTCCGCGTTGACGCAACTTGCCTCGACTTAGATCGGGAACCTTCACCTGTCCCCCCAGAACCAACAGTTCACGACTTTCCAACCAGGCACCAGCAAAGGCGGTTACTATATTGGTGAGGCCAGGACCCGCCGTGACCAGAGCAAAGGCACGTTCTTTGCCAGCCGCAACTTCATTGAAGTACTCGGCCGCTATGCCGGCCGCAACTTCATGCACAGTGCAGATAATCTTCATCTTGCGGCTGCAGCTTTCCAATAGATGCATGATGTTGCCGCCAGCAACATAAAAACACGTGGTATAGCCAAGACTTACAAGCCAATCGGCAAGGATATCACTATATTTCATTGTGCATATTTTCCTATTACGCGTAGCACTTTAATACGTCCGCAATGGCATCGCCAAGCGGAGCGCGCGTGGCATCCGTTTTCGACAGGTTTTCCAAAACAGCAGCCCCAGACGCATTTACCATAACTATACTAAAGTGGTCACTTGTATGCTTTTTGTCAGCAGCAAAACGGTCCAATACTTCCGATACTTCAACCCCAGCGAGCTGCTTTGGCAGTGTTGGATGTTGCTGCAGAAGCTTATCTATATGACTTTCCATGTCACGAACGGATTGCAGCAAAGCTCCTTCATAGGAGCGGCCAAGTCGCCGACCAAACGCCAGCGCACAGAGCATGCCGAGGCCAACGGCAATCCCGTGACTGACACGAAAATGTGTGGCTCCTTCCAGAGCATGGCCAAAAGTGTGGCCGAAATTGAGCAACAACCTTTCTTTGCGGTCATACTCATCCGTCTCGATAAACCACTTTTTAGCCAGAAGGCTCGTTGTAATAATTTCCGTTATTGCGCGTTCGTCCATTGTGAGGGTCGGCGCTATTTTCATATAAGCCTGAAATTCTTTAGGGCCACGACAAAAACATATTTTTGCAGCTTCGCAGAGGCCTGCAATTATCTGCTCGGGTGACAAGGTAGCGGCCAGATCCGGATCGATGAGGATTTTCTGTGGCGGTAAAAACGTACCAACAATGTTTTTATATTCACCAACATTAATTGAGGACTTACCGCCTATACAAGAATCTGCCATGCCCAAAAGTGTCGTTGGAATATAAGTCCAACTAAGTCCGCGCATATAGATGGCGGCACAAAACGCAGCAACATCCTGTACGATACCTCCGCCTACAGCCAACAAAGGCGTACGGCGGTTGGCGCCAAGTTTGCGAAGATTTATAATGTAAGTCGGTATTGCGTCCAGACTCTTAGCGGCCTCTTCGGCCGGAATGGCGATAGTTTTTAGACCCGCCTTTTGGATGGAAGACACAAAACGTTCGTCGCACATCGCGACAGCATCTTTTGACGCAGTTAAAGTTTTCTTAAATGCACCCGCTTCAATCTCGACACCATAGGCACCGGATGAAGACGCCACTTCAAATGATGCGTACATGGCTAAAACCAAGATCAGCGGCAAGAAATTGTCCGGTTATGCCGGTATTTTTAGGCGAACAAAGATAGCTTGCAAGAGATACAACGTCCTTCAATTGCGGCAGGCGATTAAATTTTGTTGCCGAACTTGCGGCATCAATTTGTTGGGTTGTCAAATTACGTCGCGTCATTGGTGTATCGAGTACGCCGGGTAAAATCGCGTTGATAAGATGTCCATCCGCCGCAAGATCGGCAGATGCCGACAGCACCAGTCCCTGCAAGGCAGATTTGGTCACGCTATAGGAAAATTTATTCTGCCGCGCAAGATTTTGCCAAATCGAACTAATAACGCACAAGCGCGAGGCTGGCGCCAACAATTTGCGCGCCAATAATAATTGTAAAGTTACGGCGATGAATAGGCAGTTCGCTTGATAAAGTTCAAGATGCTTTTGCGGATCAACGTCATAGATGCTGTCGTTAATATTAGCGCCCTGGGCCCAACAAACGGCTGTGTACTTACCGCCGGTATCAAGGAGAGCTGGATTAAAATCGGACGCAAATGGATCAACTTTCAACCAATCGACGCCGGAAACAGCATGACGGCTCGTGGCAACGACGTCCCAGCCATCTTGGCGGAACCCTTCATGCAGAGCAGATCCTATGGCTCCGTTGGCGCCAAAGAGCAAAAGTTTATTGCGGCCACGCTCACTGTCCATGGAAAGGATAATCGCGTTGGGCGGCCATTAGGCACTAGCGGCACGTTTGACCGGCGCCTCGTTTTCAGCTTCGGTCTGCAGGACGTGCCAGCGCTTCTCAAGCATGTCGATGCGCTTAGCGTCTTCTTGCTGTATGGCGCCATAGAAATCGCGCTTGTTCAACAGCCATAGCAACTCGAAATGAACGGCATTCAAAAGACCCTTTTCGACGCACTTTTCTTTGAGGGCGTGGGAGCCAAAAATGACTTTGCGTGTTTCAAACCGCGTTAAGTGGACTGCGTTGATCTCACGTAGGGCTGGCAAAGCATCCATTGAGACACCACCACCAACTACCATGTCGAGATTCTTTTGTTTGCAGATTTTGGCCGTCGCAATAACATGATCGGTAACAGTTTTATCGTTGATGGAATCCCGCGACAAACCCATCGACAGCGAAAAGTCGACGCGGCCAAAAACGATGCCTTTTGCGCCGTTTGGTTTGCCAGCCTCGGCAGCAAGACCATCGAGTGCACGAAAAGCGCTTTCCGTCTCCAGGTTAAACAAGAAATCTGTGTCTTCGCGTTCTTCCTTTGAATAGATTTTATTTTTTGCATCAACAAATTTCGTCAGGGCATAAACGCTTTCAATCATCGGTGCGATGATATAGTCGACGCCGAGCTGCTTACTTTCGATAAGATCGCGCATAGCCTCGCAACCGCCAACCTTAAGGCCAATTTTTAAATTAGCCTTGCGGGCGATTTCAATCAAACGCAAGAGCTCTTCGATACGCGTACCTTCAGCTTCAAATTCAGCTTTTACGGCAAGATAACCAAACTCATCGCGCCCGCGTTTTAAGATATCGAGCATTTGGTGTTCGCGCTGATTCATCGCGGGGTTCTCCAGTGTAACTACAAGTTTGCTTTGGCGTTGGGTGCAATAGCACTTAAATATTGGTCTGTCATTAAACAGGATTCCAGCTGTTACGCTGACACCAGGCACGGTCAACAAGAGCCAAAATTCCGCTCTCGCGTGCGGGCGACAAAATCGGTTAAAAACCCTTATATGTCAAGGTAAAAAGCTATCTTTACCGCCCTTAACTTAACAGAGGGGGATCCTTGTCTTGCTTGATGTAACAAGTTATATACCTCCCCCTCATCCATCCCATGAGCGGGTTCTCGCAAGCCTCAACTTTTCAGGGTCAAGGTCCAGTAAAATAATCTGATTAGGCGCTCCATTGAAAAATACAAAACCACTTGTCAATATTATTTTGCTCACGTCTTTTGTTATTTCTCTTATTTTAGGAATGGCTATTCTCAGGACCTATCATGAAGGTTTCCATTTAGCTTATTACATAACTTTCGAGTCGGTAGCTTATTTTGTTTCTGTGATTTTTCTTGTCATTGCCGTCGTCGCTGCCAATGAAGTTCTTCTGTCAAAAATATGGTGGGCTCAGTACATTTGGATTTTACCATTGATTGGATTCTTGGTCTTTTTTAACAATCTATTTTCTTTTGCGGTCGCCATCTTACTGACAGGCTCAATATATTTTCTGGGCTTTGAAATCAATGTCCGCTTAAAGTTTCCCCAAAATAGTTTTTTAAACTTTTGTGTTGGCCATGTTGTTGTTGCCTTTGTATCGTGGCTTATCGTTCGCTTTACGCGATTTGAAGCGCTTTATTTATTACAGATTATGTTGGCGTTACTTGTTATCAACGCGGCTATTGTTATTTTCCGTAATTACAGAGCGAAAATCTGGATAGCTCTTAAAGAATCCTCCGCGCTTGATTTAAAAGAACGCATTTTACTCTACGCAGTTGCCATATCTTACTTAATCAAGGCCTCCATATACACGTTCTCCTTCGACGATCTCAACGGATATCTGTTTGCACCACTGCGCGTTTATATAGACCACGGTTTTCTATTCACACCCGACAGACCAGCCTTTCTCACCAATGTTTCGGCATATTCTCTTGGCACCGGCAGTTTGCTGGCAACAATTTCTGGATGGGATAGAAGTGTATTTCTCTTTAGTTTCAAGTTTTTCCAAGCGATATCCTACTTTCTTGCACTTGTGACGTTCGCTTATTCTTTTGCACCCTTCAAGAAAAAAGCGATGCTTCGCTGGTTATGGCTGTGTCTACTTTGTTTTATGCCACTCATCGCCATGGAACTGACTTGTAATTTTACAGATTTCTATATGTTCCTTTGTGTATTATTTCTTAGCTACAGATTGGCGGATCATACTTTTAATTTATCATCGGAATTGGAAACTGATACGTCCCGGTTATACGAAGCATGGGTGGCGGGCTTATTTGCCATAGCCAGTCTTAAGTCAATTCCTTACATAATTTCTTTTTACCTTATCAAAGGATTAATTCACTTAGCAAGAAACGGCGTCGCATCTTCAATTCAGTTTATAATCAATGGTTTTAAAACGAAATCCTTACAAGTCATTGCCCTTGCTACCCCGGTACTCATTTTATTGATTGATAATTTTAGATTGACAGGCAATCCAACTTTTCCGTCGGGCAATTTTTTCTGGAAATCGCCGTTTTTCTATTCAAGCACTATGGATGTCGTTGCGAAAAGGTATTTTTTTCCCAATGATCCCGACGGCACAACTTTCCTTGATCTTTTTTCTTTGACGCCCCAAGCGTCAATGATGTTTTATTCCGGCGGCATTAATTTGCCTGTTCTCTATGGCCTTGCACCGCAGCTGTTACTATTTTTAACACCTGTTATTTTGATGCTGGTCTTAATAAATGCGGCCTCGGGGCGACTGATTAATAAAGGAAATCCGATCGATTGGACTTCGGCTGTTCTTCTTTCTTGCCTAACCTTTACTATGGCGGTGCTATCCTTTGTGACAGTTTCTTTTCTTGCGGGCCCACAGCATAGATATTTTTTTGGTCTATCCATATTGGTTGTGCTCGGATTTCTAAGTGCCTTGAAACCTCTGCTTGATTCTGATGAATATGGATGGTTGGCATCACGAAAGTTTTCGACAGTATTGATTGTATTGCTCTGCCTGCCGCTTTCAGTGTTTGTATTTTTTGGTCATTCTTATGGACCGCCCCCCTACACTTACAAAAAGGGCACAACAGACCATATTCTTGCGGATCGAGTAAGCAAACAGAAATGGCTAAAAAAACGGGATTTTTATTCGAAGGTTAATGCTGCACTCAAGAACGATAATGGCAAGATTATTATGTTCCTTTTGGAAGACAAATTTTTTCTTGATAGTAAAAATGTTTACGAAATGGATTGGTATGATTACCCCATTAACCACACACTCATCGATCTTTGGGAAACACCCGGAACTTTTGACAATCGGCTCAAGTCAGTTCGAGACGAACTGTGCCGAGAAGGCTTCAGATACCTCATTCTTTCCAGAGATGCCTCAACTTCTAAAGAGGCTGTATTTTTCGACGATAAATTCCGCCTGACTTATCTGAAGAAAACGCCATTGTTTGACGACGTACAATCGCTCTATTTGTTGGATTGCAACCAAGCTAAAGCGTCTTTGAAAAAACACAGCAGTCGCATTTAAGGGTACTTTTTTATTCTTACGCTTTTTTTCGTGCAACGAGCCCAAGGCACAAATTAAGATTGATCAGAGGAATGCGAAAAGGAAAAAACTCCCTCTTCTCGATATAAAAGTAGCGCCCAAGAACGGACAGAATTTCGTCTGGCGAATTAATATGCTCGCGATGAATAAACCAATTATAGGACTGCTTATAGCGCTGTTTGAAAATGCGTTCGGCAGATATCAGGCGTGTCAGCCTATAGAGCCAGCCCGGATCGCATGGAATGACTATGTGAAACACACCGTTAGGCTTTAGCAGTCGGGCCATTTCCGAAATAGCCGCTGGTAGGTCAGGAAGATGCTCAAGAACGTGGACGGCGACGATACGGTCAAAGTACCCATCATCAAATGGTAATCGTTTCTGACAATCTCCGACTGTAACTTTTACCTTGGGTGAACACTTTTGAATATTCTCGGCCATAATCTGTCGTAATTCCAGACAGTGGTATTCCTGTATATTGAGATTCTCATAGCGAAGATGCTCGCCAAGCCCGGCACCAATTTCAATGGTCTTGCACCCTGCTTTAATATCACCGTGGCGAACGGGAAAGCCGTGATTGAAGCGTTCAATCATACCGTAACGTCGGGGAAGAACCTCATGCCAGTGACGAACAAAGTCATCACTGATGCGCTCTTGTTCTGCTGTCAACGGTGGAAAGCTTTTTGGCCACTTGAAACGTGGCGGACAGATATCGGTACTCATCATATAACCATGATATTTCTGGCCAGATCCAGTAAACGCCACACTAGCTTGCGGCACAATTCCTGGCAAGGCGCTTGGTGTCTAGTCCTATAGTCCAAACCCGGCGGCTACAGCATCGTTATAGAACATTTTGACGGTATCGAGAGAATATTCGTCGAGGTCGTACCCAACAAGAGATAGCTTCTTAAGTACGTCGTTTGTAACTGTAATAATGTGACATCCAATCGCATCGGCTTGGAAAATATTCAATAGTTCTCGTGGACTGGCCCAAATAAGTTCAGCGTGAGCATTCACCTTGATCATTTCAACGGCTGCCGCCATCAAGGGGACAGGATCTTTGCCCGTGTCTGCTATGCGGCCAGCAAATACTGAAACGTAACTGGCTACATCTGGATTAAGTGCCGCCACTACATCGCGAACTTGGGCCAATGTCATGAGTGCCGTGACATTGAGTTTTACCTTTTTATCCGCTAGTCGTTTAACAAGTTTGTAGCAAGCTTCGCGTTTGGTATTGGTAACGGGAATTTTTACATAAACGTTGCTTCCCCAACTGGCAATTTCCATTGCCTGGCGTTCCATTTCGACAAAGTCATCCGAAAATACCTCGAACGAAATCGATTTATCCTTAATCTCGGAAAGAATATCTTTAGCAAATGCGCGGTAGTCAGTAATTCCTGCCTTGCGCATAAGTGTTGGATTTGTCGTAAGACCTTTGACAAACGGCTTAGCATACATTTCCAACATGCCCGCCTTATCGGCACCGTCAGCAAAAATTTTGACCTTCAAATCATTTACCCGAGACATTTACATTTTCCTTTTTCAAAATTAGGCGGGAGGCATCACGTAAAGAGCTTGTTGTATAGTCGGAGAACTTGGGCTTTTCCTCATCATATCCGTGGTCTACGAAAAAGGTTTTACAGCCCGCGCGACGTCCGGCTTCGATGTCCCGCCAGCGGTCTCCTACCATGTAGCTTGAATTGAGGTCAATATCGAAAGCCTCTCTAGCCGCCAACAATAGACCGGGTTTCGGCTTCCTACATTCACACTGATCCGCATCGTCATGAAAGCAGGTATAAATAGCATCGAGCGGGAGTTTGTCTTTAAGGTAATTGTTGATGCTGTTAACAATAGTAAGGGAAGTTTTACCACGCGCCACATCCGGCTGATTGGTAACAACAATTAAAAGAAATCCCGCGGCTTTCAAATCATTCAGGGCTTCTTTAACGCCCGGCAGAATTTTTAATTCATCAAGCGCCGACGGGGGGTGGGGCTTGCCTTCACGAATAGCGACTGAATTGATGACACCATCCCGGTCAAGATAAACGGCACGACGCATTATCGCGACGCCGATTCCCATTTCGTCTGACTAGCCTTTAGGCGCGGATGGGAAACCAGCAAATGCCAAATAACGGCCTGAAACGCTTCTGAATGCGGTGTAATCGTCTCCGGATTTACAACCGGAATAATAACACAAGCATCTGCAACCTTCGCGACATAACCGCCGTCACGTCCTACGACACCTGTTATTTTAGATCCGATTGTCTTGGCGTATTTCAAGGCTTCGACCAAATTAGGACTTATATTTTTCTCGAGATTGCCACCGCCCACAGAGAAAACAAAAATCCCGTCCTTGGGTGTGAGACGACTTGTCTTGAGCCACTCGACAAAGATTGTTGCCCATCCTTCATCGTTTGTGCGCGCTGTTAGTTCGGAAACATTGTCGGTTGGCGCATAAGATTCAATTCCGACTATTTTTCGAAAATCATTTACTGCGTGCGAACAGTTCCCCGCGCTGCCGCCGACCCCGAGGAAGAATAGCCGTCCGCCACCAGCCTTAACATCAGCGACCAAATCAACCATGCGCTCAATGCTGTTGACATCCAGTTTCTGAATTATTTGTATCGTCTCATTGAGATGTTTATCGGTAAAATTCTCTGCGCTTTCAGATGCAGCATTGATTTTGACCTGTGCTTTATTCATTTTTAAGCCCCCCTCGTCGTAAGATATTTTTCCGTTTCTGCCAAGCCTTGTTGAGACCCAATTTCATAAAAGCGCTTCGTAACCTCAAACCCAGCCAGCTGCCCTTCTTGTGAAAGATTTTGATAGATCTCTGCCAGATCGCAAATCTCTCTACTTCCATACTTGTCGATGGCTTTACGTGACAATAGACCCAACCCATAATCAATATGTTTCATCTCAGGATAGGGCGCTTTTTTGTTGTACGCTATGATTTTACCCTCATTATATAAAACGTTACTTTTGTCCCATTTGTCTTCGTTGCGTAATACCATCATCAGCGCCAAGAGGCCGCTCTGTTGATAGGTTGCTTGAATAGCAGCGTAGGGGCATTGAAGATAAGAGTCACCATATAAGACAAAAAAATCTGCGCCGAGTAGTGGCAACGCCTTCCTTAACGCCCCTCCCGTCCCTAACAGTTTTGCGCCATCATAAACATAGCTGATCGAAAGACCAAAAGCAGAGCCGTCCCCTACCGTTGCTTCGATTTGCTCGCCAAGATAGCCAACACACAAAACGACTTGATTGACGCCTTGACTTTTTAACAGCTCCAATTGATGAAATATAAATGGCCGACCAGCTACGATAAGTAAGGCCTTTGGGATTTTTTCGGTGATGGGGCGTAAACGGGTTGCAAGTCCCCCGGCAAGAATTGCCACGGGGAAAATCATGACAAAACGACTTTCGAGCCCTCGAAGTCAAAGCGGAAGCGGACCTCTTCCAAGCCGGCATGGGCCATTGTGTGACGTAGTTTATTGCGGTCGTTGGCATAAAACATCAAGAACCCGCCGCCCCCGGCCCCAACTAACTTTCCACCGACGGCGCCGTTATTCATGGCAAGGTTGTACCATTCATCAATTTTGACGTTACTCATACCGCCCGAACGACGTTTTTTGTGTTGCCAATGCTCATCCATAATCTCGCCGAGCTGTTGACAATTTCCTGCTTCCAGTGCCGCTTTACTGCGATAGCCAAGCTCTTTCACATAATCGAGATTTTGCACCATATTTTCGTCATTCTTTTGCAAACGGATGTGTTGGTCCTTCAGTATTCCGCCGGCGCTGCGGCTAAAACCGGTAAAAAATAGCAATAGATTGTCTTCGAGATCGAACATTACATCCATAGAGATTTTTAATGGCTCAGCTGTAACGCGGTTGTCCTTGTGAAAAGTAAAACACGTTATGCCGCCATAAGCGGCAATATATTGATCTTGTTTACCGATGGGCTCGCCCAAGCGATCAATCTCAATATGACAAGCAAGTTCAGCAAGTTCTTGTGGTAAAATAAGCTTGCGACGATGGGCATACAACCCCTTCAAAAGAGCTGTTGTGAAACTCCCGGAAGAACCCAGCCCCGTACCGGACGGAATATCAGCAAGTGTTGTGATTTCAATTTGCGGCGTTTTCAAATTCTGTAGATGCAGGGCCTCACGTATAATGGGATGTTTGACCTCATTGACCTTCTCGACATGCTCCAGAGCGGAGTATTTTAGATAGATGCCTTCGGTAAAGGGGCGCATGAGCGTGACATAGACGTACTTATCGATGGCGGCCGCAATGAGAAAACCTTCATGATCACGATAGTAAGACGCTAAGTCGGTGCCGCCGCCACCGAGAGTGATACGTAGTGGACTACGCGCTATAATCATAACCCGACTTTCTATATATAGTGTCGACAACTTCCATGGCTCGCAGGGCATCTGTTAACCCAGCGGCGGGTTGGCGTGCAAGTCTGATATCTTCGAGAAATTCTGCCATTTCCACGGCCCATGAATTGTCTTCTGTAGGGTATTCCCAAGACGTCGTTTCTGGTGGCCCCATTTGTGGAAGCATTTTGTACCAAGTGAGCCGCTCGACACCATAGCTACCGCCTAAACCGTCGACTTGAAGCTTGCCGTCTCGGCCATAAAGCTCCCAAGAAAATGTGTTTTTCCATTCCGTGCAGCTAGCGTGCAAGAAAGCCGCCTGTTTTTTCGCCGTTTTCAAAAGCATAAAACCATTATCGTCAACCGGCATATTCCAGAAATAAGTTCGAGCAAAACCGTCTACTTCAGTAAAGTCTCCAAGAAACCAGCGCGATAAGTCAATCAGGTGAACGCCCTGGTCGATGAGTTCACCACCACCCGAAAGCTGCGGATTAGCGCGCCATTCTTTGTCATAGCCTATCCGACCGCCATGGCCGTAGCGGGCGCGTAGAAACATAAGTGGTCCAAGGGCGCCAGAATCCACGACTTCCCTGGCCTTCTGAAAGGCGCGATGATAGCGATGATTGAACCCGACGCGGACAAGTACTTTTTTTTCATTTGCCAAGGCGCATAGATCTTTTAGTTCATTCACATGTCGTGCGGCCGGCTTTTCGACTAAAACGTGTTTACCGGCCTCTATACAACCGCGAACAATATTGGCAAGCATGTTATGTGTCGTAGCAATAATGACAAACGAAACGTCTTTTCGTTCAATGGCCTGACGCCAATCTGCCAAAGCAATACAGCCGTCATGATTTTTGGCCAACTGTTCGGCGCGCCTAATTTCTGTATCGACACAAGCGATAAGGTGGCAACCTTGTAAAGTTTTCGCTCGTTTTTGGCCAATAAGCCCGCAGCCGATAATGACGGTGTTCACGAATTATCCTCCCCAGTCTTTGCCGCGGTCCTTGGGCACGATGCGCCGCAAGGTATAGATGTCGCTAGTATTGAGGTCATCCAAGTGCTGCGGCATTTCTTCCCACTTATCCCAAACCGCTGAAATGAGCCGTCCCGTAATCCCATCGCTTGCCGAACTAGCCAGCCATACACAAAGCTTTGCCCCGGTTTCAAGCGGTGTACCACCTTCTTGTTTTATTTTGAGCATGCGCTGAAAGAAGGCCTCACCAACGCGCTCGGGACCGGCGGCTATAAGTTGGTCCATCATGTGCGTGTTAAGGGCCCCCGGCGCCACTGAATTCACATCTATTTTATGACTAGCAAGTTCAAGTGCCAATGTTTCGCCAAAGCGAACAACGGCTGCTTTTGCAGCTGCATAAGCACTGACCCTCGGTAATGGATTAGTAGCACCGCCGCCCGATAAATTTATTATTTTCCCGTAGCCTTGCTTTCTCATATGGGGAACTACGGCTCGGCTAGGATAGACTGTGCCCATGAGGTTGATGGTGATAGCCTCAACCCATTCCTGCCAATTAATCTCTTCTATGGCGCCAAAAGGCCCGTAAACACCGGCGTTATTGACTAATATGTCAATGCGGCTAAAGGCCGCTATTGCTTGCGATACCAGCGCATCAACTTCGGCCGGTATGGCCACATCACATCGGCTAATCAGAATACGCTGACCATCTACCAGACTTAACGACAGTTTTTTCTGCAAACTTTCGAGTTTGTCAAGATTTCGCCCGCATAAATACATCGAAGCGCCAGCCGCTGCATAGTGCTCGGCAATAGAAGCACCAAGTCCTTGTCCGGCGCCGGTAATAATGGCGTAACGTCCTTTGAGTTTCATCAGCCCCTACCCACGGTTATATATTCAATACCATCGGTATCGAGGTTGCGAGCCAGAAAACATGTTGGATCTATAATGAGAGGTCTTGACATAAATCTCGATATATCTGCTTTCTGCAACGCCAAAAATTCCGGCCATTCTGTAGCGACAACAGCAACCGCCGCCCCCTGCAAGACATCAAGCGCAGAAGACTTAATCTCAATTTGTTCCGCCAAATCAGGCGGTAAGGTCCGCACAACTGGATCCACAGCGCGCACATTATAGTTTGCAGAAAGTAATGAGCGACAAAGTTCTATTGCCGAGGAGCGGCGGATGGCATCGGTGCCTGGTTTGTAAGATAAGCCGAGAACAACAACTGGACCGTCTTTTGGCTTTAGCCGGCTGCATATCTGGCGAAACGGCCAAACACGATGCTCAGCGTTGCTGCCAAGAATAGCGCCCAATAAAGGTATTTTGCCGCCACGGTCTGATGCAAGATGATTGAGAAAGCTTACATCGCGCGCGAGAGTTCCACCTGCAAAAGCGCCGCCAGGCCGAATATAGGCACTTCTGCCGATCCTGGGATCGGAGCGTAAGCCGCGCTCAACATCAATGGCATTGGCGCCTACCAACTCGCATATAGTCGCGAGTTCATTGGCGAATGTAACGCATGTGGCAAGAAACGCATTCAAGCCATGCTTGACCATTTCGGCGGATGTCACACTCATCCACAAAAGTGTATCACAAAATTTTCCTAAAACCGTTTCCAGAAGAGCGCGTGGTTGAGCGTCAAATGTACCTATGATAATGCGGCCCGGTTGAGTAAATACCTTAATCGCTTGTCCAAGACGAAGGTTTTCCGGCGAATAAGCAAAATGAACTTTGCGGCCGCTGCATCGTTGAGAGAACTCTTCCGCGACCATCTTTGTGGTTCCGGCCTGCAACTGAGAAGAAATCAGGACAACCGAGTTTTCTTTGAGATGCACAAAAAGCCGCTCAATGCGTTCTATCACCCAAGCGACATCAGCGACATCGTCATCGTCGACTGGCGTATCGTAAGTTACCCAGACAAGATCGCAATTTGTAACTGCGGCAAAGTCGGTTGTAAAATCTAGCTTTCTTGATTTTATTCCTTTGACGACAAGTTCTCCGAGGCCGGGCTCAAACAACGCCGGTTGGCCATTGTTTAAGTCACGGATGACGTCCGCATTATCATCGATGCCAACGACATCAAATCCCGCGTCGGCCAAACATGCCGCCGTTACTGAACCCAGATGCCAAAGACCCAGAACTGCAACCTTCATTTTACTTGCTCCAATATCCAACCATTATCACGCAGCCAATTTAGTGTGCGTACAATACCGTCGCGAATAGTTAGCTTCGGCTTCCAACCAAGGGCTTGAATTCTTTTTGTATCAAGGAAAATAAAGGGATTGTCGCCAACCCAGCCGCGGTCTCCGCCTGCATAAATGATTTGCGGTGATAGGCTGAGAGCTTCACTGATCCAAGCGATAGAATTGTTGACCTCGCAACAATCATCGACACCCAAGTTAAAAATATTGATTTTGTCGCGCGCAGATTCGATGGCTAAAAGGATGGCATCCAGACAATCTTGCACATAGAGGTACGATTTGCGCTGCTTGCCGTTGCCCAATACGCGTAGCTGGCTTGGATCAGCTTTTAGCTGCTTATAGAAATCGAACACATGACCATGCGAATAGCGCTCGCCCAAGATCGAGACAAAACGAAAAACCCAGGATTGAATGCCAAATCCCTCGGAATAAGCCGCAATTAAGCCTTCACCTGCTAATTTGGACGCCCCGTAGAGAGAGGTTTGTATGGGAAACGGGCTGTCTTCCGGAGTTGGAAAGACTTTTGCCTCTCCATAGACCGAACCTGTCGATGAGAAACAAATCCGTTTAATATTATGCGCACGCATAGCTTCCAAGACATTATAAGTGGCGATGGTGTTTTGCTCCAGATCTTTGCGAGGGTGCTCCGTACCAAAGCGAACATCAGCGTTGGCAGCAAAATGAAAGACCAGTTCGCAATCTGCGATTGCTCGCGTTAACATTTGCAAGTCAAGCACATCGCCTTCAACCAGTCGAAATGAACTGTGCTTTAATGCACTCTCAAGAAACCGTTTTTGCCCCGTTGAAAAGTTATCGATACCCGTGACACGACATCCCATACCAAGCAGTCGGTCAACCATGCTACTGCCAATGAAACCTGCGCATCCTGTGATGGCGACTGATTTTAAATTCAACATTGGCGAAAGACCCAGAAATGAGAAAGGAGAAAGCCTGTTGTAGCCGTTATACCCGCAACTGCAGCTGCCGTCAGCGATGGTGGAGCATTTAGCCGGTCAACAAATAGCCAGATCAGGCTCGAAGACAAAACATAAGTAATTACCGAAGTAACGAGGTATTTTTTAACCTCACTTGCCATAGGATTGCGCGAGCGAAAAGTAAATGCCCTGTTCGACAAATACTGGAAAATCATTGAAAAAAGAAAGGCAATCGTGGAAGAGACGGGCAATGGAAACAAATTCAAGTGTAAAAATAGCCAAATAGCCAGACCATAAAGCAACGTGTTGGCTACTCCCACAATGGCATATCGAATAACCAACGACGAATGCACTTTCATAATTTTATTCCTATCAATTCATCGGGATATACGGCGCAAAAAAATCAGGTTTGTCTTGGCTTGCGCGCTACGGTTACACAACGAATGCCGATGGGAAAGCCAAAAAAATTTCCCAGCACTTGATCTGCCTGCAAGGCCCACGCCAAAACACGGCTATGAAAAGTATTTTGTATTTGATTGCGGACCATTTTTTGGATGTTAGTTGATTTTTCACCGTGCGTGCCATAGCGCAAACGATTTAGTTTCTTGACGACCATAAATGGCAAAAATATAAAAAACCCTATGAATCCAATCTTTTCAACTTTCAATCCGCTTTGCTTAATTTTGGCAACGAGCTCACTTTTATCGTAGCGTCTAAAATGACGCAAATAGTGGTCATAGTAGTCATAGAGCCCTGGTCCCTGCGGAACCTCGATTATAGCTAAACCTCCAGGTTTTAAAACGCGTGCTATCTGCTGAAGTGCAGTGACATCATTTTCTATATGCTCGAGTACGTTGATGGCGACAACCGCATCGTACTGTCCCTCGGCCAACGGACAATCGACTAAGTCCATTTGCAACAGAGGAACGCCGGGCAGCGTTTCGGCCAAACGCTCAAGTGCCCGGGTTAGAATATCGCTGCCAACAATTTGGGCTTTAGGAAACTCCCGTTTCAAATCCCGCAACATAAAACCCGAAGAACAGCCAACCTCAAGCAGACAGCCCGTGCTGGGAAATCCGAATTTTTTCAGCGTTTGTAAAACATTATTTCTCGAAGCGATATCAATGGGGTGCTGACCATCTCCGGCTTCGGCTTCGTGTAATTCCGTCAGATCGTCGTCCCATCCATCCAAATTTGAAGAATAAGTGATAACGCTGGCGTTGCGATCGGACATTCTGAAATTTCTGCCATCCCAGACCGGCTTATCGCCGTTTGGGAGCCTGGGAAAGTCAACCATCAAAGTTTACTTTCTTATCGACAATATACATTGGCCTATTTTTAACTTCGTCATAGATGCGTCCGATATATTCACCCATCAAACCTAAGGCCAACAACTGTACACCGGAGAAGAATGTGACAACCAGCACTGTCGTTGACAAACCCGGCGTAAGATTCATACCGATCAATTTTTGCAGTACATACCATCCGCCCAGAAGAAAACTGAAACCAGCCAAAATGCTGCCGCCGATCGACATAAACTGTAGCGGGCGACTACTGAAGCTGATGAGACCGTTTAGTCCAATCTTGAGCGAACCGGTTAAGCGATTGTAATTGCCAGCACCAGAATACCGCTGATCACGATCATATTCCAAAAATGTCTGTTTAAAGCCCACATAGGCAATCAGGCCACGCAAAAAACCATGCGATTCGTTAAGTCTTCTTAATTCTTCAATGACACGCCTGGTCATAATACGGAAATCACCCGTGTTACGGGGGATCTTCACATCACTGAGCTGATTGATGAGTGAGTAACCAAAATGGGAGATAATGCGTTTGACTAATGTTTCGCCCTTGCGCGACCGGCGCTTAGCATAAACAACTTCATAGCCGTCCTTCAATTTCGCATATAGATCAACAATTAGTTCTGGTGGATCTTGCAAATCGACGTCAATTACAATGCAAGTGTCGCCCTGGCTGCTCAAAATGCCCCCCATCGTCGCTGCCGGTTGACCAAAACGTCGAGAGAAGATTAATAATTTAATCGAAGGATTCCGATTGATTTCTTCGAGAATAACTTCCTCAGTGTGATCAGGCGAAGGGTCAAGGGCAAAAATAATTTCATAACTTATTTTCATGCCCTGAAAAACCTTCTCGACGCGATCGAGAAACGGGCGAATATTCTTCTCTTCTTTATATACGGGAACGACGAGTGATATTTCCATAAAGCGGGCGCCTTGGGATTTTTATAGTTTTACGGCTTACCGGGATATTTGGCGATTGTGGCTTTAAAAACCTGGCCGAAAATTAGGCTATAAGAGCGACAGAAGTCCATAACAAACTGGCCGCTTGTTGTCACCACTGCGATGCCAGTTAACTAATTGTTTTATATATATTTTTAAGCTGTCCGGTGGGCTTGTCGGTAGGCTTAGAGAGTTGCGGTTGTATAAGCCTCGATAACCTCTTCAACAGGACCTGTTTTGATAACCTTGCCCTGATCAAGCCAAATGGCCTTATTGCATAATCGCCTAAGGATCACTGGATCGTGCGACGCCATAATCATGATGTTGGCGCGTTCGTAGAGTTTCTGTGCGCGCTGGGTCGTTTTTTCGATAAAGTGTGCATCCCCAGCACCAATAGCCTCATCAAGGATGAGGATATCTGGATGAATACAAGTGACGATAGCAACACCCAATCTAACTTTCATACCATCTGAATAGGCCCGCACCGGCATTTTTAAGAAGTGCCCGAGTTCAGAGAACTCGGCTATATCAGCAAGATGCTTGATCATTTCTTTGCGATGGATACCCAACAGTCTCCCCATAAGGAAAACATTATCGTAACCACTGCGCTCGATATCCATACCGCCATTGACACTAAATAATGACGTCACAACACCACTGACATGTAAATTTCCATTATCAGGTAAAATAAACCCGCCGATCGTTTTTAAGAGCGTTGATTTGCCAGCACCATTACGTCCCACCAGCCCAACACGGTCGCCGTCTCTAAGTTCAAAACAGACATCTTTAAGTGCGTGGACCAGTTTTGTATCCTTGTCCTGACGATAGAGCCGCCCCCCTGTGATTACCCGCAACATGGCGCGGCGGATCGACATATAATGATCCTGCAAAATAGGATAATGAACATTTACGTTGTGAACTACGATGTGTGACATATATTTCCTAAAGCCAAAAAATAATTCGATGGCGATACCGGATGAACAGCACGCACGCTACAACAAATGAACCTACAGCCAGAACACCGGTGTAAATCCAAGATAGCGTGGACGGTAACTGCCCAAGTATCGGTTGGCGCACGATTTCGATCATATGGTAAAATGGATTGATGTCCGCGATCCATTTGTGATTCTGGAGCATGCCTCTGTTCCAAAAGATTGGTGTCACAAAGGGCAGCACCTGAAGGGCGCTGGCAACAGCTAGGTGTGTATCTCGGTAGCGCAGATTAGCTAGTGATAGAAATATTGCGCCGCTCATAAGAATGAATAGATTGAGCAGTAACCCAGGTATTACCAACCAAGTCGCCGCCGTAACCTGAGGCGGATAAATGAGTAGAACAATGGCAAGTATGAGCACGTTGTGCAGAAAAATAATATAATTGCGCAAAATAAAACGGATATAGTGAGTGAATATCGGGATCGAGAATGACGTAATCAGCGGTGCCGACATGACCAAGACTTGTGAACTTTCGATAACTGAACTTGAAATGAGAATCCAAATCAGCAAACCGCCAACCATAAAAGGAAAGTATTCCGACGGGCTTTGATGAAAAAGATTTGCCATGACAAAGCCCATGGCTCCGAACCAGATGCCGGTGCTGAAAACGATCCATAACGGACCCAGCATGGTGCGAACATAGCGTTGTTTGATATCTTCCCAGGCCAAAAAGGCTGCAAGCGGAAATTGGCGTAAACTACGCGTAATGTCCTGCATTGCTATTTTGGCATATTGTGGTTTCATGACGGGCCGGAAAAAGACATTATAAAAGCTTGGCAGCGGCGCAATTTAGACTATTTCGACATAATGTCCAATAAACTCAACCGTTTTTCTTCAAATCCTGAGTCGTCACAATTGATTCAACGACGAACAAAGGACGCTGTTTTGCTTGGATATAGAGACGTCCAAGATACTCGCCAAAAACGCCCAGAACCAACAGCTGCGTGCTGCCCATAATGACAACGGTGGCAATAAGACTGGTCCAACCGGCCACGACATCCCCTTCAACCCATCTCATGATCGAATAGACAAGAATAATTATGCCTACTAACGCTGAAAAACCGCCAAGATAAGTGGCCAACCGTAACGGCTTAATCGAAAAACCGGTTACGGCATCGGCAGCGAAATGAAGCATTCTACCAAAGGAATATTTGGTAGCGCCGGCAAAACGTGGCTGCCGGTGATAAGGCAGTGCCACCTGTTTCATTCCGATCCAGCCGACCATGCCGCGGATAAAGCGATGCTGCTCGGGCATGGCATTAAGGATGTTAAGACAACGACGACTGAGGAGGCGAAAATCGCCACTATCAAGCGGAAGACGCACATCGGCCAGGCGATTAAAACAACGGTAGAATAAGGCTGCGCTGGTTTTTTTGAACCAGTTTTCGCCCCGACGCGACAAGCGCTGACCATAGACAACATCGGCGCCCTGATCCATGAGTCCCATCATATCGGGCAATAACTCGGGGGGATCCTGTAAATCGGCATCAAGTATAAAAATCCGCTGTCCTTTACAGTTTTTTAGCCCAGCCGACAAAGCAAGCTGATGGCCATGATTGTGCGCCAAATTAACACCAACGACATGGCTGTCGGCATTGATCAAAGATAAAATGACCGGCCACGTACGATCAGATGATCCGTCATTGACTAAAACGATCTCATAGCTAGCGCTATTATCCATCGCCCGAAGAACGGTGGTAAGGCGACGATACAATTCAGACAAGTTAGCTTCTTCGTCATAACAAGGAACTACAATTGATATTAGCGGTGATTGATCCATTGAACATATCCCAACAGCCGCCACACCAACCCAGGGCGGGGAATGCCAGGTATATAAGGAAATTCGCAAAAGTGAAAGACACGGCTGAAAACCAAGAGACCTGGGGTGGCTAAATGGGGTGGCTAAAGTTGTGTATCTCACCCACTTCAGCTATATGCCTTGCCTATCCAAGGAGGGTTTAATGAATAATATCTTGCTGGTTTTTCTTGGTGGAGGTACTGGCGCAGTTGCCCGATATGCTATGGCCGTCGTTATAGGCAAACATACGACTAGCTCATTTCCTTATCATACACTGAGCATAAATCTTCTCGGCGCATTTCTTATTGGTGTGATCATGGAATTGATGGCTTTGCGTGCAAGTGGCGCAGATCCGATGCGCCTCCTGCTGGTCACTGGATTTCTTGGTGGTTTTACGACTTTCTCTGCCTTTTCCCTTGAGTCCACCTTAATGCTGCAGAAGGGTGATTACGCATCTTTGCTGACTTATATTGGGGCCTCTGTTATGGGCACAATCATTGCCGTCATGATCGGCAGTGGAATTGTAAAGTCAATTTCATAACAATATCAAATAGTTATGTTCCATAAAATAAATCTCCCTTTGACCGCAGGGTATGGCGATCAGGTGCGTGTATGTATAGATATGCTCATCCACGCCGAAGGGCTCCAGCCATGACGCCAGCAGCAATCCCTGATCCACCGCCCAGGAACGACCCAACCCGCCACGCTGATCGCGACGACGCCCTGCGTAAGTTGCTTGAAAGCGCCGATCCCGCATCTTCTCTCCCCACAGAATTAACCGCACTTGAATGCGTCATCCTCGAGAAGATCGAAACCGAACCGCAGTTTGATTCCATCCCAAGCTTTGGTAACGGATTTAATATTCTAGCATTTTCTCGAAATCAATTGCGCTGGCCAGCAATTGCCGCGGGAACAATGGTACTAGGACTTGTTATTGGTTACGCTTTGTCAGCAATCTTGACACCTCCAGCATCAACTGAGGATTTAATGTCGCTGGCAACAACCGAGCCGTGGCAAGAATTTGTACAATAGAGGAGTAAAGACATGAAGAGCGATAAGCCCACATCAGCAGATGCCAAAATTTGTAGGCGCGCTTGTGCTGGAAGGTGCATATTCCTAGCCTCACTTTTGCTCAACTTTATTTTATTAGGGGTTCTTATTTGTCCGGTAATTTCAGCCCACGTACACGCCTTCATGCCGCCAACATCGGAACGCTTTATTGATCGTATGACAAAAGTGCTGTTGCCGGAAGACGCTGCCATCATGCACAAGATCTATGCAGCCGAAGAGCCTGCTATCGAGCAGAGTCGGGCGATCATTAAAACTGATGTTCAGAAAGTCTCATCTATTCTTCAGCAAGCCACACCCGATCAGGCTGAACTGCAGAGGACACTTGATGAAATTATGACTGAGCGACAAAAAATTCATCGTAGTATCGCCCGAATTATCAAAAATGCTTCTGCAGAATTATCTGCAGAAGGTCGTCAAGCATTGGCCAAACACGGCCTGCTGCCACCCAAATGAGCTCCATACCATCACCACAGCCCATGATTGTTCTCGCCAAAGAATGGGATAAACGACTGTTTGAAATGGATTACACTCTATGATGAAGCGAATCTTTTGGATTTTTTTACTTCTACTTGTGATTGGCGGAATTATCTGGTGGATACAACCGTCTGCCGCGCCGCAACAGGGGCATGGTGGCAAAAATGCCAGTCTCTCGGGTCCCATGCCGGTTGTTGTCGCCACGGCACAAAAAGGCGATGTTAATGTCGAGCTCGATGCCCTAGGCGCTGTCACGCCTTTAGCCAACATCACCGTCAAGACGCAGATTAATGGTAATTTGATAAAGGTCGGGTTTGAAGAAGGCCAGATTGTAAAAGCAGGTGACCTGCTTGCCCTTATTGATCCTCGCCCCTATCAACTAGCGCTCGAGCAAGCGCAGGGTCAACTCAAAAAAGATCAAGCCTTACTCTATGACGCCAGACTTGATTTGGCCCGTTATCAGAAATTGGTTCAGCAAGATTCCATCGCTGTTCAACAACGCGATACGCAGCAGTCACTGGTTGAACAAGATGAAGGTGCAGTTGTAATTGACCAATCGCAAATCGACACCGCCAAGCTCAACCTCGTTTATTGCCATATATCAGCACCTGTATCGGGTCGTGTTGGCTTACGGCAGGTTGATCCGGGCAATTATGTGCAAACCAGCGATGCCAATGGTATCGTCGTTCTCACAGAACTGGATCCCATCTCAGTGATCTTCACGCTGCCGGAAGACAATATTCCAATGGTCATGGGTCGCCTTAAAGATGGCGCAACGCTAGAAGCGACGGCTTATGACCGCAACAATAGTACGAAGCTTGCAACCGGCAAGCTCATATCGGTCGACAATCAAATCGACCCGACAACTGGAACTGTCAAAATTCGTGCGCAGTTTGATAATGCTGATTACAGCCTGTTCCCCGATCAGTTCGTCAATATAAGACTTCTGGTTGATACGCTGCACGATGTGACGATTATTCCGAATGCCGCCATTCAGCGCGGAAACCCTGCTACTTTCGTTTATGTCGTTCAACCCGACAGCACAGTTAAGGTCCAGGCCGTCACCTTGGGGCAAATCGATGGTGATAATATCTCAATCACCGATGGCCTTAATCCGGGAGATACTGTTGTCGTTGATGGTGCCGATAAATTGCGCGATGGTGCCAAGGTATTGTTGCCCGGCGAAAAACCGGCGGATGCAGCACCTGAAACCAACGATCAAAAGGGTGAGCACAAACACCACAGGAGCAACCAATGAATCTTCTTTTCCACCTTAATGGGTAGGGAAAAGATTCTATGAGTCCTTCTCGTCCCTTTATTTTGCGCCCCGTTGCGACATCACTTTTGATGGCGGCGATATTATTGGTTGGTTTTGTCGGCTTTCACTTCTTACCCTTATCGGCGCTTCCTGAAGTCGATTATCCTACAATTCAGGTGCAGACCTTCTATCCAGGCGCCAGCCCCGAAGTTATGACATCGTCGGTCACAGCCCCCCTGGAAAGGCAGTTCGGCGAAATGCCCGGCCTCAATCAAATGTCATCGATCAATTCCGCTGGTGCCTCCGTTATTACACTCCAATTCGATCTCAGCCTTAGTCTTGATATTGGCGAGCAAGAAGTTCAGGCCTCCATCAATGCTGCCGGCAATCTTTTGCCATCCGATCTACCCGCACCGCCAATTTACGCAAAAGTAAATCCAGCCGACGCCCCGATCATTATACTCGCGGTAACATCGAAAACTTTGCCTCTGACGCAAGTCGAAGATATGGCAGATACACGGCTGGCCCAAAAAATATCACAACTTCCCGGCGTCGGTCTCGTTAGCATCAGTGGCGGCCAACGCCCAGCCGTGCGTATTCGGGCCAACTCTCAAGCCCTTGCTGCTTATGGCCTTAATATTGACGATCTGCGCACAACCGTTGGCAACCAAAACGTCAATACTCCCAAAGGCAATTTTGATGGTCCGGCGCGCGCCTACACTATCAATGCCAACGACCAACTAACAGCCGCTGTCGATTACAACAATATCGTGATTGCCTATAAAAATGGCGCCCCTGTTCGACTGTCTGACGTCGCCGTCGTCGAGGATAGTGCTGAAAACACCAAACTTGGCGGGTGGATGAACACAACGCCGGCCGTCATCCTGAATGTTCAGAGGCAACCGGATGCCAATGTGATCGCCGTCGTTGATAATATAAAGAAAATGTTGCCGGATATGAAAACGGCGCTACCTAGTTCCGTCGATGTTGCCATTCTGACCGATCGCACCACGACAATTCGCGCCTCAGTGCATGACGTTGAAATAGAGCTTATTCTCGCCGTCATTTTGGTTGTGGTTGTCATTTTTGTATTTCTGCGAAATATCCCAGCAACAATTATTCCCAGCTTGTCCGTACCGCTATCGTTGATTGGCACTTTTGCCATCATGTATCTGGCTGGATTTAGTCTCAATAACCTGTCGCTTATGGCCCTCACTATCTCCACCGGCTTTGTCGTCGACGACGCCATCGTGATGATTGAGAATATTTCCCGCTACATTGAGCAAGGCGATCCACCACTAAAGGCTGCTCTAAAAGGTTCGGAGCAGATCGGCTTTACCATCATATCGCTGACAATCTCACTTATTGCCGTACTCATACCGCTTCTCTTTATGGGCGACGTTGTGGGTCGTTTGTTCCGTGAATTTGCTATTACCCTTGCTGTTACTATCTTGATATCTGCTGTTGTGTCATTGACGCTCGTACCGATGCTGTGTGCAAAATTACTGCGCCACCATGAACCTTCGGAACAAAGTAGCTTCAGTCGCTGGACACAAGAGTGGTTTGACAACGTCATCGCGCGCTATGGCAATATGCTCAATTGGGTGCTCGATCATGCGGGGCTCACTCTCGTCGTGGCCACAGCAACGGTTATACTGACCGTATTGCTTTATATCGTTATCCCTAAAGGCTTCTTTCCTGTCCAAGATACCGGTTTGATCCAGGGTATATCTGAGGCATCGCCGACAGTTTCCTATCCAGCGATGGCCGAACGGCAGCAAGCCCTAGCTGCGGCAATTTTAAAAGACCCTGACGTTGAAAGCCTGTCTTCTTTTATAGGTGTCGATGGCACTAACAACACACTTAATACCGGGCGTTTCTTAATTAACCTCACAGCCCACGATCAGCGCGACAAAAATGCCAGTGAAATTATCCGCCGCCTACAACACGAGGTTGGCGGCGTTCAAGGCATCTCATTGTACATGCAGCCGGTGCAAGACCTAACCATCGACACAACTGTCAGTCGTACACAGTATCAATTCATTTTAGAAGACGCTAATCCAGATGAGTTAACGACGTGGACATCGAAGCTTCTAAGCAGCATGCACAAATTGCCGCAGCTGGAAGATGTTGCCAGCGATTCGCAGGAGCAAGGGCTTTCTGATTATATCATGGTAGATCGCGACACGGCTGGAAAGCTGGGTATTACGTTAGCGACTGTCGATAATGCGCTCTACGACGCTTTTGGCCAGCGCATTATCTCGACAATTTTTACGCAATCGAACCAATATCGCGTCATCTTACAAGCTGATATGTCCTTGTTGCCGTCACTTGACCAATTGTATTTGCCTTCGGCTGGCGGCGGGCAAGTACCCCTTTCAGCCTTCACAACTATTACCGAACAACCCGCACCTCTGCAGATTGATCATTTAGGTCAGTTTCCGGCAGCCATGGTGTCATTTAATCTAGCCTCAAATGCATCACTGGGTTCAGCAGTAGATGCCATCAAACAGGCAGAAAAAGAAATCAAAATGCCTGAGAGCGTCATGACCAGTTTTCAAGGTGCAGCACTTGCCTTCCAAGCATCGCTGGGCAACGAGATATTACTTATCATCGCCGCCATCGTCACGATGTACATCGTGCTTGGTGTGCTTTATGAAAGTTATATTCATCCAATTACCATTCTTTCAACGCTACCCTCGGCTGGCGTAGGCGCTCTGTTGGCACTGATAATAAGTGGCAACGATCTTGGTATCATAGGTATCATTGGCATCATTCTACTCATCGGCATCGTCAAGAAGAACGCCATTATGATGATTGACTTTGCGCTGGACGCCGAGCGGCGCGAGGGCAAGCCACCCCGCGAAGCCATACATCAGGCTTGTCTTTTACGTTTTCGCCCCATTTTAATGACCACGATGTCAGCCCTCTTGGGGGCCCTGCCGTTGATGTTGGGTACCGGTGTGGGATCTGAATTACGTCACCCGCTAGGCATCAGTATTGTCGGCGGCCTTATTGTCAGCCAGCTTCTAACGCTTTTCACGACGCCTGTTATTTATCTTTGGTTTGACGGGTTAGCGCGTCGCTTTGGCTTTAGTGCAAGCGGCGCTGGCCTAAAAGCTGTGGAGACGAACGAGTGAATATTTCTGCGCCCTTCATAGCGAGACCCGTAGCCACAACGTTGTTGACGATTGGCATCGCGTTGGTGGGGGTTGTTGCCTTCTTTTTATTACCGGTTTCACCTTTGCCGCAGGTAGATTTTCCGACTATCTCCGTTCAGGCTTCACTCCCCGGCTCAAGTCCGGAAACCACAGCTACCAGTGTTGCCACACCTCTTGAGCGTCATCTTGGGCAAATTGCTGATGTCACAGAGATGACTTCGTCAAGCACTGTTGGCAACGCCCGCATCACGCTGCAGTTCGGTCTCGACCGTGATATCGATGGGGCGGCGCGAGATGTTCAAGCGGCAATAAATGCCGCGCGCGCCGATCTCCCGGCTAGCCTCAAAAGCAATCCAACTTATCGTAAGGTAAATCCGGCAGACGCGCCCATTATGATCCTTGCCATGACCTCGAAGACATTGACACAAGGACAAATATACGATGCCGCGGCTACTGTATTGCAACAGAAGCTTTCACAAGTAGCTGGCATAGGCCAGGTCAACGTCGGTGGCAGCTCATTGCCAGCTGTACGGATTGAGCTAAATCCAAATGCATTGTTTAAATACGGAATTGGCCTTGAAGATGTGCGTGCAGCCTTGGCAGCCGCTAACGCCAACAGCCCCAAAGGCGCTATAGAAAACTATGGTCAGCATTTTCAGCTTTATACTAACGACCAAGCCTCTCATGCGGTGGATTACCGTAATCTAATAATTGCTTATCGCAACAGTGCTCCCGTGAGGCTTTCCGATGTAAGTGAAGTTACGGATTCAGTCGAAGATCTGCGCAACCAAGGCCTCAATAACGGCAGCCCCTCGGTGCTGGTCATCCTATTCCGCCAGCCGGGCGCAAATATAATTTCTACCGTCGACCGCGTTAAGGCGCTTATGCCGCAATTAAAAGTCAGCATACCTAACGCCATCGATTTGACGGTTGCGATGGATCAGACGCGTACCATACGAGCTTCTCTTCATGACGTTGAGCGGACACTGTTGATCTCCATCGCACTCGTCGTGTTTGTTGTATTCCTGTTCTTGCGCAACGCACGGGCGGCAATAATTCCGACCATAGCTGTGCCCGTATCCTTGGTTGGTACTTTCGCTATTATGTATTTGTTTGGCTATAGCCTAGACAACCTCTCATTAATGGCCCTCATCGTAAGCACTGGCTTTGTTGTTGATGACGCGATTGTAGTTTTGGAAAATGTTTCACGCCATATTGAAGCCGGTATGTCGCAAATGAAGGCGGCCCTTTTGGGGGCGCGTGAGGTGGGCTTTACTGTCCTCTCGATGAGTATATCCTTGATTGCCGTTTTCGCGCCGATCTTGCTGATGGGCGGTATCGTCGGTCGGCTATTTCGTGAATTTGCCGTTACGCTTTCGACTGCAATTTTGGTTTCTCTCGTATTGTCACTGACCACGACACCGATGATGTGCTCGCGTATTCTAAAGAACTCGGCCGAGCGCAAACATTCCCCTTGGATGGAGAAGAGCGAACGCGCCTTTGACCGCGTGCATAAGGGCTATGAACATTCTCTTGATTGGGCCCTACGTCACGGGATTATCATTATGCTCATTCTATTCATCACCATTCTGTTAAATGGCTACTTGTTTTATATAGTACCGAAGGGTTTCTTTCCCCAACAAGATACTGGCCGTCTTATGGGAAGTATTGTCGCTGATCAAAGCATCTCTTTTCAAGCAATGCGGCAGAAAATGATCAATTTCGTCAACATCGTAAAGAAAAACCCTGCGGTTGAAAATGTGACGGCTTTTACTGGTGGCTCACAAACAAATTCCGGTTCTATGTTTGTAGCGCTTAAGCCAAAAGCTGATCGCGATCTATCGGCAGATCAAGTGATTGCAGATTTGCGCAGCAAAATAGCCCAAGTCCCCGGAGCGGTACTATATTTGCAGGCCTCGCAGGATATTCGCATGGGCGGCAGAATGTCTAATGCGCAATATCAATATACGTTGCAAGCCGATCAGCTCGCTGACCTGCGTACATGGGCTCCAAAATTAACCGAAGCGCTGCAGCATGATCCGATTTTAAAAGACGTCAATTCGGATCAGCAAGATAAGGGTTTGGAAACTGATTTAAATATTGATCGTGATACAGCGTCACGGCTTGGCCTCTATGTTGATCAGATTGACAACACTCTCTACGACGCCTTTGGTCAGCGGGAAGTTTCAACTATCTATAATCCGCTCAATCAGTATCACGTTGTTATGGAAGTCTCTCCGGAGTACTGGCAAAGTCCCGAGACCCTCAAGAAAATATATGTCAGTACAGCAGGCAATGTGAACGGTACGCAATCAACCGGCCCCGTAGCCGGCACCGTTATCATCGCCTCGCCCAAGTCTACCACGACAAACCCCACCGCCGCTTCAGTCGCCAACGATTCAGCACGCAATCTCGCACTTAACTCCTTGGCCAACACGACGCATTCTGGTGCTTCAGCGGGGGCTGCCGTGAGTACTGCCGTTGAAACGATGGTACCTCTTTCGGCTTTCAGCTCCTATGGGCCAGGCACAACGCCTCTTGCTGTCAACCATCAAGGTAATTTTGCCGCTGCAACTATTTCATTTAACCTTCCCGATAACAAATCATTGAGCGACGCCGTAACCATCATCAACGGGACTATGCAGAAAATTGGTGTACCCGCTTCTGTTCATGGCAGTTTTCAAGGTACCGCCAAATTGTTTCAGGACTCTATTTCGAACGAACCTATTTTGATTATGGCGGCTCTTTTTGCAGTCTATATTGTCCTCGGTATTCTTTACGAAAGCTATATCCACCCCATCACCATTCTCTCAACGCTTCCATCCGCAGGTGTTGGAGCGGTGCTGGCTTTGCTCATCTGCAAGTCTGAATTTTCCATTATTTCTCTCATTGGTGTCATTCTGCTCATCGGCATTGTTAAGAAAAACGCGATCATGATGATTGATTTCGCTATTAGCGCTGAGCGCGAACAAGGTCTGAGTTCACGCGATGCAATTTTTCAGGCTTGCCTCTTACGCTTCCGCCCCATCATGATGACAACGATCGCCGCCATGTTTGGTGCCCTGCCGCTAGCTATTGGCTTTGGTGATGGGGCTGAGCTGCGACGACCTCTTGGTATTTCTATTGTCGGTGGACTTCTCCTTAGTCAAGCGCTGACCCTTTACACGACGCCAGTGATTTATCTTTATCTTGACCGCTATAGTTTATGGTGGAAACGCAAATGGGGTAGTGATCACCCAAGGATGAGCGAGCATGAAGCGACCATTTAAACTTATCGCATCCCTCTGTGTTACTGTGCTTCTCAGCGCCTGCGAAGTAGGACCCGATTACGAACGGCCGCCAGTAGACGTGCCCAAAGTTTACAAAGAACAAGGCGACTGGAAGCCAGCGCTGCCGCAAGACGATATTAATCGCGGTCCTTGGTGGGCCGTCTATAAAGACCCTGCCTTGGATGATCTTGAAAAGCAGATTGATATCTCGAACCAAAATCTTAAGGCTGCCGAGGCCGCCTTTCGTAATGCATCGGCTGTTGTCGCTGAGTCGCGCGCCGCCTTGTTTCCAACGATTTCACTCGATGCAACAGGACAGAAAACTGGTAGCACAGGTCATCCTCCTGCGAAGCCACATAATCTTTATAACGCAGCCGGGCAAGCCAGTTGGGTCCCGGATATTTGGGGTAGCATCCGACGCACGATCGAAAGCGACGTTGCCAACGCTCAGGCCAGCGCTGCCGATATAGCCTCAGCCCGCCTTTCGGCTCAAGCGGAATTAGCTACCGATTACTTTGATCTGCGGGCGCAGGATGAGTTACTCGGTCTGCTTGATGCGACAGTGGTGGAGTTAAAGCACTCTCTTCAGATCACACAAAACCAGTACGATTCTGGCGTTGCGGATCAAGCCGATGTTCTTTTGGCACAAACGCAACTTGAGGGCGTCGAAGCACAATATATTAATGCAGGCGTTCAGCGCGCGCAGCTTGAGCATGCGATAGCCATTCTGATCGGCAAATCGCCTGCCGACTTTACATTAGCTGCAGCGCCGCTCGCTTATGATGTACCTGTCATACCAACCGATTTACCCTCTACACTACTCGAACGGCGACCGGATATTGCTGCAGCTGAACGTCAAATGGTATCGGCCAATGCACAAATCGGCGTCGAGACGGCTGCTTTCTTTCCCAATCTGACGTTATCAGCTTCGTATGGCTATACAGCAACCGCCCTTAGCAAACTGTTTCAAGCATCAAATAGCCTATGGGCATTTGGGCCTGCTGTCGGCGAGACCATTTTCGATGCGGGAGCGCGCGAGGCACGTGTCGAAGAAGCCCGAGCAAGTTATGATCAAGCTGTCGCGAACTATCGCCAGACCGTGCTAACGGGCTTTCAGCAAGTGGAAGATCAATTGGCCGCTTTGCGTATTCTAGAAAAGCAGTCCGTAATGAATGAAACTGTCGTGAAAGATGCACAGCGTTCTCAGGAACTGGTCCTCAATCAATACAAAGCCGGCATCGTACCCTATACCAGCGTGATTACGGCGCAAACCACAGCCCTAACTGACGAACAAACGGAACTTACAACCCGCGAAGATCGCTTTAATGCCAGCGTATCATTGATAGAGGCTGTGGGCGGCGGTTGGAACGCCACACAATTGCCAACAAGCGATAAGATAGATATTGGCAATTAAATATGATACTATGTTCACGTTTAATAAATGGAGGCTGTTATGAAATATACTAAATTCGCCGTCGCCGCAATGTTCGCTTTGTTTCTGTTCGGGACCTCAAATGCAATGGCATTTTCAACCGAACAAGGCAGCCCCAGCAAAAGCAGCAATCCTTCTGACTTCTCCGATCCTGACGAAAACCAACCGCCATTTTTATCGGCTCCCGACGAACAATCGTCACAGGGCGAGCCAAGAAATTTTGGCAACGCGCCGGTTACTTTCGATATCAACCCTGCAACGGGCATGAGTAGAGAAGATAATTCCGATGCGTTTAACCGGGCCTTCTCGAACAAATAATTCGCCTGTCTTCCTGGCCTTAACGGCATTAATCTTACGCTAACCATACGGTCGCCAAAAGCCATGTAAAACATGGGCTTTAGACAGTATTAATCTTTTAGATAAATACTGTTCATATTCATTTCAAATCCTGCAACCTTCAACGACATGATGGCGCGGGACATTTTAAAAAGGAATTATACCATGATGCTATCGAAAGACGTCGTCAATGTCCTGGTTGATCTGATCGAGAACAGGATTGCGATCATGCATATTGGCGATCGCGATGACTTACGCGAAATGGTAGCCTTACAGCGCGCCCTCTCAGAGTTACGCGGTACACACGATATGGAGCCGGGAATCCTTAAAGCTTTTGGAGATATTCCACGTCGCGGCAGACGGCGCAAAATAAGTTCAATGATCGGTGAGCGAGACTAACCGGTTCTGTGCTAAAACAACAAAAATTGCTCCCGCCCTCTATCCAAGCGACGGCTCGACCGCTTTAAACGTTGCGACCGCAACATCTTGAACGCCAAGATAGTAAAGACGCCGGCTCTTTGGATTCTCGGCTATATTTCTCAGACGCACCAAAACAGAAGCGACAAGCTCTCGACTTGCACGAACTGCTGCCAATGCTGCCGGCAGATTATTCATAAGAGCAACCTGACTGAACTGAACTCTTACGCCTGGGGCTACTTCAACAATTGTGCCATGCTGCGGGGGAAGTTTCTCAAAGGCTCGTCCATTTTGATCGGGCTTCCGTCCTAAAAATGTGTTTATGACGACCTCGTGTCCCCTGAGTATGCCGGCTGGCGTTGGCGCTTGTGGTTTTGATAAAGGCATTTAAATTCTCCTTCAGCACAATATTATAGATACTCAATCGGGATAGATCGTTCCGGCAAAGGCTGCAAGTGGATAATATGGTTAACAAATCAGTCTGGATCAATTACTGTCGATTTTCGTTTGCGCAATACTTTCCTTGTCCGACTTCTTTATACGACGAGACGACGACCACAGATGAAAAAAATCCTTTGTCTAACGCTGGCTCTTCTCTTCATCACATCATTGATGTCGGCACACGCTCTTGCACAAGATAATGCCGATGAAGGCTGCGATCCCTACGCCGACATTCCCATCAATATTACGCCCATCTTTGACGATATAAGCTATGATTACTCGGCTGATCTCGGGGATATACAAAAATTAGCTGCAGATAGTCTGCACACTATCCCACGCCACGAATCCGTTGTCCTCGGCATCACCCACTACAATCCTGTGCTCGAATTTCATGCCACGCTGATTAAAAAAACGATGAGCAGCGGCTTGTATTGCGCCAAAGTAAAGAGTGTCAATGCCCGCATAGGTTATACGAACATCACAGTGTACATCGCACGCGAATTTCCCGAGGGCACATGTGAGTTTGATCATGTGATGACGCATGAACAGAAGCACGTCACTGTAAACCGTGAGCTGCTAGAAGAATTTACACCACTGATCGAAGAGCGCTTGAAAGATTATTTCCGACTTTACGGTACTTTCCAGGTTGAACAGCCCAATTTTGCTGACAGTCTAATAAACGAAAAAGTGAAAGCTGTTTTTTCTGAAATGGCACAAAAAATGCTACTCGAAAATCAGCGGCGGCAGAAGCTTGTCGATAGCCCCGAGGAATATGCCAAGAACAATACCGCCTGCAATGGCAATGTCGCTAAAATTGCAAGGCAATTTGTTATGAACCGGGGAAATTAGACCTAGCTGTTCAGCTTTTTCTTTAGAAGTTCATTCAACACAGCCGGATTGGCTTTACCACCAGTTGTCTTCATCACTTGGCCAACAAAAAAGCCGAATAGTTTGTCTTTGCCAGATTTATATTCGGCTACCTTATCGGCATGTGCCGTCAAGATTTCATCGATTGATTTTTCGATAGACCCCAGATCAGTTACTTGGCGCAAACCTTTTTCCTCTACAAGAGCGGCAGCTCCCTTGCCGGTCTCCAGCATCGCTTCAAATACATCTTTAGCAATGCGGTTTGAGATCGTCTGATTGCTAATAAGATCAACCAACTCACCTAAAGCCTGGGCTGAGACCGGGCTGTCATTGACAGTTTTACCCAGTTTGTTCAGAGCACCGAAAAACTCACCCGTGACCCAATTGGCTGCTAATTTTCCGTCACGGCCCTTAGCGACAGCTTCAAAGAAGTCAGCCGAAGCGCGTTCCGCCACAAGCACCATGGCGTCATAGGATTTCAGCCCATAATCACGAATAAAACGGTCTTTTTTCTGATCGGGCAGTTCGGGTAACGTCATTTTTATATCATTGACCCATTTCTGATCTAATTTGAGCGGCAATAAGTCGGGATCGGGGAAATAACGATAATCATGGGCTTCTTCCTTCGATCGCATCGCGCGCGTTTCACCCTTGGTCGTGTCCCACAGCCGCGTTTCCTGCTTCACGACATTGCCGCCTTCTAAGAGCTCTACCTGTCGATGAGATTCGAACTCGATTGCCTGCTGTACAAAGCGGATGGAATTAACATTTTTAATCTCACAGCGCGTACCAAGCTTGGTGTCACCCTTGCGCCGCATGGAAAGATTTACATCGCAGCGCATTGAGCCTTCTTCCATGTTGCCATCGCAAGTACCAAGATAGCGCATGATGGCGCGTAGTTTTTTTAAATACGCGCCAGCTTCCTCTCCAGACCGCATGTCCGGCTCCGAGACAATTTCCATGAGGGCGACGCCCGCACGGTTAAGATCGACATACGTCTCGTTTGGACTTTGGTCATGCATACTTTTGCCCGCATCCTGTTCAAGATGAAGGCGTGTAATGCCGATCGTGCGTGATGTTCCATCGGCTAAATCGAGAACGATTTCGCCTTTTCCTACGATGGGGTTTTTATACTGACTGATTTGGTAGCCAGGCGGTAAATCGGCATAGAAATAATTCTTACGATCGAAAACTGAGACCAAATTAATTTCGGCCTGTAAGCCAAGGCCTGTACGCACGGCCTGTTCAACACATTTACCATTGATAACCGGCAACATGCCCGGAAACGCAGCATCAACTAGACTTACTTGGGCATTGGGTGCAGCACCGAATTCTGTAGCGGCTCCTGAAAATAGCTTTGCGTTAGACGTCACCTGGGCGTGAACTTCAAGCCCGATAACCATCTCCCATTCACCTGTTTGGCCCTGAACGTAAGCCATAATTACGTCCCTGCCATGAATGGCGGTTTGTGGTTGAAGTTTGCCGCTTTTTCTAAAGCAGAAGCTGCCTTAAACAAGGTCATCTCATCGAATGCACGTCCGATGAGTTGAAGCCCTAAAGGCAAACCATCGGAACCTAAACCAACCGGAACTGATATTCCTGGCAAGCCCACCAAATTTAATGGAACAGTGAAAACGTCATTGAGATACATCTGGATCGGGTCATCTTGCTTCTCGCCAATGGCAAATGCCGTTGATGGCGCCGTTGGCGTTAATATTGCATCACATTTTTTAAAGGCTTCCTCAAAATCGTTACGAATACAGCGCCGCACTTTCTGTGCTTTGAGATAGTAGGCGTCATAGTACCCGGCGGATAAAACATAAGTACCGATGAGTATGCGCCGTCTGACTTCTTTGCCAAAGCCCTCAGCGCGCGTGTTTTCATACATATTGATAAGATTTTCGCCCGGTACACGCAGGCCATAACGTACGCCATCGTAGCGCGCGAGATTGCTTGAAGCCTCAGCAGGAGCAATGATGTAATAAACGGCAAGCGAGTATTTTGTGTGCGGCAGACTGATCTCGACAATTTCAGCCCCTGCATCGCGCAACATCGCCGCACCTTTTTGCCATAAATTATCGATCTCTGCCGAAATGCCATCAATACGGTATTCGCGCGGAATTCCTATTTTCATGCCCTTAATTGATGTACCAAGCGCCGTTACGAAATCGGGGACTGCTTGATCGACAGATGTCGAATCTTTGCTATCGAAACCCGCCATCACGCGTAACATCAAAGCAGCATCGGCGACTGTGCGTGTCATGGGCCCCGCTTGATCAAGCGAAGAGGCAAAGGCAACGATACCCCAGCGTGAGCAGCGTCCATAAGTTGGTTTCATACCAACGATGCCTGTGAACGATGCTGGTTGACGAATTGAGCCGCCCGTGTCAGTGCCTGTTGCAGCCATAGCAAACCGTCCGGCAACGGCAGCCGAGGAGCCGCCGGATGAACCACCAGGAACGAGTTTCCGATTAGCTTTTACGGGGTCCTTGCCTGACCATGGGCTAATTGCTGGACCAAAATAACTCGTGATATTTGACGATCCCATCGCAAATTCATCGAGATTGGTTTTACCAAGCATAACACATCCAGCATCAAATAGCTTTTGCGTCACGGTGGATTCGTATGTGGGCGTAAACTCGCCAAGAATATGACTTGCCGCCGTCGTGCGCACGTCTTTGGTACAATACAAATCTTTGATGCCAAGCGGGATACCGTCCATAGCACCCGCCCTACCTGCCGCACGGCGGGCATCGGACTCTATGGCTTGTTTCATGGCAAGTTTGGGTGTTTCAGTTATAAAGGCATTAAGCGCGCGCGCAGATTCCATCGCTGCAATGTGCGCCTTGGCCAATTCCACCGCCGAAAACTTCTTACCAGCCAATCCAACGAGGGCTTCGGTTACGGAAATATCGGTTAAATCACTCATTCAACAACCTTGGGTACGGTAAAGAAATCTGCCGTTTTTGCCGGAGCGTTCGTCATAATATCAGCCATCTTGTCGCCGTCTGTGACGATATCGTCGCGCCAGCGCAAAGGCACGTCGTTAACGCTCGACATAGGCTCTACAGCTGTCACATCGACTTCATCGAGTTGTGTAATCCACTCAAGAATTTTATTAAGCTCGCCCGCCACTTGCTTTTGCTCTTCTGTGGGTATCTTAAGGCGCGCAAGGTGGGCAATTTTTACAACGGTCGTCTGATCGATGGACATGGGCTTAACCCTGGTTTTTCTGTGAATTCCGGCTTCCGCACGGCTGATGCAAAGGCTATCATCGCGCATGCCTGTCTGCAACCTATCTAATCTCAAAAAGGCTTTGAAAGAAGGCCAGTGTCTACTTGGTATTGATCCAGGCAGCAAAGTTATTGGTGTCGCAATCTCTGATCCCAATTTGTGTGTGGCCTCACCACTTAAATCTATCATCCGCAATAAATTTAGCGAAGACGCACGTGCTGTCGCTGCCCTCATACTTGAACGCAATGTGGGCGGTATTATTATAGGACTACCTAAAAACATGGACGGCTCCGAAGGGCCGGCAGCCCAATCGGCGCGGGCTTTTGCCAATAATTTGCTTCAACGTGGTAATTTACCAAATACTGATTTGCCGGTTGTTTTTTGGGATGAACGCCTGTCCACCGCGGCCGTCACACGCTTTATGATCGAAGATGATATGAGCCGTAAAAAACGTGACGCTAAAGTCGATTCTGCGGCTGCTGCCTATATATTGCAGGGTGCCTTGGACGGTCTAAAGAACCATTAACCATGCATGAAAGTAAAACGAGAATTTGCATTGCCTACTACCGCATCATAATACTAGCACCATATAACTTTTTATAAATTTCACGGGCAATATTTATGTCTCCTGCAGAATATATTCAAGCCGCAAGACAGATCGGATCTCGTGGCTTAAAAATTAGAACTCTTGAACTAGGAGTGACTGAACACCCCAACAGCGCTCCCTTGCTCATGGAAGCAGCTGTTGAACGCATAAAAGCTGCCAATAAGTGGCCCGCTAGAGCGAGAAGGAATCTTCTTAGAGCCGGCGCACATCTAACAAGTGCCAGTAGAGCTATAGATAAGTCTGATGCACAGTCTCATTTCAGACTCGGCAGAATTCAACGGCGCGCCGGTTTCTTTGAGGATAGCGAAATATCGTTTACAAGATCTCTAGAGATTGATCCTCTTCAGGGAGGTGCTGTCTTAGAGCTTGCGAGACTATACCAGTTATGGGGACAACCTGATAGAATCCCCTCATTACTTATTGGTTATCAGCGCGCGGCAGACAGGCGTCAAATACCCTTAGAAGAGTGTGATAGCAGAGTAATAAATTTGTGGACGGAGTTTCTGAGGTTGCAAGGAAATATTGAATTAGATCCAAAATCTGCCGATCCCATCCGTGGAAGACGTGAAGTCGTCTTGCGAGCCGGCATACTGGCGACATGACGAAGACGAACTACAGCAAATCCCAAATCGCCTCTATGAGGGGTAAATCGGCGGGTGGCATATTATAGTTTTTTAATTCTTCCTTTGGCACCCACACCAAACGTTGTCCTTCATTTGCTTGTGGTGCCCCCCGCCATACACGGCAGGAAAAAAGCGGCATAAGAAGATGAAAATCTTCATAGGCGTGTGAAGCAAATGTAAGTGGCCACAAGCACCCAACCGATGTGCTTATGCCAAGCTCTTCTTTTAACTCGCGTACCAAAGCTGCTTCAGCCGTTTCATTTTCTCCCACTTTGCCACCCGGAAATTCCCATAAACCAGCCATGGATTTGCCGGATGGACGTTCGGCCAAAAGTATCCGCCCCTCATTGTCAATTAAGGCTGCCGCTGCCACGAGCAAGAGTGGCCGGTCGGCTGTAATGGGTGGAAGAGTTACGTCAATACACGACATGGCTAGAGAATAACACGAGATAACAAAAAAGCTCGGAGCATAAGCTCCGAGCTTCTATGGCTTTGTATATTAAGAAATTACTTCGGTGATGCTGGTGAAGGCGAGCTCGCATCGCCAGTAACAGCTGGCGTTGCCGCATCGCTAGAACTTGATGCCTTCATGGGCGTACCGTCTATATTGAACTTTTCAATACTCGCCTTAGCTTCAGCGTTCTTGACCAAATCAGCGGCCATTTCTTGTCCCAGCTGATTGGCGATTTGATCATGCACTTCGCTGATCGGAGGAGGCGAAGACTTACGTTTATCTTCAACCTTGATGATGTGATAGCCAAACTCGGTCTTAATTGGCGTCGTGCTAACATCGCCCGGCTTCATAGCAAAGGCAGCATCAGCAAAAGCCTTCACCATCGCGTCATGTTGGAAATAGCCAAGATCACCGCCTTGTTTAGCAGATCCGGTATCTTTGGATTTGTCGGTTGCTAACTTGGCAAAATCAGCGCCGCCTTGCAGCTGCTTGATTATGTCATTAGCTTCGGCTTCTGTTGATACAAGAATATGCCGCGCGCGCACTTCATCTTGCGGTTTATACTTAGCGGCCAACTCGTCATAGCGTGCCTTGATCTTGTCATCCGTAATCTTTGGCATCACTGTACGGTGGACATAGACATCGGCGACAATTTGATCTTCGGCCAACTTCAGTCTGTCTTTGACTTCTTTGTCGTTTTGGATCTTTTCAGCATAACCCTTATCGGAAATCAGTTTAGTGATGATCGCTTTTTGCAACAACTGCGGATAAAGCATTTGCGGCGGAATTTGTTGCGCTTGAGCGCCCATGCTTTGTAGCTCCTGAACGACCTCGGAGCGATGAATTTCGGCGCCGTTGACACGCGCTACGACTGGATCATCGGCGGGTTTGCTATCCGCAGCCTGTGCAGAAAATGAAAACGTGCTGAGAGCCAGTAGGCCAATGAGCGCTAGTAGTTTATTAGACATGTCTGATCCTTTGCATAAGAGCTGCCACGAGCTCAAAACGCCCGCATTTCATATAGCGACAAATAGAACCTCTTGACTAAAACTTCAAGCGTTCAAATATGGCGATGACAAGGCGTTCGAAATTCAAATCACCGCTGCCCAAGACATCTTACGGCCCTGATTTTCATGACATTTCACCCCCGTTTTATGTCTAGAAGAGCCCTTGGTAGCGCTTACTTTTATGCCAACTAACAGCCGAGGTTACGATTTCCTTGAGACCATATTTTGGTTGCCAGCCCAGCCATTCTGCAGCGCGGCTATAATCAGCGACCAGGCGGGGCGAATCGCCAGCACGACGTTGCCCGTGCCATACAGGAACATTGCAACCCATGCATTTGGCAACGGCGGCTACAACTTCAAGCACAGAAAAGCCTTTGTTCGTACCAAGATTGCAGACACCGCTATCTCTTCCTGCCATGAGATAGTTAAGCGCCGCAATGTGCGCCCCCGCCAAGTCCATGACATGAACATAATCGCGTATGGCCGTTCCGTCAGGCGTCGGGTAATCGGTGCCGCAGATTTCTAAAGCCTCTAATTTACCCAGACCAGCGAGAATAATTCGCGGCACGAGGTGGCTTTCGGGGATGTGGGCTTCGCCTATTTCAAGTACCGGCTCAGCAGCACCCGCCGCATTAAAATAGCGCAAAGCCAGGGCGTTCATCTCACTGGTGCAAAGTGCGAAAAGCGCCTGCTCTGCTGCCAGCTTACTTACACCATAAGGGTTTAACGGATTGAGTAGTTCAGTTTCGCGCAACGGCCTATCATGTCTTGGCTCGCCATATACCGCGGCTGTACTCGACATAACGACATGACTGACACCACAGGAGCGTGCCGTTTCAAATAACTTTGTTGCCTTATGAAAATTATTATTTTCATAACGCTCAGGCTGCTTAACCGATTCAGCCGCCTCGATAAGTGCCGCGCAGTGAATGAGTGCCTTAGGCTTATACTCGTTACAGACGGCACGAATACATTGCTCGTCACCAATATCACCCTCGACAAAGGGCCCAAATCTTACCGCCCAAAGATGACCATGCGACAGATCGTCGAGCGTCACGGGTACATGCCCAGCCTGCTTGAGGGCATAAGCGATGTGGCTTCCGATATACCCGGCCCCGCCGGTGAGAAGAATATTCATTGTGGGGTTCAGCTGTTAGAGTCTACAAGAGTGCAGCCTAGGGATTGGGAGAATTGAATCAAGTCCATGATTATCAATATCATCTTTGCACTTATTCTTATCATAGCCATATGCTGCGAATATTACGCCTTCAAAACAGGCGTGCCAACGGTGGCCTCTTTTCCTTCAGCCAGGCGAAAAATTATTGAAATCTTACAAAACGACGCGGCGGCGCGCCCCGATGCCCGCCCCTATATCATCATTGATCTGGGTTCGGGTGGCGGCCAATTAAGCTGGCACATCGCCAGAAACTTGCCTTATGCACAAGTCGTCGGTGTCGAGCTATCGTTCATCCCCTGGTTTCGATCGGTCGTGCGTCAGCGTCTCTTTGGCCCGGCCAATCTTAATTACAAACGCTCCAACTTCTGGCCATATGATTGCTCCAAGGCCGATGCAGTGGTTTTATTTCTTAAAGGTAATGTTATGGATCGTGTCAGCGAAAAACTGCACGAAGAGCTAAAATCGGGCAGTCTTATTGTTTCCAACGATTATACATTGCGTGGCGATTGGCAGCCAATCGCTACCCAGCCAGCCGGCTTTTTTGATTCCAAAATCTACGTCTATCGCCAGCCATAATTGAATATTCTGGGGTTGTTATTTTCTTATGGTAGTGACGGGCCGAAAAGCTGAGAATGATGAAAATGGCCAGATCTGCCCATGAGGAAAGTGCTTGAAGCCGGATTTATAAGCCCACATTAGCGTTACAAACCGTTTGGGCAGCGAAAATCGTTCCCAATATCCTATTCAACCCCTAATTCCTACCTTGCTTTTCCGCCACAGAATGGCCATTTAAAGGTTCTAAGAGCAGCCTTACCCCTATGGTATCAATGATAACAGCCCTTGCCCGTAAGTTTTTCGGTTCCCACAACGACCGTATTTTGCGGGCGCAAGATAGTATCTTGGCGCAAATTAATGCCCTCGAGCCAGGCTTTCTCAAGCTGAGCGACGATGAGTTGCGGGCAAAATCCGATGTCTTTCGTAAGCGTATCACAGAAGGTGAAAAGCTTGATGCCCTGCTACCTGAGGCTTTTGCCGTCGTACGCGAAGCTGCGCGACGGGTATTGGGCCAACGTCACTTCGATGTGCAGCTACGTGGCGGAATGGTTTTGCATACCGGTAAAATTTCCGAGATGAAAACCGGTGAAGGTAAAACCCTGGTTGCGACCTTACCTGTCTATCTCAATGCACTCGGCGGCAAGGGCGTCCACGTAGTAACGGTCAACGACTACCTTGCCAAACGTGACAGCGCTTGGATGGGTAGGATTTATAATTTTTTGGGCCTTTCGGTAGGCTGTATTGTTCACGGCCTCGACGACGATCAACGCCGCGAAGCCTATAACGCCGATGTCACCTATGGCACCAACAATGAGTTTGGTTTCGATTATCTTCGCGATAATATGAAATTTGCTTACAGCGATCTGGTACAGCGGCCTTTCAATTATGCCATCGTCGATGAAGTTGATAGTATTTTGATCGATGAAGCGCGAACTCCCTTAATTATCTCGGGGCCAGCGGAGGACTCTTCTGAACTTTACATGAAGGTTGATGCCCTTATTCCAGGATTGTCCGCCGAGGATTACGAGAAAGATGAAAAGAGCCGTACGGTTACTCTGACTGAAGCTGGTAATGTAAAAATTGAGGGCCTACTTGGCGAAGCCGGTCTGCTCACGCCAGGCGGCGGGTCGAGCATGAACATGTATGAAGCGCAGAACGTACAAGTCGTCCATCATGTTAACCAGGCTCTGCGTGCCCACAAGCTATTTGTTCGCGATGTTGATTACATTGTTAAGGGTGGAAAAGTAATCATTATCGACGAATTTACCGGCCGCATGATGGAAGGTCGGCGCTATTCCGACGGACTGCATCAAGCGCTTGAAGCTAAGGAAAAAGTTGATATTCAGCGGGAAAACCAAACACTTGCTACCATAACCTTTCAAAATTATTTTCGACTTTATCCCAAACTTGCCGGCATGACAGGCACCGCCCTCACCGAGGCGGCCGAATTTGCCGAGATTTACGGTCTTGAAGTTGTCGAAATTCCAACCAATGTCGACGTTATCCGCGAAGACGGTGAGGACGAAGTTTATCGCACCATTGCTGAAAAATATGACGCAATCTTGGGTCTGATTAAGGATTGCCGTGAGCACGGCCAACCAGTTCTGGTCGGCACAGTATCGATAGAAAAATCAGAAGCTCTTTCGGCGCTGCTTACGAAGCACAAAGTGCCACATAACGTGCTCAATGCACGCTTTCATGAACAAGAGGCAACCATCATCTCTCAGGCCGGCCGACCTGGAGCCGTGACTATTGCCACGAATATGGCGGGTCGTGGCACGGATATTCAACTTGGTGGCAATTTAGATATGCGACTAGCCCAGGAATTGATGGAAGTTGAAGAATCAGAATTCGACAAACTTGCCGACAAAATAAGGGCAGAAGTCGAACAAGGTGGCAATGAAGCGCGCGAAGCGGGGGGGCTCTTTGTCATCGGCACTGAACGACACGAATCGCGGCGCATCGATAATCAGCTGCGTGGGCGCTCGGGTCGACAAGGCGACCCTGGGGCTACTAAATTTTTCTTATCGCTTGAAGATGACCTCATGCGCATTTTCGGCTCCGAGCGTATGGATCCGATATTGTCTCGCCTTGGATTGCGCGACGGCGAAAAAATAGCCCACCCATGGATCAGCACTGCATTGGCGAAAGCACAGGAGAAGGTGGAGTCGCGTAATTTTGATATACGCAAAAATCTTCTCAAATTCGACAACGTGATGAACGATCAACGCAAGGTTATTTATGAGCAGCGGCGCGAGATTATGGCAGCAGCGGATGTTTCCGAAACCATTCGCGATTTACGCGAGGAGGTCATTCATACGCTTGTTATAAACGCCATTCCGCCACACTCCTATCCCGAGCAATGGGATCTCGTCGGCCTTCAAGAACGCGTGAAAGAACTACTGGCGCTTGATCTGTCGATCGTGTCATGGGGACAAGAGAACGGTATCGCAGAATTGGAAATTGAAGAACGCATTAAAAAAGCCGCTGAAGAAAAAATTGCTGAAAAAACGGCCCTCGTTGGCAGCGACAATATGCAGAGGGCTCAAAAAGCCGCCTTATTGGGTGTCCTCGACCAAGCGTGGAAAGATCATCTTCTTACGCTAGATCAGCTGCGCCAGGGAATTCATTTACGTGGTTATGGCCAGCGCGATCCCCTCAACGAATACAGCCGCGAGGCGTTTAGTTTATTCCAGATCATGTTGGAGCATATTCGCGAACAAGTAACAAAAGCTCTGATGCACGCAGAAGTGCGACTGCCGTCCATGGAAGAATTGCTTGCGCGCCAAATCCAAATGCAGGAATTGCGGGGCACGGCGCCCGATGAAGTTCCAACTGATGAGCCACTGCCAACCGGTATGGTACGGCGTTTTCCACCGCAGCGTACAGCTCAAGGCCGTCAAGCTTCTGCGCCGCCCGCGCAGCGCCCAACACAACACGCTTTTAATCAACAAGACCCTAGCAGCTGGACCAACACACCTCGTAATGCGCCTTGCCCCTGTGGTTCGGGCAAAAAATATAAACATTGCCACGGCGCCATGAGCTAAGCTTGTTTTTTTAAGCTAGGCTGTCTCGCCCATTGCTACGCGCATAAAAAACTTACGCAACGGCGGTATCTTTTGAACCATACCCAAACCCAAACGCCGTGCAGCCTGCACCGGTGGAATGGCGTTGGAGAAGAGACGATCGAGAATGTCTGTAACCAGCACCATATTACCGTTATCAAATTTACGGCGGCGCTCATAGTTGAGTAAAATACTGGGATCTCCCACATCCAATCCAAGTCGCGTCGCGCGTATAATCTCGTCTGTCAGCACTTCGATATCACCCATACCAAGATTAAAGCCCTGTCCTGCAATGGGATGAATACCGTGGGCGGCGTCACCAATGAGGGCTATCCGCGGAGCCGTATAACGCCGCGCATGTTGAAGATTGAGAGGATACGCAAACCGTTGACTGGCCAGCTTTATGTGACCAAGCCAACTCAATACTTTTTCTTCGAGTTCAGCGGTAAATTCTGCTTCCTCCATCTTCATTATGTAATCGGCAACAGCCGCTTTTTCAGTCCAAACAATTGATGATCGCTGATTAAGCATAGGCAACGTTGCCAAGGGGCCGCCCGGCAAAAAATGCTCTACAGCCACGTTGTGGTGGGGAGCGCTGTGTTCGATAGTGCACACAATCGCGGTCTGCCCATAATTCCAGCCGTAGACTGGGATATTGGCCTGCTCACGGCAGATGGAACGCCGACCATCGGCGCCCACAACGAGGGCCGAGCAGATTATTTGACCATCATTAAGAATGATGCGTGCCTGGTGCCCATCATTTTCTATTTTTTGCACAGCCGTAGCTTCTATGACATGCACATTCTTGAGTTCGCGGACGCGTTGATTAAGTGCCTTATGAAAAATACGGTTTTCTACAATCCAGCCGAAAGGACTGTTGCCAACCTCGTGATGATGAAAATCCAGATAAAGCGGTGCGTGTTGATCAGCCACACGGATATCCAAAATTGGACAGGCCTGTTTTTCCAACCGAGGCCATACGCCGCTGGATTTGAGAATTTTCTGCGAACGATAAGATAGCGCTGTCGTACGCCCATCGGGCCGCGACTTCTTACGGATTGCCTCGCGCTCAAGACACACAACGGACAACCCCGCAGCGCCCAAACTGGCCGCCAAAGAAAGGCCCGAGGGTCCGCCGCCGATAATAGCAACATCATTTTTCACAGCACGCCGCATTTTCGCCATAGAATGAGGGGGTTCGAACATATTTTAGCGCTCATTCGGGCATTTTCTCCAATAATTTTAACCTCAGCCATGGATTTGCCTGACTCTTTTGCTTATAGTCGCCTTTAACCACCTGTGAAGTGATCGTTGTTCATGATTAAATTCCGTTACGGATTGTTGGGCCTGCTTGCCTTTGTTTTGTTGGTTTCTTTAAGCACATCGGCCGTCGCTCAGCCTCAATTTGACATGGCGCCGCCGACCAAACAAGCAACATCAAAACCATATGGCTTCCACCCCATTGCTGATGCTCTTAGTCAGGAGCTTCAAAAGGTGCTCGGCGCAACGACGACGGTAGCGGCACCACCAAGTGATGAGAATTCTGAGTTTCAAACAGACGCAGGTACAAATGCTCTTGATCTCGCGCTAAATTTTCTTGATGCCCTAGAAAAACAAGGGGTTGCATCTTTCAACAATTTTGATGCGCTACCTCAAATAAATGTGTGGCTCGAATTGCAGTATAGCGACCAACATTTGCGTGATCGCTGGACGACAATTGGTCAAGACATGCTGTTTGTCGTTGGCCTTTCCTTCTTCGGTGCCTGGTTTTTGGAACTTATTATGCTGCCGGCTAGACGCCAGTTGCGCCGACGTCAGCCAGCAACTTTGGTCGGTAAGCTTGGTGGCTTAGCTGGTTGGCTTGGCCTAGAAATCATGCCGGCTCTTTTGTTTGTTGGCGCTTCGCTCATGCTCCTCGATCAACAGACGCCGACGCGGGTCGTTCGTCTTGTTGTCCTTAATGTCGTTTATGCAATAACCCTGAGCCGTTTTGTTATGCTCGCCATACGTGCTCTTTTGGCACCGCGGGCCCCAGGTCTTCGCCTTTTCGCCATAGCGACACCAACGGCCGTATATTTCTATCGTTGGCTGGCCGTATATAGTTTTGTGCTCATTTTCGGCTATTTTTGTATCGATGTGGCACGTCTTGTCCACGTACCGCAAGCAGCCTTGGATGCCTGTGGTAACCTCCTAGGATTTGTCATCGTCGTGATGACCATCATCGTCATTGTCCAAAAGCGCGCGTTTGTGTCGGTTTTGCTGCGCGGCCAATTATCCGCGGCAAAACGCGATCTTTCGATATGGCAAAATTTGCGTCTGTGGTTTGCCCGTACCTGGCACGTTCTAGCCATTGGTTATTTGCTTTTGGGTTATCTAATTACTGCGTTTGGCGTTGATGGTGGAATTAACCTGATGCTACGCGGCACTATTCTTAGCGTGCTCATTCTCGTCTTGATGTTGCTTCTACTTCATAACATCGCGGCACGAGACAATAAGTCGTCAGAGCCAGGTCTACATCATCCAATTTTGCTGTTTTTAGCACGACTTTTTGTGGTGTCGATTGCTATCGTAACCTTTCTAGCCGCCTGGGGTGCCGACGTACCGGCACTTTTCGCCACGCCTTTTGGCCAACGCATTGTTAAAGCATCTCTCTCCATCGGTATTACTGTCGCACTCGTCACTGTCTTGTACGAAACATTCAGTTCAGCCGTTGAGCGACACCTCAACCGTCAGAACGAAGACGGTACACCTCTGCAAGTTAGTGGACGGATTCGTACGATCCTGCCTATGGCTCGCAACACTGTTCTGCTTGTGTTTTCCGTCATTGTTGGCCTTGTTGTTTTATCGGAAATGGGCATCAATATTGGGCCCTTCCTGGCCGGCGCGAGCGTCATCGGCGTTGCTATTGGCTTTGGCTCACAGACTTTAGCCAAAGATTTTATAACTGGCCTCTTTATCGTCATGGAAAATGCAATTTCTATCGGTGATGTCGTAAAAATTGGCGATTACTCGGGCGTTGTCGAAGCGCTTACTGTCCGAACGGTACGTTTGCGCGACAGCGATGGAGCGATGCATATCTTGCCATTTAGCGAAGTGACCAAGATCACCAATATGACCAAAGGACATGCCTATGCCCTCATCAATGTTGGTGTGAGTTATAGTAGCAATTTGCGTCAAGTGATGGAGGTCATGCGCGCGGTTGGCGAAGACCTTCAAAAAGACCCCGTCTTCCGCAAAGTCATCCTAGCACCAATGGAGGTGTTTGGCGTCGACAAGCTTGGCGACTCTTCAATAACTATAAGTGCGCGTATCCGTACCCGACCCGGTAAACAGTGGGACGTTAAACGCATGCTGCTGTTATTACTCAAAGAGCGGTTTGACAAAGAAGGCATAGAATTGCCATTCCCCACCGTAACCAATATCCAAAAGGTGGAGATTGAAGAGTCTGTGCCCCAAAAAGACGGATCACAACGTAAATAGCCGGTAATTACTGGGGCTCTCTGACTTTATCTTCGGCCAACCAATCCCAACCCTGAGGACCCAGCGCTTGCAAGGGGCGAAACCGCGCTTTGTAAGCCATTTTACGAGATGCTGCTATCCAGTAACCAAGATAGACATAAGATAAGTTGTTGCGTTGCACTTCTTCGATCAGCGTCAAAATCAATTGCACCCCAAGACTGCGGCGTTTCTCTTGGGGTGAGAAAAAGCTATAGACGGCAGAAAAACCATCGTTGACATGGTCGGTGATTATGCCACCGACCAGTTCGCCCGTCGCAGCACGCAATTGATAAATATGAGTGTCAGATTCACCTTCACGCAGCATATTGATAAAATCGAGACGCGACATACGCGCCATATCGCTGTCGGGGTGACGCTCTGTTTGATAGGCCATGAACAAAGAAAACTGTTCATCAGTTATGTCTGTTCCCACAATCTCAAGCGTAAGATCGCGATTATGTGTAGCTATGCGACGTAGGGAGCGCGACGGCGTAAAGGCACAGGCCGGTATACGCACAGGAACACACGCATTACAAGCCGGGCATGCCGGGCGATAGACAATGTCATGACTGCGGCGAAACCCAGCACGGGTCAGAGTTGCATTTATTTCACTGTCGGTAGCAGCGTCGCCAGTTAAGCGTGTAAACAGCTTGCGCTCAACATGGTCTGGCAAATATGGACACGGCAGCGGCCCCGACAGGTAGAACTGCAGCAATCGACTGAGGCCGGGAGGAATTATCGACATGACATGAGACTATCATATCGATGGCGATGGGGGCAAATACCTGATAAAAATAGCTGAACAATTAATATTCATAATTTCTAAACCCGGTATATACTATTTCTTACGAGTATAAAGTAAACGCTACGACCGACTGGTACAAATATGAATATAACGCCACTTCACGATGCAGCAAGCCGCGGCGAGACTGAAAAAATAAAAGAACTCTTGTCACAGGGAATGGACGTTAATGGCCGAGATAATTTCGGTGATTCAGCTCTTCACTGTGCTGCCGCGAACAACCAAACTAACTGTATGCGTACATTGGTTGAAGCCAAAGCCAATATTAATGTCGCCAACAAGGCCGGCAATACGCCTCTCCATAAGGCTGCTGAAAATGGCAATGCTCGATCAATATCAACTTTGGTTGACTTGAAAGCCAACATACACCAACGCAATCACGAGGGTGAAACCGCCCTACATCTCGCGGCACGAAATAATCATAAAGATGCTGTGCATGACTTGCTCATGCTGGGTGCAGATCCCAAAGTCAAAGACTTGCGCGGCAGAACAGCTAAGAAGCTGGCAAAAGCCACGCATGCTATGGCTGTACTTGCGACGATTGAAGAATTCTACAGCAAACAAAGTTTGCTGTGGAAGATCAAAGAAATGTTTTCTGGCTAACACACATTATCAGTCAGCGCTTCGATCATCATTAAAGATCTATTTTGGCGGCAGCGGTGCCGATAAATCTGGGGCCATTGGTTTGTCTGTCGGCACATCGGGTGTAGCTGTGGGCGCTTCGGGCACGGGCACAGGACCTGTCTGCAACTCCGCCGGTGGCAGGGCCTGCCGCAGCAATACAATACTGATGCGACGATTGCGTGAGTCTTTAGGATCATTTGGCACATAAGGATCACGATCTGCCAATCCAACAACGCGTGCAATCCTCTTCTCGTCTACACCAGCGTTGACCAACTCTTGGCGACTAGTGTTGGCTCGTTCGGTTGAAAGCCCCCAATTATCGCGACTAGATCCTGTCGAAAATGGATTAGCGTCGGTATGGCCGGTCACGGAAATATTATTCGGCAAGCGCGCTATGACGCGACCCACTAGTCGTAGCAAATCTCGCGCACGCTCGTAGGGTACGGCACCACCTGACGGAAACATTGAAAATTTATCATGATCAATGATTTGGATGCGCAGTCCTTCAGGCGTACGATCAACAACCAGTTGGTTAGCGAATTCACGTAGTTCCGGATTTGACAAAATCGCTTGCTTCAAAATGTCCTCGGCTTGTTGAAAACCCTGTTCTTCCCGCTTCATAGCTTCAGCTACGGCCTGCTCCTCGGTGGGCGCCGGCAGCGTCGCTTTTTCTGACTTGCTTTCAACTCCATTTAGACCGCCCGGCTTATCAGAATTAGATGTTGTACCGCCGTCGGCCGATTGTTCGTTCTTGCCTTTCGTTTCCTCTTCGCCCTCATCACCCTTGCCAACGGTGGGCACAGTAACATCTTCCGTCGATGGCGGTGTAAAGGCGGATATTTGCGCCCCGTCCGATGAGATTGTTTGGCCGCCGAAAACCCCTCCAGCTCCAGACTCTGATTTTGAAATGCTGGCGGGAGCAAAATAATCGGCGATACCCTTGCGCTCAACATCGGTCGTCACGTTGAGTAGCCACAACAAAAGAAAAAATGACATCATGGCCGTCACAAAGTCGGCATAGGCTACCTTCCAGGCACCACCATGATGGCCCGCATGATGGCCACCCTTTTTGCGACGAATAATGATAATCGGTTTATTATCTGGCCCGGCCATAATTTAATCCTCTATCACGCCGTTGGCGCCGGTAGCGCCTGTGTCGCTTCTTCAACCTCGGTAAAGGTTGGGCGGACATCTGTTAGGAGTGTTTTGCGAGCATATTCAATCGAGATCGACGGTGCGAAGCCCTGAAGATGTGCAAGGAGGCCGATTTTTAGACATTGAAAATACTTAGCTTCGGCCTCAAGCAGCTGTTTCAGTGAACTTGATACCGGACCTATAAAACCATAGGCCAGCCAGACACCCATAAATGTACCAACTAGCGCACCGGCAATTAAACGGCCCAAGACTTCCGGTGGTTCAGATATGGAGCCCATGGTATGAATAACACCGAGCACGGCGGCCACAATACCGATGGCCGGTAAACTGTCTGCGATAGTTTGTACAGCCGTAACAACAGCAGCTGTTTCGCTATGGTGTACTTCGATTTCTTCATCCATCAAAGCTTCAAGCTCATAAGGTTTGTCAGAACCCAAGGTGACCAGCCGTAGATAGTCGCAGAAAAAATCAACGGCATGATGATCTGATTGAAAGCCAGGAAATTGTTTGAAAATAGAGCTTTCATGAGGATTTTCAATGTGCTGTTCAAGCGAGAGCAAGCCTTTGGTTTTAGCCAGCTTGAAAATCATATATTGCATACAAAGAAGTTCAATATAGGAAGCCTTGTTGTAACGTTGTTTTTTAAACAATATTTTTAGAGAACCCATGGTGCGGCCCAAAACCACCTTGGGGTTGGCGATGATGAAGCCACCGGCTATCGTTCCGCCCATGATGACAAGCTCAAGCGGCGCCGCCTTCATCAACACTTCAAGATGGCCGCCCTCAAAGGTGTAGCCGCCGACGGTACAAGCGATAACGGTGATGAGGCCGATAATGAAATTCATGGACTTTTTGTGCCGATAACCAGAGGAGTGAAGGGCCGAAAACGGCCTATAGCCAAGCTTAAGATTGCCTTCCTTATCGTTAAAATGGCTTTAACGAGGGGTTAATTCAGGGTTAGGCGCTATATTTATATGTTCGAAGTCAATCATTCCCTTTTCAGGCACTGAATACTAACCTTCGCCTTCAACCTTTGAATTTTAGACCCCGAACGATGCCAACCCCCGATTCGCGCACTTTTCGACAAACGCTCGGTTGCTTTGCTACCGGCGTCACAGTCGTAACGACAACGAGCGGTGCAGGAGAGCCTGCCGGAATAACGATTAATTCATTTACTTCGGTCTCACTCGAACCGGCTCTTGTATTGTTTTGTCTCGAGCGCAAGGCCCATGTCTGGCCAATTTTTCGGGATGCTCAATATTTTGCCGTAAACATCCTGAGCGAAGAGCAAGAAGCCTTGTCGCGGCATTTTTCTCATGCCGCTCGGCATCCACTGAATATAGAAAAAATATGGAAAGATTCTGCCGCTGGGTGTCCTCTGATTAAGGGCACGTTGGGTTGGTTAGCCTGCAAAAAATCCACTGTCTATTCTGGCGGCGACCATGATATTTTTATCGGTGAGGTCGTTGATCTTCATAAAACTACCAGCAACCGCAAACCACTGCTTTATGTGCATGGGCGCTATCGGACCATGAAAGACTGAGTTTCAGACATTGCTCACCTATTCGAGCCAACGCAGAAATTGAATGGCCGCGCTATGTCATTGAAAATACAGAGAGGAAGCTAACGTTACTAGGCAGCGCGCTTAATGATATCGGCGTCGGCAAAGAACTCCAACACCTCGCCGACCCAGGCCCCAAGATCTTCACCGGTTGACGTTAGGAGATTGCCGTCAATTTCTTGGGATAAATCGCCGACATTGATCCCCGCTGTCTCCAGTCCAGTTCGGAGCTCAGGCGCCGCCGCCACGGTGCGCCCGGCAATATTGCTCACAAGTGCCAATAGACCGACACCCGAACCGATGGCCGCAACGGGTTTGTTGGCGTCCACGAAATGCCCAACAATGCGCCGGGTATGCAAATTTTGCTTGAGTTTATCTGTACTGCGCTCACCGCCAGGAAGGACAAGCATATCAAAATCTGATCCCAAGGCCTCACCGATAAGCGCATCAACATTGAAATAATGGCCCCAGCCATCACCTTGCCAGCCATTAACGACGCCTGTTTCTGAAGAGACAATACGTGCATGCGCCTTGGCTCTTACTAACGCTCGCTGAATTTCAGTCACCTGATTTTCGTCAAAACCATTGGCAGCAAGAATGGCGACGTTTTGATCTGCAAGCGTCAGGGGCATAAGTCATTTCTCCTTGGAATCTAAATAATAATACGGCGGCGTCAGAGCTTTCTGGCGTTGTCGCTTTCTCGTCATTGGGGAGTTGCAACCACAGCTGCATGAAAGACACGAAAGCCGCGGCTACGAACCAGTTAACTATGCCATACTCGGTAAGCCTTTGGGAACATTTGATTTACTTTCAGGTATCACTCATGCCACGGTGTTGCACGAAAGCAGCATATTACGGCGTAACTCAAGCTGCTAAAATTTTGCTTCTTTAATGGGAATTTAGCACTCCTGCACCGAAAGTAGCGTATGCGCACCACCTGGGAAATTGAAGATAACAACGCCATTCCCTCAGATCTTGTCCGTGAGCAAGATTTCATCATGCGTGTCAGGCGTCTCCATCGTCATGGTGCGCCACACCTTGTTGTTAACATCGTTCTCAGCGCGCTTGAATCGGTTTTACATAATCGCAGCCTGCTTGAAGCCGCCCAACAACGGCTCCAAGAATTCGCAAAAATAACCAACGGATATTACGCCGAAATGTCAAATGGCGACGTGTTTTTAGTTTGGGAAGAAAACGAAAAAGTGCACGCATTGCCCTCCCGCATCGTAACGGTAACTTTACCAGACGGTACTGAGGTCGATGATACAAGTAAATTTATACTAATTTATCACTTGCCAACCGGCTATACGCCCTTACGCGAGCGAACAAACCATTACATCGAAATTGCCCGCGCAGCAGCCGCCATCAACAACTCAGACGACGCCTCTCAAGCGCTGCATAGTGAAGCTGCACGTGGGCCCTTAACTGCCTGGAGTGTTAATCAGATCGAAAAGCTTTTGACAGAAATAGATCTGCGGCATTACGTACGCACACAATCGATATATGCCTACCTGCCAGAGGGGAAATGGCAGCCGATTATTGAAGAATACTTTGTAAGTTTTCAGGACTTGCGGCGGGAACGTTTTCCCAAACTTGAATTGATTACACCTGAGCACTTGTTCCTTGAACTCTGTCATGCGTTCGATGAACGCTTACTCTCTCAACTGACGATGCGCTCGGAAACTATTTCTGGGCGGGCTGTACATCTCAATTTATCAGTGGCGACCATAGTCGGTTCCATTTTCGCTCAATTTTGCCACAGCATTCCACGTCCGCGCCGCACGAATATCGGTTTTGAACTCCATCGTGGCGACTTGCTGCAAGACTTCCCTTTGACACTCAGTGCGATGATGACGTTACACCACGAAGGTTTTAAGGTAGCACTCGATAGTATAACACCCGATATGGTGAACTATTTGAACCTGGCCCTATTTGAAGCAGATTACATCAAACTCAATGTTTCAAAAGACCGCGCCGATCAACTCGCCGATCCTGCTATCATTCGCGGTCTCGCTAAAATTCCTCCTGAGAAGCTTATT
>Ga0206811_1001_pt1 | contig 117589 bp, 104 predicted proteins | sample Alteio_BWOrgCont_53_FD_152886 | JGI IMG/M metagenome (GOLD analysis project Ga0206811, IMG submission 152886) | Enriched cells from forest soil in Barre Woods Harvard Forest LTER site, Petersham, Massachusetts, United States -... | ecosystem: Environmental > Terrestrial > Soil > Temperate forest... | reverse complement strand
ATCTTAGAAAAATGACGGTTACATAAAAAAACAAACATCCGACAGAAAATGAATACATCCAATCCGTTGGTACAAAAACAATATACCGCGTGGGCTTATCCCCAACCGATCGACGATATTGAACGTTGGCAAGCTCAAGGTGGCTATCAACCCGGTGATCCTTCGTTAGATCACGACATTATTTGGCCCGAACGTGCTTACAATCCCGATATTTCCATTTTAGTCGCCGGATGTGGCACCATAGAAGCCGCAATTGAAGCTTATAATAATCCCCGCGCTTCGGTTGTCGGTATCGATCTAAGCCCGACAAGCCTTGAATATGCAACTCGGCTCAAAAATAAACACGATCTTGCCAATCTCGAACTCTTGCAAATGGATTTACACAACGTTGCTTCCCTTAACCGAAAATTCGATTTAGTCATCAGTTTTGGCGTTCTCCACGCCCTTCCCTATCCGCAAACAGGGCTTATGTCCTTGGCAGAAGTCGTCAAAGACCATGGTGTCATTCACTTGATGCTGTACGGTAAATATATGCGCAGCGGCATTTATATGGTGCAAGAAGCCTTAAGGCTCATGGATATCAGTCAGACGCCCGAAGATGTTGCCTTCACCCGAAGTGTCATCGATGCCCTGCCTGCTCATCACGCGGCCCGCGCTTATATGAAAAATGCTCCCGATTTGGTGCACGACACTGGCATTGTCGATACTTTCTTACATAGACAAGATCGAGCCTATACGGTTCCAGAAATTCTTGAACTGGTCGATAAATGCAACCTTAATTTTCAAGGCTGGCTGGACAATTTGGATTATTACCCTGATGGCACATTGTCTCCTGATCATCCGCTTTATCAAAAGTTGGCAACATTGCCGCAACGGGAACAGTGGGCTGTTTATGAACTCTTAAGTCAATCCATTGGCTGCCATCGCTTTTTATTGCGCAAAAGAAATGGCGATGTGAACAAATACAAAATTGATTTTGATTACCCCACCTGCCTAAAAATGGTTCCATCTTATCGTCATTTTCTCAAGATTGAAGAAGGTAGAAACGGAACAATTCAGCTTAGTCGCGAATGGCATCGCCTTCAAATCGAAGGCTTGGAAAAAAAATTATTTTTATCTACCGATGGCACAACCACAATCGGCGAGATAATTTCTAAACAAGCATCCACATCACCTGGCGACGAAGAAAGGGCACGGCTATTCTTCAGGCGCATGTGGCGGCTGGGCCACTTCACCATGGCTAATTATACCGATAGATCTTAAAATTTACGCCGGCAAAAATGCTGACAAATTCTATTCAAGGCATGCCTGGGGTAAGAACCTGATAGTATAACATGACACCGGCATGCCCTTTAGGCGTTCCATCCACCATTATAAGCGACGTGCCCTCGCCAAATTCATCCTTCCAAGAAGTCACTCTCATCTCGCCGTCGCTTGTGATGATCTCGGAAGTCGAGGCGGTAAGGCTCATCGCGGATATCAAGGTTTTCTTAAATAACTCACCGTCAGGATCGGTTGCAGAGATTCCACAATTTTCTACGTGGTTCTTGGCGCCGTTGGCCTCCATGGCAATAAGCTCATATTGACCAGCCGTATCAGGAATAAACCACGATTTGTTATGCGAGAACTGTCCACCTGATTTTGATTGGCCTAATTCCTGATGTACAACCAGTTTCATCGCCGCAGCTTTCTGACTAATTTTGGCAAAGGTTGGCGGCTCGATGGTACAGATGTCCTTAAAGGCGGTTATGAGCGACACGTTCCGGTCAGCCGCATCCGCAGAAACCGAAGTTAGGAGTGCTAATCCAAAGGCAACACCCAAAAATTTCTTCATCAATTCCATTCTCATGTGTTTAACCTGCTTTCTTTACTAACATTCGACGTGCAGCCTCAAGGGCGCGATTGATCGCCGCGCGGCGGTAATCCCACTGCGGCTCAGCACTAGGGTCAATGATAATCATATCAGCATTGGCCTCAAAAAGAAGAATGTTGCCTTTCGCATCTATCCCGAAATCTATCCCAGCATAATCTAAACCTAATATTGTCTGGATGGATCGCAGAACTGTCATACCCTTTTGACCAAGCACATGCGGCATGTCATTCAAGAATTCTGCTTCCTCTGCTTGGTGTGCTGGTTGATCTTTCATGGCCGCAGAAAAATAGTGTACTTTCCATTGTTCAGAAATCGCGAGATGCAAAGGGTAGAGCTCGCCATTAATCATCATCACGCGATACTTGCGGGCGTATCCGTCTGGACCGAAGGCATTTAAGTATTCGATGGCCAACAATTCTTTGCCGGGCAACGTAGCCAAGGAAGATGAAATTTCTTCTGCATGATCCACACGCACAAAATGTTTACCGGTATGAAAACCTGGACGGCGCAGCAATAAAGGAAAGCTCAAACTGAAACCAGCCAGAAGGTTTGCCGCGTCTGATCCCTCCAATTTTTCACGTGGTAAAGTAACCACGCGTGGAACAACTACGTTTGGCAGCGCCTCTAGACGTTGCGCATTGGCCATCCGTCCGGTGGCAAGAACTGACGCTGGAGCGTTGATGATCGGCACAGTTGCGCCTTCTAGTAAGGTCTCTGCTGCTTCTAAATCTGCTTCTGAAACATCGGCATCGCCGATGATGTTAAAGATGAGCTTGTAACGCTCTAAAGAAATCGGCATAGGGCAGAATGCCGCAACTAATGTCGTAATCTCGAAGATGCGATCGTCAACGAGCCGTCGCCAAGGTAAATCACCACCCGCACTAGATACGATGAGCAGTATAGGTATGGGCTCTTCATGCCCGCGATAGGGCATTGTTTTCATGGGCTGGTTACGAAACCCTAACTCCCGGTGATAATGCATCCTTTCTTCATCACCCACCTCTTGATAAAGAGCGCTCAATCCTTGATGTGCCGCTGCGTTATCAGGGTTCAGCCGTAAGGCCATCTCATAATGTGTCTTGGCCTCTATGAGCTCACCCTTTATCAGCAATAAATTGGCGAGATTTACGTGCGTTAATGGTTTTTCGGGATGATGTGATACGGCGTTGGCATAGACAGTGCGGGCCGCATCATAATAACCGGCATCATAAAGCAATGTGCCAAAATTATTGAGCGTACCAAAATGTGTTGGTTCTTGGTGTAAGATTTCTAGATAACGCTTCTGGGCCAAAGCAATCTGCCCCAGCGATGCTAACAAACAAGCGCGTTGGAACTGTAGATCAATAACGTTCGGCTCCTTTGCCAGACGTTCTTCAACAGCTGCCAATGTTTTCTCCAATTCTCGCCTTGCACTTATTCCCATGCGTTGACCTTGTTGCTTTATGATAATTTATCCAGTCATTATAATTGACAATACCCGCCAACGGTCAAAACATGGCTCTGGCAGTGACGATTCTATATTAACAGGACAGCAGGCATGAACCGATATTTTGTAAGGGCAAGTATAGCCGCATTTTTCCTACTTTCCGGTTGTAGTTCCACGCATCACCACGACGATCAGACCGGTCAAAACTCACAAACCGGCCCCACGAGGATGCTGTTTAGCCCCAATGGTGAACCGCTCAATGGCGGACCCCTTGGGCGGCCCACCTGTGAGGATGCCATGACACATTGGTTTGACCGGGTTGATACCAATCACGACGGTTTCATCAGTCAAGATGAATTCATTGCTGATGCACAAATTCAGTTTCAGCGCATGGATATTGATAAAAATGGCTATCTGTTGGCCGAAGAACTGGATCGATTTCGTTTGCCCTATCAGCAAGAAAGTGCAAACAGTACATCGGCAAAGAACGCTGATAGTAATGATGAGCAGAAATCAGATCACTCCGCTGGCAAGCATGGAGGATCAAGTAACAGCAGCCACAGCAGTGATACAAGTTCAAGTGATCAACTTGACCCCGTAATGTCGGCCGATACAAAAAATGAATTCAAGGTCACGCCCGACGAATTCATGACCCAGGCCCATAATGTTTTCGCCGGACTTGATACCGAGCACAACGGTCTTCTGAGCCGCAAGGAAGTGCTTACATCATGTGAAGATAAACACCATTGAGTGTGTTCATCATTAAGTTTGTTTGCTGGCTGAACTTGTTGCCGCATATTATATAACGCTGATCTAACGCACATCTCATACCCACCCGACATTGACATGGGTACAATTGGGCATACCTTATAGTTTTGCCTTTCTAGTTATCGTCGTCATGACTATAAGAACAAACCATGAACATATCAACGGTGGGAAAAGCCGTCCAATGGTTATTCCTCGATCTCAATGCATTTTTTGCATCGTGTGAACAGCAAGAAGCCCCGGCCTTACGCGGTAAGCCTATTATTGTTGTGCAGACGGTGACGAATTCTGCCTGCACCATTGCCGCCAGCTATGAAGCCAAGCGCCTCGGCATCACGACTGGTACGCTGCTAAGAGACGCCAAACGGATCTGCCCTACTGTCATTCCGGTACAAGCCAAACACCGGCTCTACACCGATTATCACGAACGCATTTTGAAGGCTGTCGACACTTGCTTGCCAATTGAGAAGATTATTTCGATTGATGAAATGGCTTGCCGTCTTATGGGGCGTGAAAGACAAATTTTAACTGCACGTGAATTGGCCCTCAAGGTTAAACGTGCTTTGCACGAACAAGTTGGCGAATGTTTCAAATGTTCAATTGGTCTGGCACCTAATATCTTCTTGGGTAAGGTCGGCTCTGATATTCAGAAACCAGACGGCCTTGTTGTGATTACGGAAGACAATCTACCAGATGTTATTCTGCACCTGGAGCTGCAGGACGTCTACAGCATCGGACCGCGCATGGAGCAAAGACTTAACCGTGCGGGCATCCTCACAGTTGGAGATCTTTGGCAAGCCTCTTCCAACCGGCTGCGTCGTGTGTGGGGAGGTATCAATGGTGTATTATTTTACCAGATGCTGCATGGCGTCGATATTCTACCCCCAGCCTCACTACATGCGAAAAGCATGGGGCACCAGCACGTTTTGGAACCAGAGTTACGCACCAATGAAGGCGCTAGAAATTTTGCCCATCATCTCCTGACCAAGGCCGCCGAGCGCCTGCGACATAATGATTATTATTGCCGGCGGCTGGGACTGAATTTGTCATGGCTCGGCGATCTTGGCAGTTGGTGGGATGAAATCGATTTCCATGAAACCTGCGACACAGATTTTTTGCTTGCCCGACTGGAACAACTGTGGAGACGTGTGCCCCCTCTTAAACCTTTGGTTGTTAGTGTTGTTTTACTTGGACTTGTTCCAGCCGACCAGCATCAACCGGATTTGTTTGCCGTCAGCCCAAGACACCAAAAGCTTTCGCCACTGATCGACCAAATCAACAGTCGCTATGGACGTCATACCATAGGCTTCGGCCTCATACCGCCGAGGGTACGTGAATTCAAAGGCCATGCCGCGTTTCAAAGAGTGCCGGAGGATTGGGAGTTTTAATGTACCAAATAAAAGTTCAATTTCTGCCATGGAAATGGCATAATTTGTTTGCAATAATAAAATGGGTAAGCGTAAATCAATAAATCAAAAGGATACCAAAAATGAAAAATAATTTTTTGGCCATTTTATCAAGCGCAGTATTAAGCGCATTCATATTACCTTCACTGGCCACCATTTGTTTTGCCCAAGGATATGGCGATCACTGGCATGGCGATATCAACCATTTTCATGGCCATGATTTTGATCATTGGCGCGGCGGTAATTGGTTCCATGGACCTCATGGTGGACGAGACGGATGGTGGTGGATTGTCGACGGCGAGTGGTACTTTTATCCGGCGCCTGTTTATCCGTACCCCGACCCCTATGTGCCACCGACAGTCGTTGTGCAACCGGGAGCCGCCGTCCCTGGGGCACCTCAATATTTGTATTACTGTTCCCGTCCTGCCGGTTATTACCCTTATGTGTCGGAATGTTTAAGGCCGTGGCAGGCAGTGGTAGCAGCGCCAACAGCCCCCGCACCAACTATAGTTGTGCAGCAACCGCCCGTAGCGGCGCCCCCGCCAGCACCGGTTCCGATGCAACAAGGCTTAAGTCAGCGCGATATGGATTATCAGCAACTTAATGGCTTTGCTGGCGAGTTGGCTAATACTGATGTTCACGCACCACATGCAGCATCCAAGCTTCGTACTTTGCAAAAACATGTCGAGGCATTTCGCCAAGCACTTTTTCAAAGGACCTATAACGCTATGGATGTGTTGAGGAGCACCGAAGATCTGCAGCACAAGATCTCGGCAAAGAGAACTCTAGCCCTCAAGGGAGGAGCACCAACAGCCACCATTGCTCCAAGTGTACCAAGCGTAAGCCCTTCAGCAGCACCTCCCGCAACAACAACGTTGCCACCTGCAGCAGTGCCTCCGCCTGGGCAGTAATTTGGTGGCCGGGAAGCCTTTTTCACTTAGGAAATTGGTGGGTTATTCATAAAGAGACCCGTTGGGATGGTGGTCCCAACGGCCCTCACAAGGCACTGGATTTTCTGCAAAGAATGCGCCGGGCAGGCATGAGCCCGAATAGTGACATTTGGGCTTGATTATTTTCCTCATCGCCCATCATCTAGCCCTATGATTTATGACAAGGGTTCCCCCGATGAGTGACCATGTATTGCAACGTCTGTTATCTTTGATAACGGGTAAAAAAAATAACGCCGCCATACCTGCGCCTAAGATGTCTGTAGCGCTCGCAGAAATTGCACGGCTCGATGCTAACGCCGTCATAGAAAAACTTGACAGTCATGCCGATGGTTTATTGCCGGAAGAGGCTGAAATAAGACTTGAGAAATTTGGTAAGAACCTCATCGCCCGCGAGGAACACAAGAGCATACCACGGCAACTCGCCGAACGTCTGCTCAACCCCCTCAATGTCATGTTACTCGTTTTGGTGCTGATTAATTTCTTCGTTCTCGACGATATGGAATCGGGAACGATCGTCGGTATGATGGTTGTGCTTAGCGTATCGCTATCTTTTATTCAGGAATACAAATCGAATAACGCGGCCGAAAAACTTCGCGCCATGGTCAGCACAACGGCCACCGTAATGCGACAGATACAATCCGAAGCCGGACAGTTAGAGGGCTCGGAATCAAAGGAATCGCGTAAATCGGCGCGGCTTGAAATACCTATCAGTGAACTTGTCCCTGGCGATGTGATTTGGCTTTCCGCTGGCGATATCATTCCGGCCGATATCAGGCTGCTATCGGCACGCGATTTATTCATAAATCAGGCGGCACTAACCGGTGAATCGTTACCCAGCGAGAAGTTTCCTATCCTTGCGAATGATACGACAACGAACATGCTTGATCTCAACAACATATGCTTCATGGGTAGCCACGTCACAAGCGGCACGGCAAAAGCTATTGTCGTTCGAACGGGTACGCAAACATATTTTGGCACACTTGCACGATCAATCATCGGTCAGCGCGTCCGTACCAGTTTTGAAAAAGGTATTAACCGTTTCACCTGGTTGATGATCCGCTTCATGCTGGTCATGGTGCCTTTGGTGTTTATCATTAATGGCTTCACCAAAGGTAATTGGATGGAAGCCTTTATATTCGCAATGGCCGTCGCAGTTGGTCTGACGCCTGAGATGTTGCCGATGATTGTGACCGTCAATTTGAGTAAAGGCGCGCTAGCCATGTCGCGGAAGAAGGTAATCGTCAAACGACTCAACTCAATTCAAAACTTTGGTGCTATGGACATCTTGTGCACCGACAAAACCGGTACCTTAACGCAAGATAAAGTTATCATGAAGCGTTGTGTCAATCTAAATGGTGAGGATGGCGATGAAGTTTTACAGTATGCCTATCTCAACAGTTTCTATCAGTCTGGATTAAAGAATCTTCTCGATGTCGCTATCCTACAGCACGTTGAGGTACGCAAGGATTTAAGCCTTGATCGCTCGTATCAAAAAATTGACGAAATCCCCTTTGATTTTGTCCGTCGCCGCATGTCGGTCGTTGTGGCCAAGAACGAAGCCCAGCATATTCTTGTTTGCAAAGGTGCGGTTGAAGAAATACTTAGCATTTGCACGCGTGGTGAGTTGAATGGCCAAGCATTTGAACTCACGGCTGAACATCGCGAAGAGCAGGCACGCTTAACGCGCGATCTTAACGAAGACGGGTTTCGTGTCGTCGCTGTGGCCCATAAAGATATGCCACCATCACAATCTGTTTATACAGTGAAAGATGAATGTGAGCTTACACTAATCGGGTTCATAGCTTTCCTTGATCCACCCAAAGATAGTGCCGCTCAAGCAATTGCAGCGCTCGAGCGTTATGGCGTCAAAGTAAAAATTTTGACGGGTGACGGCGACATTGTGACCCGCAAAATCTGCCGCGAGGTCAATCTCGTTGTGGAAAACACCTTGCTTGGCAATGCGATTGAAGCCATGAGCGACGAAGAGTTATCGCGTCAAGTTGAACACACGACTGTCTTTGCCAAGCTTTCCCCGGCACAAAAGGCGCGGGTCATTGGCGCTTTGCACCGTAACGGCCATGTTGTCGGTTTTCTTGGTGATGGTATTAATGACGGCGCAGCGCTTAAGGCGGCCGATGTCGGCGTGTCAGTTGATACGGCCGTGGATATCGCGAAAGAGTCAGCCGATATTATTCTCTTGGAGAAAAGTCTGTTGGTCCTTGAGGAAGGCGTTCTGGAAGGGCGCAAGGTTTTTGGCAATATCACAAAATATATCCGTATGGGTGCCAGCTCTAACTTCGGCAATATGTTCAGTGTTCTTGGCGCAAGTGCCTGGCTACCGTTCTTACCGATGGCGCCAATTCAGGTTTTGACCAATAATTTACTCTATGATTTTTCGCAGACGGCTATTCCAACCGACCAAATTGACGATGAGTATCTGTTAAAACCAAGACAATGGAATATCGGCGATATCGCCAAGTTCATGATTATTTTGGGGCCGATTAGTTCGATATTTGATTATGTTACTTTTTTTGTGATGTATTACGGTTTTGGCGCCAATATCATCGAGAAAGCCCCGCTTTTTCAAACTGGGTGGTTTGTCGAATCGATTCTATCGCAAACACTCATCATCCATATCATTCGCACAAGTAAGTTACCCTTTATTGAAAGCCGAGCCAGTTTGCCACTCATACTGACGAGCTTAATCATTTGCGTGGTGGGTATCTGGCTCCCTTTCTCGCCATTCTCTTCCAGTCTTGGTTTTACAGTTCTGCCCTCCCTTTTCTGGCCTGCCGTTGCCCTCATTTTGTTTGCCTATTTTGTTTTGGCTCAGTTGGCAAAATTGTGGTTTATCCGGCGCTTTGGCTGGAATTAAGTCACAGTAAAGTCTTGTATTTTGCCACAAATTCGACACGAAGCGACAATAGTCTTAATTTAAGCAAATCAGCTAATCGGAGCCGCTCGGTAACCGGTCTGACAACAACTTAGTGAGGCACTCAACATGTTCAAATCCCACCAAACCGTATCTTTCGGTCTTGCTTTATCAGTTCTTCTTGGCGGTCTCGCCATTGCTAGCCCGGTTTTAGCGCAACAAGCGCAAGATACTGACACACCATATCCGCCACAATCGAGCCCTCTCGCAGAAACACCAGCGCCCGGTCAAAGCACGTCCGGTATGCATAAATCAATGCATCATCATGGCAACATGAAGGGTGAAGAAAAATTTGCTTCTGTTGAAGATCGTATTAAAACTCTCCATGAGAAGCTGCAAATTACCGCTTCTCAAGAAAATGAATTTAAGACGATGGCAGATACGATGCGTGACAACGAAAAAGCCATGCATGCCCTCATCAAAGAACGCCATGAGACTGGTGAAAACATGACGGCCATTGATGACCTTCAGTCGTATCAGAAAATTGCTGAAGAGCATGCCGAAGGTTTGGGCAAGCTCATTTCAGCTTTCACACCTCTCTATAACGATATGTCAGACGCACAGAAGAAGAATGCCGATATGGTATTCGGAACCTATGCTGGCCATCGTGACGAAGCCGGTGGGAAACACATGAAACACATGAAGAAGAGCACGAGCAGCGGCAACACAAACGAGTAAGGCAAGTCTAATATGTAACCCTGCCCAAGGAGGGCACAATGAGTACAACTTCGAAAAAGCTTGCAAAACTAGGCCATCAATTTGGCTTGTTTGCAATCGCGCTTACGTTGGTTACGACTATAGGAGCTATCGCGGCTCCTCAGGCACGGGCTGACGCTTGGCATGACCGTGGACGGCATGCCAGAGACTGGCATCATCGTTACTATGGACCAGGAGGTGTTTTGATTGCAGAACCACCGCCTGTTGTTTATGCGCCGGCACCCGTAGTTTATGCGCCGCCGCCACCTTCGCCAGGCATAAGCCTGATTGTTCCGCTACATATTCGGTAAGTGGTAGAATAAAAGCTTAAAAGGCCCCGCAAGGGGCCTTTTTTGTTATCTGCTAAATACGTGCCCGGACCTCAAGTCATTTCTTCCTTGCCAACATGATGCCATCGGCCACAGTTAATAGGCTGACATCGACACGTTGGTCATCACGTAACTTCAGGTTTAGTTCGCGTAAAGCCTTTGTATCCGGATCTTGGTCCGAAGGATCAATGACGGCACCGCCCCATAACATGTTATCGAATACAATGACGCCCCCTTGCCTGATGAGCCGGAGACAAGTTTCATAGTAAAGATCGTAGCCGGTTTTATCGGCATCGATAAAAGCAAGGTCAAAAGTTTCGCCTTTCTGATCTTTGAACAACTTTTCCAGTGTTTTCTGGGCGGGGCCTAAGTGTAATTCGATGCGACCCGCAAGTCCTGCTTCCTGCCAATAGCGGCGCGCTATGTTTGTCCATTCCTCACTCATATCGCAAGCAATAAGCCGACCGTCATCGGGTAAGGCCGCTGCCATGGCTAACGCGCTGTAGCCTGTGAAGGTTCCTATCTCAAGAATATTCTTTGCGTTAAGCAACCGCACAAGCAGAGCAAGAAAGGCTACCTGATCAGGTGTCGTTTGCATGACAGCTTCTGGCAACCGAGAAGTTTCTTGGCGCAAACGTTTTTGCAGTTGTGTCTCACGAGAGATAACTTCATTCACGTAACGTTCAAGGTCTGCTGAAATCAGGGGTGTTTTATTCATAGGCACTACCTCTGGCTGGCGTTACTACGCGACAGAAAAGACGGAAGGCGATCAAGTTTTGAGGGCGGATTTAGGCCGCTTGATCCCACTCTGGCGCCCAGGACGGATTAATGAGACGCTGAGTGCCGCTGATAGCTGCGATCGCTTCTAGATCCTTATTATCCAACTTGAAATCAAAAATTTCAAAATTCTGACGAGCATTTTTCTCGCTAGCCGCTTTCGGGATCGCGGCAACGCTTGGCTGCTCAATAAGCCATCTTAAAGCCACCTGACCCGGTGTTTTATCATATCTCTGACCAATATGCTTGAGTACCGGATGTTCGAGCAGTTTGCCACGCCCCAACGGGCTGTAGGCCGTTACAATAAGACCATGAAGACGCGCATAATCTAGAACTGGTTGCTGTGATAATGCGATATGATACTCAACTTGATTGCAAGCGATATCGGCGCCAATCTCTTCGATCGCCTGACGCATCAAGCGAACAGGGAAATTACTTACACCTATGGCCAAAGCTTTTCCTGCCTGGCGAAGCTCGGCCATCGCCTTAAGAGTTTCTGCCAGGGGAACGACCTTGGTTGGCCAATGCAACAAAAGCAGATCGACATAATCCATATGAAGTTTTTTTAGAGATTCTTCCGTTGATTTTATTACATTTTTTGCTGACGTGTTACTCATCCATATTTTTGTGGTAACGAACAACTCATCGCGCGCTACACCGGATTCAGCAATGGCGCGACCTACTTCAGCTTCATTCTCGTAGGCCTGCGCCGTATCTATATGTCGGTAACCGATATCAAGCGCCTTACGAACAGCCGTGCTGCAGGTATTCCCGTTAAGCTGCCATGTTCCAAAGCCTAAAGCTGGGACTTTAGTGCCCTTCATGTCTACATATTGCATAGCGCTTTCCTTTCCCTGCTCATCCAAGAATAACTACTAATCCAAAGATTATTTATATTTTGTGTTGAGATTGTGACAACAGACAAGTATGAGTAAAAGATAGTCCACAATAGAGTAACCACTGATGTCTCTCGCTTATCATAATGGCCAATTTATAGAGAAAAACCAAATTGCCATTAGCCCTTCGGATTTTGGCTTTGCACGTGGCGTTGCCCTCTACGAATTGGCGCGCATTTATGGTGGCGTACCTTTTAGAATTAATGACCACCTTGAACGTTTAGACTATGGTGTCCGAACACTTGGAATTTCGTGCCCTATCAGCCGCGCCGAGTTGCTTAGCGTGATTGGCAAGATTGTCGCTAAAAACAACTACACCCATAGCACTATTAAGATTTATTTGACAGCTGGTGAGTGCGCCCATCCTAGTGCGACAAGTTATGGTGCATCACACGGATTTACGCCGCACCTGATGATCATGGAAGAAGAATTGAATTATCAAAATCCTGAAGCCCCTTATGGCCTTGATCTTTATCAACGCGGGCAACGACTTAAATGTGTGCCCTATGAGCGCGAACTGCCTTATGTCAAATCAACCAACTACATGCTTGGTTATTATGCCGTCCGCCAAGTAGCCGGAAAAGATTGGGATGACATTCTCTTCATGCATCGTGATGGCTTTGTCACTGAAGCTACACGCAGTAATTTTTTCTGCGTAATCGATGGTGTTCTCTGTACACCAAAAGAAAATATGCTTTACGGCATAACACGCAAAGTGGTCCTTGAGCTCGCAGCAAAACTCAGCATTCCTATAGCCGAGCGCAATCTCAAACCGGCAGACATCATAAAAGCGAGCGAAGCCTTCACAACCAACAGTACAAATGAGTTGCTACCTACGCGTCAGATAGATAATTATGTGCTACCGACAACGATGGAAGGCAAGGTATTTAGTGCGCTGCGCAAAGCATTCAGCGCCTATTTAGCCGAATGCACCAAGCCGCTAGCAAAAGTAAGCTAAGCTATTTTTTTACCATCCTTGATTGCGGTGGTATTTTTGCCAGCTCCCAGGCCTTGTCAAACTGCGTGCTATACGCCTTCGCGATAGTCGGTGACGTTATCAATACGACTTTTGGCGATGGATCGGCCTCAAATGCAAAGATACCTACCGTATCACCGAATATATAATAAGGCACCGCCGGTGGCGTATTTTCGGGATGCCATCTATAATCAAAATATGTTGTCGCTATAAAATTAAAGTCACCCTCCTCAATGATGGCGCGTCCGACAATATCGTTTTTTTCGTGAACAAGCGTTTCCATTCTTTTTCTTTGAATGGCGGCAACTTCAGGCGCACATGCATCCAAGGGAGCCTCCGGAATCCCATTTTGTCGAATAATGCCTCCCGTTGACTGAGCAAATGCGTAAACGAGATCCCAAAACAACTTCATCCCGTCCCTGCCGTTCAAAACCTCGACACCTTCTGGGCGGCGGCGAACACCGTCGTTGTCGAGAAATTCGATCCCTTGGCTTTCAAGTACCATTCGTATGGATGACAAGATGCGGGGGTGAGGTCGCGTTGTGCCAAGTTTAATATTAGAGATGGATTGCGCCGCTACGCCACAGGCCAGGGCCAGATCTCGATTCTCCCAACACAGCAAACCGAGAGAGGCCCTGATCTGTGAAGCACTCGGAATTTGGCTTGCCATTTATTGCCCTTTTATTCTAAAGCGAAGATAATTTATCGTATACTAATAATATATATAATTATTTTATTCTACAACAAATTTTGTTGACTGATTTCCATTTAATTCCATAGAGTATTTCTTCGAAATCAACAGATGATGGGAAAAATGTCTTCAACACATTCAGCATCTAAAACCAAACCTATAAGAAATGACAATTTTGATGCAGCTTTTGGTGCGCTCAATAACATTTCGGGATCTACGCCAGAGCGTTGGATATGCAACCATCATGCTAATGGATCAGATATTGAAGCTTACGTGGTAGCTGATAACTGTCTTGAGGTCATTGCACAAACTCGCCAGACACAAAATATTGATGCCAAAGCCAACGCAAGTCTTATTGTTCGCGCAGTCAATGATTACGAAAAGCATCAGTCACTCATTGCAGAATTAATTAGTGCGCTAGAGCTGTGCCTCGCGAGTGACACCCTCAGCTGGGAAGCTGAACAAGAAGCAGAAATAGTCGTCGCTCGGGCGAAACAAATAGTTTAAATCAGAAGATGTCTAAACTTTTTTGACTTTGGTGCGCGGAGTAGCTGCTGTATGATCCCAAACGAAGTTAAAGAGTTTTCTTGTACTATCAGCAAATCGCTCATCATTAATTAATATTACTCTTTGTGGGTTATGCCAACTAATTAGCGCTAGTTTTGGTCCGTAGATATACAATGGATATTGTGAAAAATATCTATCTGGCAAAACATGGTATGTATCGAATGGCGGAATAAGCCCCGCATCATCTCCTCTAACTAGAAAGCGATGGGATATATTTGACTGTTTTCGTTTGCTTATCTGCTCTTGGATAAAGTCTAAACTTAAATCTTGAATGGCCATTTCTTCATCTTCATGTACGGCAAGAATCTCTCCACCAGTATCGCGGAGAGTGTAATATATGTCGTTAGCTAATTTTTTTCTTGCGTCGTCTCCTTCAATTATTTGCACCATGCGATCTTTCTTTCTTAATCCCGACGCAGGTAAAAATTCTAGACCTGCCTCTTCAAAAGCCTTCTCTATTGCCTCCAGTGTGTCTCGTTGAGCATCAACATGACCACGCTCGATCTTATTTATTCCGTTTATGGTCAGGCCAGTAATTCGAGCAAGATCGGCAGTTGACCAATCCAACATCCCTCGAGCTGCACGAATTTGTTCGGCGTTAATCATGTTTGCCCCCCATTTATTACAGCCAATCAATATTTCGTTGTTAACCTACTAAGAGTTGTAAAAAATCATATAGTAGGTTGATTTTCTACCATAATTTCAAATTATTAGTATGATTTTTTGTTTGACAAGCCAAATAGTAATAAATAATCATACTGTAAGTTGTATTTTTTAAAATTTGGTGAACTACATGGCGGCAGTACACACGTTAGCCAATAAGAAATCGGACAATAGAAAACATAATACAGAGCGGGGTTTTTCTGCTGTTCCCAATTCATCCTCACCTACTCGGTGGATTTGTAAGCACAATGTCGAAAGCTCAGATATAGAAGCTTACTCATTCACAACTGGCAGCCTTCAGATCATAGCTTCCACACGGAAAGCAAAAAATATCGATGCAAGGCAAAATGCTGAATACATCATACAAGCCGTAAATAATTATGATAAAAACTTAGCACTAATATCTGAGCTGATATGTGCACTGGACATGTGTTTAGCAAACGAACGACTAACATGGGAAGCTGAACAGGAAGCCGAAATTGTAGTTGCGCGTGCAAAAAGGATTAGCCGTTGAATTTACTACAACTCTTGCTTTGGCTTTAATATTTTTATGCCGGTAAAAAACATCACTTCCGAAGTCTTAAATCTCTCTAGGCTGTAATACTTATCATTTAAACTAAACACTGCCAATGCAGCATGCGAAGTGGATGAGCCTGAATCACCAGTAAACCCTATTTTCGCGATTCCACTTCTCTCCGCAACCATACGATATCCCTTGGGCGGCCTTTTCAATTTTGAATTTGTCCACAATACCCAACCTGTTTTTTTCCAGTCTGTTAACCAGAAGCGGCCGTATTTTCCAATTTTTTTTGTAACGAGTGTATAGCTTAGCCACTCGCATCTTTTGCCATTATAGTTTTCTAAATTATAAGCATCAATTCCAATTAGTTTAGCGACTAATCTACGATTAGATAGACCAATTAAGATATTTTGATTGAGTGCGAACATCAATAAACTCAGGCTACAGCCAAATTAGTATTTGCCGCGCAATTAGTTTTATCAATTCTAACATCTATTGAACACATATTAATACTTCTAGCAGGGCAGAACTTACGTTTAAAACTATCAAGTCCATCACTCTCAGATCCACCAAGATTTAGGTAATCCACCCCTTGATCACGAAGAGTTTTACAAGACTCTACTACCATAAAATCTGAAAGGCCTATTATGTCTATATTGCAGAAATTGACGAACAGATTGGCCGTCTTCTGCTGTCCATTAGAGACATCCCATAATGTTACCGCCTGCAATTTATTATCAATAAAGACCATCAGGCCAGAGAGTCCAAGGGTCCTTTCTGTACTCCAAGATATCAAGCACTCATAAGGATCATAAAGTGTCGTATATTCTTCATGGTCACTCGCATTATGCTTAGCCCATCGATGCAACAAGTTCTCTACAGCACGACTGTGACTAATCGCATCAAATGGTAAAATGTTTGTATTCGCGCTCCTAATTCGCCGAATTTTATTCCGGACTTTTGCGTATTTTTGACCCTCTAAATCAGCCGTCCTCTTTGTGGACAATATATGCACAGGAAATTTCCAGTCGAGAATTGATTCGATACATTCGTTGAAGACTATATGTCGCTGGCTAGTCAATAAGCCACTCTGTTTACTCTGTCGACTTGCATTTACTCTTGCAATAGATACGCCGAACGGTGGTACTGGAATACATTCTAATAAATCAGATATTAGGTCAAAGTCACATTCCCCCAATTGAGGAAATATCAAAATTCTGCCCGGGTAATTAGGGTGCCAACACACCAGAAGAAATGTATTGCGGCGTGAAAAAAGCCAGAGTCCATTTCTTCCTGTGAACATATAATATGCTGCAGAACTTAGATACGTATCAAGCTCTTCACAATTGGCTAATCTCGAATTTAAGTAAGCAACATTATTATCTGATATTCTGAGTACACCTTCTATCGATTCAAATTGATTTTCCCACTCTTCTCGCGAAGAAAGCGTATGAGAACCAATAAAATCGGCGCGCTTCTGTAACATGTAGCTTACCATATCACGCTACCGTCTCTGGAACAGTAGGGAGCTCTGAGCGATCCCAGACAAAATTAAAAAGACGTCTTACGCTTTCCGCAAATGCCTCATCATGAACAATGACACAGCGACGCGCCGGCGCCCACGAGACAAGGGCAAGTTTGGGGCCATAAATATATAGTGGAAACGGATTAAAATATTTTTCATCAACGCAACGATAACAATTTAATGGAACAGTAAAGTTGGTATCTCCTTTGCAAATTATCATGCGCTCTTTGACCTTAGCTTTATTTAGTCTTTCGATATGCGCTGTTAAAAATGCTTCGTCCAAATCTTCAATTGCTCGCTTTTCGTTAACCCCTGCAATCAACACCTCACTGCCGATATCTCGCATTGTCTCATAGACATCGTCGAGCAAAAGTCGGCCAGCATCTTTACCATCAAAGACCATCACCATTCGGTCCCTTATCCTAACTCCAGAACCAGGTAAAAATTCTACGCCTGCATCCTCAAATGCTTTTTGCAATGATTGGGAGGTTTCTGCTCGCGGAAACGTACTGCCGTTTTCGACGTTCTTAATCGTAGCTCGGGCGACACCAGATACATTGGCTAACGTCTCTTGAGACCAATCAAGTAGGGCTCTTGCCGCACGGACTTGTTTATTATCGAGCATAGTAATTTCTAAGTAGCTGTTATGGTTAATTGACTTAATAGTAGATATAGCCAATTTGGTCAATAACCAATTTATATGATAAAATGGATGAAATTTTATAACAAATTGGTGAATTAACCATAGTTTTTAATATACAGTTAACAGAATTAATGATAGATAGAGCGCGCTTCTGGGACGACCAGGACTATTGCGTACCTGTAACGATCAATTTCTTTAGGGGGATTAACAGTGGCTCGTAAACTAGAAACTCTAAATACTGACCATGAGAAAAACATGAACCTGCTCGGTCTAGCTCAAGAGAGCTTTGACCCGTCCTTAATTCGCATTAGCCGCTACACTGGTGACAAGGTATTCTGCCACGAGTTGCGCACACTTAATGAATTGGAACTAAATTCCATATACGCCTTACTAGCCTACGTTGCTGATAACCAGAATGTCGCCCAAGACACGGTTCAACACATTGTGACGGCGCAGTTTGGTGTTAATGACGTAACCAAGCTTCGCGAAAATGACTACGATTTTGCAATTCGTTTCTTGGTCGATTTGCGCCTAGATGAGATGCGCAATTAGTATGTCAAGGAAACCTACCATGGCTAAGTTGGCTGAAGTCAAGACGCTGACTTCGAAGAGTGTGCGCGATACTGCAACACCAACGCCTTGGTCTTGTAATCACCACAAGGATGGTTCAGATATCGAAGCCTATTGTGAGGCAACCGGTGACTGGGAAATCGTAGCTCAAACGCGGGCAGCACCATATGTAAATGCCAAAGCAAATGCTTCTTATATTGCACATGCCGTTAACGACTACGAAAGAATGATTGCAACAATATATGAACTTGTCGGTGCATTAGAACTCTGTCTCGAATCTGAAGATCTCTCTTGGGAAGCTGAACAAGAAGCCGAAATCGTCTGTGCCCGCGCCCACCAAGCGCTTTAACATGCTTCGCGGCGTGCCTTTTCTGAGCCTAATGTAATGAAAAGTAACCTGAAGCCATCGATAGATCTCAAGGAAGTCAGATTGGCTTATGATACGGCCGTGTATGGCATTAATGAGTACCGCACGTGGAAAAATAACGCCTTTATCGGCAGTTATCTTGGCCATGCGCGAATAGCCTATTTATCCATTCTCCGTCGCCGCGCTCTTGATGCCATTGAGGCCTATCGGCTGCTTCAATCGACTTCAAAACTGTAAAGAAAAACTCCGACTGTCCTTGAGGCATTTTACTTATAGAGGCTCATTTAGTCTATTCTTGTGCCACTCAAAGCTCGATAGAAAATAATTGCATTCTCTGTCTCATTTTGCCCTTTCTTCGCCGCAAAGTTGATATAAGCCGTGCATGTATCTCATTCTGTAAGGCGTGAACTATGCGATTGTGGTGGTTGCGGGCTGAACTGGTTGCACTTTTTGTTGGCGTTCCGGTTATTCTGTTCTTTTATGCAACGCGTTGGAATGTCCACGTCACTCTGTGGCTATTTGCGCTTTATTCCCTGTACTTTCTGATGCGCACGCCAGAATTTTCCTGGCGCACCCTATGGCAAGGGCTTGGCTGGCCCATGCGGCAGAGACAAATCGCTTTACTACGATTTATCGCCCTAGCTCCAGTTATAGTTGCCTTTACCTATTATCTTCTCCCCGAGAGATTATTCCGTTTCCCCATAGATCGACCAGGTTTTTGGATCGTCGTCATGGTGCTATATCCGCTCCTTTCGGTTGCACCACAGGAACTGGTGTTCCGTAGTTTCTTTTTCTCACGTTATAAAGATCTTCTCTCAGACAGAATCCTGATGATGACTTCAAACGCCCTGATATTTGGCTTTTCTCATATCATGCTTCACAATTGGATCGCCCCGTTGTTTTGTGCCATCGGGGGTTTACTTTTTGCTCATAGTTACTCTCAGCATCGCTCGCTGAAATGGGCGATCATCGAGCATGCGCTCTATGGCAACTTCTTGTTCACGGCAGGCCTTGGGTGGTATTTCTTCGTCCATGCGCCCCCAACCTAGCGTCTTGTTTTCGGCATAGAGGCATCGCTATAATAGCAAGATAAAGGATAGTAATGACTTTACCCAAACGCAGCCCAAAACCCGGACAGATGGATGATGCCGCTTTGCTAGCATCGGCCCGTAGCGTTCTATCGGCTGAGAGCACGGCCCTCAAAGCCCTTAGCGATCAGCTTGATGCCTCTTTCATTAAAGCAGTGCGGTTACTTGTAGCTTGCAAAGGCCGTTGTGTCGTAAGCGGAATGGGCAAAAGTGGCCATGTAGCGCGCAAAATTGCGGCAACTCTGGCTTCTACTGGCACCCCGGCTCTCTTTGTACATCCTGGCGAAGCAAGCCATGGTGATCTCGGCATGGTCGTACCGGACGATGTCGTTATAGCGCTTTCAAATTCAGGCGAAACAGCTGAACTGACCGATCTAGTAGCTTATACAAGACGCTTTTCCATCCCCCTTATTGCCATCACCCGAGGTGCGCAAAGTGCTTTGGCTGAGGCCTCTGACACAACCTTACTTTTGCCCAATGCCGCCGAAGTATGTCCAATGGGTTTAGCGCCAACGACATCGACGACTATGATGATAGCGTTAGGTGACGCCTTGGCTGTAGCCGTACTTGAATGTAAAGGTTTCACGTCCGAAGATTTTCGTAATTTCCACCCCGGAGGAAAGATCGGCAAAATTTTGCTTCGGGTTAGTGATGTCATGCACGGCAGCGACGAATTACCGCTCGCCAAGGAAGCTGATCCGATGAGCCACGTCTTGGTAGTGATGACTGAAAAACGTTTTGGCTGCGCAGGCATTATCGATAGCAAGGGAATGCTGACGGGTATTATTACCGATGGTGATCTGCGTCGCAAAATGCAGAATGATTTGTTACAGAAGCCGGCTCAAACGATCATGACGCGAAATCCCATGGTAGCTACAACAAATATGTTGGCCGCCGAGGCACTTATGATACTCAATGATAAAAAACGCACACAACTTTTTGTCGTCGAAAATGGTAAACCTGTCGGTATTTTACACATCCATGATTTGCTTAAAGCAGGTATTGCCTAATTCCCGCCGGATTTGTCTAAACGAGTAGAGTCAACGCCATCCCGCCCGCCATGATGACAAAGCCGATGAGCTTTTGCATAACAGAGCCTTTATCGAGAGCCTCTTTTGTATGAAGTATTCCGAACCTACTAATAAATGCCATCATCATCAAAATAAAAAACGGTTGGAACTGAGCAACCAAGGTCACGTATGAGGCCTTGGTGAGCGACACAGAAAAATAGCCGAGAAAATTTGCCAAAAAACTCATGCCGGCCCCTAAAGCAACCAAAGGTAATATTTTCTTTAGTTTACGCATATCCGATTTAATCACTTTTGCTTGTCGTGGCGACAGCACGGTTACAAGAGTAAAGAGGGAGGTAGCCAACATAGTGTGAGTAAAACCATTAGCAAGACCCTCGCGATCAAATATCACCTTAGAGGTAACCGTAAATAGCGCGACCATAAAACCCGAGAGCGCCATCAATGCAGCCAACTTGTAATGAAATTTTTTGTGCTCGCGAGCATAGGATTGGAATATGGCACCAAAAACCGTTATGAAAAATCCGACATACCCCCATATTGAAAGCTGCTCCGCAATCAACAAATAAGCCAAGATCGGCGTTAGCGAGCGTCCCAAAGTAAATAAGCTGGTTACAACAGAAGAGTCGCCCTCTTCCATCGCCACATAATATGGCACGAGATAAAAGCCTTGTAATAGTCCGGTGATGATAATCCATCCCAATAATTCAGGTGACGGATTTGGCGGTGCCACGATCACATACAAAAAAATGGCGACCGGTATGGTAAAGAGCGCAACTATAAAATTTAGCGAAAAGGGGCTTTTAAACCAGCCTCGCACCAGATGGCTGTCGAGAATATTACAGCTTGCAAAACAAAGACGCGACAAGACACTTAGTAGAAACCACATTGATTACGTGTCCCTTCGAACCTTCTTGTTTTCGCTGATCAGCTTTTGGTTATTTTTTTCGCCAGCCTGTCAAATTCGATCAACGTCTCAATCAATTGCGGCAGCTGCTTCAAGGCTATCATATTCGGACCATCGGATGGTGCATGATCAGGGTCTTGATGTGTTTCTAAGAACACAGCGGCAACACCTACGGCAACGGCCGCACGCGCCAAAACGGGCACAAATTCTCGTTCGCCTCCACTTGTCTCGCCCTTACCCCCTGGTTGTTGCACAGAATGAGTAGCATCAAACACTACTGGGTAACCTGTCGCTGCCAATATCGGCAACGCTCGCATGTCTGAGACAAGCGTATTATAACCAAAACTTACGCCCCTTTCGCAGAGCAAGATGCGCTCATTACCTGTCGAAGCAATTTTCGCAGCAACATTTTTCATATCCCATGGTGCCAAAAACTGACCTTTTTTTACATTGATGGCCTTACCTGTGGCACCGGCAGCCAAAAGCAAATCCGTCTGACGGCAAAGGAAAGCTGGTATTTGCAATATGTCGGCCACGGCAGCGACAGGAGCGCATTGTTCAGCTGTATGGACATCCGTAATAACGGACAAACCCGATGTCTCGCGGATATCGGCAAATATTGGCAGTGCAGCATCTAGCCCAAGACCACGCTTAGTATTGACAGAAGTTCGATTGGCCTTATCAAATGATGTTTTGTAAATGATGCCGATTTTGAATTTATTCGCTATTTCTTTAAGCGCTGCACTCATCTCCAACGCATGCGCACGGGACTCGAGCTGACAGGGTCCGGCAATGATGGTCAGCGGCTTGTCATTACCGATTGTAAGTACGTCCCCTTTGGGTAAATCTATTTTTACATGTGTGGTCATTGAACAATACTTTTCGCTTCGCGTATTTGCCGCAAGCGATAGTTAATCCAACCCAATGGCAGGCTGGCAAAATAAAGCATGCTTGCCAAAGACAGCGTGAACCAAGGGTGCGTAGCTATACCGGCTATTAATAAGACTGCAGCCATCATAATCGGGGCAACCCATACAGGTGCAACACGCAAACCTTTCAGCGATAAAGTCGGCATGCGACTGACCATTAGTCCGCCTGCCATAAGAAGCCAGAAGGCAATAACCATTGGCGGCCACTGTACATCCGTTCCAAAAGCCAGCACAAGCATCAATGGCAGAAGTGCAAGACCAGCGCCTGCCGGTGCGGGCACTCCGGTGAAATAACTTTTTGCCCAGGCTGGCTGTGAATTATCTTCGAGCATTGTGTTAAAACGTGCGAGGCGCAGAGCCGAACACACAGCGTAAACCAATACAGAGATCCATCCGACATTTTTATCATCTTGTAAGGTCCATTGATACATAATGAAGCCAGGCGCCACACCAAAGCTAATGGCATCCGATAAACTATCAAGTTCGGCGCCAAATTTACTAGCTATGTTCAAAAGACGCGCCACCCGACCGTCAAGAACATCGAAGACAGCGGCGATAACAATTGCCATAACCGCTTCCTGCCATTTCTCCTGAAGAGCAAAGCGTATTCCGGTCAAACCGGAACAAAGTGAAAGTAGTGTCAACAAATTTGGCAAAAGCCGCGTTAAAGGTAAGTCCTTAACCCGAGCGCGTTCAAGATTTTCTGATGCAGGCATTTAGCGTACTTCCCCAATCCTACGCGCCTCAGTGGCTTGACAATCCGCTAGAACCGTTTCGCCCCCAAGCATATATTGCCCTATAGCCACAAGTGGTTGCAGACCAGGCGGCAGATAGATATCGGTACGACTGCCGAACCGTATTAAACCGTAGTGTTCGCCAGCTCTGAAACGATGTCCCTGCCCTGCCGTACAAACAATCCGCCTAGCAATCAGCCCAGCTATCTGCACAACGCCTAAAACTTGTCCCTGGCGCAAATGTTCGCCCAAGAGCTGTAATGCTACAGCCATGCGTTCATTGCTTTCGCTGGCTTTCTCCAGCGACGCATTGACAAATTTTCCTTTGCGGTAGTTTGTAGAAATAATAGTGCCGTCGGCAGGCATGCGATTGACATGCACGTCGAATATATTGAGAAAAATACTTATGCGAATGCGTGGCTCGTCACCGAAACCCAGAGCTGGCTCCGGCTTTACTTCCTTAATCGCCACAATTTTACCATCGGCAGGACTGACTATTAAGCCCGGTCGCACTGGCGTTATACGTACGGGATCCCGAAAAAAATAGGTACACCAAGCCGTCAGGATTATTCCTATGAAAAAAAACGGCCATCCGAAAAACGCAAAGACAACTGTCACGCCGCCGAAGATACCTATAAAAGGCCAACCTGCAGGATGAATATGACGTGTCATGGATTTCAAAGTCATGATTACACTCTTATATTAGTCACTTTGCGTTAGTCACTCTTGAGTCCTAAGCCAACTTTCCTTAACTCTCGAGGCACAGGTATAGTTCAGACACATGTTAAAGATACTCAGATAGATTGCAACCAATCTCATATTTTATGCGAAGACTATGAAATACTTCTATTCCAGCTAAAGCGCCCAACTTTAATGCAAATAAACAACTCTCATAAAATAACCCGTCATTTATGGATTATAAGATGCTCTACGCACTATACTCTAATGGTTTAGTTCGCTTGGAGAAAACTGGGGTATGATCTCACCTGGTATGGTCTCGTCCGTTGACATACTTTCGCCGGCACCCGCCACGAGCAAGCGGACTAGTTCTGCTCTGTCCCCAGCCGCGGGCATGCCAAGAAGCCATCCTTGATCATCCGCTTTCAGCAAAACTGACTTGCTGCTATCCGGTACAGTATTCTCAGGCCACTCAAAATGATAAGAGCGGCGATCGGCAACACCTCCACGTTCTTCCACTTCATCCAAGCGCAAGGTGCCAAGTTTTCTGTCTATGCCAAGTATCGAATAAATGTTCCAATAACCTTTGTTGTCGGTAATTGCCTTGCCAACAAGTTGTCGATCAGCGTAGAGCTGCACAAAACTTCCAGGCGACGCCATGCCTGCAAAGACAAACGGTTGTCCAACACGCGACCTGATAAGTGCAAGAAATAGATCACCCTCAAGTATTGTCGTGGGTGCCTGCAAGAGATCAAGCGGAACCGATGCACTGTCATCCTCTAGTTCCATCCAAATATAGGCGTCATCAGGCGCCTGTTCTGGCATAAATATTATGATCGTGCCGATTTGAACGACGACTTTGTCTTTTTCTTGAACCTGAAGGGACAAAATTTCTGGTACACGTCGGCGCCATTTATATTCAAAAGACAGTTTCCATTTGCCATACGCGCTTACAGACGCCTTTTCCAACACCTGGTCCTGATCACGTAGCTGAATTTCTGCGAGCGCGGGTGCCCAGCCAAATAATTCTAAATTTTCACTTTCAGTCTTGGCATTAACCACGCCCGCCGGGGCCTTTGACTGAGGTGTCTTCAAATAAGAAAACCCGTGGTAGCGATGCAGGCCTCTGGCTAATTCAAAGGCCACGAAGAGGCCTAGAATCAATAAGGCGGCGACGAGGAATCCCGTCACTAGATCTCTTCTATTTTCAGGGTACCAGCGCATTTTTTACCTCTTCTTTTGCCTCGCACAGAATCTTTTAACCAATTTGCGCTTAGATGGCTTGGGAGTATTTTGTCATGTCTTTCATCGATATCAAGCAGGGCCCGCCTTTGTCCATCAAATCAGTTTGCCTATATTGCGGTTCAGCCAACGGCGTGGCCGAAGGTTACAAAAAAACCGCGCGCGATATCAGCACCATGCTGGCGCAGCGTAGACTTAAAATTGTCTATGGCGGCGGTCATGTTGGTCTTATGGGCATTATCGCCGACGCCGCGATACTGGCAGGTACCCAAGTTATCGGCATTATTCCAGAACATATCAAGTCGCAGGAAATACAACATACCGGCTTAACCGAATTGCATGTTGTGCCCGATATGCATACACGTAAGCGCATGATGGTCGAACGGGCCGATGCATTTGTCATTCTGCCAGGTGGCCTGGGTACGCTCGATGAGACTTTTGAGATTTTAACCTGGAAGAAACTCAAATTACACAATAAGCCAATTATCATCTATAATCAGGATGGATATTGGGATCCTTTGCTCAAACTTATCGCCCATACCATCAAAGAAGGTTTTGCCCAACCAGGTGATGGCCTATTGTTCACTGTTGTGTCCAACCTTAACGAATTAAAAGATGCCATAGAGGCTGCTGCCAGCGTTCCAGCCATGGCTTCGAATACGGGCCGTATGTAAAAACGTTAATCCTTTTTCAATGCCTTTTGGCCGTATATACTCAGCGGTAGCTTCACTATTTCCCTTTTAAAGAGATCCCCATGACCAAGATCAAAGTCAAAAATCCGCTTGTCGAAATGGACGGCGACGAAATGACACGGATCATCTGGCAGATGATCAAAGATTGGCTCATCGTGCCATACTTGGATGTTGATCTAAAATATTACGATCTAGGAATTCAGGAGCGCGACCGTACGGATGATCGCATAACAGTTGACGCTGCCGAAGCTATCAAAAAATTTGGTGTCGGAGTTAAATGTGCGACAATTACGCCCGATGAAGCACGTGTGAAGGAATTCAGTCTTAAAAAAATGTGGAAGTCGCCAAATGGCACAATCCGTAACATTTTAAATGGTACAGTTTTCCGTGAGCCAATTCTGATCAGCAATGTTCCTCACTATGTGCCGCACTGGAAAAAGCCGATCGTTATCGCCCGCCATGCCTATGGTGATCAATATAAAGCGACAGACTTTAGAGTCCTTGGCCCCGGCACGCTGACCATCAGTTTCCAACCCTCCGATGGTGGCGCTGCGATTACGCACGAGGTGCATAAATATCCAGGCGCCGGCGTTGCTTTGGCTATGTATAACGAGGATGCCTCAATCCGCGGATTTGCCCAAGCATGCTTTAATTATGCGCTCATGCGACATTACCCTATGTACCTCTCGACCAAGAATACAATACTCAAGGCCTATGATGGACGTTTCAAAGATATATTCGCCGAAGTGTATGCGCAAGACTTCAAAAGCAAATTTGAGGGAGCAGGCATATCTTACGAGCATCGTTTAATCGATGACATGGTGGCGCAGTCGATACGCGACGAAGGCGGCTTCTTGTGGGCTTGCAAAAATTATGACGGTGATGTCCAGTCAGATTCAATTGCGCAAGGATTTGGTTCACTTGGCCTGATGACCTCAGTATTGTTGTCTCCTGATGGTAATACTATTGAAACAGAGGCCGCGCATGGCACAGTCACGCGGCACTACCGCGACCATCAAGCCGGCAAAGAAACTTCAACTAATCCCATTGCTTCGATCTTCGCATGGACACAGGCCTTGCAATATCGCGGCAAAATGGACAATACGCCTGACGTCATCAATTTCGGTAAAAAACTTGAACAAGTATGTGTCCAAACAGTCGAGCAAGGCCATATGACCAAAGACTTGGCGCTGCTCATTGGTCCCAAGCAACCATGGTTGAACACCAAGGCATTTTTAGCAAAGATAACCGAGAATCTAAAATCGGCGACGAAATAACATAAAAAAAAGGGGCCCCGATTTTCACCAAGACCCCTTTGCAATATATTGCCCTACCTATTCGGCACTTAATATTCTGTCCTACTTTAGTATCGCGTTACGGTTGGTAAGCGAAACTCGGCGCTCGTTTCATTGTCGCCAGCGCGCTGCTTTTTACCAACGTTTTGATAAGCAACACGCGCATGATCGATGCAGTAAGGCATGCCTTCGTGGGCTACACATCCGCAGAAACGGAAATCCGGTGAACGAGGATCGCCTATTGGCCAACGGCAATGACGTTCACCTGCTTTTGTTACCGCAATACCTTCTGTACGTTTTATATTATCGAGCGCACGAAGGTTGTCCCTATCGCCAGCTGACTTGACTGTGCTTGGCGGCATGGCAACCGGAGGAAGCGGACGCAACATGACGCGCTTCTTTGCCATCTTCGTGATCGGAACGACACCATCAGGTGCGCCCTGCATTTGCGCGCCTTCATCTTCACGCTTAATCGGTGATGGACGCGAGGAAAGTTTAAGGCGGTGAGCTTTGCCAATGACTGCGTTGCGCGTTAGTCCACCAAGGCGCTTGGCAATTTCGCTAGCGCTATAGCCATGACCCCACATGTCCTTGAGCATTTGTATTTTTTGCTCGGTCCAACTCATGTTTTGAAAACTCCCTGAGATTTCATTTGATTACACTAGAAGGCCAGTATTCAAAGCCAATTTCAGCCTCGAACCCGCGCCGATGAACGTTAACCATTCCATGCAAGATGTAGTAGCTAACAGATGATCTACATACCAGATGTGCCGAATCAATTCACCTATTACATGATGTTGTATGTATGGCTGATCAAACACCTAAATGTAGTTTTGTAACTCGTTGAATTCATAAAAACATAACAGCTTACCCACAGCTATAATTGCGGTTTTTATGGGGAGTTTTTTGACAATTCAACGGTCTTATCCACAACTTTTTAGAGAGAATTTTCTTTTGTGTAATAAAAATTCGTGGCATTAGAGCGACCAAATTTTAGCAACTCCAATTTTTCAAGGTCGTATTTTGGATTTTTCGCCTCACTTGTTGCCCAACGCTGCGATTGACGAGTTTCTCGCCAGGGATTTCTTGTCTCAGTACGCGCGCGCCTATTCGGCCAATCCAGCCTTGCAAGACCTAGTCCCTGAGGCGTTGCTAGAGAGACATTCCAGTGACGTTATCGGTGCCCTCGAAAGTTTCCCTGAAATTAGCGAGCTGATCACAAATTCCAGCCCTCTCGAGAGCCAAAGAATATTTCAGGCCATCATCCTTCTCTACGGAAGAGCCGACCAACAAAAACGTAAATTTACATCCGATCCCATCTATCTCCACGCCTTGGAAATCACTAATGAATTTCTAAACGTTTCAAAACAAATAGCGGAGACGTGTGGACTAACGTTGGAGGAAGTTTATGGGAAGGATATTCACGACGAAGTAATAGCCTTATTGCTGCATGATCTCATTGAAGATTGCAAAACGACGAAAGAACAAATTGTAAGAATATTCAATAAGAGGATTGCCGATAAAGTTGCAATTATGACAATTCCTGAAGAGCCTGATTTGCTTATGATGTATGAGGAAGTGACGAGAGAGATCACAAAAAGGGCGCGTCTTCCTCAGGCCAAAGTTGATCAGGTGTATCATGGGGAATTAGCGCCACAAGCTTTTCTCGATGGGCTTGGGCTCGTACAACGTACAAAGCTCAAGGGAGCCTTGAAGGAAGTGCATAAGAGCAAGTCCGCAAAATTATTGTCTTTCGCCCTCGCCGTAGGCAAGGGGATCGATAGCCGAGCTCCACTTGTTGAAGATGAAAGACATATTAGAGAAGGCGTCTTATTTGTTTGTACGGCGCCTATTATGAGAAGACTTAGAAAAACGACGAGGGCCAGCAAATCTTTTCCTCTTCTCTATCAAAAGGCCACTTCAAACTATACGAGCCGGTGCACCTATAACGAAGGGATAATTGCCCATATTCAAGAATTAGCTATCAGCTGCGAGGAGGCCGGCTATGACCCTCAAAAATATCTAGTCGCCATGCGCATACTGAGGGAACGTTTTGCTGTCGTCGACGAAAGCTATCTGGAAACCGTAGAGCAATCGAAGAAAAGAACCGTTCGTATCCAGTTTTGTCATGGCACAGTAGCTATTCGGCCCGACACGTGGAGCTTAAGAAGAGCCGCTCAAAGAAGAGTCGCTCAGAACAACATACACGAACTAAGAAATGCCGCTTAGCCGCGAGCTGGATAGCGCATTATTTAGTACGAGTTCGCTCATATCAGCATCAATTAGGATGCGGGCTGCGGATGGCCGTTTGTAAGTCACTGACAAACCGATTCTATCGGTTTAATCCTTCCTTAACTGAGTCAAACCGTGGCTGCCCCCTATTATTGCTATGATTTTACTTTAAACCAGAGAATAAGCTTTTTTTAACTGAAAAATGGTTTAAATCATGATGCTCAGGTTAAGTATGTAATGTTATTCGTGCTGCCTTCGGTCATCAATCTACATGGTGGGTTTCATGCCAACACGTTGGGATCATCTTCGGGTTAATAAAAATAAATTGATGTGTTTCATTTCTTCTAGAGCTTTGTCTTTACTCATCAGCACACTCGTAATCCTTTCTGGAATGGCGATGTCGGCACATGCAGCCACCAGCGGCGAGACGACAACCCAATCATCAGACGAGAATTCATCGGTCATGGGGTTTGTCACGCGTTCAAGTACGAACAGTGAAAGTGTAAGAAGATTAAATGAAATGGGCGTAGGCCAAACCTTCGTCTATAACGGCATTACTGGAACAATCCTTAAATACGACTCAGCCCAAGGAAAGCCGGGAGCCATGTCGGGTTTCGAGCTTCTCCCTCAATCAAGCATCTTTAGTGCAAATGATATCGGCTCGAGAAGCCATACATTTATCAGAATATTAGTACCTACATCGGGAAAGAGCGTTGTTCCGACTTCGCATAGTCAAGCGTTAGCCAACCTCGAAGAAGCTCGGGGTAACCCCAACTACAAACCACCCGGTAACTTTTCCATACTTGCCAACACACCGGCATCACTTGCCTGCGTCTATAACTTGGCGCCCCAACCTGTAAATCAACCAGCGGGTTGTAATCCCAACTTAACCTCTGTGAACCCCAGTGGCGGCGGCGGTGCTATTGCTCTTATAGATCCCTATGATGATCCAACGGCGGCGGTTGATTTAGCTTTTTTCTCTAAATATTTTGGACTCCCGGCCGCGAATTTTACCCTCGTTTACGCGGGCGGCCCGGCTCCTTATGTCTCCGGCACCAAACCTTCTTTTATGGGTGGCACTGATGTTGAGGAAGAAGCGCTGGACATCGAATGGGCCCACGCCATGGCTCCCTCGGCTAAGATATTTTTAGTCGAGGCCCAGAATAACCAATTGGCGAATATTCTGACGGCAATTCAGGCCGCTCAATATCTCGTGTCTCAAAATGGCGGTGGACAAATATCCATGAGCTTCGGCTTTGGTGATTTTGTCGGCGAGACAACCGTCGATCCAGTTTTAGCTGCAGCACCTGCAAACGTAGTTCAACTCGCCAGCGCAGGGGATACAGGTAGCCAGGTAAATTGGCCTTCTGCATCTCCCTATGCCATATCGGTTGGTGGTACTTCTTTTAATCGCGATGGCTCTGGAAATTTCATCAATGAGACGACTTGGAGCGACACCGGCGGCGGATTATCGACGCAAGAATTAAGGCCTACCTTTCAAAACATAACTTCTGTCGAAGCTGTAGTTGGAACAGCGCGAGGCACCCCAGATTTTTCTATGTTGGCAGACCCTGATACGGGCGTCGTTATATACCAGGGCGGTCAATGGATAATTGTTGGCGGAACGAGCTTGTCTTCACCACTTTTGGCAGGACTTCTCAATCTCAGCGACAGCGCTAACAGTAGCTTCTCCTCCCAATCCCAAACAATCCAAACACTGTATGAAAACGGTTTCAAAGGTGTCGATACAAACGATATCACAACGGGTAGTTGTGGAGCCAATAGCGCCATGCTTGGCTATGATTTGTGTACAGGTTGGGGAAGTATTAATTCTGCCCCCTACGTGGCCACATCCGTATCATGCGCACCTAATGGAAAAGTACTCGGCGGTGCCGTATCGCCTAACTGCGTAGTAAACACGCAGACCCCCATAGACGCTGGCAGACCCGTTCGCAGGTATTAAACCCGAACGATGCAAGAGAGCCGTATCTATTTAGTCTAATGATATAGGCATCATAGGGTGCGGCGTTTTTCAAATGCCTCAAATTTCCTATTATGAACCAAACAAAGCTTAGCGCTAGAATGGCCTTTAATCTCATCCCGGCAAGCCATCGCCTCATGGCTGTCCTCAACAATGGTGTAGCATGCCTAAATCTGTATCTGCTCACGCGCTGGATACTTTAGTCACCCTTGGCGTGTTGCCCAAAGCAACCCCTGAACTTCGTGCTGTCGCCGCTCAATTTGCTGTATCGATCACCCCGGCCATGCTGGCGCTGATTAATCCAGCTGACAGCGATGATCCAATTGCCGCCCAATTTGTGCCCTCGATCGACGAGCTATCCGTTCGCGAAGATGAACGTCTAGATCCAATTGGCGACGATATACATAGCCCTGTGACAGGTGTTGTCCATCGCTATCCCGATCGTGCGTTGTTAAAACTTCTTTTAAGATGCCCTGTATACTGCAGATTTTGTTTTCGGCGTGAGCAGCTCGGTCATGATGAGGGCATGCTTTCAGCCGAAGCCCTTAGTCAGGCTTTGGCTTACATTAAAAATCACACTGAAATATGGGAAGTTATTCTAACAGGTGGCGACCCCCTCATGTTGTCAGATCGACGTCTTTCAGAGACAATCTCGCAACTCAATAACATTGATCATATCAAGGTGCTTCGTATCCACACACGCGTACCCGTCGTAGATCCTGAACGCATAACACATGAATTCATATCCATTCTGCGCGGGCGTTTGCCTGTTTACGTACTCCTTCACTGTAATCATGCTCGCGAATTTACCCCTGACGCTCGTGCATCCTGTGCGCGCCTCATCGATGCCGGCATACCCATGCTGTCGCAAAGCGTTCTGCTTCGAGGCATAAATGATACCCCTGAAAGTCTAGAAAGTTTGATGCGAACCCTCGTTGAGAACCGTATCAAGCCGCATTATCTTCATCATGGTGATCTTGCTCGCGGTACAAGTCATTTTCGTGTGCCCATTGCCAAAGGCCAAGAGCTATTACGCTCTATGCGGGGCAAGTTATCGGGCCTTTGCCAGCCAACTTATATGCTCGATTTACCTGGCGGCTATGGCAAGGCTCCTATAGGTCCTCAGTTTGCCATAGAAAACGACGACGGGTGGCTGGTAGAGGATTTCCACGGACATAAGCACAGCTACACTGATGTCGCAGCGATTTCGCCAAAGGTTAAGGATGCCTAAGTCGATCTCTTGGTATTATCGTCCTATTTCTACACCCTGGGTAAAGAGCTGGACACCATTTATACTGCTCATTTGTGCAGTTTTTGCGACGTATTCAAATGTTTACGGCAATGCATTCGTTTACGACGATGAGAGCCTTATTGTTTCTAATCAATTTCTACGTAGCTGGCATTATCTCGGCACTCTCTTTATTTCCTCAACAACGGCAGGCGATAATGTCGTCAGCACTTACTACCGCCCACTTCAAATTTTAGTGTATCTGATTATTTTTCAGATCGCTTCTCTTTCTCAATTCGCCTTCCATATCGTCAATATTAGCCTGCATGCGGCTAATAGTTGTTTGGTGTACAAGCTGGGACGCAAATTGAATTTTATTCCATTGGCAGCCTTTTTGGGCGCCCTTCTCTGGGCTCTTCATCCCCTACAGACCGAATCCGTCACTTACATGAGCGCAACTACAGAAACGCTTTATACGTTATTCTGTTTGCTGGGCATCAATGTATTGCTACCCGACTTTACGCCACGTCGTACTATCGCCGCGGCTATATTCATGACGCTCGGATTGGTTAGCAAAGAATCGGCGATCATTTTTCCTCTCCTTGCCATGAGCTGTACATATTTATTGAGTAAAAAAAGATTTGATCTGAAATCATATTTTTATACCTGGCCTCTATGGTTGATAGCCGCCTGCTATATAGCCTTACGGTTCAGCCTATCCGTTCATGGCCTCGAGCCATCAAGTCATGATAATTTATATAATTTGGACTATAGCCCATTCGCTATTCTCTCGGCGTACTTTGGATTGTTCTTGTGGCCAAGCAAACTTCATATGGAGCATGACTTTTCTACTATCCCTCAAATTGCCAATGTTGGCGTCATCACGGGATTTGCCCTTATCAGTGTTGCTACGGCCCAACTTTTACGGCGCCAAAGCAAAAATTCTCTGCCCCTGAGCTGGGCCCTCCTTTGGTTTGCCTCTACCTACTTGCTTTTGATCTGTGCTGGCGATGTACTCTACGAGCATTGGATGTATTTGCCCTCGATAGGCCTTTGTCTCGGGCTTATGCAGGCGAGTGCTGCGTATCTCGAACAGCAACGCGTATCGAAACTCGCGTCTTTAGGCCTCGCTTTGGCCTTATCTCTGGCCCTAATTTTTGCGGTACTAACCCATGAACAAAATAGGGTGTGGCACGACGCCATATCGCTTTACACAAATACATTTCTGAACGGAGAAGATGCTCCGAAACAGCATGCTAATCTTGGGGAATATTACACCCAACATGGTGATTACGAAAAAGCAGTTGTTGAATACAATCTTGCCATCAAGCTCGCCCATAATGCAGCGCACCCCAGCATTCAAATGGCAACCGCACATACTGATTTGGCACTCACCATGCTTATGATGCCTAATAGCAAGCAAAATACCAAGGCAACGTTAGCGGAACTTCAAGAGGCCTTGGCGATCGATCCAAATTCTTATCGGACATTGCAGGCTCTAAGCAATTTTTACAATTCCCATGGCGATAAAAACCAAGCCACACTTTATCGAAAGCGCGCCGAGGAATTAAGCAGAAGTTTCATGACAACGCCGAACGCGGTCTCGCCATAAGCATTCCATCGTCAAATACCATCTCTTTTTTTGTCAATAGAGCTCCTTCTGGTGAGACCTGTTATTATTATTTTGTGCACAAAATATAAATTATTTACCTGATATGCCTTAGATAATTATGCGATAACGAAAAATAAAGCATATATGTTAGGAATGCCTTCGTGAATTACCAATAGAATTTATCCCATGCCGATCACTTAAATTGCCAGAGATTTCAACGGTAATCGTGATCACAGGCCAACCCAGGCCTACAGAGGCTAACCTCGTCACGGCAGAAATCGAAGTCGGCAGACTATTTCCCATGGCCGTGATACAAGATCTTCTTGCCGAGGACACGCATTACAATGAAAGAGTGAAGAGAAGTCATGAGAACTATTTGGGCTCTGTCATCTATGCACTCGGAAAAGAAGGAAAAGACGCGCTAGGCAAACCCTTAGAGGGGGATGCACTCAACACAATTATTCGTGAAAAAATAGAGTTATGGCAACCAGAACATCAGGCTCTATCAAAAATTCCAGATGGTGAAAAATCTCTGGGGCAATCCAGGCGACAGAAGCGACTTGCATCGCAATTAGGCCCGCTTATAATTTATTTATCTGGATCCGAGACTACCTACCTTCCACCTTCGAATAAAAGAGAAGCTCTGTTGGCTGTGGAACAACAGCTTATAGAAAAAATGTTAAGCGCTGGCGTTGCTGACCCTTATGAAACCATTGAAACTTCGTTCAAACGGCCTCGCCATAGTGCCGATGGCACTACAACCGTGCAAGGCCCGGACCCAGCACTTCCCGTATTAGAGCTGTAATTCGCGTCATTATAGATAATCCCAATTTTCTCACCTGATATAATAAATATGGATAAATGCCTATTGATGACGCCAATAATTACTTCATCCTCCATATCTCATATGCCGGCCTTCAAAGAGACCCAAACCCGAAGACATATTAACCAAAGAAATTCCTATACATTCAACATCTCCTAGCTATCTTAGATGCGGCACTCAGCTATGGAATGCACTATTGTATGCTGGATATTTAGAATTAAGGATAAACGAATGGCTGTAACTGCAAGATTGCGAAGACCATGGGCGTTTATGCGTGTGGGGGCATATAAAGCTATATGCCTACTCAATGAGGCTATTTATGAAAATGCAGCTATGCGAGGAGTTGCTAGTATCCGTCCAGGACTTAGAGAACAAGCGGCCCTATGGAGAAAAAAAGCTTCGGACACTCGATGGCCAACAGCAAGACCGCGCTGACATTAGCACCAGTTGTTCGGTATAGTTGATTTTGAGAGATAGACGCGATCCTTTAAACATCTTTTATAAGTGTAACAATAATGGGTACAAAACTTCTTCCTTTGTTGGCCGTAATATTATGTTTGTTTGCCTTTACCGGTCTTAGCCGAACCGCTTTCGCTGAAGATGATCTATTTTTTAAAAAGCTAGAATCCAATCCGGCCGTAAAAGGAGCTATTACGTCCAGAACCAAAGCAGGTGAAAGATGTGAGAAGATTTCGCCTAAGAAAACAAACAGCCATTATGACGAAAAGTACCAGGCCTTGGTTTTCAAGACTTCCATTTCCTGTTGGCTCGAAGCAACCGATGATGACGGAGGCGGTATTGTAACCACAATTCTGATTACGGGACAATTTCTTGATGGAGAAATATTAATCCGCGAGATTGATTTTTCATATGCCGGCTAATGAATTCCTGAAGCAAGCACCCTAGCTGTTCAATTAACGTTTTAATTTAGTTGGCCAAAGCCGATATTTGTCGGGCAATTCTCTTGGCATACCAAGCACTAATGCTTTGAATACAAGAAGTGCTTTGATTGTATCGAAAGGCTTAACCGTTTATCGTACTGAAAATATTGGGACTTTGCGCCCCACAACTTTTGCATATGAAAACAAGAAAACGGATTTGTTTGCGAAAATAAATACTTCTGTTAGCTTAACCCAATATCGATTTTTTTACTCAAATATAGATTTTAGAACATGACATATAGACATTCCATTCTAAATTATGCAGCTGTCTTGGCAACCCTAGCTCCAGCTCCAGGAGCATTAGCACAATCTAGCTCAGATAATTTTACTCCTTTCACTGTCATAGAAGAATATGATCAGAAAAGGCCTCCCTTACCACCCCATGCCTTCAATCCAACTACTGACATTGTGCATACGACGTTCATAACTAAATGTGAGGGAGGTAGTACCTACAAATTTAGGGCGACAGCTGTTTCCCTCTCACTCAGAAGCGACAGCCTAGGAGCAAGAAATGCCGAAGGTTACGTGAAATCTACGACTGCCGTTCTCAGCCCCGATGGCACACCGCGAATGACCGTAGATTTAGTAGGGCAAAGTGCTGATGGCTCAGACAAAGAAGTAGGTACCCTCAAACTTGTCGACGGCCCCACTTTCATGGTCATAGCATCTCAAGATCAAGAACAGAAGGATCCCACATATACTGTGATTGACCCTGATGGGAAACGTAATGATAAACTATCGGCTCAAATTACTTATGGTGCAAAAGGCGCAACCCGGGGACAACCGTCTAGCAGATCCGACGCATGCTCGATAATTCTCGATCATCCAATGAGACCTGCCGAAGCATTAAAAGACCATCCACCGCCAGGCCTCATACCTGACACTTACTATATAACGATCAGATATGGCGGCTAGTCCAAAACTCTACGCACTGGGTACTGTGTCCAAAATCTAAATAATTACAAATTCATAGTATCGCGAATAGATTTCACGAACGAAAAGCCTAGTTAGCTTGGGAAAGTTAGAGTTAAAGTTGCGGAGGAGACAGTATTCGGAAGTTAATATTCTGCCTTTTCCGAAATGGCCAGAAATTTCATTCTTCAGAAGATTTTCTGTAGCGATGACTTAACAACATGTGGTTTTCATCAAAACGCGACAACGGCGATATCGCTTTGGATTTTAAGTGGCGCGCCCGAAGAGATTCGAACTCCTAACCTTCTGATCCGTAGTCAGATGCTCTATCCAGTTGAGCTACGGGCGCTGTGTATTTGGAAAGGCGGGCAACCTAGCTAAAAACACCCTAAAAAGCAAAGAGTTTGCTCGAAATCCAATCCTTCTTCCTTAGGACTACCTTTAACACCACTTCCCTGCTAGAAACACGCGTTTTTTAGCTACATCAGAGATATCCGTGATTAACCAACTAACACCACCTATTCCCCTTCTCTCAGTGGTCATCCCACTTTTGAATGAATCTGGAAATGTGCAACCGCTCATCGCCGAAATCACGGCTGCACTTCAGGCCTATGCTCCGATTAGCGATGGGTTTGAGATTATTTGTGTCGATGATGGAAGTAGCGACGCGACATCCGAAGAAGTTAAACAGGCACAAATAGAAAATGGTCATGTACGGCTAATCCGGCACCCCAAGAGACTAGGCATGAGCGGTGCACTACGTAATGGCATCCGCCGTGCTCATGCCACCTGGGTTATGACTATTGACGGAGACCGTCAAAATGATCCTTCCGATGCACCAAGATTACTCGATCTCGCTTGGACAAAAGGCCGTGAACGAAAGGTGCTCGTCGCGGGTATTCGCGTCAACCGGCAGGACACGCCCAGCAAGCGCTGGGCGAGCCGGATTGCTAATAAAATACGTAAGACACTGCTCAACGATAATTGCCCCGATACAGGCTGTAGCTTGAAGGTGTTTCAGCGCGATGCCTACCTGGAGCTTCCGTTTTTCAATGGCTTACACCGCTTTATGCCCGCCCTATTTAAGCTCTATGGTCATGAGACAATCTTCACACCCGTCAATGATAGGCCGCGTCAACACGGGGTTTCTAAGTCAGATTTTGCGGGTCGGGCCATAAAAGGGCTGTTTGATCTCATGGGCGTCATATGGCTCATACGGCGCACGCCCGTGCCCGAAAGAGGATCTGAATAATCAGCCGTGTCCCTAATAGACCTCAAAGCAGGGCAAACTAACGCTTTGGTTAAACAAGAGATTTGATAAAATCACGGCTTTAATCCTTGACATTCCGGTGTGTTTTAGCCAAAAACGCCCGTCCGCGATGATGTACGAGAGAGCAGTCACGGTTGCCCGTAACGTAGAGCTATCGCGCCCACAAAAATAAGGAATTATAAAAATGTTCGCAGTCGTTAAGACCGGCGGCAAGCAATATAAAGTTGCCCAAGGCGATGTTATTCAAGTTGAAAAGCTACCTATAGAAGCGGGTAAGTCGATCGAGCTCAGCGAAGTTTTAATGCTGTGCGACAACGGCAATGTCACTGTTGGCGCACCTACTATTGCTGGCGCAAAGATTACGGCAGAAGTTGTTGCGCAAGATCGCACCGGCAAACTGATCGTGTTCAAGAAAAAACGCCGTCAGAATTACCGTCGCAAAAAACATCATCGCCAGGAATTTACCGTACTCAAAATCACGGCGATAAAAGCTTAAGTTTTAGGAGTCTATCATGGCACATAAAAAAGCAGGTGGTTCATCACGTAACGGTCGCGATACAGCAGGCCGCCGTCTTGGTGTTAAGTTGTTCGGTGGCGAAGAAGCCAAGGGTGGCGCTATCATTATTCGCCAGCGCGGCACCAAATACCATCCAGGAGCCAACACTGGCATGGGCCGTGATCATTCCATATTTGCCAAAATTGACGGCACGGTAAAATTTCGCGAAACCGGCGGCAAGATGTATGTGTCGATAGATACAAAAGCGGCAGCGAAGTAACGCCAAGCTTTTTTCACATTTATGTCATTCCCGCCCAAAACGCGGGATCAAACGGCCCGCGGCGCGGGCCGTATGACTTTTAGGGCCGTAATAATATGAAGTTTCTCGATCAAGCCAAAATCTACGTCAAAAGCGGTCATGGCGGACCTGGATGCGTCAGCTTTCGACGTGAAAAATACATCGAATATGGTGGCCCTGACGGCGGCAATGGCGGCAAAGGCGGCGATGTAATTTTTGAGGCCGCGACTAATCTTAATACCCTGATCGATTATCGTTATCAGCAACATCACGAAGCAACTGATGGTCGAGGTGGTGCTGGGCGCAACCGCACTGGTGCTGATGGAAAAAATCGTGTTTTGCGTGTACCCATAGGCACACAAGTACTCGATGAAGACAAGGGATCTGTTGTACTCGATCTGACGGAGCCAGGCCAACGCGTTGTATTTCTTAAAGGTGGCGACGGTGGCTTTGGTAATGCTCATTACAAATCATCTACCAATCAGGCACCCCGCCATTTTACACCCGGCTACCCTGGTGAAGAGCGCGAAATTTGGTTGCGTTTAAAACTAATAGCGGACGCCGGATTAATCGGATTACCTAACGCCGGCAAATCGACATTTCTCGCTTCTTGCACGGCTGCCAAACCAAAGATTGCCAATTATCCCTTCACAACACTCTCGCCCAATCTTGGTGTCGTTCGACTGGGCGGAAGGCGCGATGGCATGACATTTGTTTTAGCTGACATCCCGGGTCTTATCGAAGGCGCCCACGAGGGTCATGGCTTGGGTGACCGGTTTCTTGGCCATGTCGAGCGCACCCATGTAATGCTTCATCTTGTCGATGGCACGGACGAAAACGTCGTACAGAACTATAAAACAGTGCGTGCAGAACTTAAAGCCTACGGGCAAGGCCTAGTCCGTAAGCCCGAGATTATCGTCCTCAATAAATGTGATGCTTTGGATGCTGTAACTATCAAACGCAAAATTGCAGCATTGAAAAAAATTAGCAAAAAACCGGTTTATCCGATGTCAGCCGTCACTAAATCAGGGGTACAGGCCGTACTGCAGCTGTTGGCGCAAAGGGTAACCAAGGCCCGCGCTTAAGTTCATCGATGGCCAATTGCCACTGGGCTTTAACTGCTCTCTCCGAGAACGTATGTCTTATTGTTGATCGAGCCTCTCTGAAATACCTTCTGGAAACATGAGGATAATTATCTATTGTTTTACCCAAGGCTTCGGCAATCCGTTCGGCCGTTATCTGACCATCGGCGTCGAGCATTATTTTGGTCATGTTCTCGCCGTCACGACCGTAATCAATCACAGGACCCACATTGGGTGCAACCACGGGCATTCCCATAGCCCATGCTCTGAACACTGAGCTAAAATTACCTCGCTGGCTAGCTTCGACATAAATATGTGACCGCTTCATCAAGTCATCGAGGTCATTCTGTTCACGAATGAATCCCTTCCATATGATCCTGTCGCAATCAAAAAAATTATTTATGTCGTCAATTTTATGCATAACCTCGCTAAACTGCTCCGAGCGCGAGCTCCCACCCGCTATGTCCAGTTCAATATCACGACCATCTTTTAGAAGCAGTTCGACCGCCTCAAGAAGTTGTAAATAGTTCTTCTGTTCTGCAAAACGCCCAAAGGACACGAGTTTGACATGGGCTGCTCTTTCGAAGTGGGGTGGGGGTTGATCTGGCGGTAAAATTATTGTTGGGACCACCAAGCTGGGCGTTTCTGGGGAATAAAATTGCTTACATTCGGCAAGTGTTTGCGGACAGTTTCCTAAAACGATGTCAGTTCTATCGTCGGTCGACCTCAACAAGTCCGATCTCTCAGGTGTACGCGTGCCGTGTTCAAAGGTAACAACTTTCAGATGCGAGAATCGCTCTTCTTTCGCAATGTCACGACCAAGATGAGTGGCTTCATATAAGGAGAGCATAACAATATGAGGATTAAGGCTATCAAATTTTGCGGCTAATCCATTGCGCAAACCACCAAGATTCTCAGAATTGATGTTGGTTCCATCATCCAGATAGGAAACTCTTTCTTCACCCACTATTTTCTTTAAATCAGCTATGACTGGCCCATAACCTCTCGCTAACCCTACAATATGCACATCAAATTGTTCAAAAAATCCTCCCTTAGCCAACGTGACTAGCCCACGTTCAGTTCCATAGGGACCGAACCTGTTGATAACCACTAGTAGCCTGGGCTTTTGTCTCGGGTTTCTTGCCGCGTTCATGTCTTAATATTACCAAAATAAAGTGCTCAAATTTAATACCCATTTATACAATAAAATTTGCTTGCCTGTTATAGTTTCATGGCTTCTAGGATTGTGCATGATGCGAATTAACCATATCACTTGACGTTTTAGCTGCTCTACCGCCATAAGAAATGGAGTGGCGACCGAAAAAGGACACGCAATGGGAAAAGTTTATACCAAAGCCAGCGAAGCTCTAGCTGGCCTACTCAAGGATAATATGACGATCGCAGCGGGTGGTTTTGGTCTCTGCGGGATACCCGAGCACTGCATTGAAGCCATTCAATTATCTGGCGTTAAAGGCCTAACGATTGTCAGCAACAATGCCGGCGTCGATGGTTTTGGTTTGGGAAAATTAATGGAAAAGGGCCAAATCAAGAAAATGATTTCATCTTATGTGGGTGAAAATAAACTATTTGCTGAACTATTTATTTCAGGAAAATTAGAAGTAGAATTTAACCCGCAAGGCACACTAGCCGAGCGCATGCGCGCCGGCGGCGCCGGTATTGCCGGGTTCTATACCCGAACCGGTGTTGGCACAGTTGTGGCTGAAGGCAAGGAAATACGCGAATTTGATGGCCATCAGTTTGTGCTTGAGCGCGGTATTGTTTGTGATTTAGGCATTGTGAAGGCTTGGAAGGGCGATGCCGAAGGCAATCTCGTCTATCGCAAGGCGGCACGGAATTTTAATCCCTTGGCCGCTATGTGCGGCCGCGTGACTGTTGCCGAGGTTGAAGAGATGCTTCCAATCGGCAAAATTGAGCCTGATAACGTCCATACACCTGGTATTTTTGTTCAGCGCCTGTTTAAGGGCGATCATTTTGAAAAGCGCATAGAGCAGCGCACCACCCGCAAAATCGCTTAGGAGTTATCAATGCCCTGGACACGTGAAGAGATGGCGGCCCGCGCCGCACAAGAGCTAAACGAAGGCTTTTATATTAATCTTGGTATCGGCATTCCTACTTTGGTTGCCAACTACATTCCCAAAGGCATGCATGTCACATTGCATAGCGAAAACGGAATGCTTGGTGTTGGCCCTTTCCCGCTTGAGAATGAAGTAGACGCCGACATTATTAATGCCGGCAAACAGACCGTTACCGAACTTCCCTCGACCAGCTATTTTGACAGTGCGACGTCGTTTGCCATGATACGCGGCGGCCATGTTGATCTCTCGATTTTAGGCGCTATGCAGGTTTCTGAGGATGGTGATATTGCCAACTGGATGATCCCCGGCAAAATGATCAAAGGCATGGGCGGCGCTATGGATCTCGTTTCCGGGGGCGTTAAAAAGTTGCTTGTTCTCATGGAACATAATGCCAAAGATGAAGCTAAGCTTGTCAAAAAGTGCACGCTGCCACTTACCGGTGTTGGCGTTATCGATAAACTTATCACCGACATCGCTGAATTTGAATTCCGCGATGATGGGTTGACGCTCACAAACCTCGCACCAGGTATTACGGTGGATGAAGTTAAAAAACGGAGCGAAGCTAGTTTTAAGGTTGGCCTAAGTTAGATTTCTTCTTCGGTTTTGCCCAGCGCACCTCGAGTAGGATCATGTTTCCTAGGTTTGAATAACTACTCGCTTTGAGCCAAGGAAGTGTATCGCCATCTACTAAATGTTGAGCGAATGTTTCCACCTTATTGGTATTCGATGTTTTGGCGTGCTGATGAGAGGCAAAGTCCTCAGCCTCCGAATTCTGATAAATAAATGGGAGTTCATTGCATAAAGTCACTAAATCAACGCCACGATGATAAGCGATAGCCGTCGCTTCGTTTGGATTCATAGTCGAAAAAAATGCTGTTGAATCTAGATTTCCACTGACATTCATGTGGTAAGGACCCGCCAGAACATTATGATGGGTACGAAACAGAAGTTCCGGACCATCATTGACCGAATTCATAATGACGCGCGAATGACCATTATAGTAATGAGGACCATTTAAGACATCGGCCAATAAATGCATATCGCAATTGCCACCGCTGGTCTTTTGTACCGGAAATAACATGACCCCGGTATTGAAAGGTCTTCCGTCGGTGAGCGCCGGTATCAGCACCATCGGCAAAGGGCCAATCAGAAGAAATAAGCCTATTTCAGCAGCCAATAGTCGCCGCTCCCTCTGTGCCCCTAACCATAACCAAGCCTTTTGGGTAAACACCGCAAGAGGAATGACGCTAAACAATTCCGCATAAGTCATGATGCGCGTTTGATAGAGAAGCGCCAAAAGAATGGCTGCACCCAACAAAATGAACATCATACCCCAAAGCCAAAATGTTTCGCTGTCTTTAGCCCGCCCCCAGCAGGATTTGCTAACGGCTAGAGCCAACAAAAGCGGCGAAATAATTGAGCAAAATTTTACTGGCCACAGGCTCCACGCCATAAACGGTGTCGTCTCTGGGATTTTGCTGAAAACCGTACTGAGAAGCGCTGGATTAATCGCATTATAAGGTCCTCCCGAAAGTCCAGGAAACCAATAGAGGAACGTAACACCAGTAAAAAAGAGCAGAAAGATGCCGACGACATAGCGTAGGGTGACAAACCGTGTACGCGAAGCCAGAGCCACACCAGAAAGACAAAGGGCTATACTGAGTAAAAAAATCACATAGACAATAGAATAAGCGAGAAGGTCAGGTTCAAATATATGGTCCCAAGGTTTCGTCAGCATTAAAAAAACAAGGCCTGATAGGCTAAGTGACAAACCAAAAATCATAGCTGCGAATGCCGGTTCTTTGCCTTTGACCATGGCGCGCAGACCTAACCAACCGCTGATCAAAATAACCCAAGGCAGAACTTCAAAACCAATGACAACCGCGAGCGACAAAAATAGACCGGCACCCAGAGGCCATCTGATAACGCTTGGCTCCATAATCGTGCGTGCTGTAAAGCCAAAAACAGCTGCAATAAGCAATGCTTCCGTGCCATGGTGATCGGCACGACCGGGCATGAACTCGAGCATGATGTATATAGCAAATAGTGAAATATAAGACGTGATGTTGACCCAATCTTCGTCAAGAAAAGGCCTCGCCGCCCAACGGACAACCATGAAATATATGGCCAACGCAATGAGCGGCCAAACCGCTGCAGCTACGGTAGCCGCGCCAATGTCACCCAACCATTGCCTTAGGGGTGCGATTAATATCGCTAGTGGTAACTCATAAAGACGAGAATAATGCATCGGCGTACCGTCCGGCGGATTAAGCCGATGCTGAACTAGATCAAACCAGTGTTGACCTTTGAGCCAATCCAGCGTTTGAACCAAATGCATGTAGTCATCAGGATCAACAAAATTGCCATGTAGAATGTAACTGTCGGGATAAACAAGAAAACACCAAACAAAATAAATCCACACAGCGACAGGCAAGCCATAAAAAGGCGGCTTGAAAAGATTGAGCAGAATTTGGTTAAGCGGCTGACGTATCATAAGAAGAACGATGGACCAACTATTAATAACTGAGAAGCCATATCATCGATACCGGGTCTATGAAAGCAGGAATGACAAACATAGGAAAATGGATAAAGATCTGATAGCTGTTTGCAGTCTTTCACCATCTGATTCTTATGACCTATCCCCTCAGCGATATCAAAATAGCGCGCCAGACCAAACTAAAACCGATTGAAGATATCGGCACTAAAATTGGTTTGCCCGCTTCAGCTCTCTATCATTATGGGCCATACAAAGCCAAATTGGGCTTGGATTACATCGCCGGTTTGAAGTCACCCGCCGATGGTAAACTTATCCTTGTGACAGCCATAAGCCCAACCCCGGCCGGGGAAGGGAAAACCACGACGACGATTGGACTTGGCGATGCTCTGGCTCAACTTAACAAGAAAACACTCATTTGCTTGCGCGAGCCATCTTTAGGCCCTTGTTTTGGTATGAAAGGAGGAGCTACAGGGGGTGGTTATGCACAAGTTGCTCCTATGGATGAAATCAATTTGCATTTCACCGGTGACTTTCACGCCATTACCTCAGCCAACAATTTGCTTTCGGCAATGCTGGACAATCATATCTATTGGGGAAACGCTTTAGGCCTTGATCCAAGCAAGATCTCATGGCGACGCGTTATGGACATGAATGACCGTGCGTTGCGCAATATCGTTGTTGCCCTCGATGGCAACGGACTCGTCCGCGAAGATGGTTTCGATATCACGGTCGCTTCGGAAGTAATGGCGATTTTTTGTCTGGCGCGGTCACTCAAGGATCTTGAAGAGCGACTAGGACGTATCGTGGTAGGGCAAAATTTTACAAAGGCAAGTGTTGATGCGAAAAACCTTAAAGCAGCGCCAGCCATGGCGGCCCTGCTGCGAGACGCAATCCAACCCAACTTAGTCCAAACGCTAGAGCACACGCCGGCTTTCGTTCACGGTGGACCATTTGCTAATATTGCGCATGGCTGTAATTCATTGATTGCTACGGATACCGCTCTGAAACTTGCTGACTATGTTGTCACCGAGGCTGGCTTTGGGGCCGATCTTGGCGCCGAAAAGTTTTTTAATATCAAATGCCGACAAGCCGGATTAATGCCGGCCTTAGCCGTTATCGTTGCAACCGCGCGGGCACTTAAGATGCATGGCGGCGCCACAAAGGAAAACTACACTCATGAAGATCTAAACGCCTTGGATGCTGGTTTGGTTAATCTTCTGCAGCATATAGAAAATGTGCAAAAATTTGGATTGCCTGTTGTCGTCGCCATTAATCATTTTATCAGCGACAGCGAAGCTGAAACCAAAGCCATTCAAGAGGCTTGCAAGAAGGTGGGCGTCAACGCCCATCTCTGTCGACATTGGGAGGAAGGTGGCAAAGGGGCGCTAAACCTAGCTCAAGATGTGATTGCCTTGGCTGACAGCGGCAAAGCAAGCTTTAAGCCACTTTATCCCAATGATTTATCGTTGGCAGATAAAATACGCACAGTTGCGCGAGAAATTTACAGAGCAAAAGATGTTGATATTTCTGCGACTGCGCAAAAGAAAATAAAACAATATGAAGCAGAAGGTTTTGGTGCCCTGCCCGTATGCATGGCTAAAACGCAGTATAGTTTCTCTGCTAATCCCGAGCTCCGCGGCGCGCCGGAGGGCCATATCATACCTGTGCGCGACGTACGACTATCTGCTGGCGCGGGTTTTGTCGTTGCCCTTTGCGGCGACATCATGACTATGCCAGGTTTGCCTCGCGAACCGGCTGCAAACCGAATTTATGTAGACGATCATGGCCGCATCGAAGGTCTTTTTTAGACTTTTACAGTTTGATACGCCGCCAACACCGCTGTCGTGAGAATGTCGGATACCGTAGCGCCGGGACGTAAAATCTGGGCAGGCTTGTCAAGACCGTTTAGAATTGGCCCCAGTACCGTGACGCCACCAATATTTTGCAAGACCTTGGCTGCAATATTCGCGGCTTGCAAGTTTGGCATAATTAATACGTTTGCTGGTCCTGTCAGACGACAAAACGGGTAAAGCCGTTTCATCAAGTTGAAGTCCAACGCAATATCCGCGGCCATCTCTCCGTCATATTCAAATTTAACGCCTTTTTTATCGAGGATCTGGACCGCACCACTAATACGTTCTGCATAATCGCGCTGTGGTTGTCCAAAACTGGCAAAAGAAAGCATGGCTACGCGTGGTTCATGTCCCATGCGATGTGCCCAATTGGCAGCGCAGATTGCGATTTCAGACAAACGCTCGGCCGAAGGTTCAATATGAACTGCCGTATCAGCAAGAAATACCGTACGATCTTGTGCGATTGCTACTGAAAGTCCAAACGCACCCGAAGGTAGAGCAACATCTATGACACGTCGAATGTCATCGTAATTAACTATGAAGCCGCGGGTAAGGCCGGTAACCATAGCATCGGCGTCACCCATCGCCATCATGGTTGCCGCAAACACATTCCGGTTCTGATTAATCATGCGCTGACAATCGCGCTGCATATAACCCTTGCGGTGTAACTTTTTATATAAAAAATCTTTATACTTTGCATTACTTGTCGACAGCCGTGCATTATGAATTTCAAGTACTGTCTCTTCCGGAACATGCATTACTTTCATATGTTCACGTATAACCTCTTCGCGACCAACAAGTACCGGCGTGCCATAACCAGCCGCCTTAAACTGAATAGCGGCGCGAATTGTGCGCTCTTCTTCGCCTTCGGCGAAAACAACGCGGCAAGGATTTCTTTTAACGGTTTCAAAGATCAGTTGCAGACTGCCCGCCGTTGGATCAAGACGCGCTCTTAATTCATGGCGATAGGCCTCGAAATCAACAATGGGCTTACGTGCAACACCGGACTTCATAGCAGCTTCTGCCACGGCGGCTGGGATAGTTACAATGAGGCGCGGATCAAAGGGAACCGGTATGATGTATTCGGGACCAAATCGTAAACGCCTTCCTCCATAAGCGGCATCAACTTCATCCGGCACATCCTCGCGCGCCAATTCAGCTAAGGCGCGGGCGGCGGCAACCTTCATTTCATCATTAATAGTGGAGGCGCGCACATCGAGGGCACCGCGGAAAATATAAGGAAACCCTAGAACATTATTTATCTGGTTAGGGTAGTCGGAGCGGCCTGTGGCTACAATAGCATCTTTACGAATGCTGCGCACTTCCTCTGGGGTAATTTCGGGATCTGGATTAGCCATGGCGAAAATTATTGGATTCTTACCCATCGCCTTGACCATTTCAGCCGACACACAGCCTTTGACCGACAAACCAACAAACACATCAGCGCCTTTCATGGCATCCAACAGTGTGCGCTCTTTGGTTTCAATGGCATAGGCTGATTTCCATTGATTCATGGACTTAGTTCGACCCTTATAAATGACACCGTTGGTGTCGCACATGACCAAATTCTGGTGCGGAAGTCCCAAACTTTTGAACAATTCCGCACAAGCAATCGCAGCGGCACCGGCGCCGTTCATGACAACTTTTGTTTTCTTAATATTACGACCCGTTATGTCGAGTGCATTCAACAGTCCAGCGGCAGCAATAATGGCTGTGCCGTGTTGATCGTCGTGAAAAACCGGTATATCCATCAATTCACGTAAGCGCTGTTCGATAATGAAACACTCGGGTGATTTAATGTCCTCGAGATTTATTCCACCGAACGAAGGACCAAGAAAACGAACACAGTTGATGAACTCTTCGACATCTTCTGTGTTCACTTCAAGATCGATGCAATCGACATCGGCAAAACGTTTGAACAGCACCGCCTTACCTTCCATCACTGGTTTTGAGGCCAGGGCGCCAAGATTGCCTAGCCCCAATACGGCAGTACCGTTAGAAACGACGGCGACCATATTGCCACGCGTTGTGTAATCGTAGGCCGTGTTGGGATCTTCATAGATCCGTAAACACGGTGCCGCGACCCCGGGAGAATAGGCCAACGATAAGTCGCGTTGGGTCGTTAACGGTTTAGTAGGGGTTATCTGGAGTTTACCGGGTCGGCCCTGTGCATGCATGGCCAAAGCCTCTTCGTCGGTCACCCGCGTATCTTGATCTGACATAGCTTCTCCCTGATAACCCCCTGATTATAGCAACGATTATACCTTTTCGTCGCGTAGGGACCCATATATTGACTATATTTTAGCGACTTAGCCATAAAATCAGTTGTTAGTTAAAAAATCTTAACTACCGGTGATCAACCTCTCCTTGGCTTGCCCATCGGTTATGAGCGTTCCGTAGGTCGAAAATTGTACCACTTACTTCCTCGTCTGCGTGACTTTTTTTCTCCCGCATCTGCGAAATGGATGCGGGTAGGCAAATTTTTTGCCTTTTTCCTAGGCCTTATACTGCTTATCGCCAGCGCGTCGTCGGTTTTTGCGGCTGACCCAATCGCAACGGCTGCCTCCATTCCGATGGATACGCTTCCACCCCCCGTCACAATCGATGAAAAGGTCAGCAGTCTCATTTTTGGTCTTTTCATCGGCGTCATGCTTACAGCCTTTTTCTATCTCTTTTTTATCTGGATTGTCATCCGTGATCGCGGCCAGGTCTTCTTGATGTTTTTATTGCTTTGCCTGGGCGTCAATATGGTCAGCACGAATGATCTCTTGATGAACCAGATCGGAATGCATCGTGATGTGATGCGGGATCTACTGCAAAATTATAGTATGATCTTATCGTACATCTCCGGAATCTTTTTTACCTACTATTTTCTTGAACTTGAAGCCAATGCACCTGAGTTTCGGGTGCCGTTTTATATTTTGGCGGGCTTACTCATTGCCCTACTCGTTTATTCGGTTTTTGACCAACGATTGGTTCATTTTGCCTTACCGACCCTCGGTACCTTGACTATCGCCTGTGTGCTGGCTGCTGGCGTCGTAACGTTACGCCACGGCGTTAGTGGTAGCTTGACACATATTATCGCCTTTCTGTTTTTCATAATGGGCGGTATTACGGCTCCTCTTTATGATCTCGGCTTTATTTCAAATATCGAGAGCAGCAACAATCTTACCTACGCTTCCTTTTCAATGGCGGCCATGATGTTTGCCATCGTCATAGCCGGACAATTTGCCGCACGGCAGGAAGAAAAAGAAAAGGCCTTGGCCATCAGCAATGAGCGTTTTGCACTTGCAACCAAAGGCGCCAATGAAGGTTTGTTTGACTGGAATCTACAGACCGGAGAGGTCTTTTTCTCCGACCAATTCAAAAAAATCATCGGCATGCGGCTGGAAAATAGTATCAGCGGGCTCAAAGTCTGGTTACGTTTAATAGTCTCTTCCGACCGCGCCGTTGTGCGTGAAGCTCTCCGTCGCTTTCGGCGAAATTCGGGCATCAATGCCATAAACGTTGAATATCGCGTTTCACGCGGTGATGATAATAAACGCTGGTTGCACTCAAAGGCCGTCGCCACCCGCGATGCCGAGACTGGAAAAATTATCCGCTTGGTCGGATCGACGGGTGACGTGACCGCTCGAAAACAGGGCGAAGTGGCGCTGCGCGCCAGTGAAGCACGCTTTCGCAGTATTACTGAAGCCCACCCGGTACCGGTCATGATCGTTCGCTCGCGCGATGGCATGGTTCTGTATGCCAGCCCGGGCACTGGACAACTATTGGTTACAGCCCAGAACGAATTGGTTGATCATAGCTTTGAGAATTTCTTTGAGAACTCATCAGATTTTGCCAGCCTTCTCAACACCATGGCCGATAATTTCAATATAGATCTCAAGGAAGTGACACTACGGTGTGGCGATGGGCAGAAACTTGAAGCAGCTCTTTCGGCACGCGCCATTAGTTATCAAAACCAGAACGCCATGGTGATCGGCCTTTACGATCTCACGGAACGAAAAAGTGCCGAAGCACAAATTGCAAGACAACAGGAAGCCTTACAACAAAGCGAGAAAATGGCGGCGCTAGGCGGTTTGCTCGCTGGCGTGGCCCACGAATTAAATAACCCTCTTTCAGTTATTATCGGCCAGGCGACACTTTTGACCGAGGGCTCACAGGAACCCAAGGTTATAACGCGAGCCGAGAAAATATTCAAAGCTGCAGACCGTTGTTCGCGTATTGTTAAAAGCTTTTTGGCACTGGCAAGACGCAAACCGCCTGAACGCAGGTCAATTGAACTTAACTCGATTATCAATAACGCTCTCGAGCTCCTTGGTTACCAGATTAAAATGGAAAATGTCGAAGTTGTGCTGGATCTGGATGCAAAGCTGCCGGAGGTCAATGGTGATGGCGACCAATTGACCCAGGTCATCACCAATCTTGTCCTCAACGCCGCACAAGCCATGCAAAATTGGAACGGTAAACGCCGCCTAACAATTAACAGCCGAAGCGACGATAATAAACATGTTGTCGTTAAGGTCATTGACACAGGGCCTGGCATTGCGCCTGAGATCCGTTCGCGCATATTTGAGCCGTTTTTTACAACCAAAAGCAGTTTGGGTGGAACCGGCGTCGGGTTGTCTTTGTGCATTAATATTGTTGAGTCACACGGCGGTCGCTTGCTACTCGAAGAGACAAAAGGTGGCGGCGCTACTTTCACCATTCAATTGCCGATGGCGCAAGCCGATCAACAAACCAGCAGCGAAGCTGCGCAGGAAACGATAGAGCTGCCCCCGCATTTGAAGATATTGCTGGTTGATGATGAAATCGAGATCGCGCAAACACTGGCCGATTTACTTGAGCCCGAAGGTCACAAGATCGACATAGCGATCAATGGCGCCGTAGCCTTACAGAAGGTGCGACAGTCCCCTTATGATGTCATTGTCAGCGATCTGCGTATGCCGGTGCTGGATGGCCCCGGGTTACACGCCGCCCTAGCCAAGGAATTACCGCAATATATCCACAAGATCATCTACGTGACAGGCGATACTCTATCCGCGCACGTACAGGCCTTTCTCAACGAAAATCCCGTTCCAGTTGTTGAAAAGCCATATCGCTTAAGCGATGTACGGCATGCTATAGCTGCGCTGTTGAAGGAAAATGCCGGCGGGCGCAATATGGAAACCGCCGATTCGCTTGCGGCCGCCCATTCTATCGCTTAGCTTCCAGCCGATCTGTGACCGAAGACAGGAAATTATCATGCGAATGTTGGTTATCGACGATGAAGAAGATGTCTGCGAAACCATCGCCGAAATCGCCACGAGCCGTGGTTTCGAGGTCGCCACTATCAGCAATCCAGATAATGTAAGGAGTACGCTACAAAACTTTACGCCGGACTTTATTATGCTGGATCTCATGATGCCCGGCACAGATGGTGTCGAATTACTTCGTCTGCTCGCCGATCACGTCAAAGATGCTAAAATTTGCCTTATCAGTGGCAGCGATGCCCGCGTCTTGAACAGCGCACGCCGCCTTGGCAGTGCCCATGGACTAAATGTTATCGCGGCGCTCGAAAAGCCTCTGGACATCAGCGTATTGCGCGCCACCTTTAATCAGCTTGCTGCCGGCGGCAAGAGCATGCCGGGAACCGATCTTGCCCACGCCATAGCCCTCGGACAGTTTGTCCTCTACTACCAACCGGTCATCGAGCTTGCAACCCGACGCGTAAAGGGAGCTGAGGCTTTGGCCAGATGGGCACATCCAAGTCGTGGCACATTACCGCCCTCGGAATTTCTAGAGCACGTCGTAAATGACGGCCTCATGCAATCATTTACAGATCATGTTGTTGAGACTTCTGTGAACCAAGCCGCCAAATGGTATCACGCCGGAGAACGTCTAACTTTGTCGATGAATATAACCGCATCAACGTTGCTGGATCTCAGTCTCCCAGATCGCATTGCAGATATGTGCAAACAAAAAAATATACCTCCTGAAATTTTAATTCTTGAGGTAACTGAAACAGAGGCGATGCGCGATGTTACCCGCACAATGGATGTCCTCTTGCGCATGCGCATACGCAACATAGGCGTTGCCATCGATGATTTTGGCACAGGACATTCTTCCTTACGCGAATTACAGCGTATGCCCTTTAATGAAATGAAGGTCGACCGAAGTTTCGTCATTGATATGGCCAACAACAAAGACTGCGCGGTTATCGTTAACTCCATTATTGATCTTGGCCATAATCTTGGTCTCAAGATCATAGCTGAAGGGGTCGAAGATATCCGTGTCTGGCGTATGTTGGCCGAAAAAAATTGTGATTTTGCTCAAGGTTTTTATATGGGCAAACCAATGCCAGCGAATGAATTTGATCGCTGGCTGAAAAGCTGGCGTGAAACGACGCCCGTCACAGGCTGATAAAAGTCAAAACGCTCGATTCTTGCCGTGGTATCCGCTATGATTTTACCGGCAAGAAATGGTGAAATAGGCACATGGCGTCCAATCTCAACACAAAACCAGAAATATCGTCCGGTCCCCAAGCAACTGAGTTGCTGAACGATCTTGTGCAAAAAGCCCGCAAAGCCGGCGCCGATGCTGCCGATGCTGTCCTAATCGACGCAACGTCATTGGCTGTCGGATACAGGCTGGGTAAGGTGGAAACGCTGGAGCGCTCAGAATCGGGTGACCTTGGCTTACGCGTATTTGTAGGTAAGCAGCAAGCCATGGTATCGGCTACCGACCGCGGACCGAAGACTTTAGCAGAACTTGTCGCAAGATCTATCGCCATGGCCAAGGCAGCACCTGGGGATGAGTTCTGTGGCATAGCTGATGCCAGCTTGATAGCTCGAGAATGGCCGCACATGGAACTGGCCGATAGCCATGAACCTGATGCTGCCGAACTCATCGTAAAGGCACGCGACGCCGAAGAAGCAGCCCTGTCTGTCAAGAATGTCACCAATTCTGAAGGAGCCGAGATTGGATATAGTCATGCCAGCGTTGCTTTCGTTGCCAGCAATGGCTTCAACGGCCACTATCGCCGCACCAATTACAGTTTAAGCGTCTCCGTTCTAGCCGGCGAAGGAACTGGCATGGAACGTGACTATGATTTTGCCAGCCGCGTTTATTCCAATGATATGCCGAGTGCCACCACGATAGGTAAAAGGGCCGGCGAACGTACGGTTAAACGGCTTGGTGCCCGCAAGATGCCCACCGGTCAAATATCGGTTGTATTTGACCCACGTGTTTCGGAAAGCCTCATGAGCAATCTTGCTGGCGCCATCTCGGGAGCCAGTATTGCGCGCGGCACTAGCTTTTTAAAAGATAAGCTTGGCCAAGCCATATTCCCGGACACTATAACTATTGTCGACGATCCATTTCGCCCGCGCGGTATGCGCTCACGACCTTTCGATGGGGAAGGTTTATTGCCCGAAAAACGCAAGATCATCGATAAGGGCGTGCTAACGACCTGGTTGCTCGATTTACGCTCGGCACGACAATTGAAAATGAAGAGTACAGGGCACGCGTCCCGCTCGGCCGGCAGTCCACCCTCACCATCACCGAGTAACTTTTATCTCGAGGCGGGCAAGCTTACCCCCCAAGAGCTAATGCATGATATTAAGCAAGGCTTTTATGTCACCGAATTAATGGGACATGGTGTTAATGGCGTAACAGGTGACTATAGCCGTGCGGCATCAGGATTTTGGATCGAGAACGGAATGATCTCATTTCCAGTGAGTGAAATGACAATTGCCGGCAATCTCAAGGACATGTTTCGCAACATAGCCGCGGCCAATAATCTAGAATTTCTGTACGGGATAGACGCTCCAACATTGCGTATTGAAGGCATGACTGTCGCAGGAATTTAGTGCCTTAAGACGGCGTAAAGTTCTTTGGTTTTTGAGCCTTCAAAATTCTGTTATTCGCCGCCACTCTAAGCCATCACACCGGTAGTATCGCTTTGATATCCGAGGGGAACGCCCAACACTCATTGACGTGAAAATACTGTTAAATAACGATGATTTCCCGTTAGGATTATTCCTGCGAAACTCTATAGTTCCCGCTATATTGGGGTCATGTGGTCCTTTACCTACCGCCTTTTGACCGATCTCGGCGCCCCCGTGATCAGGCTCTATTTGCTGCGTCGCCAAGCCCATGGCCGTGAGGATCCGGCACGCTTTGGCGAAAGACTAGGCATCGCCTCGCGACCGCGCCCTCAGGGTAGACTGATTTGGTGCCATGCCGCGAGCGTCGGAGAGGCCGCGTCTATTTTAAGCCTCATTGAAAAAATCATCCAGGAATATCCCGCTATTAATCTTTTGGTGACGTCAGGAACTGTAACTTCTGCACGGATGCTGGCTCAACGTCTTCCCACGCAAGTTATCCACCAATATATGCCAGTTGATCGTGCGGCATATGTGGCCCGCTTTCTCAACTACTGGCACCCGGACTTCGTAATGTGGATTGAATCTGAACTTTGGCCCAACATGATAGTGGGGTTACGCGAACGCTCCATTCCCGTAGCGCTCTTGAATGCTCGCATGTCTGTGAAATCATTCCGTCGCTGGTTCATAGCCAAAAGCTGGATCAGGCAAATGCTGGGAATATTTGTCCTATGTCTCACGCAAACGGAAAATGACCGGATACGCTATGCGGCCTTAGGCGCGCGCAACATCAGTTGTCTCGGGAATTTGAAGTACGCCGCCAAACCATTGCCGTTTGATGAAACAGAATTAACCCGTCTCAAACAAGCCTTGGGTGCGCGTCCGGTTTGGCTCTTGGCATCCAGCCACCATGGAGAAGAAGAAATCGCCCTCACGGCGCATCAGAAATTGAAAGAGAAATGGCCAGAATTGCTAACTATTATCATCCCGCGCCACGCCCAACGCGGCGAAGAAATAGCAGATAAAATCGGAAACTTGGGCTATTCGTTTGCTCAGCGCTCGAAGCAAGAAATTCTAAAACCACAAACTGAAATCTATCTTGCCGATACAATGGGTGAGCTGGGACTGTTCTATCGCTTGGCCACAATTGTTTGTATCGGCGGATCCTTCACATGGAATGGCCATAATCCGGTTGAGGCAGCGCAGCTAGGATGTGCGATTATCTTTGGCCCTCAAATGCGGAGCTTTTCCGAAATCGCTAGTGAGTTTTTGCACAATCAAGCCGCAATCCAGTTACAGAGTGGGAATGAATTGAGTTTTACAATTGATCGTTTATTGCGTGCGCAAGACGAAAAAATGAAATACGCTCAGATGGCACAAATACTTGCTGAACAAAAACGACACGTGCTTGATCGGGTGCTGCTGGCACTTGATCCATGGTTGGCTATTTCTTCAAGGAAAGCTGCATGAGAGCGCCTTCATTCTGGTACAAACCGCTTGGCTTGGAGGCCATCTTTCTCTGGCCCTTAGGGCTCATTTATCGCGCCGTCAGTAATATAAAGCAGCTCGTAATCCGTCCCTATAACGCGCTCGTGCCCATTATATGCGTTGGCAACATCGTCGCCGGTGGCGCCGGTAAAACGCCAGCAGCCCTTGTCATTGCGCAAATTCTGCAACAACACGGACAAAATCCAGTTTTTGTCACACGCGGCTACGGCGGTAAAGAACGCGGACCGCTGCGCGTTGACTTATCCCTTCACAGTGCCTTAGACGTCGGTGATGAAGCCTTGCTGCTAGCACGGATAGCACCGACTTGGATTGGGCGTAATCGTGCTGCAGCCGTCAGCGTCGCACAAGCGCATGGCTCGCATGTCATCATGGATGATGGGCTGCAAAATCCATCAATTAAACCAAAACTATCTTTTCTTGTGATTGACGGTAGCGTTGGGATCGGCAATGGCTGCCTCATCCCAGCCGGTCCTTTGCGCGAGACCCTCGAAAAGGCTATGCCGCGCATTACAGGGGTTATTTTCATCGGTAGTGAAGACCGACAAAAATTGATCCCGAGATTTCGCTGCCCGCTGTTTCGGGCAGAAATTGAACCAGATTTGCCTCCTGATTTTCCCCGTCAGCAGAAATTCTTTGCCTTCTGTGGCATAGGAAGGCCTGAAAAATTTTACGAGACTTGTCGTCGCTCAGGCATAGAGCTGGTTGGCACGAAGGATTTTTCAGACCACCACTTTTTTAGCACGTCCGAACTGCAAAAACTCCAAACGCTGGCGACGACAGAAGGCGCTAAACTGCTAACAACGGAAAAAGACTGGGCCCGGTTACCCGGGGACTTTCAGTCCCAGATTCTCTCTTTTCCTATCAACTTGATATTCAACGATCCTGTGGCCATAACGCAATTGGTTCAGAACACAACCATTATTCGTCAATAATAACGGCGTTCCGCTGCCCATCTTGAAACTCAATATTCACCTTGTCATCACGCTTCAACTGACCACGACTTATAATCACGCGACCCGACAGGTCTTGTACCAAAACGTAGCCGCGACCAAGGACTGCGCGTGGCGAAAGATTGCCGAGAACAGAACCTAGAATTTCCAGACGATTTTGCTTGCGCAAAAAGAGCTCGCGCCATAGGGCCTCGATTTTATGTTCCACATGCGTATAGCGCTGAGCTGCCAGTTGCAGAACATCGCGCGGATGACGAATTTTTCCAACAGCCTCGGCCAAACGGCCGGTGCGCCGTTCAAAATATCCCTGCCACGCCAAGATGAGGCGTTCAGCCCTTTCATCCAAGCGTTGCACCAGGGGCTCTAGGACACGTGCTGGATCACCAAGAGCGCGTTCGATTAAATCCAATCGTTCACGACGATCGCTCATAGCACGGCGAATGGCTTGAAACAGCCGCAAACCGTCATCCATAACTTGCGCCAACAAATTGTCGCGAACCGGAACGGCCATCTCGGCCGCAGCTGTCGGCGTGGGCGCACGAACATCGGCGGCAAAGTCGATCAATGTGGTATCCGTTTCATGCCCAACGGCGGCTATGACAGGAATGTTACTTGCCGCGACGGCACGCACAACGATCTCTTCGTTAAACGGCATCAAATCTTCGACCGATCCGCCGCCGCGCGCCACGATAAGAATGTCTGGGCGTGGGATAGGCCCATTTTCTTTGAGATCATTAAAACCTTTGATGGCATCTGCAATTTGTCGCGCCGCCGCATCTCCTTGCACAGCGACAGACCAAACCAAGACATGTCGTGGAAAACGGTCGGCGAGACGGTGGAGAATATCACGGATAACAGCGCCGGTTGGCGAGGTCACAACCCCGATAACATTCGGCAAGTAAGGTAAAAGCTGCTTACGCGAGGGGTCAAATAAACCCTCTGCAGCAAGCTTCTTTTTGCGTTCCTCCAGCATTTTGAGCAACGCCCCCATACCAGCCAAAGCCATGGCCTCAATGACGAGCTGGTATTTAGACTGACCGGCATAAGTCGTCAGACGACCGGTACAAATTACTTCCATGCCAATCTCGGGCTTAAGCCCTAGCTTGCCAACATTACCCTTCCAACAAACAGCCGCGAGAACTGCATTTTCATCTTTCAACGTTATGTAGCAGTGGCCACTTGAGTGCAGCTTGCATTCGCTAATTTCGCCACGCACGCGCACGGCCCCAAAGGTTTCCTCGATAGTATGCTTGAGTTGCCGTGACAGATCGCTGACAGTATATTCAGGCAAATTACTCCCTGGCCTCGGCGTATCAAGGAGGCCGGGTAACGCCGGGGGTTGCGCTGATTGTTTAACCATGGTCAAAACATAGCGTCGAAAGGCGGAAAAAGCGAGGATGAGCCATGAATACGTTGGTCGTAGGTTCCGGTGGCCGTGAACATGCCTTATGTTGGAGCCTCAGCCGCTCGCCTTTGTGTGGCAAATTATACTGCACCCCCGGCAATGCTGGCATAGCCGCCATCGCCGAGTGTCTGTCAATTGGTGTCGATAACATTGACGCTATCGTTGCCATTTGCCAAGAAAAACGAATCGAATATGTGGTGATAGGCCCCGAGTTGCCATTAACGCTGGGCCTTGCTGATGCTCTACGTAACGCCGGCATCGACTGCTTTGGCCCCAGCAAAGCAGCAGCCGAACTTGAAGGCTCCAAGGCCTTTATGAAAGACGTTTGCACGCAAGCAAAAGTGCCGACGGCAAACTACCAACGTTTCACCAGTGCTGAAGAGGCTAAAAACTATGTCCGCACACAAGGCACGCCCTTGGTCGTTAAGGCCGACGGACTTGCTGCCGGAAAAGGCGTAACGATAGCCCATACGAATGAAGTGGCTTTTTCTGCCATTGACGATGCTTTGGTCAAGAAAATATTTGGTCCCGCAGGTACCGTTATTGTCATCGAAGAATTTCTTGAAGGTGAAGAGGTAAGCTTTTTTGCTCTCTGCGATGGGGATACGGCGTTGCCATTTGCAGCGGCACAAGATCACAAGGCGGCGTACGATGGCGACAAAGGTCCTAATACGGGTGGCATGGGCGCCTATTCGCCGGCACCCATTTTCGATGCTGCAATGCAAGAGCGTGTCATGCGCGAAATTATTACGCCTACTGTCGAAGTCATGAAAAAAATGGGCAAACCCTTCACTGGCGTTTTATTTGCCGGATTAATGATCACAGCGGCAGGTCCCAAATTATTGGAATACAATGTTCGCTTTGGTGACCCTGAAACGGAAGCAATCCTACCACGATTAAAGTCTGATTTACTTGCCGTTCTTTACGCTGCCACGCGGGCCGTACTCGATGGCATCACCCTTAAATGGTACGACAGCGCAGCGCTTTGCGTGATTATGGCGGCCGAAGGCTACCCCGGTAATTATAAGAAAAATACCAAAATTCTTGGCCTCAATGAGGCCCAAAGATCGCGAGATGCGATCGTATTTCATGCCGGTACTTCACGCAATGATACCGGCGAGATCATCGCTTCTGGCGGACGCGTACTCGCCGTTACCGGCTGGGGTACAACTATTGCCGACGCACAAAAAACGGCTTATCAGGCTGTCGATAAAATTCAGTGGAAAGAAGGATTTTGTCGCCGCGATATCGGCTGGCGCGCCGTTGGCGGACAAGAATTATCGCGAAAGATTTCCGGTTAACGTTTTTCGTTAAAAAAATTCTTTAGTAAATATCCTGCCCGCTGCTCTTCGATGCCAGAAATCACTTCCGGTTTATGATGGCAAGTCGGCTGGCCAAAATAACGCGCACCATGCTCGACGGCGCCGCCCTTAGGATCATAAGCGGCAAAATATACTCGACGCAGACGGGCCAGACTAATAGCGCCGGCGCACATAGCACAAGGCTCGAGCGTCACATACAGATCACAATCAGGCAGACGTGGTTCATTTCGTTGCCGCGCGACCTCTCGTAGAACGAGCATTTCGGCATGCGCCGTTGGATCGGCATATTCCTCTACCCGATTGCCAGAACGTGCCAGGATCTTGCCAACGCTTGAAGTCAGGACAGCGCCAATCGGTACCTCTCCTCGTTTGCCCGCAGCTTCGGCTTCCTGTAACGCTAGTTCCATGAAATCGTGCGTATTAAGAATCTCGACCATGCTCATACATTCTCCTAGATTGATGTTATGACCGATAAGCAAAAGAAAATCGAGAGCACTAAAAAATTTGAAGGCGAGCGTATTGCAAAGCGTCTAGCGCGCGCCGGCGTATGTTCGCGCCGTGAGGCCGAACGCCTTATTGGGACAGGCCGCGTTATGGTTGATGGTAAGACCCTAACCTCACCTGCCCTGAATGTGACTGCACAAAGCAAGATCATGGTCGATGGAAAACCGATCGCAGCACCGGAAGCCCCTCGCGTCTGGCGCTATCATAAACCGGCGGGTGTATTGACAACGGCACGAGATCCACAAGGACGACCGACGGTATTCGAAAAACTTCCACCAGAGTTGCCGCGCGTCGTCAGTATCGGTCGCCTTGATTTTAACACCGAAGGTCTTTTACTGCTGACGAATGATGGAGAGTTGGCGCGACATTTGGAATTGCCCGTGCATGCTTGGCTAAGACACTACCGCGTGCGCGTGCACGGCACCATCAATCAGCGTAAGCTTGCGTCATTGGCCAAAGGCATTACCATCTCCGGAATCCATTATGAGCCGATCAAGATCGAGTTAGAAAATGAAAAAGAGCACGGCAGTAATCGCTGGCTGGCGGTGACTTTACGTGAAGGAAAAAACCGCGAAATTCGCAAAATTATGGAGCATATGGAATTACAAGTTACCCGCCTAATCCGCGTAGCTTTTGGCTCTTTTCAGCTCGGTAAATTGCCCCGCGGCGCCGTGGAGGAAGTACCGCGCCGTATTTTGCGCGAACAGCTTGGTAAGTTCTTCGAGACTTTGAAAGACTAATCATGCGAATTACCGGGGGTCATTTGTCGGGACGGATTATCAAGGCACCCGCAGGGACCATGACACGACCTACAAGTGATCGCGTTCGCGCCGCTGTTTTTAACATCCTGGCTCATCATGACTGGGGGAAAAATATTGCCCATCCATTTGATAATGCTCATGTTTTAGATGCTTTTTGTGGGTCAGGGGCCTTGGCTTTTGAAGCCCTATCGCGCGGCGCCCTCGAGGCAACATTGTTCGATAAAGACCATCAAGCCTTGCTGCAAGCTGAAGATAATATCGTTAATCTCGGGCTCAATAAAATCTGCCGGATAATCTCTACCGATGTGCTGCGGCCACCACGCGCCAAGACAGCGTGCCAACTTATTTTTCTCGATCCGCCTTACCGTAAAAATCTTGTACCGCAAGCGCTGACGTCCCTTACCAAGAGCGCCTGGATTGCCCCCAATGCACTCATTGTCATCGAAACAAGCAAAAAGGAAGTGCTCGATTTAATCGATGGATTTGTTTTTTTGTTTTCGCGCACTTACGGTGATACTGCCGTTCACTTTGTCACGCACTAACGCCTGTCAAACAGTTTTTCTAGATCCGTCTTTTTAAGTTCAACATAAGTTGGCCGGCCATGGTTGCACTGGCCACTGTTTGCTGTGTGCTCCATTTGGCGTAGTAGTGCATTCATTTCGTCAGCGTTTAGCCGCCGACCCGCTCTTACCGAACCGTGACAAGCCATCGTCGAGCATATAGCCTCAAGTCGGTCGCGCAAACTATGAGCTTCCTCATATTCGCCAAACTCTTCTGCAAGATCCTTTAATAAAGCTTTGATATCGGTAGATCCAAGCAACGCCGGTATTTCTCGTACCAATATGGCGCCTTGCCCAAAAGCCTCGACTACGACACCAAGTTCAGCCAACTGGTCAGCTCGCGCAATAAGTCGCTCTGCATCGGGCGTATCAAGCTCGACAACTTCAGGTATTAACAATATTTGCCGCTTAATATCTTTTGCAGTCAGCCCCTGCTTCATTTTTTCATACATGATGCGTTCATGTGCGGCATGTTGGTCAACGATGATAACGCTTTCTTCGGTTTGTGCGATTATGAAGGTTCCGTGAACTTGGGCGACTGCAGCGCCCAGCCGGCCCGCAGGGCTCGGCATCTCCGCCACTAAGGCAGATGTGCGAACTGAAAGCGGAACGTCTGCCAACATAGATGACGCTAATGCTGTGCTGCCGGCCGTGGTGAAAGATGGATAGCCACCAAAAGATGTCCGATTTGCGCTAGGATCGAAAACATGACGAAAAGTCGTAGATCTATTTTCAGGTTGCAGCATCGTCAAGGCCCGCGGCGCCAGCGTGCTGGCTGTAAACTGAGCTACCTCTTCTAGCGCCTTTCGAATTGCCGTAACAATTAAACCGCGCACCAAATTCCCATCACGAAAACGCACCTCCGCCTTTGATGGATGAACATTTATATCCACCTCGCGTGGCGGTACCGTAATGAATAAAACCAACATCGGGTATCGCCCCGATGGCAACACATCACCATAGGCGCCCCTAACGGCCGAGAGTATAATTTTGTCACGTACCGGACGATTGTTTACAAAAAGATATTGTTCGCGCGCTGTGGGGCGATGAAGCGTCGGAAAGCCGGCAAAACCAGTTGCACTCATAGCCTCACGCGAGGCCGATATGGGCGCTGCATTTTCCATGAATTCAGGCCCCAGTATCGCCCTCAAGCGCTCGCGCAGTATACTATCTGACGCCAGCATCCCTTCTGGGTGTGCCGCAAAACGGACAGGGCGTTTATCGTCTTCTTGTAAGGTAAAATCCACGTGAGGGTGCGCCATAGCGAGACGCTCAATCACTTCACGAGCATAATCATTCTCCGTACGTGCTGATTTTAGAAATTTGAGCCGCGCCGGTGTGGCAAAAAATAAATCCCGCACTTCAATGCGGGTGCCCTGCGCCAGAGACGCCGGCCGTGGATCAGAGACTTCGCCACCTTCAACATGTATTTGCCAAGCTTGGTCGTCGTTTTGTGTACGCGAAGTGATGGTAAGACGCGAAACGGCGCCGATAGAAGGTAAGGCCTCGCCACGAAAGCCAAGGGTTTGGATATTCCATAAATCTTCGTCCGGTAGTTTAGACGTCGCGTGACGCTCAATAGCTAAAGGTAATTCTTCTTGCGTCATGCCGCATCCGTTGTCGGTGACGCAAATGACCGATTGCCCGCCTTCCCTCAAATTTATTATGATATGCGTAGCACCAGCGTCGATGGCATTTTCGACAAGTTCCTTAACGACAGCAGCCGGACGTTCGACAACCTCGCCGGCAGCAATGCGATTGACAAGGGTTAAGGGTAAGCGACGTATTGTCATGTCCAGAGCATAGCCAAAGCCGGGCTTGCAACCAACTTTTTTGATTCTTACTCTGACTTGTTGTCCAACAGGGCTTGTTGGCTAGGGTTGAGACGTGCCCCCTCTAACTTGGCGTCGGTTAGATCGGCATCGGTTAAATCAGTCCCCAATAAATTCGAGTAGGACAAATCGGCACCCCGGCAATTTACCTGCCGCATGCTAGCGCCAGATAAGTTAGCGTAACGCAAAGACGTTTTTGACAAATCAGTGATCACTGATCGCTCGCCGCCGATTATTAAAGGCTGAAGTTGGGCACCCTGTAGATTTGCGTTGCTAACCTTGGCACCACGAAGATTAATGCCGCGCATATCGGCAGAAAGAAAATCGGCATGGCGCAAATCGGCGTCGTGCAAGTCAGCAGCTTGCAATTGGGCATCCGCAAAATTAAGGCCATAGAGCATGGAACCAACGGCCCGCAACATCGTTAAACAAGCGTGACCAAAATTTGCGCCACCGCGTAAATCGAATTTGCTGACATCAAGCCTCACGCCTTGTTGGCCATTACTCCCAACCCATAATGTATGCAGCCGCATCATTTCCTCGAGAGGCATTGGCAGATCGTTGACAGTGGGCCCAACCGGCGTGCTTGTGAGCGCACCTGCAAGATTAGCGTTTTCCAAATTAGCAAGACTGAGCGCCACATTCACCAACACGGCGCCCTTCATATTTGCCGTGCGTAAATCACACATGCTGAGATCGGCGTTTTCTAAATTTGCCCCTTGGAAATTGGCACCCTGCAAGCTGGCACGCACTATTTTGCATCCCTTCATTGTGGCGTCGCTAAAATTTGTATCAATGGCCACGGCTCCCGATAAACGGGCATCCGTTAAATTGGCACCACTTAGATCAGCACCGCCGCTATCGGAAGCTGTCAAATCATCATGCACGGATTTTAAATTGCCCTCTTCATCCGCGCTAGTCAAAAAACCTTCGCGTAGATCAACCCCCGTCATATCCGCGTTGATTAATATCGCGCCACGCAAACAAGCGCCACGCAAATCGGCGCGCACCATACTGGCGTTTTGCAGATTAGCCAGGCGCAAATCAGCACTGAAGAGCGCACAATAATCGAGTTTTGTGTCACGCAAATCAGTTTGATACAATACCGCTCCCGAGAAATCGGCATGTGATAAATCTTGACCGCGCAATGAAAGTTGTGACAAGTCGTGTCCGGCCAACATGGCGCGTGCGCCTCCCATACGTGCCGCGCGAAACATACCGTGCTTGCGCACAATGGCGTCAAGCCCGGCTTGATCGAGACGGGTCAAAAGTCTGTTTTCACTCATGTCGGATCACGAGGCTGGCTTGGGGGTCGGAGGGTTGGGTCAGATACACAAGTTATGCCTGCCACTATGCCAAAGGGACTGCTCATTTTGGCAAAGAATTTTTAAGGAACCCTTACAGGCTCGATTGGTTAACCTATTGATATATATACTAATTTATATTAGGCGTTTGTACCGTTTTAAAAAGACGCGTCAGAAAGACCTTTTCGGATGTATTTGCCGCCTCTTTTGCCTCTAGGCCTCGCGCTAATTCCTTTCCAAGTTCGACACCTGGTTGATCGAATGAATTTATGTTCCAAACAACGCCTTCGACGAAGACTTTGTGTTCGTAGAGAGCCAGCAGCATGCCAAAACAAAAGGGGTCGAGGCGATCAAGAAGAATTAGATTGCTCGGTCTGTTACCAGCGCAAGCATTATGTAGATCCGTTGCATTGTCACGACCGAATGCCAAGGCTCCAGCTTGCGCCACCATGTTAGCTAACATCGCCTGGTGATGTTGGGGTTTGTTTAAGTTATCCTCACATATGCCGATGAAGTCGGCTGGAATTACATCGCTGCCTTGATGTAGCAATTGATGAAAACTATGCTGACCGACAGTACCGCATTCGCCAAAGATAATCGGTGCGGTTGCATAATCGACCCGTTGGTTTGTCTGCGTTGTTGTTTTGCCATTACTTTCCATTTCAAGCTGCTGGAGATAACGCGGCAAGTCGCGCAAACGTTCGGCGTAGGGCAAAATGACCTGAGCTTTAGTTGCCCAAAAATTGCGATACCATACGCCAAGCAAGCCCATCACGACGGGCATATTTTTGGCAAGCGGCGCCGTACAAAAATGCTCGTCCATGGCCTCAGCGCCATCAAGCATTTTCTCAAAATTTTCCATGCCTATAGCTAGAGCCAAGCTAAGACCAACTGCTGACCAAAGACTGTAGCGACCTCCGACCCAGTCCCAGATGGGAAACACATTGGCAACATCAATACCAAACTTTTCAACCTCAGCTTGGTTGGCAGAAACGGCTACAAAATGCTGGGCAACAGCTTGCGGTCCCAATTTATTCACCAACCATTGCCGCGCCATATGAGCATTAAGTAAGGTTTCTTGCGTTGTGAAAGTCTTAGAAACAACGACAAAGAGGGTATGTGCCGGATCGATATTGGCGAGAATATTTGTGAGCTCGAAAGCATCGGCGTTGGCAACAAAATGCACGTTCAGCTTGGAGATGAAAGGCGAGAGCGCGCGTGTTGCAAGACGCGGACCAAGGTCAGAACCGCCAATACCTATATTCACAATATGACGTATCGCCTCCCCGCTCGCACCTTTCCAATAACCATTGCGCACTTCATCAACAAACCTTGTTAAACGCAGGCGCGCTATAAGAATATCAGGAATAATATCGCGGCCATCGACTTTGATCGGTCGGTCTTTTTTTTGTCTAAGCGCCGTATGAAGCGCTGCCCGTCCTTCGGATATATTAATTACCTCGCCACAGAACATGCGTTCACGAGCGAATTCTAATTTTTGCTGTGCTGCCAGCTGCGTCAATAGATCAATGGTCTTTGGTACAATTCTGTTGAGAGCAAAATTGAAGCGCAGGCCTTCTAGCGATAGTTGAAAATCTTCAAGCCGTCGCGGATCGTTCATGACCAAATCACGCAACGGTATCGCTTTAACTTCAGCTTGATGGTGGCCTAGCTCCTGCCAAATGGCAGACTGTGTCAGGCTGGTGCTCATGGCCTATTCCCGAACTTGCTGCCAAGTTTCTGTTGGCGTAATACCTTGTGGTTGTCCAACCATGACGACGGTTAATTTTTCCGGATCGAACCAACGATGGATAACATCTTGGATATCTTGCGGCGTTACCCCACGAATGAGGGAATTGCGCTTTTCTAGATAATCCTGACCAAGATGGTTCATTTGCAGATCAACCAGAACGGCGGTAATTTTATCCGTCGATGTCATGGCCAATGGCAACGCGCCGGTTAGATAGTCTTTAGCAGCGTTCACTTCATCTTCTGTCACGCCATCATGATAAATCCCCTGCCAAACTTGCATAACGACTGACCAGGCTTGCCCAACCTTAGGATTATCGGTGGCGGCCTCTCCGACGACTATACCAGCATGTTCCATGGGAGAGAGCATGGTATTGATACCATAGGTCAAACCGCGCTTATCGCGCACTTCATGCATGAGGCGTGAGGAAAATCCGCCACTACCCAGAATGTAATTAACGATATCGGCGGCATACCAATCAGCATCCGTACGTTTTGGACCCGGCATAGCAAACATCATTTCCGTTTGCGTGCCTTCACGCGGAACGAGGATGGTCTGAGGTTGTTGTGGAAATTTTACCTCGTCGATTGGTGCCAGCTGGGCATGCAAGGGAAGATCACCAAAAACCCGATCCAGCGTCGCCGCCAATTCTTCGCGAGATATATCGCCTGTGACCGCTATAATCAAATTATCGCGCGCAAAATGCTTGGCGGCAAAGTTCTGCAAATCTTCGCGCTTCAAGCTATTGAGGCTCGCTGCTGTCCCGAGCATGCGCTCCCCATAGGGGTGACCAGCAAAAAGATAGCTAAACAAAGCATACCTTGCCTGCCAATCGGGACTGCCAAGTTGGATTTTAAGAGAGGTAAGTTGCTCGTCGCGTTGGCGATTAATCTCGTCCCCATCAAAGCGCGGATTTGTTACGGCGAGATGTAGCAAATCAAAAGCCAGATTTTGATCCATCTTCAAGGTCTTTATTTCGCCAAAAATAGCATCACGCCCAACATTGAATTGCATGGCAATTGAATTGTCGGCTAAGGCTTGTTGAAAAGCAGCTGAATCGTACTTGCCAGCACCTTCGGTAAGCAAATTAACGGTGAGTTCAGTTAGCCCTTGTTTATCAGACGGGTCTTGCTCGACGCCGCCACGAAACGCAAATTGCATACTGATCAGCGGCAATTTACTGTCTTGTACCAGCCATGCCTTAATGCCGCCGGGGCTAACGACCTCCTCAATGGTTGCGTTGGCCGGAAGCGCCCAGAGCATTATAATCAGAAAGAGGACTGCGCGGAGTTGTTTCATCGGATACCCAATTCGTGGGCGTGTGAGGGCTCGCTGGCAGCAGCTCGTGCTTCCGGTGTGGCATTAGGATCAGGAAGAAGAAAGCCCATCACATAGTCATGACTGTTGATGAGGTGATGTAAGGCAGTGTCGACTTCTTGAGGCGTAACCGCCTTAATGCGATCAGGCCAGGCTTCTACATCATCAACTGTATGACCGATGGCTAGTGCCTGACCAAAAACATAGCCAGGCGCCAGCAAACTGTCGCGTGCGAAAATTGCGCTTCTTTGCAAGCGCGATTGGGCCAAGGCTATCTCTTTTTTATCAATACCTGTTCGATCCAAATCCTTCAGTTCGTGCCACAAGGCTTGTTCAAGGACTTTGATATCGATGTCTGGCGCTGGCTCAAGCGAGATAGAAAAACTCGAGGCCCCGCGAGCATCAGGATCGTAATCAACATCCACGCCGCTCGCGAGCTTTTCCTTAACCACAAGCTGTCGGTAAAGCAGCCCAACCTCACCACCATCAAGCGTTTCATTCAGCACCTCGAGAGCATAGGCCTCTCGTCCTTTTTGTGTCGCATAAGAGGGTGCCACAAAGTGCAGTTCTAAATGTGGCTGTTGCACACGTATATCTGTAACTTCAATTAAATTTTTTGTCGGCTCAGAAAGTTTTGGGAAAATTGGGCGTGGTGTCACATCGACTCTGGGTAGCCGACCATAAGTGGCGGCAGCGAGGCGCATAACCTCATCCAAACTGACATCGCCGGAGATTATTACGACAACGTTGTTCGGCGCATAATGGTGCTTATAGAAATCCTTAGCATCATCGGCCGTTAGTTTCTCAATCTCCGATCGCCAACCGATAACTGGAATGCCGTAAGGGTAATTTGGAAAAAGCGTTTTGCCGAGCTGTTCCTCAAATTTACCTTGTGGGTTGTTATCCGTGCGCTCCTGGCGCTCATCAAGTACAACGCTCAATTCTGGTGTGGCTGTCTCAACCTTGATATCCAAATTCTGCATGCGGTCAGCTTCCATTTGCATGATCATAGCCAAGCGGTCAGAGGCCACGGTTTCATGAAAGGCCGTAAAGTCGTACGTGGTAAAGGCGTTATCGTTACCACCCTGAGCTGCAAGGATCTTGCTAAATTCACCCGGCGGAATATCTGTGGTGCCGCGAAACATCAGATGCTCAAGATAGTGGGCAAGGCCTGACTTATTGGGAACCTCGTCAATCGAGCCTACTTTGTACCATACCATCTGTGTCACAGCCGGCGCTAGATGGTTGGGCACAACGATGACCTGCAAACCATTCGCAAGCGTGAAGGTTTGCGGGAAAAATACACCGGCAGAAGCAGCGGTTGGAAAGAACAGCAGACAAATGAAGAAAATTCGGAGAAACATCACAGGCCAAGCCAACCGCTTTTTTGCCGCTCAATAATGGGTGTTGCGCCAGTGTTAATCGGCTCGCCTTTATCCTTAGCTTCCTTGATGCGCGCAGCTTCTGCGGCTGCATCAACCGTCGTCGAATTGGATGGGGTCTCTTTCCACCATAGCAACTCGTCGACAAACGCATGTGAACTGACAATCTTTTCTGAAGCTTCACGGTCAACGATAAGGCGAATGTCAGGATCGGCGTGAGCGGCACCTGACGAAGCCAACACGGCTTTTTCTGAATCCGAGGCTCCGCTAGCAGCCTCTCCGGCTTCCGTTTTAGATACAGGGTTCGTATTCGGACCAAACAAAATATCGCTGGCGTGCAGCGTGGTGTTCACGTCCTGGGGACGAGGAGCCCCCGGCTGCGGTGGGCGTAAATTAAAATCTGGTGGTAAAGAAAGCGGCGGGCGATCTACAACAGCAAATTCATCTGGCGCATCGCGGCCGAGGCCAAGATCGTCGCGTATGTCGCTACAAGCCGAAAGCGCTACGAGCACAATTCCCAGTCCAATAAATGATCGCAATGACATCATGTGTTCAACCTGGTTCCAATATTTGGCAAATTTATGCCCGAAAGGGCTGAATGCTTTTAGCCCTTTTAACGGCCTCTGACCAGACTATCTAGCAACAAGAGACCAACACCAAGCACAATAGCACTGTCAGCCAGATTGAAGCTCGGCCAGTGATAGCCGTAAGCATGAAAATCAAGAAAATCGGCCACCGCACCATAACGCAGGCGATCAATCACATTACCAATGGCACCGCCTATAACCAAGCCAAGCGCCAGCGCTACGAGCATTGATGTCGTATGCCAAAGCCACCGCAAAAGAAGAAATAATATTATGCTGGCAATACCAACAAAAAAGTAAGGCAAATACCGAGAATAGCCGTGGTTGAACAGTCCAAAAGTGACGCCCTTATTCCAAACCAGAACAATATTAAAAAACGGCGTGACATAAACTGAATGAGAGGCTTGCAAGACCTGGTTGATAATCCACCATTTACTGAACTGATCGCAAAGCCCAATGGCAGCAGCGAGGTAGGTCGCCGCAGAAATATGGCGCGTGTGTGAGGTCATGCTGCAGCCCTACGTTGATGCATAACAGCGTCGTGGCAACGATGGCAAAGATCTGGATAATCGGCATGCTCACCCACTTCACCAAGCACCTGCCAACAGCGTTCGCATTTTAGGCCAGAGGCCGGTTCAATCACAACACCGACATCTGGAATTTCTGTCATAGTAAATGCCGTTGTTGGTGGCTTGCCAACAGTTAATGTTAAAGCTGAGCTTATGCAGATCTCTGCAAAATCAACCTCTTCGAGCAAGGCTTTGTGCTCCAATTTGAGGTATATATGCGCCTTTGCCTGCAAACTTGAGCCGATTTTTTTGTCATTCCGCGCCACTTCCATAGCCCCCGTTACGACACGGCGCAGATGACGGATTTGTACCCATTTCTTGTTCAAGGCTTCGTTCAACCATGTATCAGGAACGCTCAAAAATGTCTGCAGATGTATGCTGTCTTCTGGTCGATTATTGCGCAAAAGCCAAGCCTCTTCCGCTGTGAAACAGAGAATGGGCGCAATCCACAAAACCAGATGACCAAACACATATTCCATACACGTGCGCGCGGCGCGGCGGCGTTTAGCGTCGGCCCGGTCGCAGTAAAGGCTATCTTTGCGCACGTCAAAGTAAAATGCCGATAAATCAACAGCACAAAAGTTATGCAACTCAACCAACAGGTGATTGAAATCGAATTTAGCAATATCGGAGCGCACGACAGCATCAAGTTCGTGTAACCTATGTAGAACCCACCGCTCAAGCTCCGGCATTTCGGTAACATCAAGATGTTCTGATGATGTCATGCCATCTAAGGCTCCGAGCAGATAACGTAATGTATTACGCAGACGACGGTAGAGATCACCAGTTTGTTTCAAAATTTCAGGACCGACACGCATATCCTGGGTATAATCAGTCGACAATACCCAGAGACGTAAAATATCTGCCCCCATCTGATCGATAACTTTTTGCGGTACAACGACATTGCCCAACGACTTCGACATTTTTCGGCCCTGCTCATCAAGCGTAAAGCCATTTGTCAGAACCGCCTTATAAGGTGCGCGGCCTAAAGTGCCACAACCTTCAAGCAATGACGACTGAAACCAGCCGCGATGTTGATCTGATCCCTCACAATAAAGATCGGCCGGCCAACTGAGATTTGGCCATTCAGTCGTGCCTCCTTCGGGTTTGAGGCAAAAAGCATGGGTCGATCCCGACTCGAACCAAACGTCAACGATGTCGAAAACTTGCTCGTAATCCTCGACTTTATAGGTGCTGCCTAAAAACTCCTGTGGCTTATGGCTGTACCAACTATCGGCGCCTTCCTTGTCAAAAGCTGCGGCAATGCGTTCTAGGACTGCCTTATCACGCAAAGGCAGGCCGGATTTATCGACGAAGAGGGCAATCGGCACACCCCAAGCGCGTTGGCGGCTAATACACCAATCAGGACGCGTAGCGATCATGCCACGCAAGCGATTTTCACCTGTGCCGGGATACCATTTTGTTTCGCCAATCGCTTTCAAGGCCAATTCGCGCAAGGTTAATTTTTGTCCCTCGGCAGGTTGATCCATGGCGATGAACCATTGCGGTGTGGTGCGAAAAATAAGGGGTGCTTTTGATCGCCAAGAATGTGGATAGCTGTGGGTGATATTTTTTTTAGCCAGCAAGGCGCCCACTTCAATCAGCGCTTTAATCACGGCACCATTTGCATCGCCAACACTTCCGTCAGGTTTGTAAACCGTCTTACCGGCAAAGCCCCTCACATGCGGCAGGTAATTACCGTCATCGCCGACAGTTTCATCAAATCTAATTTTATGTTTCTGCCCAAGATCAAAATCATCCTCGCCGTGACCGGGCGCGATATGCACAAAACCTGTGCCTGCCTCCAGGGTCACAAATTCACCATGATAGAGCGGAACATCGTAATCGAAATAACCCTCATATACGGATTTTCCGTGAAACGGATGGTGGCAAATAGTGTCAGCCAGATCAGCACCCTTGAGACTGGAATGTACTGTCCACTTTGTAATTTTGAGCTCTAAGCAGAACGGCTCAAGCAGCGCCGTCGCGACAACAAGCCGATCGCCCACGTGGGTCAAACTTCCCTCGGCAACTTCATCCACACATACAATTGAATAATCCAAATCACCATAAGCGATCGCCCGATTACCGGGAATTGTCCACGGCGTCGTTGTCCAAATGACGATGGCCGTATTCGCAGAACTGAGCTCAACGTGTTTTGCGTGCTTGATTGGAAATCGTACCCAAATTGTCGTTGATTTATGATCGTGATATTCGATCTCAGCTTCAGCCAACGCCGTTTTCTCGACAACTGACCACATGACAGGCTTAACACCTTTATAGAGTAATCCATTCAAAAGGAATTTGTGTATCTCACGCACAATCTGCGCTTCAGCTTTATGTGTCATTGTACTGTAGGGATGCGACCAATCGCCTATGGCACCAAGGCGTTGAAATTCTTCTGACTGCACATTCATCCAGTGATCGGCAAAAGCGCGGCATTCAGCTCGGAACTGTAAGAGTGGTACGCTATCTTTGTCCTTACCTTGAGCTCGGTATTGTTCTTCAATTTTCCACTCGATCGGTAATCCATGACAATCCCAGCCCGGAACATAGGGTGCATCACGGCCCAACATCTGATAGCTGCGGTTGATTGTGTCTTTTAGGATCTTCGTCAGTGCCGTACCGATATGAATGTTACCATTGGCATAGGGTGGGCCATCATGAAGAATAAATTTCTCCCGACCAAGTGCTTGTGCGCGTAATTTACCATGCAGGTCCATTGCCTTCCAATACGCAAGCAGCTCTGGTTCCTTTTGCGGTAAGCTGCCGCGCATGGGAAAATCGGTCTTCGGTAAAAACACCGTATCGCGATAGTCGGCTTTTTTAGTTTCTGTCATAGGGGGCAGAATAGTGGCCGGTTTTGCGGCGGTAAAGCTGTCTTTTAATCAAGCCAACATCGCTTTTGCTGCCATAACATCACTTATGATTTGCGCACGTAAAGCATCTATATCGGAAAATGATCGTTCAGGGCGGAGAAAATGGAGCAAAACCACCTCCCATTCTTGGCCATAAATCTCTTCTTGAAAATCGAACAAATGAAACTCGAGCAATTCCTCCTTACCATCCACAGTCGGCCTAACGCCAATATTGGCTACACCGCGCCATTTTTCAGACTTGCCGACGCGCGCGGCCAAAATGGCATAAACACCGAACTTGGGTCTCAAATAGTCGCCAAGCCCTATATTGGCGGTCGGAAAACCAAGCTCTCGGCCACGCTGCGCGCCCTTTTGTACAATGCCAGCAATTGACCAAGACCGACCAAGCACATGTTCGGCAGCACGCAAATTACCTTCTTGAAGTGCCTGTCGCGCGCGCGAGGAAGACATAATCTCGCCTTCTGCATCGCGAAAAGGAGCAACCTCTGTAACGCCGACATTATGTGGTGAAAGCCAACTGCGTAGATTCTCCATATTTCCAGCCCGCTTAAAGCCAAAAACAAAGTCAAACCCAGCAACAATATGTTGCACGCCATATGTGTGAACCAAAATCTCTTCGACGAACGCCGATGCGGATAGCTGTGAAAAAGTGGGCGTAAACGGAATGACATTTACTTCGGCGATCGCGAGGCCTTGCAACAAGCGTATCTTCACCTGCGCTGGGGTCAGCCTAAATGGCGCCGTATTGGGTTGGAACAAGGAACGTGGATGAGGCTCAAATGTTAAAACATTAGCCGTTACACCCATGTTGCGAGCTTTATCTAGGGCGGCACTAATCACAACTTGGTGGCCACGATGAACGCCATCGAAGTTACCGAGCGCGAAAACGCCGCCTTTACCGGAACCCTGAATTGAACTGGTCATTCGTCAAGCCCGATACTATCCTCAAAGTGAGTAGGTTAGCTCCAGGATAAACATATGCCGCATCTTGAGGAACAATTCTTTTGCCTGCCGGATGGCATGCGTTTACGCTACGCCTGGTTTCAGCCAACCATCCCCTCGAGGGGTACCATACTCTGCTTGGGCGGACGACGTGAGTTCATAGAGAAAGATTTTGAGGTTATTGAGGCTTGGCTCAAGCGCGGTTTTAAGGTTGTGGCCCTTGATTTGCGTGGCCAGGGGGGATCTGGGCGCATGCTGGCCAATAAGAACAAATCCCATATTGGATCCTTCGATGAGTATCGCAGCGATATAAATGAGTTTTACCGCTCAATCGTAAAGCCGCAACTCATACGACCGCTGATCGTTTTTGGGCATTCCATGGGGGCCTTTGTAGCACTCGAGTGGCTTCTGCACGATAAACCGGACGTTAAAGCCGCCATACTAGCGACGCCTATGTTGGCGTTACCGTTGCCAAGTTGGTTATATGGAATGATGCGCGTGATATCATGCTGTGCCCTAGGGCTAGGCTTTGGTAATGCCTATACATTCGCCGAACGCAATTATAGTCCCAAACAATGGCATTTTAAAAATAATTATCTGACACACGATCCCGAACGTTTGAGAATTATCCCAGATTGGTTCGCTCGCAGACCTGAATTCAGCTTGGGCGGCGTAACGTATAGTTGGATAGATGCCGCCGTAAAAGCCATTACAAAGACTCGCAAACAACTTAAGAATATTGTAACGCCAACCCTGGTACTCAACGCAGGCGCTGACCGAGTAGTGCTCTCTCGTGAAGTTAGTAAGTGGACAAGAGAAATCCCTGGCGCAACAGAAAAAATTTATCCTGGCGCGCTCCATGATCTGATGTGTGAAACGGATGACTATCTATCTCAGGTCTGGCGTGATATCGATAATTTTTTACAAGGCATTAACGTATAATTGTAAGTTCCGCGCCGTTGTCAGAGAGCGTTAATTCACCACAACTACCGATCGGCAACGTCGTAAGATACCTTCCGTGGCCGCAGGGAAAATTAAAACAGATCGGCACCTCGGGCGGCAAATGTCGAACAAAGATTTGCTTCAAATCGCTGCCATAAGGTTGTTCGCCCGCGCGCATAAATCCTGTTTCGCCGTCACCAATATCAACCATCTCACCGACTATAACGGCTCGAACACCCTCAAATTTCCCTGCAAGTCGCAAATGATTAAGCTCGCGATCCAAACGATAGAGAACCTCATCAACATCTTCGATAAAAAGTATCACATCTTTGCCCGACCAGTCGTAAGGCGTACCAACCAGGCTCTGCAACAGCGCTAGATTACCGCCCGTAATTCTGGCCTTAGCCGTTCCCGCACGCACTGTTTCGGCTTCAGGAAATTTTAAGTTGACCCTCGCGTTCTTCGTGCCGATGATTTGGAATAAATCTTCTGACATGCGCTCATCATAATCGTGAGCAAAATTCCAAAACATCGGTCCGTGAAAGGTTACGAATCCGCACTGAGCGGAAATCGCTTGTAATAACGCAGTAATGTCGGAAAAACCTACAAACGGTTTGGGGTTCTGTTTGATAAACCTGTAGTCCAGTTTATCGAGAAGTCGCATCGAGCCTGTGCCGCCGCGTGCGCAGAAGATGGCATCAATGGTGGCATCAGCGAACATATCCATTATGGCTTCGGCACGCGCCGCATCATGACCAGCCAGTTGGCCATCTTTTAGATAATTTTGTGCATGGATCACTACCTGATAACCGCGCGCCTCCAAGAATGCCTTGCCTTTTACCAGCCAGTCGGGCTTTGACCATCGTGCCGGCGATACAATACCGATCGTTCCTCCGGCTTTAAGCGGAGGTGGATAAACCAAGGAAGACTGCGCATTCTTCGGTGAAGTCATATTCGGTGAATTTATAGCTGAGCTGAGATGAGATGAGATGATTTGAATTATGTTGCACCCATGTTATCACAAACAAAAGCCGCGAGGGGAGACGTATTTGGTCTATTCAAGTCCTGATTTGATAAAACTTATCCATGAGACGCATGCGCTGTCCATATGGAACCGGAAAAAAGGTCCGGTTTTCTGGTACATTGCCGGTGTACCCGGACCTTTTTATGTCAATACAGAGTTTGTCATCGGCGCCGAGACGGCAAAAGATTTGCTTAAACAAATCGACAAAGTACTTGGTAGCCTAGCTGACCCCGGCGTCCGCAGCGAAGCGTTGGGCAAAATTATTTTAGATGCCACAACAACTAATTCGGTTTATCAGCAAGTTATTAAGACTATGGCGGCGAAGGCCAGAGAAAATTATCCCGTTGGTAGTTACAACTTTATATCCGGTGGCGAGCGACGTGATTGGCTGTTCTCGGTTCCTTTAGCCGATGAATTAAATATAAAGCATGCGTACTTATTTAAAAATCAAACAGCCTATTGCCCGCAAGGGCTAATACCCCATGAGAAGGCCCTGCATATCGCCGACTTGATTAACAATGCCGCGAGCTATTTTGATTTATGGTTTCCTACCCTTGAAAAGGCAAAGCTCGACTATGCTGGCACGCTTTGTTTTAATAGTCGCGGTAACGGCGTGCAAAAACTGCACGCACGAGGGACAAAAGTAGTAGCCCTTAATAGTATTGATCTGGGGTTCTTTGAGCAATCGAGAGCCGAAAAGCTAATTGACGAAGAAACGCTGGCTGAAATTGCCCTCTATTTTAAATCGCCTCAAGAATGGGGCAGACAGTATCTGCCGTACGACGTCGCTTTATTCGAGGTGATGGGTATGGATAACAAATCATTCGAGAGAATGCGCTCATTTTTCTCACTTGACCCCTGGTCGATGCGACAAACCCATGAAGTGCTATTTACACAGGTGAAAGCAGCCATTGCAGATAGGCTCAAGCACCAGGCCGCTTAAAACACCCGATAAAAATTAGCGCCGTTTTCCGCTAACTGGGTCGACACCACGCATCACTTCCATGCGCGCAATTTGCTTATCTATGTAGCTATTAATCATACCAACACGATTTTCTCGGATCAGCGCTCGCACAGGATCGCCATTGTTGTTTTCTTCTGTCACAACGTAACGTAAAAATGGACCCGACGAACCCAAAGTTTGGTGCCATGCCGCCGTTAGGCCTTGGGCTAACATAAAATTTGCGCCGACTGAGCCCATACTTTGCTCGGCAAGATGCATAAGACCCATGAAACTTTCTTCAACCGAGCCAGCGTGGATTGTGGTGATGACTAAATGGCCAGTCGTAGCGGCACGCAATATCTGCTCGGCAGCACGCGGCGATCGCACCTCACCCACCAACAAGTATCGTGGTGTCCAACGCAAAGCGCGTTTTAGCGGCGTCGCCCAATCTTCATCCTTATTGACTTGCACCTGGTAGCAGTAGCCATAATCGCCAACTGGTCCGTCGAGCATGTATTCAACCGGATCTTCGACCGAAATTCCGACGCCGCCAAAACGTTGTAGATAATCACCGAGCAGTGCAAATGATGTTGTGGTCTTACCATGTCCGGTTGGACCTGAAATGAGAATGAGGCCATCGCGTTGGCCAAGCTTGCGCAAGAAGGTACACATATGAGGCGCAATTGATAGCTCTTCCAAAGTAGGCACGCGCGAGTTAATCCGACGCAAGATGACCCACTCTTGCCCGTTAGCTAGTCGCTGATAGGAAAGTCGAAAACGCATATCGTCGTAGGCATAGGAGGAATCGGGATTTTCAATGTTCCCAATCAATTGTTTGGCGATAATCTGGACTTCGCCGCGATGTTTTTCCGGCAATACTCGCGACCAGTTGTTCGTGTAGTCACGGCCCGGTGAGCGGTAACGCGCCGTGCCTGGCTGATCCAATCTCACATACAAATCCATAAAGGGAAGATCACGAAGTCTTGTACCAACATTCTGACCATCATTTTTAAGCATGATTTTTCCTACCCGTTCATTTCTTAGGCGGCGGTTTAGCGCCAACGGCGCCCGGCGGCGGCTGATTTGCCAGCGATGGCACGACTATCTGAGCCTGTGGATTGGTTAGCCGGGCAGCTATTCGATCTATATATGTCGACATCATACCGATTTTATTCTCGCGAATAAGCGAACGAATAGGATCACCCATCGAATTCTCTTCGGTAAATAGATATTTCAAGAACGGACCCGTTTCCTTCATGGTCTGATAAACCAATGCCGTTAAGGCAGCAGCTAGGATGTTTTGAACACCGGGGCCCATGGCTTGTTCCGCTAGAAAAATAATCCCCATCAGCGCTTCTTCCGGCGAGCCGGCATGAACGGTCGTTATGACAAGATGTCCGGTGGCTGCTGCACGCAAAAGTTGCTCAGCCGCCTTTGGCGTGCGAATTTCACCAACATAGATATAACGTGGGGCCCAGCGCAGGGCTCGCTTCAAACAGACCGCCCAGTCTTCGTCATTTTTAACTTCAACCTGAAAACAATGCCCACCATCGCCATGTCGGCCTTTGAGCATATATTCAACCGGATCTTCAATGGTGACTGCCGTTCCACCGTAGGTACGAAGAAAATCTGCTAAAAGCCCGACAGCTGTCGTTGTTTTGCCGTGGCCCGTGGCACCTGAAATAACGACCAAACCGTCGCGCGTGCCAAGATTGCGCATATGAGTGCAAATTGTTGGCATGATGCCCAGTTTATTGAAATCGGGAATAACTGTATTAATGCGTCGGGCGCAAACCCAAGTCGTTCCATCGGCCATGTGTTGGCGCGACAAGCGGCAACGCACGCCTTCAAAATCTATAGCCCCATCATTTAAATCTTTCAGTAAAGACTGTACCCCCGCCATGAAACGGTCGATCACGAGTTGATATTCTTCCGGCACAATCTGATTGATGCGGCCTTGGCCTCTTACATTTGATCGATACAGCGCCCTATCAGGTTGATCGAGCCGGACGTAAAGATCAATAAATGGCAGATTTTCAAGTGATAGATTACTCATCAAGCCCCGAGAGACTAAACTTCAGCCACACACCAACGCAGAGGCGCAGAATTACGGTACGGTACTATTTCTTGCCTGTTTTCGGTTAAAATCGAATTAATATCGTCCTTCAAATGGTCAATTTTCATTAACTCAAGCAATTTCTCGTTCACCGGCAGTCCATAGAACGATGGACCATTGCGGCTGGCAAAGGCTTCAAAATTTGAAAGGCTTCCAGCGTCTTCAAACACTTGAGCGTAGAGCGCCAACGCACTTGGGGCCGTAAAGATCCCAGCGCAGCCACAAGCGCTTTCTTTTGCTTGACGAAAATGTGGGGCCGAATCTGTACCAAGAAAATACATTTTGGCCCCGGAGGTTGCGGCCATGATCAACGCCTGACGATGTCTTTCGCGTTTTGCCACAGGCAAGCAATAATAATGCGGACGAATGCCGCCTTTGAACATAGCATTGCGGTTGATCAGCAAATGATGTGCCGTAATCGTAGCCGCCAGACCCCCTTTTTTGCCCTCACTGCTGACATAGTCCACGGCTTCTGAGGTCGTGATATGCTCGAAGACAATTTTGAGTTCTGGGTAATCTTTCCTTAATGGCTTCAAGATTTTATCAATAAATACGGCCTCACGATCGAAGACATCCACGTCAGGATCAGTGACCTCACCATGCACGAGCAGCGGCATACCCATACGCTGCATCTTCTCCAGCACGGATTGGATATTTTTGACATCCCTTACGCCATGCTCGGCATTGGTCGTGGCGTGAGCCGGATAGAGCTTGGCCGCCGTTACAATGCCCAGCTCATGGCCCCGCGATAGATCGTGAGGATCTGTGGTATCGGTGAGATAAATCGTCATCAGAGGCGAGAATTTGATGCCTTCGGGCAGAGCGGCCAAGATTTGATCGCGGTAAACCTCGGCCCGGGCTGTCGTCGTTACCGGAGGCTGTAAATTGGGCATAACGATTGCCCGGGCAAAATGACGTGCTGTATAGGGCAAAACAGCCGCCAGCATCGCGCCGTCACGTAAATGTACATGCCAATCGTCTGGCTGTGGGATCGTGAGTTTTTTGATCGATTTAGCGGACATCAAGGCTGCCAAAAAATTCAGGTGGAAGGCTAGATCAGCATATCGCAAAACTGATGACAATTGGTTATAAGTGCAGACATCGACTCTTGCTAGGTTTAAGCTCGCTTCATGACCATTATTCAACCCAGAACAGCCCCAGGAACGCTCGAATTGCTCCCACGCCAGCAAATGGTGTTTCAGCATATGCTTGATACTATTCGTCGTGGCTTTGAGCGCTTCGGTTTTGTGCCGGTAGAGACACCGGTTTTTGAACTGAAAGACGTCCTTTTGACTAAATCCGGCGGTGAGACGGAAAAACAAGTCTATTTTGTGCAATCGACCGGTTCTTTACAGCAAGGCCATGAGGCTGATCTTGCTTTACGCTTTGATCTGACGGTGCCCTTGGCGCGTTACGTCGCCGAACATGAGCGTGAGTTGGTGTTTCCGTTCCGACGCTATCAAATTCAACGTGTCTATCGCGGTGAGCGGGCACAGCGTGGAAGGTTCCGAGAATTTTATCAATGCGATATAGACGTCATAGGCAAAGATAAACTTGATCCGGCTTATGACGCCGAATTACCGGCAATTATCGTACGTATATTTGAAGAACTTAATGTCGGCGAATTCACCATACATTTCAGCAACCGCAAAATCCTCCTTGGATTGTTAGCAAGTTTCGGCATTGATGATGCCGAAAAACAAAAGCTTGTTCTGCGTGATATCGACAAGCTCGATAAAATCGGACGTCCCAAGGTACGTGAAGCCCTCGTTGATCTCGGATTGAAAGATATAATTGCTGACCGCCTGTTGAGTTTAATCACCCATACGGGCAGCAAGGAAGAATTGCTCGCGGCTCTACGGGCAGAAAAAGCCGAACACCCCGTATTCTTGCAAGGACTAATGGAGTTGTCGCAGATTGTAGTATCCCTGAAGGCGTTGGGCGTTGCCGAGAATCGCACACGTCTTAATCTCGCCATTGCGCGCGGCCTCGATTATTATACCGGCACGGTTTACGAAACCTTTATCGATGCTCACCCGGAATTTGGCAGCGTATGCTCCGGCGGTCGTTACGATGATCTTGCCGGTCTTTACACCAAATCAAAACTCCCAGGCGTTGGACTTTCAATTGGTTTAACGCGCCTTTACGACCAGCTCAACATGCATAATCTATTGCCGCAAGTGCCGCACAACGTGCAAATCTTGATCACGCAACTAGATCCACAATTAAGTTCCGTCTACTTGTCGTTAGGCACAGAGTTGCGTCATGCCGGATATAATGTTGAAAATTATCTTGAGCCCGCAAAACTTGATAAGCAGCTAAAATACGCCGATCGCGCCGGCATTCCACTCGCCATTATCATCGGCGAGAATGAGCAATCCAAAGGCAATGTCCTCATAAAAGATTTGATGGCAAAATCTCAACTAGAGCTTCCAAGAACTGAGTTGATCAACAGACTAAAGAACATCATACACCACAAGGATTAAAGACAGTCACTATGCCACTTTCCTGGTCATCAACATCCGACGAGGAAACGCCGCTTTACCGCATGCGGCTGCCGCGCGCGTTTTTGCTTGTTCCGATTGTGATCTTGCTTGGTTTTGGCGCCGTGCTCTGCACTTTGGCGTACAGCGAAATGCGGACATCGCGATTTCAATCGGAGTGGTTTACAAATCTTACATCTGGCATTCACCTTACCATGGAGCCAGGCCTAAATCCCAAGTTGCGTTATCCATCAACAGGTCCTTACAACCAACGTCTTGGATACAGTTATCTGCCATTTTTTATCAAATCTCTTACCTCTGATAATTACACAGTGGCCTGGCAAGCACGTCCTTCTCCGGCCTATCAGAAACTAATCAACGATGGGCTTTATCCCATCTATCACGCAAAAACAGTAACTGGCCTCATGCTCTACGATCACGAAGGCCAACCACTCTATGCGGCCAGCTATCCCAACCACATTTTTTCCGATTTTCGTTCAATTCCGCCGTTGCTTGTCAACACTCTCTTGTACATTGAAAACCGCGAGCTTCTGCAGCCAGGGCCTGCGACACGTAATCCGGTTATAGAGTGGGACCGATTTCTGTTTGCCGCCTTCGGTCACATGATGCAGTACGTTGTGCCAGGTTTTAATGCTGGCGGCGGCAGCACCCTCGCGACACAGATTGAGAAATTTCGCTATTCACCAGGTGGCGAAACCCGCAATGCTATGGATAAATTACGCCAAATTATTTCGGGCAGCCTGCGTGCCTATTTAGACGGACCGGACACGCGTGAGGTACGTAAACAGATCGTCCTCGATTACCTCAACAGCACGACATTAAGTGCACGACCGGGATTTGGCGAGGTCAATAGCATCGGCGACGGATTATGGGCTTGGTTTGGGCAGGACCTTAATGAGGCGATCACGGCGCTGAATTTACCCGAAAGCGACCCAGATTCGCTGCGTACTAAAGCACATGTTTATCGTGAGGTGTTGGGTCTGATCTTAGCTCAAAGACGTCCAACATATTATTTGCTGACAGATCGCGAAGAACTCGATGATCTTACTGATGTAACGTTAGATAGGTTGAAGGCCGCCGGGATCATCTCCGATACTTTGCGGGAAGCCAGCAAAGCGGCCTCCTTTAGATTTCTTGCCGATCCGCCGCAACCACCTCAAACACCGTTCATAGAGCAGAAAGCGACAAACTCTTTGCGCAACCATCTCCTTAGTATGTTGGGCCTGAAAAATCTTTATGAACTTGACCGACTTGACCTTGCCGCTGTCACAACTCTTGATGAAACAACACAACAGAAAGTCGTCGATTTTCTAAGGAAGATGAGTGATAAAAATTTTCTGCAGTCTATTGGACTTTACGGTTTTCGTCTTCTCGCTCCTGAGAATGACCCGACCAAAATTAAATGGAGCGTCATACTTTATGAACGCGGTAACGATGCCAACCGGATCCGTGTGCAGGCCGATAACATCGATGAACCCTTCGACATGAACGAGGGCGTCAAACTCGACCTTGGCTCGACGGCAAAATTACGCACACTTGTTACTTATCTCGAAATTATTGACGAGCTTTATCAGCGTTACGACGGCGTGTCATTAGAGGATCTTCAATCGATAGCCGATGATGCCCCGGATAACCTGACAACTTGGGCCACAACATGGATGGCCAAGCATCCCGATGGTAAACTTGATGATATTCTTGAGGCGGCGATGGACCGAACTTACTCCGGAAACCCCAGTGAAGTTTTTTTCACAGGTGGTGGTGAACACAGCTTTGTAAATTTCGAAAAATCAGAAAATGTCGAGACGATGGATTTACGTGAAGCCTTTCGTAATTCGGTCAATCTCGTTTTTGTACGCCTTATGCGCGATGTCGTAAATTACATGATCGCACAAGGCCCTGTGACGAAACAGGAATTGCTGGACGATCCCGATCAACCTGCGCGCAAGGCTTATTTAGAACGCTACGCCGACCGTGAAGGCAGTGTTTTTCTTAGCCGCTACATGAGCGATTATATCGGCAGCAGTCCAGACGATGCCTTAGATAAACTGACAAGCCATGGCCATAGTGGTGCCACGGCACACACGATCATTTTCCGTTCCGTACTGCCTCATGGTAGTTTTGACGAGTATGTTGCCTATATGAACCGACATCCGGTGCGAACAGCACTTGATGGCGAACGGTTGAAACAACTCTATAATGATTATCCGGTGACTAGATATAATCTTGCGGACAGAGGCTATATCGCAGGCGTAAATCCGCTTGAATTATGGTTGGTGAGTTATTTGCAAGCCAACCCAAAGGCCTCACGCAATGCCATTTTGGCTGTCAGCAAGCAGATGCGCGTTCAAAGTTATGCTTGGTTATTCAACCCACGCCTAAAACACGCACAGGATACGCGCATTCGTATTATTTTGGAGTTGGATGCTTTCAAGCGAATTCAACAACACTGGGCAAGGCTCGGTTACCCCTTTGATCGTCTTGTGCCAAGCTATGCGACAGCCATTGGCAGTTCTGCCGATCGTCCCGATGCTTTGGCCGAGCTCGTAGGACTTATTCTAAATGACGGCATCAAAGTACCAACCGCACGCTTTGATACTCTGCAATTCGGCGCCAACACGCCCTACCAAACAGTTATGGTACATAATGGCCCCAACGAAGGTGAGCATCTACTCAATCCAGCCATTGCTCGCATTGTTAAAGCAGCGATGATCGACGTCGCTGAGAATGGAACAGCCAAGCGTATCAAAGGCGCTTATGTCGATGGCACCGGCAAGCCCCTCTTGATAGGCGGCAAAACTGGAACTGGCGATCACCGCTATGATGAATTTGGCGCCGGTGGGAAACTTATTTCCTCGCGCGTTGTCAATCGTACCGGTACGTTTGTCTTCTTCATTGGCGATCGGTTCTTTGGAACAATTACAGCTCATGTCGCCGGCGAAGATGCTGCCAACTATAACTTCAGTAGTGCGCTTGCCGTGCAGACACTGAAATCATTGGCCCCCATTTTTCAGCCGCTTATTAATGGCGCGCCCATGACGGCGCAGAATGGCGTGATCGGATCGGTAGGACAGTGAAATCATCCAAAGAGTTTGGCTTTATGTCGCTTCGTGTTCTGATAATTGCTTTGACCTTCGCTACTATCTTGTTCCAGCTACCTGTTAAAGCAGCGGAGCCGACGGGTAGCCCCAAATCCCTCGGTATCTTTGGCAACTGGTCGGCCTACACGGCCCATGAAGGCGATCAAGAGGTCTGCTACATGCTGTTGATTTCGCATCCCAATCAACCCCCGCCCCTCAAAACAAGAGGTAAAGTCAAAGATAAAGCGGCTAAACGTGGATCAATTTATCTTATGATCACGGAGCGTCCTGCCGAAGGAAGCAAAGATGTGGTGAGCTATACAGCTGGCTATAATTTCAAACCCATCAGCGATGTAAAGATAGAGCTTGGTAAAACCCAGTTCAGCCTCTTCACACAAAATGATACTGCCTGGTCGCGCGATGCCACCACCGACCGGGCGTTAGCCGCTGCTATACGCTTCGGCAAAAGCATGCGTGTTACGGGCGTATCTGTGCATGGCCAAACACTGACCGATACGCTCGATATCAAAGGCTCTTCAGCGGCTTACACGGCAATCGGCAAGGCCTGTGGGCTTGATGTTGAGAACCCCAAATCGTTACCTAATAAAAAAAAGAAATCTAAATAGAGACGTAAGTTTTGACAGAACAGCCCTTTTCCAGGCATCTAACTGTCATGGGAATTGCTACTCACGCTAAATATTTTGCTCCACCCGCAATCGACGCTGCGGGGCGGCGGAATCTTATTGGCCTAAGCCAAGACGAACTGCTCGAAGCTATAACTGCGCTTGGCTTAGAAAAATTCCGTGCCAAACAATTATGGTCGTGGATCTACTTTCATGGCGTAACAGATTTCGAAAATATGACCACGCTGGCCAAGCCAGTGCGCGAGAAACTGGCTGCGCACTTCATGTTAGAGCGCCCGACCGTAACGCAAGACCAAAAATCCGAGGACGGCACACGGAAATGGTTATTAAAGATGGTCGACGGCCAAGAAATTGAGGCTGTACATATTCCTGAAATCGACCGTGGCGCTTTATGCGTATCATCACAAGTTGGCTGCACGCTCACCTGCCGTTTTTGCCATACCGGCACGCAACGTCTGGTGCGTAATCTCGAAGCCAGCGAAATTGTGATGCAGGTGATGTTAGCGCGCGATAAGCTCAAGGAATGGCCTTCAACTAAAGATGACCGACTGCTCTCCAATATTGTGCTGATGGGAATGGGCGAGCCACTGTTCAATTACGAGAATGTGGCTAAGGCCGCAAAGATAATCATGAATGGCGACGGTATTGCTATCAGTAAACGCAAAATCACGTTATCGACTTCGGGCGTTGTGCCAATGATCGAGCGCTGCGGAAATGAACTTGATATTAATCTTGCCGTAAGCTTGCACGCCGTAACCGATGAATTACGCGATCAAATTGTTCCTATCAACCGCATGTATCCGATTAAGGAACTTCTCAAGGCCTGCCGCGAATATCCGGGGATCAGCAATGCACGACGCGTTACGTTTGAGTATGTCATGCTCAAAGATGTTAATGATAGTCCGGTGGATGCCAAGCATTTGGTGAAACTACTGAGAGGCATCCCAGCAAAAATCAATCTTATTCCCTTTAATCCTTGGCCTGGCGCACCTTTTGAATGTTCGGATTGGAAAACCATCCAGAAATTCGGCGATATTGTGAACGAAGCCGGATATGCCAGTCCTGTACGTATGCCGCGCGGCCGCGATATCATGGCTGCCTGCGGTCAATTGAAATCACAAAGTATTCGCTTATCATCAGCTGAACGGGCTGCGATTGACAAGATTATTGCTGAGAAAGAACTGTCCCAAGGATTGGAAATTTCGCGCGCATAATGGCCGATAATTTAATTTCTCCATATTTATGGAACTTCTACTTATCCACAACATATCCCATCCTCCTCTCATTCCACGATTGCTATTTTACAAGCGAGGTATAGCTTCGCGCACTTTAAGGCGACTTACTTCGACAAAAATTTAGAACTGATGTTATCTTTTTTCGAGTCATATAGTCATGAATAGCCGACTAGCAATTGGCGTCAATCAGGCACACGAAATCATATCGATTGATGTCCGGAGGCTCGTAGATGACGCAATAGTGGAAGTCACAAGCAATATAAGGCGCTCTCCAGATTCTGTTGAAAGTACACGCTAAAAAATTCATCGACTTTGCTAATGGCGTCGCACACGTCTGTGGACGCTGTTTTAACGACGATCTAGATCCTTGTGGAACAGGCCCGGTATCTTTCGAAGAGAACTTGGCACTTCTTCAAAGCGCCATAATCAACACTGCCAGACTTCATGTATGGCTTGAATATTTCAGGTCCTACGGACAGGAGATCGTTGGTGCCGTAAGTCCATTAGCCCAGCTTTTGCTCCGTCAAGTTATTCACCGCTCCCCGTTAAATAGCGAGGCTCGTAAAAAAGTATTCAAGGATATTGAAGCTATAGGTAGCCTACGAAATGATCCACGTTTAGTTTTTTCTAGTGTCAGCAGAGCTGGTCTCTAACCAAACTTGTTACTGCGACTAAACCCGTTGGGCGGTAGTTTGCCGGCCTGCGCTCGCGCTCCAATCCAGGCACGTAAATCTGTTTCCGTACGTTCACGGTCGCCTGATTTCCAAGACAGTCCTTCTTTGAGATTGAAACTCTTGACGTCAGACAAGCCGCCATCCTTGTATTTTTGTAAAATTACGCCACGGCCGCGGCCCATCTCGGGCAATTCATCGCTCTTAAACAGCAACAATTTTCGATTGGTGCCGATAACGGCCACATGATCACCCGCTAAAGGAGCGAAGGCAACGGCGCGCGTTTTTTCTGCTACATTTAGAACCTGTTTACCGTTCTTGGTTTGCGCTAGCACATCTTCTGCTTTCACAATAAAACCACGCCCATCGCTAGAAGCGACGATAAATTTCTGATCAGCTTGATATTTAGTCACTCCTATAATTTCGGCTTCAGGCGGCATATCGATCATGAGCCGTACCGGCTCGCCGAGACCTCTGCCGCCAGGAAGTTTGTCGCCGCCAAGTGTGTAGAAACGGCCATTGCTGGCAAATAACAATATCTTATCGGTTGTTTCCGCGTTCAGCACGAAACGTTCTTCATCGCCTTCCTTATATTTTATAGCGGCTCGCGCGGCGGTATCTTCCTCAATATGACCTTTCATCGCACGAATCCAACTCTTGGCAGAGCAAAGAATGGTTACATTTTCACGCTCAATAAAAGATTCTACCGGCACATCAACAGTCGCTGGAGCTTCAGCGATTTCTGTACGACGCGCACCAAGTTTAGTATTCTTGCCAAATAACTTTTTGAGTTCAGCAATTTCTGTATCAATCCTTTGCCAACGCAATTCTTCACTTTTAAGTAGTTTTTTAAGTTCAGCCTGCTTGCCAGAAAGATCTTTTTGCTCGCTACGAATTTCAATTTCTTCAAGCTTACGCAGTGATCGCAAGCGCATATTAAGGATAGCCTCGGCTTGTGTGTCGCTAAGTTTGAACGTTTTCATCAAAACCGGCTTTGGTTCATCTTCCGTTCGAATGATTTTGATAACTTTATCGAGATTGAGATAGGCGATCAGATACCCCGCCAAGACCTCGAGACGTGCTTCGATTTGCGCAAGCTTGTGGGTTGAGCGACACACAAGAACAACTTGGCGATGATCGAGATAGGCGCGCAAAGCGGCACGCAAATCCATTACCTGGGGCACACAATCTTTATCTAACACATTGAGATTAAGCGGTACCCGCGTTTCAAGTTCCGTTTGACGGAAAAGAGATTCCATCAAAACTGCAGGGTCGACATTTCGACTTTTGGGCACGAGGACGAGACGTACATCGTCGGCCGACTCGTCGCGGACATCATCAAGTAGGGGTAGTTTACGTTCTGTTAGCAATTCCGCAATTTTTTCGATCAACCTGGATTTTTGTACCTGGTAAGGAATTTCTGTAACGATGATTTGCCAAGTAGCCTGTTTAAGTTCTTCTTTTTCCCATCTGGCACGTAACCGGAAAGAGCCCCGCCCCGTTTTATAGGCTTCAACAATTTGCATACGGTCTTCAACCAGAACGCCGCCAGTTGGAAAATCGGGCCCGGGTATAAGATTGACTAATTTGTCAATATGCGCGTTGGGATGTTGGATAAGGTGGCGCAATGCATCACATAACTCGCTAACATTATGAGGTGGAATTGATGTTGCCATGCCGACGGCAATGCCATTTGAGCCATTAGCCAGTAAATTGGGAAAGGCTGCCGGCAGAACCGCGGGCTCGCTACCGCTGCCATCATAGGTGGCGCGAAAATCTACAGCATCTTCATCAATGCCATCGAGCAGTAGACGCGCAACCTCAGTAAGACGTGCCTCGGTGTAGCGCATAGCGGCGGCATTATCGCCGTCGATATTGCCAAAGTTACCCTGTCCTTCGATCAACGGATAACGTTGTGAAAAATCTTGTGCCAGGCGCACCAGAGCATCATAAACGGCAATATCACCATGCGGATGAAATTTACCAATCACATCGCCTACGACGCGCGCTGATTTTTTGGGTGGCTGCCCTGGCTCCAACCGCAGCTCACGCATGGCGAACAAGAGCCGTCTGTGAACCGGTTTCAACCCATCACGCACATCAGGTAGCGAGCGCGACATGATGGTTGAAAGCGCGTAAGACAGATAACGTTCCGATAAAGCCTCGGAAAGCTTTTTGTCAATTATCTCTGCCGGAGGTTCGTCAGGCATGCGGGTTTTGGTTACTGTTCGGGCCATTCGGTTTTCAGGTACAAAATATAGAATCAGTTTTACATGCTGCTTCTATCATTTGAAGCACTATCACGAAAGCAAGAACGACAGAGACCAAAGTTGCCCTGCTCGGCGGTTCTAGTTCAGACAGTTAGCGTAATATACTTTCAGCATCTAGCATAAATCAGGCAGCTGCTTAATAATTCACACTATTTCTCAACACTGTGCGGGCACGCGATAATTGTATTAACCATAGGGAATGGTATATATTTGCTATCGTTATTGCAATTTATTTGAGGGTTAAAATGTTTGGAGACTCAATTTCAGGTATTGGGAGCTTTGGTCTTAGCCAACAAGCCATGGCTGCTGTTATAGAAGTTGCCGGGTTTCTGGACACAAATGGCATTGCCCATGGTTTTTGGCCCAACCGTAACTCCACACATGGCATGGGATCGGGAGCTGCTGCGGTTGAACGCAAAGTTGATGGTGTAAATGGCATACCTCTATTTTGTGAGCTAACAACACGGTTGCTTCCTCTTGAGGACAGGTCTTATATTTTGGTTTGTCATGATGCTTCGAACCGTCTCGATGACGACAAAATCGGAAAATTCCTTGGCAGTAAAGTTGTCCATGAAGACGACCCCGATATTCATGGCCTGGTAAATCCATTTCGTCTTCAATACGGGAAAAAGCGCATTAGTCGTGTGTTGTTTGATCAAGCGATTATCCGCTCAGGTCATCTTATGTGTACGAATGCGGGTACTCCAGAATGTACCGCCGAATTTTCACCTGCTCTCTATCATAGTAGAATGGAGCATATAAGTAAGGTGGGTGACTTTACATTAGATAAAGGACGCTTTTACGTTCCCGTCGCGGGACAGGTCGGCATTATAGCAGGCCCTCCAGCTATCGCAGCCGGCACAATGTCACAACGGGTAGAGCGACTCTTTAGCAATAAACTGACGGGCGGAGAAAATCTCGATGCAGAAGCACGACTGGCAAGTTTTATTCGCGAGATTACCCCTAGCATATACACTGTAAGCGCCAACTATACGGATAGAACCTGGTTAAATGGCGTACCAAGCTATGTGCGTGAAACCGTTCTTAACGAAGCTCAAGCCTACTGCGAAAGATTTGAAGGAAGACTGGGCGCCAAGGTTGTCATACTCGCTGATAACTACCTCTCAATTTTGGCGCCGGATTTGAGATTCAAACTTGCGCAGAGATATCCTGAAATTAAATTCCTTTTCCTGCCCGAAGTCGCCGCCCGAGATCTTAGCAGAAAGCCCAAAAAGCCAGATCATATTCTAATTCTTGCTCCAGATTTTATTGCCAGAAAGGCCTATTCAGATATTTTCGATAATTATAATGTGGTACCTTTAACTCAAGACCAACAGCGCACTCTTGATACAATACGACGAGATATAACGGCCGACCCTTCAAAGAGTAATGACAGAGGCCTTAGAAATGCGTATAGCGAGATAATTAAAGCGCACCTGAAAAACCTTAAGGGCGAAGTTACCGTTATTCAGGGCATGACGCAGCTGAACAATGTATTCTACATGTCAGAATCTGGCCAAACGCCTCCGGCCATTTGTAGACCCATGGAACTTTGTGCCACAGAAGCAGCCGAAATCTGTTTGGTTAACTCTTTCCCTGTACCAGAGTGGGTTCAGGAATACCGCGCTATATCTGGTCAACCATTAGCAGACCCCGTGACAGAAGCGTTAGCCTTGGCGAAGGCACTTGAGGGAAATAATGGCCGTAAATCCTACAGACGAGCCAATGGTATTATAGTAGATGAAGTAGATGAGGAAACCGCGCAACTTGTTCACAACACAACTGAAGCCCCTGAACTCCGTTCTCCGCCTCCTCCATTATCACTATGAGGGTTGAGGAGTAGGGCCGTCCACCATACGCTCCACCAGACATACATAAATTAAATACAACACAATGCGTAGTCAGCGAAACACAGCAACCAAAAGCATTCTCGTTATCACCACCGGCGGCACGATTGGTTCCCTGCCCTATCCCGATCCGCGCAAGCCACCCAAATATTCATTCTTTCCTGACTTGGGTAGTGACCCCGTGCGCGATCTTCTGACCAACGCTGCATTCGGTATTACCAAAACACGTGTGATGTCCCTTGAACCGCGGGATTCCAAGGGCATCGATGATGCCTATCGTGAAATTATTGTAGATACTGTTGCACAAGCCGACGAATATAGAATTCTGATCACGCATGGAACCGACAGTATGCTGCAATCGGCAGAATATTTTTATGAACAACTACGGAATAATAGTGGGTTAAAAGACAAAATTATATTACTGACAGGCGCGATGATCCCGCTGGCCAATGGAGCTGAATCTGATGGCATCGCCAATCTTAAATTTTCGCTTGAACAACTTTCACAACAAGAAATGGATAACGGCATTTACATTGTACTCAGCGATTATGATGCCGGCAATATCTGGATGCCCCAGATTTATCTTTTTGAGCCCAACAAATACGAAAAAAAATATAATACCAAAGATGGGCGTTACAACCGGCTTGGAAAAAAACATTAGATGGCGTGCGCTAGCGCACCATCGTTTTCTGATAGTTTAATGTACAAATCCGCTAACCTCTGCCGCGCTTGCGGTAAATCGCCGGCCTGTGCGATGAGAAGGCGACTATGGGGATGTACAAATACATGGGTTCTGAGAAAGTGCCCTGTCAGCTCAAGTCCCTCACCAATATCGCTAGCTTCCCATTCCGGCACGCCTAATAAAAATGCTGGGAGTGCCAGAAGTTTTTCCTGATATGGCTCCCCAGCTGTAATGGATACCGCACGACCTGTACGGGGACTGACATAAACGAGATCATCGGCACCGCCTGTGGCCGCGCCTTGGCTAAGATCAAGACCGTATCCCAGTGCTTGTAATAAGCCGATTTCCCATTTGACGTAGGCAGGTCCCCATAATTCAGGATCCCGTAAGCTAAACAGAGTAGCCAGACCAGCGTAAACGCCCGGCATCGGCTGACGTTCCGGTAAACTGGCCTCTGTTACCGCACAAGCACTGGCGATAATGCTGAGAATTTCCGGCGTATCGAGCCAGGCAGCAGCGTGTGTTGTTATGAGATCAAGCGTATAATTGCCGAGCTGTTCTGTGAGCCGAGCACGCCATTTAGCCTTCACACGATTGCCGGGCTGAAGCATGCTCTGCATACGCCCTTGCCCGCCTGGCATCAAACCGGCATGGCGGCCATGTTCAGGCGTCAATAAGGTTACAACGGCAGCTGTCTCGCCATGCGGTCGTGCAGAAAGTATTATGGCTTCATCGGTCCATTCCATAGAATCAATCTAACTGGTATGCCATCCTCGCGGAAGCGAAAATCCTCGTCACCCAAGCCGCCGATCCTTGGCAAATCTGAGTAACCATGACCCTAGGTATCTATTATAATCCCGTCAAAACGCCTGAAGCTGCACGCGAGATCTTCGGATTACAGGTTGCTGTCTTAGATTGGCTCAAGGCATGGTTTCGTTTTGGACATGAGGAAAAATTTCATTTTCTGATCAATTCCAAACAAGCGTTGGAAGAGTTACACGAAACCGCTGCGGCTGTTGACGTCGATAAAAACCGTATTGTTGCGCTCGACCAACGTTTTACCCGTGAAAATTTAGGACAATTTTCAACCATCCTGCGCCTCGTGCCGGATTGTCAGCGCCTACTCTGGCAACGACAGTCAATGCCTGGATCAAGCTTTACGTTCTGTGGACTTGCTCACGCTTTAAGCGGCATGGAAACAGGCGAATTACTCGAACAATATTGCTTATCACCCTCAGAAGAAACTGATGCGATCGTTTGTCCATCACGCGCGGCTCGCTCAGCCATAAGTACATTTTGGGATATGTATAGCGACTATTTGCGCATGCGTTTTGGTGCGAATTATCATTGTCCTGTTCAACTTCCCATCATTCCACTTGGTATTGATATCGATAAATTTGCTGACCTTGGCCGAACCGATAAGCGCGCAGATCAACGAAAAAAGCTAGGCCTTGGCGACACGGATATAGTTCTCCTCTGGGTTGGTCGTCTGAGCCATGTCCTGAAGGCGCATCCTTTGGCTATGTTTCAAGCAGCTGAACGTGCTGCCGCACTCACGGGCGCGTCAATTCATCTGGTCATGATGGGTTATTTTGTACCCAAAGATGCCGAAGTCCAGTTTCAACAACTAGCAACCGATGTATGCGTTAAAGCTAAAGTAAAATTTATTGCTAGCAATGATCCTTTGTACCCAGATGGATTGTGGGCCGCTGGTGATATTTTTCTTTCACTAATCGACAACATGCAGGAAAGTTTTGGTTTAACGCCGATTGAGGCGATGGCCGCTGGATTGCCTCGCGTCATAAGCGACTGGGATGGATATCGTGATAGTGTTCAACACGGCGAAGATGGATTTCTTATTAAGACCAGACAACCACCGCCGGGAATGGGAAAAGAATTGGCAACATTGCTACTGAGCGGCAAAGAAGTTTATGGCGGCTATCTTGCCAAAACCGCTCTTTCGGTAGCTATCGACGTTGATATGGCGGCGCAAGCCATCAAGCTTTTAATTGAAGACAAAGATAAACGCAGAACAATTATCGAAAAAGCGCGTATTCGCGTGCGCAATCAATATGATTGGAAAAAAATTATTCTGTCTTATCAACAATTATGGCAAGAAATGGCGGCAAAACGGCTTCGTGACAAGGCGAACATAGCCCCTCTCTCATGGTCATCTGTCATGCCACAGGCCCCCGATCCCTACTCGATGTATGCAACTTATCCGTCAAAACCTTTTGCAGAAACAGATCGCGTTAGTTTATCGGCATCTTCAGAGACGATAAAAATGCTGTGGCGTCATGAAATTAATGTCCTTGCCATCGATATGATGCTGCCAGCAGACGATATGACGGCCCTGATCAACTATGTTTCAAAACAAGGCACGACAATGTGCGGTGATATTTTTAAACAATTCCCCAGTTTTGATCGTTCACGGTTGTGGCGCGCGCTGGGCTGGCTTATCAAGCTTGGAATTATATCTGTGAAAGATTATTGAATTTTACTGATGACGCGGTCGGCAGGGAAGATAATCGTAACTTTAGTCCCGACACCAATTTTACTTTGCAGGTCAAGCACACCGCCATGAAGTTCGACCAAGGCTTTTGTCAACGGTAACCCAAGTCCTGTGCCTTGGCTCTTACGGCTAAGCGCGTTCTCGATCTGACCAAAAGGTGCCAGTGCGACAGGAATGTCCTCTGATTTCATACCGATGCCGGTGTCCTCGACAACGATGCACATACGGTTGAATTGATCGACGTTTGCCGTAAGCGTAACGCTGCCACCTTCAGGCGTAAATTTAATTGCGTTGGTAAGAAGATTAGTAAGAATTTGCTTAATCGCGCGTTCTTCACCACGAAACGCCGGCAACTCTTTAGGCACATGTATGCCTAGTCTTAAGCGACCCGACTTGGCACGCGAGGCCACGAGCCGTATGACCGACTGAACGAGCCGCTCGACATCGATCACGGTCTCTGCCAAAGCACGCTTGCCGGCCTCGATTTTTGACATATCTAGAATGTCATTGATGAGCGATAATAACAATTCGCCGCTATCATATATATCGCGCGAATATTCAACATATTGAGGTTGGCTAACAGGACCAAAAAGTTGATCTTTGATGATTTCAGAAAAGCCAATGATAGCGTTGAGCGGGGTGCGCAACTCATGGCTCATGTTGGCAAGAAATTCCGATTTACTGCGATTGGCAAAATCAGCCTGCTCTTTGGCTTGAATAAGCGCAAATTCAGCTTGGCGTCGCTCGGTAATGTCATACATCGTGCACTCAAAATATAAGGTGTTATTTTTATTATCGCGCACAGCATGACCGCTCATGTTAACCCATATTGCACGATGCTTCTTGGTGTAAAGCTCCGTCGCGTATTCGCGCTGACTTCCTTCCTGCAGCTTTGTAAACCACTCACGGCGCTGAAGGCTTTCAACAAAAAGCCGGCCATGCAAATCGGGCTGATCCAGCAGCAATTCCTGTGGACTGTCATAACCCAAAATTTGCGCGACAGTCCGGTTAGCGTTTAGCCATTCACCAGATATGGCTATCTGGCAAATGCCGATACCGGCATTCTCAAATATGGCGCGATATTTGTGTTCGCTTTCGCGCAAAGCACGGGCCATGCGCTCCTCATCGGCTATTTTACGATTAAGTTCATCATTTGCGCGCCGCAGCGATAGCGCTAGATCAGAGACCTCAGTACCGCGCGTCCGGGCGATACGCAAATACATAACTAGCGACCACGTTAGCAACAAGCTGACAAACAGAATTATATGCGGCAATGCGGCGATGAGCATGACGTTGCCGCGTGGCATGCTACTGAATTTAAGACGCCAATCGCGGTCATCAAGCGTAATTTTTTCTTCCGCTTCTTGCGGAACGACAATGCTCGATATAGGAACCTGCGTTTCGTTGAATGTTAGAAACGTACGAGTTGTACCACCAACTTCTTCAACAGCCGTCAATTGTGTCAGAATGCCAACAGATTGCAGGTTTGTAAGCTCAGTAAATAATTGCGAGATGGCGACAAACCCAACAACAACATTGACCTTGCTGTGCCTACCTTCAATGGGTCGTGCAATGACAAGCCAACTTGCATCGCTATTATGGCGTTCGCGCAAAACAGAGGACGTAGGCTTTAAGGCAGAGGAAGTGTAGCGAATTATATCGTCGAGCCCATCAAGATCTTCAGGAACAAAAACGAAAGTTCTAGAACGCGCACGGTCAAGCAACTCGTCCACCATATGAACTTTTCCATCATCTACTAATACTGAATAGATATGGTCTATCGTGCTCTGGTCATGGTCGGATGCCGTAATAAATTGTTGTAGATCTTCCTTATTCAAATTGTCATTGATTGCCAACAATCCGGCCAAAGACCCAACCAAGACCTGATCTTCTTCAACCTGCTGCTGGAGATGCTCAATGCTACGCAGCACCGACTTTTCTAACTGATGGGTGAGAAAGGCATTGACTTCTTGCCGCACAAGAAAGAAAAGCAGCAAGGAAATAACGATCCCGACACCGGCGATTGCGAACAAAAAGTTAAGCGTCGCACCTAGCAGACGCGGCTGTGCAAAAGGCTGGGGCAATGAGGTTATTTTTTCGGTCATGGGCAAAGGAAGCGGGGTTGTAGGGCTTGCTCACATTACCTTCGGGTTTTATCCCTAAAATCCCGTTAAGCTTTTGATTTTCCGCCTATAATATTGATGAAATCTATCTCAGCCAGAAAAATTATTCACTGAAATATCAAGACACTACGCCAAGAGTTAAGCAGAGGTTTAAATATCAAACCATAGGCGCCCAGCCATGCAAAAAGAGGACATCAAAAGTCGCTGGAATCTGCCCTTCCGCACTTCCATAACGGGCATGATATATCTTTGCGGCCTCGCGCAAAATGGTGGGCCGGGTAAAGCTCCGTTGGCGATGGCGATGGGCGTTTGTTTCCCCCATACCGCGCAAATCGTACATTAACGCAAAGGCATCGGGATAGGTTAGCGTAACTGATTCCTGATCCGTAACGGGCAACGTAAAGCCTGCGCGCTGTAACAGAGCGCTCATATCTCGTAATGAGGCTGTGGGAGAAAGGCGTGGACTAATACCACCAGTAACGGCCAGTTCTGCTTCCAGCAAACAGCTCCGCAACTCACAGAGAGTATTTTCGCCGAACACAGTTGCCATAAATAAACCGTCCGGTCGCAATATTTTGCGCAATTGCAGTAAAGCCCCGGGCAAATCATTAACCCAGTGCATACTTAAATTACTAACGATGAGATCGAAGCTATCCGGAGCGAATGGCAAAAATTCTTCATCAGCAACAACCGATAATCCAGTCGTCTGCCGTGCCATCGGCTCCGATAGGCTGCCGGAAACAACGAAAGGTATTTTACGTTCGATCAAGTGCCGCGACAGGAAATCTTTATGAGACCCAAGGTCAAGAGCAGCCTTAAATTCTCGCTTAACATCGCCAAGACGATCAATAATTTGTGTTGCCATTTCTTCAAACAACACACTATGCCGTGCAAATGAGGCGGCAGCCCGATCCTGGTGACGACGCACCAAGACGCGATCAAAAACTAAGATGTGGTTGACTTCATGCATAGCGCCACTATGCCCTAAGGTTTCCTTAGCCCCAAGCCTTGGTCTGCATTATTTTTGCCGCATTCGTGGAGCGATATTTGGGTAAGCCATTATCCCGACTAGAAAATGGCAAAACATATATCCTATACTCAAGCGCAGGCGATTATTTGAGGGAGGTATTCATGTCCACTATTACCGTTTATTCCGGCCCTAGTTGCCCTTATTGCAGCCGGGCAAAACTGTTGTTGCAAAAAAAAGGTGCCTCTTTTGAAGAAATTGACGTCCGCGCTAATCCAGATAAACTTGACGAAATGAAGAAGCGCTCGGGAGGTAAACAAACCATCCCACAAATATTTATTAATGGACAGCATATCGGTGGCTGCGATGATCTTTACGCACTCGATGCCGCTGGAAAATTAGATGCGCTCCTAGCGGCATGAATAAGTCTCTCGTCGCCGCATGTATCCAGACAAATGCCGGCCCTGAAATAGCAGCCAATCTCGACTATCTCGCCGAAGCAATCAAAGAAGCGCGCCGACGTGGGGCAGAATTGATAGCGCTGCCGGAAAACGTCAGCATGATGGTGAAGGGGCGCGACAAGCTATTCGCGCGAGCGAAATCCGAAAGCGAGCATCCTGCAGTCCCCTTTTTTTGCCGTGTGGCAAAAGAAACAGGTGCTTGGATTATTGGCGGAAGTCTCGCCATTATTTTTGGTGACGGTAGGCTTGCCAATCGTTGCTACATATTCAATCCGCAGGGGGAGATTGCCGGATATTACGACAAGATCCACATGTTTGACGCTGATGTTGGGGGTAACGAAACGTATCATGAGTCTGCCTCGTTCCACCCCGGTGATCGCGCCGTTGTCGTTGATACGCCGTGGGGCAAAATTGGCCTGACAATTTGCTACGACATGCGCTTTCCACATCTCTACCGCGCCCTAGCAAAAGCCGGAGCGTCAATTATCGCCGTTCCCGCCGCTTTTACAGTCCCTACGGGTCAAGCTCACTGGCATGTTTTATTGCGTGCACGCGCCATAGAAACGGGAGCCTTCATTCTTGCTCCCGCACAATGCGGTGAACATGATGGTAACCGAAAGACATTTGGTCATTCGCTGATTATTGATCCATGGGGAAAGATATTGGCCGAATCTGGTGACAAGACTGGCGTCATCGTGGCTGAGCTTGATCTCAACAAGGTAAGTGAAAGCAGAAGAATGCTGCCAAGCCTTCAGCATGATCGCCCTTTCGAGAAACCAAATTGAAGATTTAGCGTTTGACCGCCGTTAAAATATAATTGACATCAATATCGACGCTGCGCAAAACAAACGCCCCGCGCAATGGGTTAAAGGACAAGCCCGATATATCTTTGGTTTCGATATTGACTTGATCAAGTTGTCGCACCAGTTCAGAGGGACGAATAAATTTATTCCATTGATGTGTTCCTCGCGGGACCCAGCCCAAGACATATTCGGCTGCCACAATGCCAAGCAAGAAACTTTTGGACGTTCTATTAAGTGTACTCATTATAATGAGGCCGTTAGGCTTCAGTAATGTTGCGAGTGATTTCAAGAACGACCCAACATCGGCAACATGTTCGATTATTTCGAGCGCAAAAATCAAATCGTATCGTGAGCCTTTTCGTGCAAGGGTTTCGACGCCCCCGGTACAGTAATCGATAGTAAGGCCTGATAATTTTGCATGCTGACGAGCAAGTGCAATCGTAGCTTCTGAAGCATCTAAACCGGTAACGTGTCCACCCAAGCGAGCAAGGGGTTCGGATAATAGCCCCCCGCCACAGCCCACATCTAGAATTTTTAACCCTTTAAATGAATGGCGCGCCCCTCTGTCCCGGCCAAAATGCTCACAAACTTGCTCGCGGACATAAGCCAGGCGAACAGGGTTTAAGCGATGAAGGGGCTTGAATTTTCCATCGGGATTCCACCAATCTTCGGCATGCCGGGTAAACTGGGCTACTTCTTCTACGGCAATACTTGCAGAGTGGCGTCGAGACATGGTTGTACTTGCGCGGTTGAGGATTGCAAGGCTATGAATAAGACTGCGAATATACGAGGTCAGTTTTCAGATCCCAATAGTATAGCAGAAAAGTATTCTGCCGCTAATCTGACAACTGGCTTCTAATCACCTAGTTTACTTATCTAGCAGGTTAATAATGGCATTTGTAGTCGTTAAATTTGGCGGTACTTCAGTTGGCGATATTGAGCGGATTAAAAACGCTGCGGCCAAGGTTGCAGCGGAAGTTCAAAAAGGCCACAAGATCGCCGTCGTGGTATCGGCGATGGCAGGTGTTACTGACCAATTGATTAATCATTGCAAGGCAATCTCACCCATGCACGACCCTCGTGAATACGATGCTGTGGTCGCGTCTGGAGAGCAAGTAACAGCTGGCTTGATGGCACTGGCATTACAACAACGCGGCATAAATGCGCGTTCTTGGCTAGGATGGCAATTACCCTTGCGCACTGACTCCACACACGGACGCGCACGTATCATAGATGTTAACGCTGCAGCCTTACGCAAACGAATTGACGACGGAGAAATTGGCGTCATGGCCGGCTTTCAGGGCGTTTCTGACGACGGAAGCATCACAACATTAGGGCGCGGTGGCTCGGACACATCAGCTGTTGCGCTAGCCGCTGCACTCAAGGCAGATCGATGTGATATATATACCGATGTCGATGGCGTTTACACGACCGATCCACGAATCGTGACCAAGGCTCGTAAACTAGCGCGCATTACCTATGAAGAGATGCTAGAACTTGCTGCGAACGGCGCCAAGGTCCTACAAACACGTTCGGTGGAGTTAGCTTGGCGTTATCACGTGCCAATGCAAGTTCTATCGACATTTGCTAACGCCGTCGGCAGTGAACTGCCCGGCACTCTCGTAACGGATGGAGATGAGACCATGGAGCAAGGATCTGTAACAGGCGTTGCTTATACACGCGACGAGGCAAAAATTTCTCTCGTCAAGGTTGCCGATAAACCGGGCGTCGCAGCCGCTGTTTTTGGCCCGCTCGCCAAAATGGGCATTAGTGTAGATATGATTGTACAGACCTCTTCTGATGATGGACAAGCAACCGACATTACTTTTACTGTCAGCAAGAACGATCTGGATCGAGCCGTGCAAGCACTCGAGAGTGAACGCAGTAGAATCGGTTTTACGAAAGTGATAACGGACAGGAATGTATCGAAGATTTCACTGGTTGGACTTGGCATGCGAAGTCAAGCTGGCGTTGCAGCAACAATGTTCCAAACCTTGGCCGATAAAAAAATTAATATTCAAGTTATCGATACTTCGGAAATCAGCCTTAGTGTACTTATCGCCGAAGAATATACGGAACTGGCCTTACGCGCTCTGCACACGGCCTATGGGCTCGACGCACAATAATGACAACTATCTTCATCACGGGAGCCAATCGGGGTATCGGTCTCGAATTTACGCGTCAGTACGCCCTCGATGGAGGACAGGTCATCGCTTGCTGCCGTCAACCAAGCCAGTCAACAGCCTTACAAGCCTTAGCTGAAAAATACAGATCAATTCGTATCGAAGCTCTTGATGTTGGCGATGATCAAGCAATTAGTGCGCTGGCCAAAAAACTCGAAGATACAGCGATCGATATACTTATCAATAACGCCGGCATTTTTTCAGGTCGAGCGACACCGGTTCCACCGGGCAATGACGACCAGTACCAGAAGTTTGGCGCAATCGATAGCAACGCCTGGAATAAGGTTCTGCGTATCAACAGTATAGCCCCCATCATGGTGACAGAGGCTTTTATGCCGCATATCCTGCGCGGCAAAGATCGCAAAGTGATCATGATCTCAAGTGGTATGGGCTCGATTGAAGCAATAGGAGCTGGTGCTATTGCCTACCGTACAAGTAAGGCTGCCTTAAATGCCGGAATGCGCAATATTGCCAACGCCCTCGAAGAACAAAAAATTATCGTCGTAAGTTTTCACCCCGGTTGGGTAAAAACCGATATGGGCGGCAAAGGCGCTCAATTGGAGCCGGACGTGAGTGTTAAAGGCATGCGCGAAGTCATCGCCCAACTATCAATTAAGCAGTCCAGTTTATTTCTCGACTATCGTGGAAAAGTTTTGCCATGGTGAGCATAGATCCGACCCTGCAACGCCTTTGGCAGCGCGGCTGTGATTTTCTAGGTACGCCGCTTGCGATCATGGGCGGTGCCATGACCTGGGTGTCCGAGCGTCATCTCGTCGCTGCAATTTCTAATGGCGGTGGCTTCGGCATTATAGCCTGCGGCGCCATGACGCCAGATATTTTGCGAAAAGAAATTCAAGGCACCCAATCTCTGACCAAAAAACCCTTTGGCGTCAATCTTATCACCATGCATCCGGCGCTGGACGAATTAATTGATGTTTGCCTCGAAGAAAAAGTTGGACATATCGTGCTTGCCGGTGGCGTACCTCAGGCGACAGCCATCAAGAAAGTCAAAGATGGCCGAGCCAAGCTCATGTGCTTTACCCCGACGGCAGCGCTTGGCAAAAGATTAGTGCGCATGGGTGTTGATGCTCTTGTGATTGAGGGCATGGAAGCCGGCGGTCATATCGGCCCGGTCAGCACCTCCGTATTGGCGCAGGAAGTGTTACCTGAAATTCGCGACGTTCCTGTTTTTGTAGCCGGTGGCATCGGACGTGGCGAAGCGATTGTATCCTATCTAGAAATGGGTGCATCGGGAGTACAACTCGGTACGCGGTTCGTTTGTGCCAAAGAATCCATCGCGCACCCTAAATTTAAGCAAACTTTTTTGCGCGCAGCGGCACGTGATGCCGTACCTTCTGTGCAACTTGATCCACGGTTTCCCATTATCCCTGTGCGCGGCATTGCTAACGAAGGCAGTAAAAAATTTCTTGAGAAACAGCGTGAAATAATCGCACAGTTTGATAAGGGCGGGCTAACCAAGGAACAGGCTCAGCTTGAGATCGAGCACTTTTGGGCTGGCGCCTTGCGGCGTGCCGTCATTGAAGGCGATGTGGAGTTTGGCTCGGTTATGGCTGGACAGAGCGTGGGGATGGTAACAAAAGAACAAGCTACCGCTGACATACTCGATGAGTTAATGTGGCAAGCACAACAGGCCTTGCAACAACGCAAGCAAGCATAGTTTAACCAAGTTTTCATAGACTTTTTGCCCAAGATTTAATAGCCTCCAGTGACAATTGTCTACGACAACATATAGCCGGTAAGCGCAGTTAGGACCAAAATATTATGACTTCATCCAAACGCCGCCCCGTGAGCACGGAAAATCCGCCCGTGCGTAATAACGGCGACAACGCAACGCCGGCAAGTATCGTAAAGTTGATGACCGAAACACGGAACGAACGTCAGGCGGCTCTCGACTTAGAACGCATTGGCGACACGTTGAAACACGCACGTGAAAAGCGTGGCGAAAATTTGAGACAGATCGCTGAGTATCTACGCATCCGCCACAATTTTTTGGTTGCCCTGGAAAATAGCCGCTATGATGAGCTCCCGGCCGATGCTTACGTCATCGGATTTCTTCGTACCTATGCTAATTATCTCGAATTAGACGGCAAGGATGCCATTGATCGTTATCGTCGCGAAATGGCGGGACGGCGCAAGAAACCGGTGTTGACCATGCCGACGCCGATTACCGAGGGTCGCACGCCGTCGGCTGCTATTATGATCGGCGCTGGGATAGCTGCGATTCTTGTTTATGCTCTGTGGTACGGACTTTCGTCATCCGATCGTGCCGTCGTTAGTGTACCGCCTACGCTGCCTACGTCGAGCGAGATATCCGAAGCCAGTTCCAATAACTCTGCTACCAACAACCAACCTCTTGTGCCCCCGCCCGCTTTGTCGGTGACGCAAGCTCCTATATTACCCCCCCAGACTTCATCAATCACAGCCGTACAAACTACTGGAATGTCGCCAATAACTGCTGCACCTGTACCAACCGAGGCGTCTCAGCCTCATAGCCCACTATCATTGGCGGCGACATCCCCCATCAGTGGTCCAACATCGTCTGATCTCCATACGCCGACAAACATGCCTGCGGGCCAAGCCTATGGTGATCTCCATCAGGCTGCGCATGTTGCCATCCATGTCGAGAAAGAATGTTGGGTGTTGATCGCAGATAGCAACGGCAAAACAATATTCGACCACATCCTCAAGCCAGGCGATGTTTACAACGTGCCTGACTTAAAGGGTTTAACGCTAACAACCGGCAACGGCAGTGGACTTATCCTAACATTGGATGGGGCAGAATTACCCCGCCTAGCAGACTCATCGCGCGTCGTACGTGGCGTCTCACTCGATCCAAGCAAGCTAAAATCGCTGCCACAAACACCGGCAGAATAATTTCGAAAATCATCCTCAAAACGACGACGCGCTCGGTAATATTAATCTATTCAAATCCGGTTTTTTGTAGATTTCTCATGCCCCCTTACAATAGGCTTTTCAGTTGAAATTGCCGTAAGTTAACTAAAATTGCGCATTTGGCTTGGCGCAACTATTAATTCGGAGCTATTATCGCTCTGGTAACTACTTCTAATTCCCAAGTGAGAGTTAAATTACATGAGTGCAGACCATCATTCCGAGGCCCAGGCCTATCGTCCGTGGCGTGAAATCCGGCGACGCAAATGCCGCCAGATCCAGGTCGGCAATGTATTGATCGGCGGGGATGCCCCGATAGCCGTACAGTCCATGACTAACACGTTAACTTCGGATGCGAAGGCAACGATCGAGCAAATTCGCCAACTTGAAGAAGCCGGAGCTGACATTGCTCGCGTCTCTTGCCCTGATGAAGCGTCGACAGCGGCATTAAAAGAAATCGTCAAGGGCTGTAAGATCCCCATCGTCGCCGACATTCATTTTCATTATAAGCGCGGTATCGAAGCCGCCAAAGCAGGCGCTGCTTGTTTGCGTATCAACCCCGGCAATATTGGCTCATCCGAGCGCGTACGCGAGGTTGTGCAGGCTGCCAAAGATCATGGTTGCGCTATGCGCATTGGCGTTAATGCCGGTTCGTTGGAGCAAGATTTACTTGAGAAATATGCCGAGCCCTGCCCGGATGCTATGGTCGAGAGCGCTCTCAACCATGCCAAGATCCTTGAAGATCACGATTTTTTCAATTTTAAGATCAGCGTTAAAGCATCGGATGTATTTCTAGCTGTCGCCGCCTACCAAGCCCTGGCAGACGCCTGCGATTATCCTTTGCATATCGGCATCACCGAGGCTGGTGGCTTACGTTCTGGCACAGTCAAAAGTTCAATCGGCCTTGGCATGCTTTTATGGTCAGGCATCGGCGATACGATCCGTGTTTCTTTGTCCGCCGAGCCCGTTGAAGAAATACGCGTTGGCTATGAAATGCTTAAATCGCTTGGATTACGGCGTCGTGGTGTCACCGTCATCTCATGTCCCTCTTGTGCACGACAGAATTTCAATGTCATTAAAACGGTTGAGGTTCTTGAAGAACGTTTGGCCCACATTACGACAGCTATGTCGGTCTCGGTTATCGGCTGTGTCGTGAACGGCCCGGGCGAAGCCATGATGACCGATATTGGCTTTACAGGCGGCGGTAAAGGCACACATCAAGTTTATCTCGCCGGCCAGCCCGCCCATCGCTTACAGAATGAGGATATTGTTTCTCACTTAGTCAGTCTTGTTGAAAAGAAAGCTGCCGAAATTGAAGCAGAAAAATCTAATCAGGTAGAACAGGCTGCCGAATAATATTTGACTATCGGGTATAGCCATCGAAATAACTAGATTAGGCGCTGACTATTATCTTTGCGGTTACTTACTATTGCAATCGTTCGATAATTGTGAATGCTACTCTCCCTGAAATGTATACAGATCCCGAGATAAAGCATAATTCATACCCATGGCCATAACTGAAACTCTTGCACGCGTTCTCGCACGGCATGATGAATTGCGGGATGCTTTGGCAAAACCGGGCATTCCCAATGATCAATTTGCCAAACTATCCAAAGAATATGCCGACCTTACCTCGATTGCTGAGGCCATCACCGACCTGCGCCGTATGCAGAAAGAGCAAAGCGAGGCCGAGGCCATGCTTGCCGACCCTGAAATGCAAGTTGAGGCCAAGCGTGAACTGGAAGAGCTACGACCCAAAATACCGGCGATGGAAAAACAAATTCAACGCTTATTGCTGCCGAAAGATGCCGCCGACGAACGCAATGCCATCCTTGAGGTACGCGCAGGTACCGGCGGCGATGAGGCGGCTTTGTTTGGCACATTGTTATTCGAGATGTATCGCAAATATGCGATCATAAAGGGTTGGCGGTTCGAGGTCTTGGAGTTATCTGAAAACGATCTTGGCGGACTACGTGAAGGCACGGCTATGATCAGTGGTAAAGGTGTTTTTGCTCGTCTTAAATTTGAGTCCGGCGTACATCGCGTCCAGCGTGTACCGCAAACCGAAGCTTCGGGACGCGTCCATACATCGACAGCGACCGTTGCTGTATTGCCTGAAGTTGAAGATGTTGACATTCAAGTCGATGAAAAAGACCTGAAAATCGACGTTTATCGTGCCTCAGGCGCCGGCGGGCAACACGTCAATAAAACTGAAAGCGCCGTGCGCATTACACATTTGCCAACCGGCATTGTCGTTGCGATGCAGGAAGAACGTTCTCAGCATAAGAACCGTGCTAAGGCGATGAAAATTCTTCGTGCGAAAATGTATGATCAACAGCGTAGCGCCCGCGATGCTGCGCATGCGGCCGAACGAAAGAGCCAGGTCGGCACCGGGGATCGATCCGAACGTATTCGTACTTATAATTTTCCCCAAGGCCGCGTTAGCGATCACCGCATCGAAAAAACTCTTTATAAAATTGACGATGTAATTAATGGCACCGCTCTCGATGAATTTATCGACGCCCTTATTACCAAAGATGAAGCCGAACGCCTTGCTGAAATTAGCTGATTATCTACGCCAGGCACAGTCACAGTTGGCGGAAGCCAATGTTGAGAATCCATTTCTTGATGTCCGGATTTTGGCAGCCAAGGCGCTCGATCTTGATCGCGCGCAGCTCTTAAGCGAAATGGATCGCCTTTTATCTGCCAACGAAGTTAGTCAACTTCAAACACTTGTCGACCGCCGTTCCACGCGCGAGCCGGTGGGGCGTATTTTGGGCAGGCGCGAATTCTGGAGCCTTTCGTTTGGACTCAATGAAGCGACGCTTGAGCCTAGACCCGACAGCGAAACACTTATTGAAGAAACCGTAAGCCTATTGAAGGATCGACAAAATGATTTTCTGCGCTTTCTTGATCTTGGCAGCGGCACGGGCTGTTTACTGTTATCTCTTTTGAAAGAGTTTCCCAACTCAACCGGTCTTGGCATTGATTGTGCGCTTCGTGCAATTCAACAGGCTGAAACCAATGCTCAACATCTAGGTTTAGCAGAACGTGCGTTTTTTCGTGATGGCAATTGGCTGGATAATGTTGAAGAGAATTTTGACGTTATTATTAGTAATCCGCCCTATGTAAAGCGCGGGGACATACAAAACTTAATGCCCGAAGTTCGCTTTCATGATCCCTTTCTGGCTCTCGATGGGGGTGAAGACGGTTTAGAAATTTATCGGCTTCTCGTACCGCAATTACCGGAGCGCCTTAAACCATCAGGTTTGGCAGTCCTTGAAATCGGTCAAGGCCAAGCAATGGTTGTAACCGAACTTTTCAAACAAGCCGGTTTTCTCAACATTACAAGCCATAATGACCTTAGTGGTACAGCGCGCTGCCTAATCGCGCATCACATGCCCTGATAATTGGGGCCGCCGCCACCTTCAGGCACAACCCAATCGATATTTTGCGTTGGGTCCTTGATATCGCACGTTTTGCAATGCACGCAGTTTTGAGCATTGATGACAAGACGTGGATTGCTGCCATCAGCAGCTCGTACAATCTCATATACCGCTGCCGGACAATACCTCGTCTCAGGAGCATCGTAGATAGCAAGGTTGGTATCAATCGCTACTGAAGGATTGCGAAGCTTTAGATGCGGTGGTTGGTCCTCGTCGTGGTTGGTATTGGACAAAAATACCGAGGATAGACGATCAAAACTAAACACACCGTCTGGTTTGGGGTAGTCGATTTTTCGGCTGGATGCTGCCGACTTCAGTTGTTTGTAATCAGCATGATTGCGAAAAGTCCAGGGTGCGTTGCCGCGCAAGAGAACATTGTCGATGGCGCTGTAAATCAACCCCATGAGCAAGCCGCCATGAAATGACGGACGGATGTTCCGAACAGCCCTCAGCTCTTTCCACAGCCAAGACTTTTGTAACCGTTCCGGATAGTCGATGACTTCGGGGGCCGTGGAGTTTTGTGAAAAGTAATCGAATAGACTTTCAGCTGCGATCATGCCGGACTTCATGGCCAGGTGATTACCTTTAATTTTGGGTACATTAAGAAACCCCGCCGTATCGCCAATCAGCAAGCCACCAGGAAATAGGAGTTTTGGTATTGACTGGAAACCGCCTTCGCTGAGCGCCCGCGCACCATAACTAATCCTTTTGCCGCCCCTAAGTAGCGAAGAAATCATGGGGTGATGCTTAAAACGCTGAAATTCTTCAAACGGAGATAGATAAGGATTTTCATAATCAAGCCCAACCACAAAACCGATCGAAACTAAGTTGTTCTCCCAGTGATAGAGCCAAGAGCCACCATACGTACGGCTATCCATCGGCCAACCAATGCTGTGAACCACATGTCCAGCTTGATGCTTTGCAGGATCGACTTCCCAAATTTCCTTGATGCCGATACCATAGGTCTGTGGATCAACACCGTCGCGCAACTTATAACGTTCGAACAAAACCTTTGTGAGTGAGCCGCGACAACCCTCGGCAAATACGGTTTGCTTGGCCTCCAGCTCAACGCCGCGCGTAAATCGTGCCGTCGGTTCTCCGTTCTTAGCAATACCGACATCACTGGTAGCCACGCCCCTCACGCTGCCTTTTTCGTTATAAAGAATCTCAGCCGCGGCAAAACCTGGATAAATCTCAACACCCAAAGTCTCGGCCTGCGTTGCCAACCATTTCGCAAAATAGCCCAAACTAATAATGTAATTGCCTTTGTTATGCATCGGCGGTGGTGTCGGCAACCTCCAGGCACGTGTTTTGGTTAAAAACATAAATCGGTCTTCGGTCACGGGTACCGTCAGCGGGCACCCGCGTTCACGCCAATCGGGAAAGAGCTCGTTGAGCGCCCTTGGCTCAAACACCGCCCCCGACATAAGATGGGCGCCTACCTCGGATCCCTTCTCAATGACGCAAACAGATAGTTCACGGTTTTTTTCTTTTGCCAACTGCTTAAGCCGAATAGCGCAGCTCAGGCCAGCAGGGCCAGCCCCCACGATCAGTACATCGTATTCCATTACATCGCGTGGCATTAAGCGGGGGTCAGGCATGGAAGGCATCCTTATTAACTTATATCTCGCCACCTCGAACCTATCTCTAGAGACGACTTTCGCAAAGCCTGCTAAAGAGACCCTATGCCGACCCCTGAGCAACTGCTTTCTGCCCTTGAATGGCAACTGGCTGCTGGCGCCGATGAGGCGATCGCAGAAGCTGCTGGGCTGTCAAAATGGGGTACAATCCCTAGGAGCCCCAAGGTCCAACCCAGCCATGATTTCAATAAAGATCTGTCCATCAACCATCTAGGGACAGTGCTCACGAAGCCTCCTAGGCTTGCGGTTGAGTCCAAGCCACCCACTATTGTGGCTCAATCTCTTTCGACATTACGTGAAGAATTACTTCATTTTGACGGCTGTGCCCTCAAGCATACGGCGATCAATCTAGTCTTTTCTGATGGCAATCCCGAGGCATCGGTCATGCTCATAGGGGAGGCCCCGGGTGAGGATGAAGATCGTCAAGGCAAGCCTTTTGTTGGTGTTAGCGGCAAACTCCTCGATCGCATGATGGCAACCATTGGACTAGATCGATCTAGTTTTTATATTAGCAATATTCTATTCTGGCGGCCGCCCGGCAATCGCTCGCCAACAGATAGCGAGATTGCGGCCTGCCTACCATTTGCCGAGAAGCACATCGCACTTGTTAAACCTCAAATACTGGTGCTTTTGGGTGGGGTTGCCGCCAAAAGTCTGCTTAGAACCAAGGAAGGAATTACGCGCATCCGGGGTCGATGGATGGAATACACCCCTCCCAATGGTGAGCCCATCCCATGTCTACCGATATACCACCCGGCTTATCTCCTGCGTCAGCCAAGCGCTAAACGTCAAGCCTGGAGTGACATATTGTTGCTGAAAAAGAGAATAAATATGACTAACACCATGAAAAACAAAGAATAATATAGAATTGACTACTCATTTATGGCGTTTTCGCTTGCCTATACCAAGTCATGCGACTAGTACGCGACTGTATGCAAAAACGTATCACTACGAATCAACGGCCTCTGATGTCGTCAAGATTGACGGCAGTCTTCGTTATTTGTTGGAGCCTTGGAACAAATACTCATGTGATCACCGCGAATACTTTGGCGGTAGCTAAAACATCTTTGCCTGAGCTTCCGACGCCTGCACTTCCAGTCCCCGGCCCGGTTACGACGACAGAGGACGTGCTGACACAAAATCTGCAACTACTTTCACCAGGTGATGCAGATCTTTACCGTATAGTTTTTGCAGCGCAGGAAAAATCAGATTGGGTTGGGGCCGATGCCGCCTTAGCAAAAATCAATAACCGCCGCTTAGTTGGCCATGTCTTGGCTGATCGTTATTTACGCCAAACGGGTTCAGCTAAAGACATGCAAGCGTGGCTTGGGCAATATTCAGATCTTCCTGAGGCAGCGGAAATATATGACGAAATTTCTTCGACATATCCACAACAGGTAACTAAGTTGTTAAAACCGGCTGTAATGGCATCATGGGCAGGTGACGATGGCTATGGTGGGTCTTTCGGTTTCAAGACAGAGACATCTGATGAGCCCCGCGCTGCAACAACTTCTTCACACGAGCTCGCCTCTAAGATCAGTCATATACTACGCCAGGGGGACCCCTACACCGCCGAGAGCCTTCTCGAGGCCGAGCAAGTACGGCGTGACTTACCTATTGATGAATTAAGCAGTCTCGAGGCTACCATTGCCGCGGGCTATTTCTATGAAGGTCAAAAAGATCGTGCCTACAAGCTGGCTCGTGGCGCTGCACTTCAGTCCCAAACACCACTTGCCCTATGGATCAGTGGCCTTTGTGCCTGGCAAGAAGGCGACACGGCCGTTGCCAGCGACGCGTTTTCAAAATTAGCCGCGCAGTCCGGCCTTTCGGATTGGGATGAGGCGACGGCTTCATTTTGGGCTTATCGTGCCCTGACGCGTCTTGGCGATCATGAGCAGGCTCAATACTGGCTCGAAAATGCCGCCAATCATCCCCACAGTTTTTATGGCTTCCTAGCTGCTCATCTGGTTAAACGGGACGCCGCTTGGTCATGGCAAATGCCGATTTTGACAAAGCAGCATGTTGCCACTCTTACAAGTTTCGAATCTGGTTGGCGCGCAATGGCGCTCTTGCAAATCGGCGAACGAAGCCTAGCCGAAAGTGAAATGCGCAATATCAATCCGCAAGGTCAGCGAGAATTGCAAGAAGCCATGGTGGCTGTGGCTGCGCAAGCCCAAATGCCCTCACTTGCTCTGCAGCTCGGTAGCATCGCTACAAGAGCCAATGGAGACCATTATGCTGCAGCTCTTTATCCCCTTCCCCCTTGGCAACCCGAGCACGGCTTTCAAATTGACCGCGCCCTTCTCTATGCTCTGATGCGTCATGAATCGCAGTTCGATCCGATGGCTATAAGTGAACGAGGCGCCTGCGGCCTGATGCAGCTGATGCCCACGACAGCTAATCTCATTGCCCGCCATCACGTGACAACACAGGAGTGTTCCGATCGCGTTCTTGATCCCGCCTACAATATGGCGTTGGGTCAGAAATATGTACGTCAGCTCGCAAGTCAGCCTATGATAGGCAACAATCTGTTGCTTCTTTTGGCAGCTTATAACGGCGGACCTAACAAGCTTGCGCGCTGGATAGACGACGCAAATCAAAAAGATCCATTGTTGTTTGTAGAAAGTCTTCCCGTCCATGAAACGCGCGATTATGTCGAACGCGTGCTGATGCATTATTGGATTTATCGGGCCCGACTGGATGAACCGCAGACAGGGCTCACGCAGCTTGCGCATGGCGAGTGGCCCCGTTATTCACTGCGTGATGAGGCTCTCACGAAACGCGACGAACCACTCATGAAACATGTTGACCTTAGTCTTGGTGGCGAAGTTCACTTGGCAAGCAGCCAAAAATAGACGCTCATTAATTGCAAAACTTGCTGAAATTGTGTGATTAAACGGCAATAATTCCCTGAAGGCCGCTATCTGGCTGGTAGCTAGGTATAACGTTACCAATTTGTTCATTTTCAAGAGCAAAATGCTGTGACAGTACAGCGCCAATGAGCGATCTAAAATCCGTGGTCACGGCGACATCACGCCCCTGATAAAGCTGGCCTTGTGATAAGCCCGGCCAACGTCCCCATACCTTGCCGCCTTTGACATCACCACCCATGAGCCAAGCAACATTCCCGTGACCATGATCGGTACCTGCATTGCCATTTTCAGCAACCGTACGACCAAATTCCGACATAACTAAAATAGCTGTATTTTGATATTGCGCACCAAGCCCTGTCGTTAGCGCCGCCAACCCATCGCCAAGCTGGCTCAACCGATTGGCCAGTTGTCCTTTGGCGTTACCCTGGTTGATGTGTGTATCCCAACCACCAACATCCATAAATACCAACTGTATGTTTTGGTCACGACTTATCATGCTGCCAAGTTTTGTACATTCGACAACAAATTGGTCGCCGCGCGGCGCCCCATTACTCGAGGCCGCCATTTCATTCTGCAAATCATTCATCAAAGTTTCTCGAGAGGAAATTGCTTCATTATAAAGTCCATTCAACTCGGTATGACCAGAATATAGTTTTTCAAACGCTGCTTGCATGCGTGGGTTTTCAGCGCCATTTGAAGCATTAGATGTTATGCCCGAAGGGACGGTGGCGACATTGGCACGTCCTGTAAATATCTTTGGCAGAGTATTACCAAAACTCAGCGCCCGCGTTGACGCATGCGTATCGGGAATAGCCTGGGCCAACGCATTCATCCATCCTTGTTGTGCCGTTGCCGTATTGAGCAACGCCGTCTCCATGATGTCTTGCGCTTCGAAGTGCGAACGAGTCTCAGCAGGCGATCCGCACGCATGAATAAAAGCTAAAGACTTGTTTTGCCAAAGCGGCATGACTGTGGCGAGAGATGGGTGCAAGCCAAAATTACCGTCGAGATTGATTAAACCATCCGTTTGTCCTGGTGGAGCCAAGGCTATGCTTCGGCGGCTTTGGTAATAATTAGGCTCCATGAAAGGCGTAACAACACTAAGACCATCAACGGCCCCTCGCATGAGAACAACAATCATACGACGACTAACAGCTTCGGGCGCAGCCAGCACCCACCCCTTACGACCGAATGGCATCAAGCTGAAACCGGCTGCGACAGCCATACTTTTAAGTAAATGACGACGTGTAATCATATTGGCCTCCTAATAATACAGAAATTCAGGGCTGCCCAAGACTAATATTGCCTGCATTTGAGGTGGCGAAGCGTTGACAGCCTGGCGAGTGGTATCACTAAAATCATTGCCCAAAGTGTTGCCGAGCGTGGCTGTCGATGATCCAAAAGTGGCTGCATGACCGAGCGCCTTGGCAATATTTATTCGCTTCAAAACGGCATCCGAGTTCAGCCATGCATCGTTGGTGTTGGCATAACCATTGGGGGTTTGACAGTTATAGAGCGGTTCACCCATGCCGCCAATGGCATGCTGAAGCTGTAGGAAGTCGTTTGGAACAAATCCCGTTGCCCGCAATGATGAAACAACATAGCGGAATGGGGGTTTGAATTTATTGCGATAATATTTCTTGTCCCAAAACTCTTCGGACTTAAACATGACGCTCAACACAGAGGAAATATCTCCACCGGTATTCATAAATGTTTGAGCCATTTTATTGACGAGGCCTTCGGGCGGTTCGTCTGCGACAAAATATTGTGCCAGTTCAAAGCTAATATGTTTAGCGGTTGAAGGGTGGCGCGCAAGAATATCTAAAACTCTCTCAACCTCGCTGTCGCCGCTACCCTGAATCGTTTGACCTAGGAACTGCTTGCTGTTCCAATCGTGACGTTGCGGGTCGAAATAGAACTCTGATCTTAGCGTTATATCCGGACCTTTACCGACGCCCCAACCCGTTAATATATGTGCCAATGTCGTGACATCTTGCTGCGCATAGCCGCCATCGACGCCTAGTGTATGCAACTCCATAATCTCACGGGCATAATTTTCGTTTATACCATTTTGCTTACCACGAGCCTGTAGACTGTTGGGGTCGGTGTTCAACCAATTATCTAGATAAAATAGCATAGCTGGATGATGGGCTGTAGCACCAAGTAAATCACGAAAATGCCCAAGCACGTAGGGCCGAATGGCGTCACGTTCGTAGCTACTGATGAATACCCGATCGAGATCCTTGCCATGAAATACATTAAAATGATTGAACCAAAAATCAACCATGACTTCTTTCAATTGCGCTGGACTTTCTACCGCACGGATAATTTTATTTGCAATTAGATCTTCTAATATACTTTGTTCATCTTGATTGACTTGCTTACGCAAATCTGGGTTCTGCTTTAAAAGCATTCGGTTACTTGGTTCAAAAGTGGCGAGAAGATCGCTCATAGACGCGTTTATCGTCTTAAGTTCTGCAATTTGGCTTTGCGTTTGCGCAGATAGCGTCATCCTCTCGGGATGAAGTTGCTGTTCAATATACGCATCAATACCGATGCGACTTATTTCTTCTATATCCCCTGGCGATGGTCCATAAGCGGCACGATTAAGTATATGAATGATGCGTTCCTGTTCATTCATTTGTTCTGCATGTACTGAAGATGCCAAAACAAATAGCGCAATAAAAAAAACCGATACAAACTTTATTCGCATCCTGAAGCACCCTACGCGTAAAAAAGAGTGAGCGGTTACTTATATCAAATGACATTGGCAATATTGGGGCGCGTCTGATTTTAGGTTGGTTTGATTAAGTTCCGCTTAACCAAAACAGCCTGCGAGCTTACATTCATCGTCCACCTAAGTAGGCAGATTTGTCCTGCTTACAGCAGCTTTTTGCAGCCCACTTTAGTATCAAGCCCTTGAATTTGTTGGTCTTGGCGTTGGTCTAAAAATTGCTTCTTTAAATCCATGAGCAACGCCGCCCTTTGGCTTTGCTTGTTTTGTTGTGATCGGCTTTTGAGAAAACTTCATGGATCCCGTTTCAAGCAATAACGCGTCAACTTTGTCGCAACTCATGGCGATGATGCAGTTGTTGGTTCAGAATATAACGACCAATCAAACCCCAACACCCCAAGCCTTTGGCCAGCAGATTGGCGCAGGCGCACCCGGCTCTAATTCTTCAAACCCAGGAAGCTTTACGCCCAATAGTCCATCGTTGAGTGATGGTGTTTATGGCGTTTTGGTTGAGACACAGGCCGTATCTCCCTCGACACAAGGCGAGTCTGGATTGTTGGCCGGGGATGAAAAAGGCTATCCCTCACAAGATTTTGGGCAAGTTGTCCAGTCCCTGCTGCCAGATGGCACTTCATCAGAACAACCGATGTCCGCAACACAAGAGGTGCAGAACTACACATATTTGTCTGGGAATATTCAAGCTGCAGATATTAGCTCGCCAGCTAATACAGCAGGAATATCAAACCCTACTCAGTCAATTGTTAGCGAGATTACACAAACGAACCCAGACGGATCAACAATAACTATAGTCACGCACGCCAATGGTACAACGGTAACGTCGACAATACCTTCACAAAAACCTCAAGGCACATAGCTTTGAAGGTCTGCATCGTGGGACATAATGCCCAAATCAATAAGGCGTCGTTTCAGGTTGCGACGTGAGCGAACAAGCAAAGAGTCAAAGGCACGCAAGGTCAATTGCATGGCTGCTGCCGCTTCGATTTGACTTATTTCTTCAAAATAATATAGCGCAACGGCAGCACGCTGCCGCAAGGGTAGCGTTGCAAGAGCCTGGTGAACCAGACGTTTCTTATCTGCAGTTGCAACAATATCAAATCCATCAGCTCTATTGTCGGCCAGCTCTTCAATCGTATCCAGCGAAACGCCTTTTCTCTTTCTGCGTCGATAGCTAATGGCAAGATTGATTGTAATTCTCCGTAACCATGTTTCAAACGTAGCCTTACCAGCGACATCCCATTGATTGGCATGGAGCCAAACGCGTAAATAAGCTTCTTGGGCGATTTCAAAGGCGTCTTGCTTATCAAGCGTAATTCTTTGGGCCAAAGCGACGGTCATTGGTAGATAGCGGCGCATCAGGAGTGCGAAAGCGCGTTTGTCTCCTTGGCCCACTGCGGACAACAAGTCATCATCCGAAGACGGTGACGACGGCGGTAAACGAACCTCAAGCGAATAAGGCGCCCGCTCATTATCAGCTAGATCTAATGAAATAGCACTTATGACTGTTTTGTTTTGCTTCATATGCTCACAGATAATGAAATAAATAGACTCGAGCCTGGTGCGAGCGATCCTAGGCGATATTTGATCAGGTAAAAAGCCTGAAGCAAAGTTACGAAATTATGCCATAGAATCCTACCCTTACGTCAAACATACATGACAAGTTTGACTTAAAATTATGGTGCTTTGTGCGTTGCTAGAACCTTAATCTTTTTTGTTGATTATACCGGATTAACCACTAAGTATTTGCCCATGACAAATGAACATAAGTTTTTGACCCGCATAGACCAGGCGGCTCTTAATAAAATAATTGAAAAGCATGAGCTATTTCGTAAAGGTCGTGCAGACGGAGTAGGCGCCAAACTTGCACACCATGATCTTTCAGGGCTAAGCCTGCGTGGCCGCAATCTATCACATGCCGATTTCACTGGATCAGTTCTTTACGAAGCCGACTTACAAAATTCAAAGCTGGACTTTGCTCAATTTTTTGCTTGCGATTTGAGAAAGGCCAATTTTCGCAACGCCAGCCTTGTACGCTCTGACATGCGCGGTGTTTGTATGCGCGGCGCCATTCTTACTGGCGCCGATTTGACCGATGCCGATCTTAGAGAAGGATCTTTTGCCACCTACGATCCAGAAAAAGGCTTGAGTTTTGTGACGGAAGGCGGGGCATGGGCGGAAGGCGCTGGCGGCGCTGATTTGCGCGGCGCCAACTTAGCGCAGGTGAAACTTTCAGGCGCTGTTGCCATGAACTCCAATTTCGAAAACGCAAACTTAACTAAGGCTACGATTGTCCGCGGTAATCTAAGTGGCGCCAATTTGGCCGGAGCTAATTTAGCTGGTGCCGACTTCAGTAATTGTGAATTAAAAAATGTCAACATGCGCGGTGCCAATCTTGCCGGCACCATGATGGATTACACCAATCTTGTTAACGTTGATATGACAGGGGCCTTAACTGATAAGCCGTCCGGAAAAACGCTGGATAAACTGCCATTGTCTTTGGAAGAAATGATCCGTGGGCATCAGCTTTGGTTGAAAAGTAAAGGAGCTGAAGGTCATCAATTGGATTTAAGCGGCTTTGATCTACGCGATGCACCTTCGTTGGTTGGCGCTAATCTTACCATGCTAACGGCGGAAAACACGGTTTGGTACGGATTAGATTTATCAAATGTAAATCTGCAGGCCTGTCAACTTAAGAATAGTGATTTTCGTAATTGCAACTTTTCTTCGGCCGATTTGCGCAGCAGCAACTTTTCAAAAGCTGAATTGGCTGGAGCAAAAATTGTCAATGCGCGATTAGACCCGCTGATGCTTGGCAAGAAGCGCATGCTGCAAACTTGTCTTGTAAACGCCAATTTGCGGAATATAGATTTTTCGAAGTCCAACCTTCGCGAGGTTGATTTTTCAGGAGCTGATCTCAGTTTTTCTGATTTTTCAGGCGCCGATATTACAGGTGCTGTATTTAAAGACGCCAAAATGCATGAAACAAAGATTGATTTAAACAATCTTCAACAGCCCGCCACGTCCAAAAGTTGATATAGAATAG